>Ga0299915_10004136_pt1 | contig 10553 bp, 9 predicted proteins | sample RVTome_13_FD_200263 | JGI IMG/M metagenome (GOLD analysis project Ga0299915, IMG submission 200263) | Soil microbial communities from uranium-contaminated site in the Upper Colorado River Basin, Wyoming, United States - RVT92D227 (version 2) ... | reverse complement strand
GTCCGCTGGGATGTCAAGCCACGAGACCATGATTACCGGTCTCGCCTGCCTCCCAAACTCTTGCCGTACTGAAAGCATCGCTGTTCTTTCTCCCCGAGTGGATCACCGCGGTCCTTCCGACCCTTCATCACCAGGCTCGTTATGTTGTCGCCAGGAGCGCCGGCCGGTTCTTGCCTCTGTCCCACCTGCAGACTGACAGGCCCAAGATTGGACCAAAGAATCGCGACATTCATGTCAACAAAGCCCAAACAGACTCGGCACGACCGGCACCAACCGTTCGTTTTTCCGACGTGAGCCCTACTTTTGGGCCCAACCGGCCCAATGCTGCTCACGTGGCTGCATTTCAAGTGCGCGACACTGGACACAATCGTTCATGTCCACCTGGCCTCTTGCGCTCAAGGCGGCCTGGCCTCACGCCCCATGGTGTCCCTACTGGAAATGCCCTGTTATCTCCTTCACATCCGGATCTTGCAGAAGCTCATCCCCGATAATCAGATCAAAGCTGCCTTCACTCTGCGGTCGGCCGTGTGTCCGAAGGGCCTCTGCGGTCACCTGCAAGGCGTACACGACTTCTCCTTCATCGTTCAGGGCGACACAGATCATTCGGTCAAAGAAACAGGGGTTTGCCTTCATGAAAGCCAGACCCGAATAGCTTTCGCGGCTCTCTATCCCACTCCTTGTCTTCACCTCGACGCGCCCGCCCCCTGGGCAGCCCAAGTCGTAGCGGGAGTTCCGTCGAGCACGTTTGCAGCCCCCTTGCGTTATCCGATCGGAGAATGGATGAGCCCTATAGGACCCGCTCCTATGATAAGTACCGACTCATGCGCACCAGTATCGAGTTCTTCCTGGCGATTGACGCAGTAGAAAAAGGGTTCCACCGATGCGGCCTCTTCGAAGGGAACACCCTTTGGCGTTGGGTTCGCATTGCCATTGCGGATTGCTCTGGAACTTGGTGCTAGGTACTGCGCATGGCCTACATCTCCATTCATGCCCAAATCCTTCATAGGCGGGGCAAAGATTTGCGCGACCCCTTTGGCAAGAATGACAGCGCACGCACCTTTGACCACGTCCTCGACAACTCCTGCCATCTTGTGAGGCATTGTACGAGGTGGCTTGAATCCGATGATGGCCATAATTGAGAGTGGTCACGTCTGTCCCAATCACCTCGCGAGCCCCAACGCTAACGAGAAGTCCGCCCTCCGGGCAGTCAAGCCTGCCCACACGCGTGACGGCCATGTGCAAGGGGCTTTCGAACACCGCTGCCATCATCTTCTAGGTTCCTATCGCTTGTTTGGCTCCTCGGGGACGCTCCCGCGACACCGGACTTCACTATGTCACACCATCTAGGACGGCAGCGTGCGATTTCCGGGGCCGACTAAGTTGAGAGGGCGAGAGAGTAGCAGAACCGGTGGTTGCGGGTCCCGCGGGAGAAGGTCGTTGTCTCTCCCAGTGGAGTCTTTCTCGGTCGCTTGAGGTCATATACGTAGGCAATCTCAGAACGGCAGATGCTGTGGCTCCCCAACGAGAGGCACTAGACACTCAGTCGTTAAGATGAGTGGTCGCCTCTGGTCTGAGGCCAGGCGCAAGGACTGTTGGTGCGTCTAGGCAAGAAACGGAACAAACGGTGGGCCACCGAGAGAGAGTTGTACGGCACGCCACTAGACTAGAGGCCGTCACTTGTTGCCTTTCGTAGCATACCTTTCTCGCTTGCTCCCGGAAGGATCTTGACCGTACTTCTCGACGTACCGGAGATGAGCACGAGCCACCTCCTGGTCAGGGATAAGGTCTGGCTTGCCCAGAAGGAGGGCCAGATGCACGGTCTTCGCTGCATCCTCCACCATCACCGCCGCCTTAACGGCGGCCTGGGGGGTAGAACCCACGGTGAAAACGCCGTGGTTTTTCATGAGGATCGCGGGCGACTCGCCGATGGAGCGGACTATCTCGCGCCCGATCTCTTCGCCTCCGATCTGCGAATAGGCGCCCACGGGGATCGGCCCTCCAAACTCGTCGGCAATCGCTGTCAGATAGACCGGGATCGGACGCCCCAGGGCAGCGAAACTGGTGGCGTACGGCGAGTGAGTGTGCACCACACCTCCCACGTCTGGCCGATGCCGATAGATGTACAGATGGGTGGCTGTGTCCACCGAAGGCTCAAGATCACCCTCCACCACTTGCCCAGCAAGGTCCACTATCACCAGACGGCGAGGGGTCAGCTCTTCGTAGGGTACCCCGCTGGGCTTTATCACTACCAGCCCGCTTTCGAAATCTCTCCCGCTGACGTTACCGCTGGTCCAGGCCACCAGGTTCTGCTTCGGTAGCTCCAGGTTGAGCTTCCAGACCTCCTCTCTCAGTCCTTCCAGCATCGTCTCCTCACCCCTTCTCCCGCACGGCTTCGGCCTTTATCCCCTTGAGCGCCTTCATCACGTCGTTCTCGCCCCGGCCGAAGTAGTCGTGCAGGCGGACGTACTCCCCGTACAGTCGATCGTACACCTTCTGGTGTTCTGGGATCGGGGCGTAGGTTTCGTCCTTCAGACGAGCCATCTGTTTGGCAGCTTCGAAGATCTTGTCGTACCCGCCTGCGCCCTTCCCCGCTGCCACTGCGCCATGCATCGCCGAGCCCAGAGCAGGGGTCTGAGTAGAGGCCGCAACCTTGATCTCGCGCCCTGTGACATCGGAGTACACCTGCATCAGCAGTCTGTTCCGCTCCGGCAAGCCTCCGCAAGCGACCAGCTCGTCCACCGCAATCCCGCTCTTCTCGAAGGTTTCGATGATGATGCGCGTGCCGTAGGCCGTAGCCTCGATCAGGGCACGGTAGATTTCCTCCGCTCTGGTGGCCAGGGTAGCCCCCAGAAGCATGCCCGTCAGGTCCACATCCACCAGGATGGAGCGGTTGCCGTTCCACCAGTCGAGGGCCAGCAGTCCGCTCTCGCCCGGCTTCAACCTGGCAGCTCTCTCCTCCAGCAGCCGGTGCAGATCCCAGCCCCGTCTGCTAGCCTCCTCGTGATATTCCGGCGGAGTGGCGTGTTCCACGAACCAGGCGAAATGGTCCCCCACGCAGGACTGCCCCGCCTCGAAGCCGAAGTAACCGGGGATGATCCCGTCCTCTACCACACCGCACATCCCTTCCACGATCTTCTTCTCTGTGCCCAGTACCATGTGGCAGATAGACGTGCCCATGATCATCACCATGCGGCCTGGAGTGGTGACCGTGCAGGCGGGCACCGATACGTGAGCGTCTACATTGCCGATCGACACGGCGGTGCCTTCGCGGAGACCGGTCCAGTCGGCCATTTGCCGCGTGAGCCCGCCGGCCCGCCCACCCAGGGGATAGATCTCGCGCGAAAGCTTGTCGTCAACCACGTGGCGCAGCCGCGGGTCGAGGGCGGCGAAGAAGTCGTCCGAAGGGTAACCTGTGCTCTTCTCCCAGATCGCCTTGTATCCAGCCGTGCATAGATTGCGCTTCTCCTGGCCCACAAGTCGGAGCACGATCCAATCGGCCCCCTCTATGAAGCGATCCGCGGCTTCATAGATCTCAGGGGCCTCATCCAAGATCTGCCAGATCTTGGGGAAAAGCCACTCTGAGGAGATCTTCCCTCCATAGCAGGACAGGAACTCCTCGCCTCTTTGACGCGCAATATCGTTGAGTCTATTCGCCTCCGGCTGGGCAGCGTGGTGTTTCCAAATCTTTACCCAGGCATGGGGGCTATCTCGCCACTCCTCCTTCAGGCAAAGGGGGATGCCTTCCCTGTCGATGGGCATCATCGTGCAGGCGGTGAAATCCGTGCCCAAGCCGATGACGTCTTCAGGATCGACGCTGCTCTCCTCCAGCACAGCGGGGATGGTGACCTTCACGGTCTCGATGTAATCGGCCGGATTCTGTAAAGCGAAATCGGCGTCCAGTCTGATGTCTGTACCGGGCAGTACCTCGTCAATGACCCCGTCCCTGTACTCATAGACTGAGGTGGCCACCTCCTCACCCGTGATCACATCGACCAGCACGGTGCGGCCTGATTGAGTGCCGAAATCGATCCCTATAGAGTATCTCTTACCCCCCATACTCGTCCCCTCTATCAATAGATCAGCTGTCTTGTCGCCTCTCTCTGCTCATCCCCTCAACATGCGACACACCCAGCCCCGGCTTTCATCCCGCCGTTCCGTCAAGACCAGCCTTTTCCAGAAGGATGGGGTACGCCTTTCATGCCACTTCCAGGATCGCTGGGCGCTCGATGAGCTGGCCCTGCACCTGAACAGGGATCCGCGGCCAATCTTCCATGGCGGTGATAACCTCGCACCCCATTTCGCCGCTGAGGATCGTGTCCTCCGATTTGGTCCCTGTGATCGATGGGTTCCAGGCGAAGGCCTGGCCAGCCTTCACCACCTGAGAGGAAGCAGGGGTTGCCACATGCTCTCGGGGCTCGTAGCCAGCCAGCCCCCCCTGATGATGCAACTTCCATTCATCGGGGTACCCCACCTTCGCGTAGGCCTCCACCCCTTTCCTGAAGATATCGGCGATCCTCGCCCCTGGTCTGCTGGCAGCGATGAAGGCAGCATCCACTTGGGCTACCGCTTCTTGTTTCCCCCTCAATTCATGAGGCAGGGAGCCGAAGTGAACCAGGCGAGTCAGCGAGGCCACCAGGCCCCCCTTGCGGCCACACAGGACCAGCATGGCATACCGCTCTAGCTTCTTGTCCGTGGGGAGGGGATGGCGAAAGTCGAACACCCGCCTGTCGGTGGCGATGAGGTTGACGATAGCCTGCACCCCACGACTCTGCGCTTCGCGCGCCAGGACCCCAGCGATCTGATATTCCGTCTGGCCGGGACCGACCATCCGCGCCGCCTTCTCCATCGCCTCGGCGCACAGCCGACCAAGCGCCCGAAAGCGCTCGCCCTCCTCAGGCAGCAGGTGAGCGCGGAGGTGGGCCAGATCGTCGGAGAGGTCGGTTACGCCGGGGTAAGGGCCGTCGGCGCCGAGCCTCAACCCTCGGGTCAACTCGGCCACGGTGTCCTGCGCTTCGTACCAGGGCACGACACGAAAGTCCCAACCCTGCGCCGTCAGTTTCTCCTCCCGCTCCAACCGTCTGGCCTCGATGTTATTGGTGACAACGTGCCGGCCGGAGGGGCTCATCACCAGCGCGGCCTCGCCGTTGGTGGTCGCGCCGTTCACATATGACGCCGCGCCGCACGTGGCCCAGGCGAAACTACTCACACGCCGAAGCAGGAGCGCGTCGAGTTTGCGCTCCTCCAATAGGGTTTGAATGCGGTCCTGTTTCTGACTGAACTCGCTCATCGACTCCAACTCTTCATTCTGCCCCCATCCCCCTAGAAGTTGGTGTCTTTGCCCCCATGATAGTAAACGTCCCATCCTAGGTACTTGCCCAGCGCCTCGGACACAGCAGAGGCCGTCTGCGAAAGGTTGATGGCCACGTGATGCTCGAAACCTTCATCGCAGACGTAGTGCAGCAACCGCTGAAAGTCCGGGATATGTACCACGCCATAGCCTCCAAAGGTCGCCAGAGGATCATCGGTCAACTCGCCCTCTCCCACGTAGGCCGAGAGGGTGCCCCACACGTCGTCCGTGGAAACGCGACAGTAGGTAAAGGGTCCACCTTTCAGACGGCCCACCACGGTGCCATAGGTATTCTCCTTACCCACCGTCCCGGCGATGATCGCCTGATAGTCCATCCTGAGTCTTTCACCAAAGAAGTGCTTGGGCAGGTTGCTGCAATGGAAGATGACTGCCTTGTCCGGCTCGTCGCCGTAGTTATTGTTCCAGTCCACTATGGCGCTGGGCTCGCCGGAGGCCAGTTGCAGGGCAAGCATCCCCACCACGCCCGTCACGTCAGTCTCGCAGGCGCTGGGCGACAGGCTGTTGCTCAGCATGCTCATCACCGTGCACGGCACGACGCCGAAGAACTCCTCCATCGAGGTCCAGCATTGAATGGCGGTAGCCTGCAACCGGTTCTCCTCCATCCACTGCTCCACCACGACCCCAAACCGGGCCATCTTGTCCAGAGCCGCCTCGGGCACGCCTTCCGTCTGCGCATAGGCCTCGATAGCCTGCCGCTTAGCACGCACCACCGCGGCTTCGCCGTCCAGCCGCTCCACGCGCCCGATAGCCTCGGATAGGTCCAGCGTCTCCACACTGATGCCCATCCGCTCCAGCAACTTCTCGCTGTATCGCACAGTGTTGAAAGCGGCTGGCCTGGCGCCCAGGGCACCGAGGCGTGCGTTTCGCAGGCCCCGTACCACGCGACACGTGCTCACGAAGCGCCGCAGATCAGCCCGGAAGCCCTCGCTTGTCGGGTCCACGGTATGGTGGGTGGTGAGCGAGTACTTGATGCCGTACTGGCGCAGATTGCTGCAAACCGAGATCTTGCCGCAGAAGGAGTCTCGCCGATCGTCGATAGTCATCCTGGTGGCGTCGTCAGGGAAGGCATGCACCAGCACCGGCACGTTCAGATCGGCCCAGCGCAGGGCGTTGGCGACGCCCCGCTCGTCGCCGAAATTGGGCAGGGTCACCAGCACCCCAGCGATCTCGTCCCGGCGTTTCGCAAAGAGGGCCGCGCACTTCTCAGCGTCGGTCAGGCTCTCCACGCTGCCAAAGGTGGTATCTTCCGGCTCAAGCGCAACAGCTTCGATGCCCTCTCCCTCCAACACCCTCAGGATCGTCTCGCGCCCGCTCTTGCAGAGATGGTCGGGGAAGAAGCCCCGATTGCCAACGATTACGCCCAACAGTGGTGAGTTCATGATCACCTCTTCCTCGGTATTGTGAGTATGGTAGTTGTGTCAGTAAGAGCCACCATCCAGGCGAACTCGAAGGTGGAACCGGTTTGCATGCAGCGTCTATCCGGCTCCTCGTGGCTGGGGGCCATGAGCACGCGATCTCGATGCCTCATCTAGCAACCCTTGTCGGAGACAGAGGATCCAGGCAGAGGAGGCCCGGGCTGCTCTCTGGTTTGTCGAAGATCCCTCAGATCAGGGGGTGAGACTGGCCTGCAGTCGCGGGCCCGCAGGCCAGGAGGCGGCTGACGCTTACCACAGACCCATAAGTTGCCCCACTCGCCTGCCTGCCACACATCAAGCGGCGGCTCTCCAGGCGTTACGAACCCCCCAGCCGTGTACGTACCAGAGAGTGCATCGAGATAGAGATGATGATGATCAGACCATATATCAGTTGCGTCCAGAACCCTGTCAGGCCTATGGCCACCGTTCCGCCCTCTATAGTACCGATAATGAAACATCCGATGAAGGTCCCCAATACGGTCCCCACTCCGCCGAAAACCGAAGTGCCGCCCAGGAACACCGAGGCCAGCGTCCTCAAAAGATACCCTTCACCCAGATTAACCCAGAAGTAGTTCACTTCCACGCTGGCTATAAGGCCCGCGAATGCCGCAGCAAGACCGACGATAGCGAATACCATCATCCTTGTTCGGTCAACGTTGACACCCATAAGCCTAGCACTATCCCTGTTGTCCCCAACCAGATAGACGTGGGCACCGAATTTGTGGCGGTTCAAAAGGACCCACACAAGTACTGCCACGATTATGGTCCAGATCATCTGAGCGGGTATGTAACCGCCCAACCTACCCACCAGTAATTGATGTAGGAACGTGCCTTTGACGGGCACAAGAGAAGCCGGATGCCCGTTTGTGATAACCAGCACCACTCCTCTCCAAAAGAACTGCGTACCGATAGTTGCCACTAGCGAGGGGATTCCGAACTTAACCACTATGATCCCGTTCAGCAATCCTGCCAGGAATCCCGTAACCAGTAACAAAACAAAAGCCAGTGCGAAATTGCCAGTTCTCGGGAACACGTTGACGAATACCAGCACTCCTATGGCCATAATAGAGCCGAAGGAGAGATCTATCTCGCCGGCGATAACTACCATGGTCAATGGCAAAGCCATGATGGCAAAAAACGGTATGGTAGACATGAATGCGCCATACATTTCGCGGCGAAGAAACGTGCGAGGCGCTCCTATGATGAAAAATGCCCACAGAGCCAAAAACACGCCAACTATGCCGATCTGTAGGCCATACCGGCGACCAAACCTACTCAACCCGCCCCGCGACAAGCGCCTTCGGCTGATAGCCGCGGCTGGATCTGAAACACGAGAGGACATTTCATTCTCCCCTTTGACTAATATAAACTATTGCATGTCAACTCGAGACATCATCTCCGTTCCAGTGGGTCACCTTGGCGTCGGTTCCAGACTTCCAGTCTGTGCCACCCGGTACATCTTCTCCATAAGTTCGTCCAAGGTGATATCTTTGGTCAAAAACTCACCGGCAACCACGCCTCTATCCAACACCACAATCCTATCGGCTACCGCATATACATGAAACACGTTGTGATCGATCAATATGGAGGATTTGCCGGCTTCCTTGATCCCCCGCACGAACTCCAAGAATTTCCTCGTCTCCGACACAGATAAACCCATTGTGGGCTCATCCAAGATGATGAGTTGAGCCTGGAAGTAGAGGGCTCTCACAATAGATACACCCTGTTTTTCCCCCCCAGAAAAGGTCCCGACCACCGCATCAGGCGCCACGGCTGCTGACGTAAAGCCCATGGAGCTGATCATGAGTTTCTGTGTTTCTCGCTCCATCCCGTTCACATCGAGGAAACCTAAGTGAGTCGTTAACTCTCGGCCCATGAATATGTTCCTCCACAGGGTTTGGAGGTTTGCCAAGGCTCGTTCCTGATAAACGGTTTCGATTCCCAGTGCTCGGGCTTCTGCGACGGACAGGCCCTCCAATTTCCTTCCATTGAAATATACCTCGCCGCTGTCCGGTGTATGGTAGCCAGTAACTATCTTGATTAGGGTAGACTTGCCAGCACCGTTATCGCCCACCAACCCCACAACTTCATTGCGAGCGACTGCGAAGTCAACTTGGCGCAGGGCTTGAACCTCCCCGAAACGCTTGGAGATATTTCTCATTTCAAGTATGTAATCCATCAGACGATCTCCTTGAACGGCTATCAGGTGACGACTGGCAGCAGCGGCGGTGAACCAGCCGGATGTCGAGGAGTCCTCGAGGCACTGAATTATCTTCTAGCTGCAACCAGGCAGTAAAGCGAGGAGGCAAACGGCACCAGAGAGGTCCCTTCTCAGCCCATACAATGGCCACATGCTTCAAACCACGGCGAGCATGCGACTTGGACGCTGGTGCCGTTTGCCTCGCATCGTTCTAGTTCTGCACCGACCCCTGCAAACTACCGCTCGGGTAGATCTGAGGTCCGAGAGTGCGGATGCCGCTACCGGATCTGCTGCTCAATAAGGGGTGCCAGCGCTTCGACGTTGTCTTGGCTGATCAAGCCGGACCCCGTATCAATATGCAGACCGGCGAATCCATACTTCTTGGTCAGGCAGATCTGCACGATGGGCAGGTAGCCTTGCAGGAAGGGTTGCTGATCGAGCACCAGGTCGGTCCACCCGCCCCTGATCGCCTCTAGTGTAGCGGGCGAGACGTCAAACCCTATGGCATATATGTCATCCGGGCCCTTGCCTGCCGCCGTCAGATAGGTCTCCAGGGTAGAGGTCAGACCGCCGTGATCGGTGCAGACCAACTTAACGTCAGGGTTGGAGATGACATAGGCGGTGAAGATGGGGGTACCTGCTGTGGCGTCGGCGTTTGTAGCCTTGTCAATCTCCATGTAGTCGACGGTCAGCCCCGCTTCTTCCAAGGCATCTATCACGCCCTGTGTCCTCAACCCGCGGGTCGGTTCCGCCAAAAGCCCCCAGACCATGGCCCGATCGCCTGCTCCAAGGCCGGTCCTCTTGATGGCGTCTTTGCCCAGCAAATAGCCGGACGCATACAGTTCTTGCCCCACGTAACCGAACCCCACGGCTCTGTACATCTCCTCGATTGGGGGTAGGGTGGTGTTCTGGCTGGTGACGATGATCCCCTTGGACTCGGCGTCATCTACCAAGGGCCCAAAAGCGTCTGGTCCCGGGTGGCCCATGACGGCGATCCCGTCGGGGCTGGTGGCCACAGCCTCCTTGAATTGGCTGATCATCTTCTGCGTATCCCAGTCCGAGAACATGTATTCCACATCGGCCCCCAGGTCCGCTGCGGCTGCTACTGCCCCATTATAGACGACGGTGCCGAAGGGACACCCGGGCGGCCCGCCGGGGAAGAAGACAATCTTCACACCCTCACAAGTCTTGCCCGTGGCGACCGGGGCCGCTGCGGGTGTCTCCGCCGCCGGTGCCGCAGTTGGCGCCGGCGCGCAACCGAGAACCAGCAGGAACACCAGGACGAGGCTACACATTGACCAACTGAGTTTCTTCGCACCCATTTCTCTCCTCCTCAAGAAAGACTGGTTGGGCTCCTTCGCAGGATACATCTTGCGAAAGCCCAATGCGCGGACGGCAGATCGATACGTGAAACCACAACGTCTCAGGCTCGACTATCCTCACCTCCTTTCTCACACCCTGACAGGAACTCATACCACTTCGCACTTCGTGCAGAATGCAGCTAGCCCGGGGCAAGGTTAGCTGATCCGCTACGGGCCACAGAACGCCTCTGGCCGCGTCTCCGGCCTAC
>Ga0299915_10004135_pt1 | contig 10555 bp, 20 predicted proteins | sample RVTome_13_FD_200263 | JGI IMG/M metagenome (GOLD analysis project Ga0299915, IMG submission 200263) | Soil microbial communities from uranium-contaminated site in the Upper Colorado River Basin, Wyoming, United States - RVT92D227 (version 2) ... | reverse complement strand
CGTGCGTGTGCCGTCGTCGTCAATCGAAAGCATGATCCAAGACAGTTTCGCGGCCACGATATCCCCTTAGTTATAGAGTACGTTGCGCCTGACGCCGTTGACGTTGACGGAAAAGCTTCCGGTTGCCGCGCCTCCCGCGCCGAGCGTTTGCCCCGTTAGGCATAGGCCCGTCGTTACACCGGCTGCGCCGTCCGCTTCGATTTGCACGGCGGTGGCGAAGTAGCCCCGGCGGGGACGCACGCCCCCACTGGCGCCAATATCGTAGACGTTATCAGTGAAGCCGAGCAGGTGGCCATCGTGTGCAACTACCCAGCGGTAGACCGACCCGTCCGTCCCGTTTAAAGTGCTAGCGAGTCGCAGCTCCGTACCTAACGCGCCTACCCCGTGGTTTTCGGTCGCGAAACCAAATATCCCGGCAAGGGCGCCGCTGAACCCCCCGGCGTACGCACGAAATGAGCATAAGCCAGCAACCTCACCCGTCAGTAGTGGCGTGGGCAAAGCCTCGGTTCCATTCGCGCTGCGGATTTGCAGGCTAGCACCGCCGCCGTAGCGAGTGAGGATGTGTTGCACTTGGACAAACAACCCGCCCGACCCGATATCAACCCGGTTAGGTCGCCGGGGCGTGCCATCCGGTAGCGCACCCCACACTCCTACATTGTCGGCCTGTGTCGCGAGGAAACGGGCTGTCTTTTGGTACGTCCCTTCCCCGCGGAAGAATCCGGCGCCTTGCATGTGGATCATGTTAGGCAACCTGATAGAAGATGCGTAATACGTCGGCCGCGTTGGTGCCCACGAAAAAGACGGACGCCAAGTCAACCGGCCCCATCGCAAGTGTTTCGCCTGGCTGTATCGGGAACCCGAAAAGCCCGGTCACTCCTTCCTGTCCGATGAACAGCGGCGCAGCGTTCGCCGTTGTGCCATCGGCGCGCGGCCCCGCCGCTACGATGAGGCTACTTACTCGTGTGGATTGAGTCTTGAGCGGTGTAGCCACATTGGCGCCGCGTAACGTGACTAAATCAGCGACCGGCTTGCGCGTGAATAATTCCGGGTCTGTCACGCTTAGTACGATCCGCGCGCTATCCGGCTCCAGGCTTTTGACCAGCCGGGCGCGGACCCTATCGAGAAACTGGTCTAGCGTCATGTTGCCTTCACCGGAAAGAGTTTGCGCAGTTTGATCCACGCCAGCCGGGACAATACGTTGCGCACATATTCGTCATTGATATACGCCCCGCTAGAGTCGCGGCGTGGCGGGTCGCCGATACGGTCTTGCCCGGCGTTGTAAATCGAAAGTTCATCCGCCAGCGTCAGGCGGTTCTCATGCCGTTCGCGTACGGATCGGAGCAGCCGCGCGGCGGCACGCACGTTAGGCGCGGCTTGCATGGCGGAATCCGCCGTCAATCCGAGTCCTGGAAAGTTGGTCTGATTTATTTGCATCATCCCGTAGTCCCGCGTACCGTTCCGATTCGGAGGTCCGATAGCAGCCGGATTGATCCCGCTTTCCTGCCACGCGATAGCATGAAGCAAATCGGGGTCTATCCCTTCGCTCTTGCCTATCGCGTCAAATAGTTCGCGGTATCGCCACGGGACGGATACCCCGGCCAGCAACAGCCCGGCGGCACCGGCTCCTATGATCCACACGCCTAACGGGGGCATGTCAACCTCCAGGTTTACACTATCCGCCGCCGCGCGATAAGTCGGTATATCCGGCACTACTCTTTGCTCTTGGCGATTGCGTGCCTGACGCCGATAGCGGCGAGCAACGCGCCTGCCGCTTCGATGATTCCAGCCGCCTTGAGCGGCAAAAATGCGAGCACCGCCGGGCTACCGGCAATACCGAGCGCGACCAGTAGACCGCCCGTTAAGGTCTTCCATCCGAGTTTCACGATTCTTCTCCTTCGAGGTTGGTGATACGTGCGCCGTGATCGGCTAATGCATTCGCGTGCTTGTGGCGCGACTCGCGTAGGCTCGCGATTTCTACCGCATGACCTTCGACTAGCGTTTGGATTCGCGCGGTCCATTTTCCGACCTTGAAAGACGAACCCAAAAGCGCGACGGTATTGACCGCTAATCCGGCCAGCATTACGACGCCTTCGTTTGTCATGCCTGCGCTATCCCTTCCCCTTTGCCGGAAAACACGCCCGTCTTGGCAAAGTAAAGCGTGTCCGTACTTACCCCATCGTCAACGATGGAGAAAGCATACCCGGTTTCCGTCCCCGCACCGCCGCTATTCCAAGTGCTAGGAAAGAGCGACATATCACGGTACTCCTTGACTTGTGTATCATTCAGGTGCAGCCTAACGATACCATCCCGACCCGCTATCGGGTCCGCGTCCACGATTTGGAATCGGACACGCACCCAATCCGTCACAGCGGCGGGCCACGTTAGGTACTCATTGATCGTCAGCGCACCGGCCCCTACGGCGCGTGCTGTGAATCGCCAGCCGCCCGCGTAGTTGAGTCCGAAGTGCGCGCCATTGCCGGAGCCTGGAAGCGCAGGGGACACGGCTCCCGCAGGCAGGAAGTATGCGCCTTGTAGAAGCCCGGCTTTGATTCCAGCCGCTTCCTTACGCAAATACAATTCATAGTTCCATGACTGTATCCGCGTGTCGGATCGTGCGGTAAATACGCCGCCCCCGGCTCCGGCTTCGGTGCGGACCCGTGCCCATGGCATATCTGTTAGAGCAAACCGTACAGCCGATTGTCCCCCGTTAGGCCGTAGCTGCGCACAACGTATGTTGCGGACGTTGGCGACGGGGACTAATCCGGCGCCTGCAACTTGCGTTGTCCAGAACGGTTGCGATGCGGCTGAACCGAAGAACCCCGCCCGGCTGTGCCATCCAACGGGCAATCCGCCGCCTGCCGCAACCGCTTCATGCGGCCCCCAGAAAACGTCGGTAAAACGGTCGAGGATACTACTAGCCGCTCCACCGGCGATGTTTACCGCCTCACATTCGTTGTCGCCAATCAGTAGCCACAGTATCCCGGCTCCGGCCGCGTTCGTTACCGCAAGCTCATTGAAGGCGGCGGCATAATTGATCGGCAGGGTGATGCTGACGGATCGGGCTACCCCGGCGGGGTCTGTGATGATAAGTTGCGGAGTGACCGACGCGGATTCAAGCCACGCGGAGACAAGCATCCCACGGCCCGTAATGACGGCTGCATTTCGGGCCGTGGAAAGCTCAAGCCTGACTATGTTAATCATGCAGGCGGCTGATTAGCTCTCGTTTGCGCTTGCTGACGCAACACGAATAGTAGCGCCAGACCGCCGCCGAGCATCGGCCTGCCTAACAGGACACCGGCTCCGGCAATCAGAAACGGGATAGAGCGATTAAGCATCGCCGCTTGGTTGAGGTTTTCGAGCGCCCCGCCAACTTGGGTATCCGCCGTACGGAAAAGCTCATTAATCGCGCGGTCGGTTTCGGCCGGTATCTGGCCGAGCCGTTCAACGGACAGGAGAATGCGCTGTGCATCCGCCGCCGCTCCAGATAGCCAGCGTTCGACGCTGTTGCCGCCCTGTGTCTGGACCGGAGCACTCAACGCCGCCCCGCGTGTCGGCTGCGGAAGCGGCGTGTATGTCGTCACAGCTTCGAGGGTCGCCGGAGAGAAGTAGATAGCGGGCATGATCGGGGCCTCAGCCGGAGAACATGTAAAGGGCGACGATCCCGGCGACCACTCCGAGCCCTACTTTCGCGGACCCGGACAGCGTTGCCGTTTGCGGTCCCGGTTCCAGTGCTCTAGGCGCCCCGTCAGGAAGGGCGCCGGTCGCCTGCGGTGCGGGAGCCGCACCGGGGACCGGGGCGTCTCCTTGCCCCCTTGCCGCTCCATCACAGCGGCTACAGGACCGGCCGGGAACCGGGGCGCCGTCCCGTAGCTCCCCGGCTGGAGGCATGAAGGCGACCGGAGCCGGAAACGCCGTGATCCCCGGCCGCATCGGCTGTGGCCGGTAGTCGCTGTCGCCGTCAAGGAACCGGACCACCTAACGCCCCTTGAAAGCGAAGTAAGCGACAGCGAGCCCGCCGCCAATCAGCGCGATAGGCCCCCACGAAACCCCGCCAGCGGAAGCCGTGACGGGTTCACTTGTCATTCCACGCGCCACACTGGAAGCGCCGCCAGCCGAGCCCGGAGCCGTAGTAGCGGGAGGCCCCAATTCGGCGAGCCGTTCGCGTGCCACTTGCGCTTCATATGCGCGACCTACTTTTCCATCACCGAAATTGATCGGCGCATTGATATTGAAATAGGCGCGTGCCGCATCGGCGGGTAATACGCCCATTTGGGAAATCACTTGCAACGCGCTGCGATCACTCATGGCCCGGATTTTCGGGACGTTAGGGTCTCTTTCCCCCTCAACATCCCGGTGTCCGATACCTAGCCTCCGTCCGATGCCGGAGACAAGCCCCGACACCGGACGGAAGGCTCCGGTCGCCGCCGAGGAAGCGGCAATCAGCGGAACGGGCACGTTAGGCGGCTTTCGCAGCGGGACGAATCCCGACGCCCATGATCTCCGGCGGAACGTGCTCGATAAGGTGCGCGACGATGGACGTAGCAGCGGCGCCAGCCGCTCCTACCGTGGTATTGGCGATGATATCCACGTCCCGCACTGCCATGCCTTCCATCTTGGCGCCTAATCCAGTCGCTGCGATGCGGCCGTTTTCGGCAAGCTCCAGATGGATGTATCCTTCCGCGTGGAAGTCGCGGCCAAACTTGTAGCGGTTATACGCCTGCAAGAAGTCATCCTCCAACTGGTTCAACGGGAATTCCTCACCGTTGACGCGGAGGGACAGGCTATTGATAACCGCGTCCGAAAGGTCAAGTCCATCCACACTGCGAAGCTGAACGGCGCGGAGAACGCCGCCCGGGGTAAACGGGATCGCAAGGCGGGTCTGCGCCGCCGTAACGATGTTGAGGAACGTCGTCTCCGTTTCGCGCTGCGTCCAGAAGCCATGCGGAGTGTCGAAGGGTTCGGTGTCTTCCAGGTACACTTCGCATGTGCAGGCCGTGACGGCGAGTGTGGACGTGTTATTGATAACGAGGCTTGCCGGGGTGCCCCACGTGATGTTGAGCACCATGTTTTTCAGAAACCGGCCGTCCAGAAGCGTGTCAATCGGCGACACGCTGGACCACGCCTCGAAGTTGAGCGGGATAACCGCCTGGAACGGGTAGATGCCAGCGGCGCCGCCAACGAGTCCGTTGTTTACGCCGTCGGATTGCCCGTAGACTTGCGCCACGCGTAGGAAGCCCGGTCCGCTCCCTATCTTGATTGTCTTGCCATCCACAAGCAATTCTGCTTGTGCGATGATGTTGGCCGGACCGTCGAGATGAACCGTGCCCGGCACCGTGACCGCCGAAACGGTCAACAATCCTTGCACGTTCAGCCAGATGGTTTGCATGAACCGGCTCGGTACTTCGATGCGGACGGGTTGGCGCGCCCCGGCAACATACGTCAGGGTATCCACCAACCGCGCCCCGCCACGCTTAAGTAGTGCCACGATTCGTACTCCTTTCGTTAGGCGGGGTTAGTTGGCCCGCAGGACAGTAAATCGGCAGGTGTTGCTTGCCGGGTTGAGCGCACCAGCTGTGCCGTTGGAAAACACGAGTGCGATTGTGTCGGCGACACTGATCTGCGGAACGCCGAGCACCACCCCGGCTTCCCAGATTGCCTCAGCGCCCATGAGCACATAGTCGCCGAGCAATGCGCCTGCACAGGCTACGGTCACGGCACCGCTCAGTCCCGTCGCCCCGCTATTGGGGAAGTCAACGGCGATGCGAACGAAGGCAACGAATTGCAGGCGCACGTTGTCGTACAGTGCGCGGGAGACGGTTTCTGTCGTGTCTGGACGTGCCATGTTAGGCCCCCGTCCGGGGCCGTCCGATTGTCGGCACGTAGCGGGTGATATCCACCACGGGGAATAGCTTGAACAGCACCAACACCAGAATCACGATCATGGCGCCGTTAAGGAATTCCCGCATGGATGGAAGCTTTGGCAATGCGAGTGCCATTGTGGCGACTCCTTTTCACCTAACGTTTTTGACGCCCCATCCCGATAACGAATGCGGGGGTCATAAACGGCAAACGAAAACGCTGCGGCGTTTCCGAGTCCGTCTATGTCCCCCGCCTTCAACTACCGTCGCCATTTGGGGTGTCGGTCCCGGGCGCCGGGTGCGTACCTTGAACGTAGCGACCGACAGGGGCCGTGTCAAGGGCGGGAGGCACCACGGGCGAGGCCTGCGACCCGGCGCCATTGGCAGCCGCCCACAGGGCGAACGGGTCGGCTTCCGGCGGGTAGGTCAGGAAGTGAACGCCCTTTTCAGGCGTCACGTTAGGCGTCAAAGTTTCCAGACTCGGCAAGTGCGCCAAATCCGAAGGCGCAAACAGGTTGCGCATATTGCCACTGAATCGCCGTTGACGGAAGATGATAAAGCAATCAGTGTTGTTAATGATGCTTCGATGTAGGTCCGTATCGCCACGCGCGATTGACACGATATTAAGTTGCCAGTGACGCCCGTACTTGTAAAGGTAGTCCACCACCGGCTCGATGCCGTGCGGATCGGCGAAGAAATCCGCCTCTTCAATTAGCAGCGCGATAGGCAAGGTCGGACAACGCCGCGCCGTTAGGATGATGTATCGGAATAGCTCCCGATGATGTAGGTCCTGGTAGAAGCGGCACGCGAGCCGGAACCGACCGCGCCAATTCGCGGCGAGATAGTCGAGCGCCGCCGGGAAGCTCGATACAGCCGCGCCGTCGTACTCCTGAAAGCGGTCCACTACGACGGCGCGCGGCGTACGCACCAAAAGGAGCCGGGCAAACGTCGTTTTGCCCGACCCCTTTTGACCTAGGATTGTTAGGGTACAGTTACGCACGCCGTGTTATGCCCTTTGAATCCGTAACGAATTGCGGCGCGGGCATCGGCTTCGCACCCGCCTGCGTCAAGAGTACGTCGTACACAACACGCAATCCATACTCCGCGGATACCGCGTTGACTTGATACTCGTGACCTAGCCGCTCCATTTGCTCGCGGTATCCAAGCGCGAATCCGTAGATAGCTTCGCGTGACGGATGGGCCTCAAGGATACGAAGCAGCTTGAAGCCCGCGCGCATCCGTTGCCAGTAACTAGGCATTTAGTTTGCGCCCCCATCGCTTGCCAATCCGGGCGGGGTTTTGACCCCTTGGGTTAGTGCATCGTGTTCGCGGTCCAATTGCGCGCCCTTCAAGCGATACGCCGTGACGCGCGGCACCCAGAAGCTTGCGAGCGCCAGCGGAAACCGCGCGTAGGGTTCGTACGGCGCCCCGGACGGCCATATCGCGTTCAGGAATTGCGCCCCGGATTCGGCTAGTTCCGCCGCTTCTTCCGGCTCGGCTTCCGGCATGTCGTACGCCGCAGCCGCGCCGTTGTTGAGCCTGACGATTACCTGTCCGATACCCTTGGCGGTCCACTGTGGCGCGGGAGGCAGAACCGGCTGCGCCGCCACGCTTGCCCGGGTGCGAGCGGGACCGGCGGTAGAAACGACGCCGCCTAATTCCTCGGTCTGGACCGCAGCCTTGATTTCATCCGCTATGCTTTGCGGAGACGGAGCCTCCACCGTAGCGTTAGGCTCCGAAGGCGCATCGGTAAGCAATTCCTCCTGCGCCGCCGCTCGCTTGGTACGGGCCATCATTCGCCCCAATCAAAAATAGACCCGCGTTCGCGCGGCTCCGGCGGGACTTCGGGAGCGGCAGGCGGCTTTATGCCCGCCGCCTCCAGCTTCTCCGACATGCGTTCAATCACGGCGCCCTGTTTGTTCACCAGGTCCATGAGTTCAGTTACGCGCGGATCGTCGGGTATATCTAGCTCCGCGCCACAGCTAGGACATGCTGTCTTTGCCATTCTGAGCCTCACAATCGCCACACCTAACGGCGACATGGTCTAGTTGGTGTTCCGAGTCCACTCCAAACAGCGTTTTCAAAAAGACTCGCGCCTTTGTTGACACATCTCGCGCCGTGACATGCGCCGCCAATCGGCCGCATGATCCACACGGCAGGATTAAGTTTGCATCGGCGCCATCCCACAGGAGCCGGAAAGATTGACGGGGTGACGGCCCGGAACCCGTCACCCCATCATTCAGCTTGCTAGTGATTCGACCCACAGCCGGTCAAAAGGGTAGATCGGAATCATCCGGCAACGGAGCACGCTCCGCGCCCGGCGCTCCCGGTCCACCCGATACGGCCGACGTTATGACACGTCCCTTCCCGCGAATCTCCGCGACCCTCACGCGGAGCGCCTCAACCGCCGCGCCGATCTTGACCGCATCCTCGGCTGTAAGTCCTTCGGCCGCGAACCGCGACACGCGATACTTCCGTGCGTTTCCACTGTCCGCTAGGCGGGTGATTTCGACGGGGACCGGGGGCTTCATTTCTGCCAGCATGTCTACTAGCAGCATATGCCCCGGAAGTACGATGCACTCACCCCGCTTTAAACTGTAAACGATCGGCTGGTCGGGATAGCGTGCATCGTTTGTTGGCAGCCAGCCCGCGAAGATTCCACGAAAGATTTTCCCCGGTTCAATCTGTACGAAAATGGACGGGGTTTCTTTCGTCTCCGCTGGCTTCTCAAAAAGCGAGCGTTCTTCCACGCGACACCCCTTACGTTAGGCGGTTCACTTCTTGGCGGGCGCGTCGAGCGAAGCGTCGGACTCAACCGCTTCGATGGTGACACGCCGCGTGAGCTTGTGGGTCTTGGGACTCGCCGTAAGTACCTTGGCGACGTTCGCGATTGCCTGCGCAATCGTGTCGCTGGTGTCGAAGGTCTGCGCCAGCCGCTTGAGTTTCTGGCCCTCACCTTCGCCGTGATAGGAAATCTTAAACACTCTGTCTCACCCCCTCTCAAGTTTTCGGTTCCGGTTCCGAGTGTGAAAAGTAGCTGATCTATTGCTGGAAGTCAAGCAGCTTTGACGCCCGCGTGCTTCTCCAATGGACCGCCCGCGGGGCCGTACCATCCAGGCGCCACGATATGTACCCCCTGCGGATAGGTACGTACCAGCTTCCAATCGCCAACGGCGGCTCCGGTAGGCAATACACGGTGCGTGATAAGAGAGTCAACAAAGACATGCGCCGGTTGCGGGTCCGTTAGCCAACACTTCAATTTGACCCGCGATACGATCAAATGCGACCACACGAAATTGAGGGTCGGATTTGGTAGCCTCCAGACCTTCGACGGGCTACCGTCTTTTACCGTGGATGCCTCCAGCTTTGTGTGAGACGCCCATCGGCCCCAGTATGCTTGAGTAATCCGCTTACTGAAAGAGTACCCTTCGATTGCCGCGACTAGCGCAGTCAAATCAATGTTACGATCCCACTTGACGCCGCTATGTATCTTCTTGACCGGCAATCCGTACTCTCTGATTTCTTCGGCGCTCGCCACGCCACGCATCCGGGTTGACCACGGGTAAGGTAAGTCGGTGCGTTGCTCGGCCAACGAAACAACGTACAATCCGCCGTCGTTAGGATTGGTACTCCAACGGAACGTAGTCGGATCGGGTAGCCCTTCTAGTGCCGCCCAATAGTACGCACGATTTAAGTCATACTTTCGCCACACGCCCTTGAGCGTTCCAGTCAGGCAAGCGTGCTCCCACGCCCCGGCGAAGTGTTTTTTGAAGAGGTTATTGACACTCACTTTGACGTATGGGGATCGAAAGCCTTGGTGAAACACATCACCGTAAGACGACGGCCTAACGACTTTCCTATCCTCGCACTCGCGCAGTAATTCAGTGAAGCGGTTCGCATCCTGCAAATGGTCGCTGAATCCGTCAAGGCTTTTGACGATGCCGCCGGACTTCAATTCTACCGACACTATACGGCCTGCTTTTTTCCACGCACGGCGCGCGAGGCTATATGGCAGGCCCATAGCTGGACCGGGCACGTAGCTATCGCAACCTTCTACTAATTCACAGTAGAGCGGACGCACGTACAGATAAGGTCGTCAGGGAAAGTTGCTCGCCTTGGTCGGCGCTTACGTCGTAATTCTCGCCGATAATCGCGCGGAGCATTTCATGATAGGCGTCCCAAACATCTTGTGCAATGATGGTGCGGTAACGTGATAGAGGCCCCGTTGCAGCGGCAATCCCGCCATAGTATTGCATGACTTGAATCGTCAGGCGGAATTCCGTCTCTTGGCCAAAGCGTTCATTGAGCCGGTCAAGCCACTCCTGCCGATGATCTTGAGCTAAGACAAAGCCAAATTCCTCACCTTCAAAGAGGATAAGATCGGCCGGGGCTTTCCGGGCTTCCTCAATGACAGCATGAAAATGCGGCTCGGATACACGCTTGATTGCAGCGGCGGTAAGTGGCTTATCGGATTCGCGGCGGAAGGAGCGGTACAACGCGCGGGCTTCCTTGACCGTTGAATCCTCACGGCGCGCAATCTCTCTAACCGCACGCCAATATCGTGCTTGCGGATTGTGGTGATACGATGATGGGCCGGAACGACGCGGCATACGTCGCCCTAGAACTTAGCCGATAGCACTGGCCACGGGCGACGGTCGCCTGGATCGGCCATCGGCAAGCCTAATTGCAGCCGCCTA
>Ga0299915_10004132_pt1 | contig 10556 bp, 8 predicted proteins | sample RVTome_13_FD_200263 | JGI IMG/M metagenome (GOLD analysis project Ga0299915, IMG submission 200263) | Soil microbial communities from uranium-contaminated site in the Upper Colorado River Basin, Wyoming, United States - RVT92D227 (version 2) ... | reverse complement strand
GATTCCATCGGCGCTGTCGGCATCGGACGAGCGTTCCTGTTTGCCGGAGAGGTCGGCGCCCGGCTGCACAACAAGGACAGCGACATCTCGAAAACCATGCCCTATACCAGGGAGGACACGGCGTTCAGGGAATACATGGTGAAGCTGCGCTGGGTCAAGGACAGGATGTTCACCAGGGAAGGAAAACGGATCGCCGCAGAGCGGCATAAGTATATGGTTGATTTCTTCCACCGCCTCGATAAAGAGACCGACGGCGAGCTGTAAGATTCTTCCCTAAGTCCTGTGGACGACCGTCGTCGAGGCCTGCGCCTGGGGCATGACGATGATCTCGCTGACATTGACGTGCGGGGGGCGTGTGGAGCAGAAGACGACAGCCTCGGCGATATCATCGGGCGCGAGCGGCTTGAAACCGTGATAGGTCCTGGCGGCCCGCTCCTTATCTCCTTGGAACCGGACGAGGCTGAATTCCGTTTCGACCAGGCCGGGATCCACCGTGCTTACGCGCAAGGGAGTGCCTGAAAGGTCCAGGCGGAGACCTTTTGAGAGGGCCTTCACGGCGAATTTCGTGGCGCAATAGACGTTGCCGCCGGGGTAGACCTCGTGGCCGGCGACAGAGCCGATGTTGATGATGTGACCGCGGCCGCGCTTGACCATTCCGGGGATGACCGCCCGGCTCACATAGAGCAGTCCTTTTACGTTCGTGTCGATCATCTCTTCCCAATCGCCGACCTTTCCCTCGTGCAGCTTGTCCAGGCCCCGGCTCACGCCGGCATTATTGACCAGGATCTCGATCGTCTCCCATTCAGGGGCAAGGCCGGCGACGGCGCGCTCAACAGAGGCCCGGTCACGGACATCGAGCTCGAAAAAATGGGTTGGAATCCCGTAATCCGCCCCGAGCTCCGCGGCGAGCTTTTTCAAACGGTCCAGCCGGCGGGCGGCCATGAGAATCTTTGCCCCTTCGCGGGCAAATGCGCGGGCGCAGGACCGACCGATGCCGGAGCTCGCGCCGGTGATGAAAACGACCTTATCGCGAAGAGAAATCATGTTCGACCTCCTGAGGTTCTCCTTAAAGACGAGGGCACAGGATAAAATGAGGGGCCGGCCAAGTCAAGAGGCTCTCCTGCTGACCGTATATCACTTTCGGGGACATGATTCCCTGTCCCTGGCAGTTTTGAACGGTATCGTCCTTTGGGGCGCTACCGACCAAACATGGACAGGGTATCGTGTCCCCCTTGCATTTGAAAGTGATATACGGTCAGGTCTTCTTCCATTTGAAAGAATTTGGGAAAAAGTGTAAAAATGAATTAGCGTGGAACGGCGAGAATTCCTTCGAGTCTTAGGGGCGGGCAGCTTCGGCGCTTTGGGCTCCGCCTGGCTCGGCCGCATCGAGACGCCGTCTAAATATCAAGCCCGAACCCCGCTCAAGAACTGGGCCTGGGTCCACCCGAAGGCCAAGATGAGCGACGATGAATGGAAGCGCGCCCTCGATCAGGCATCCCAGGCAGGAATTCAGGCTCTCCACCTCCTCTGCTACTCCGGGACCAAGGCCTATTATGAAAGCTCTCATGCGGCCGTGGAATCCAAGGAGCTTGAACGGCTCCTCCCCATGGCCAGGGAACGCGGCCTCGAGGTCCATACTTGGATCTGCGCGCTCATTTGCGGCGCTGAGGCCATCCAAAAGGACCATCCCGACTGGTATGTCATTAGCCGGGAAGGCATTTCCACATTGGAAAACCAGCCTTACATTCCAAGCTATAAATGGCTCTGCCCTTCGCGGCCCGAAGTCTATAAATATCTGGAAGATATCGCCCTCGAACTCGCCTCATTTGACGGCGTTAAGGGCATTCACCTGGATTATATCCGCTATCCGGACGTGATCCTTCCCGAAGCCCTTCAGCCAAAATACAATCTCGTCCAGGACAAGGAGTATCCGCCCTTCGATTTCTGCTACTGCCCCGTCTGCCGCAAGATTTTCAAGGACAAAGAAGGCATCGATCCCCTCCAGATCAAGGACCCGCCTTCCCACGAGGCCTGGCGGAATTATCGCCACTCGACAATCACGAGCATCGTCAACCGTCTGGCCGATGCCGTCCACAAAAAAAAGAGGGCCATCTCTGCGGCCGTCTTCGCCACGCCGTCGCTCGCCCGCCGCTACGTCCGGCAGGATTGGCCCCAATGGAAGCTCGATACCGTCCATCCGATGATCTATCATTATTACTACAACAGAAAGCTGGAGTGGCTCGAGCCGGCCACGCGCGAAGGCGTCGAGGCGCTTCCCGCGAACAGGCCGCTCTACAGCGGGCTTTTCATCCCCGAGATCAAGCCGGAAGAATTGCCGAACGCGGTCCGATGGTCACTGAACGGCGGGGCTCAAGGCATCACCCTGTTCGCCATGAGCTCGATGAAGGACAGCCACTGGTCAGCCCTGCGGCAAGCCTTGAAAAAATAAGGCCACCCTGGGTCGAAAACCGGTTTCACTTTTACCTTCGATAATCTATCTGTAACGACAGATATCAGACGCTGGCCAAAGAGCTTGCCAATAAGGCCCTGAGCCCCTTCCCGTCGCGTGGATTGACTTGTTATGAGTTTCTCTCATCAGTGGAACAGTGGTGATCCTTGGGGGTTTTCAAAGTCTAGCCCATAAAAACTTGAAGCCCTGTTTGTCTTTGACCCTTTAATAAACGCTAAAAAATCAAAAACATACATTGGATACGAATTAACTCCCCAAAATAAACACCCAAATGTGCCGTATTTTCCATTTGGATATTGGAACTCTGATGACATTTCAAATACGTCAGGCCATGACATTTGTTGCTCAGATAGCACTCCTTGTAAATAGCCAGAATGTGATGGTTCCCGCTGACTTCTCAACACTAAAGCTCCCATAAAAGGTAGCATTGGGGTTGAATTGAGGACGGGTATAAAATTGTCCAAAGCTTTTCTATATTCTTTTAAGTTTTTCACATTTGTTTCAAAAAAGATGGCTGTACATACAAATGGGTGACAAAGATATTGTGGATAAGCATTTGACGTGTTGGCCCCGATAAATTGTTGAAGTTTGATCAACTTCGTAGTTGATTTTTTAACCATTGCTGGAGTCAATGTTGCTTTGACTTCAATGACTGCACGTACGTATTCAACAGGTATAGCTCTCCTTTTTTCTGATTCATGCTGATCTTTAATCTCGCGAGTGTATAAAATTGGGGATTCAATGGCGTCATAGATGATTACATCCCATTCTTCAAGTTGTCCTTCATAGTTAAGATTCGATGTTATAATGTGCCCTTTACACACTCCAAATCTTTGAGGAAGGAAGGCTCTAAGCCAGTCTCTAACCAATGCTTCGGCAGCAATTCCGTGATCCGTCTTTACTTGATCTTCGTTGGCTTGTTGCTTTGCATGGTCATATGCATCTAACAGTTTTTTTCTTTCTGCAAAAAATGAGTCTACGCCAATATGCTTAAGTCTTTTGATAGGCATCCATGCTTACCCTTGAATATTTTTCATTATCCTCTAACTATTAATATTCAGCGTGCTTTATTTGATACAAATCTCCCTTAACTAACGTCGTATATTATGTGATTCCATCGAATATCCCCGCACAATTGCACTATTATCTTAAAATTATCCCTGTTAGATTGCAAGCTGCATATTCGGCGGCCGTATTATCCAGTCTGGGCGCGCCGATTGGACAGCTATCAAAAAAACCCCGGGGAATTTGATATTCGATTGAACTCAGCGGCGCCGGTCAAGCGGCGTAGCCACCTTCTTGGTCATCGTTCGCTCACCCGTCCAGCGCTCGCCCAACGCCTGCCTTCAGCGGCGGCGCTCAGCTGCGAGGCTTCGTCCGCTGCAAGCCGTTGTTGGGCACGTGTGAAACACGACTCGGACAAACATCCCCTTACTGCCCACCTCCCAGCTCCCATATCATGAACGGGCTTCTCTCTGGTTCAAACCGGCCTCTTGAGTAGTCACCCCAGAGATGAAGTATGCGGCGCGTTCCATCAAGACGCGGGACTTGGATGGCGGGGTTGTGAAAAGTGATCACGAAGCGTCCACGTCGTATATTATGTCAGCTAAGACAATGCAAGGGTATATTTTATTTCCATATTACTTTATACCGTTTCAGGCTTCGGTATCCTGTGTCCTGATCTGTGTCCATCCTGTACATCTTTCCCTTTTTAAAGATGGAAGGAATGATTGCAGTCCAAACCTTGGCAAAATAATATCCATCTGAATTGAAAATATCAAAAGCAGTCAGGCTTTTATCCTCTACTTCTTTTATCTCATTCGTTCGAATCCACAAGTTGCCTTCATCATCGACGTGCATCCTTTCAACAATACTTTTCACTTCCGGCATCTCCATTTCCTCTATTACTTTCCTGAGGAATTCGTTTGGGACGTTACCAAGTCTCGCCCGGTATTCCTTTGCATCTTTATCGGTAAAAGGAACCGGCTCATATGGCCGATCGATTTTCCTGAAGAGTTTTCCGGAAGTGTCATAGACTTCAATAATATATTTATTATTCACACAATGATAAAACAAACCCCTATCCTGGTCCCCGGCAAATATAGACTCCGTCCAAACAGGTTGACTAAAATAATGTCTATATTTACCCTGGCGAATTATTTTAGGCTCTGACGCTGTAAATTCCCCATAGGATCGGATTTCATTTCCATTAAAATCGACCTCTTTTACAAATAATTGCCGGAATTGTCTATCTCCGCTATAGACGATTTCACTAATGATATATGATGAGCTTTTGATCATGATAAAACTGTAATAATCCGTCCGCCACTGAAAGCTTTTTAAAAATCGGCCTGAAGAATCAAAAAAGCTTGTCCGTCTGGATGTTTGATCCATGGCTACGAGTTTCCCATCTTTTGTAACAGATAAATATGCCACCGATTTAAATTCACCTGGACCGCTCCCTTTTGCTCCGATTGTCTTGATGTACTTTCCATCAGATCCAAAAACCTTGATGACTTGATCCTTGCTTTCAATGATGTAGATATTTTCATTGTCATCGACAAAGGACAGCCATGGCTCAAAAAGAATGATATTCCCATCCTTGTCTTCTCCGCTTATAGAAAGATCTTCCATAAAGGTGACTGTTTTATCCGGATGAAGCGGAGTCCCAGGATTATGGATACATTCTACGCCATCAATAAATTCAACCCTGGCCTTGGATTTCGATTTTTGACTTTTGTTGCAAGCTGGCCAGAATAAAACAAGAAATATAAACATTAGAGAAAACGTTCTTTTCATCAATACCTCGTTAAAATAAATTATAGAATTTTAAGACAATTTTCCATCGAACGCCCCTTAGAATTAGATTCTTATCTTAGAATTATCCCTATTAGATTGCAAGCCGCATATTCGGCGGCCGTAATATCCAGCCTTGGCGCGCCGATTGGACAGCTATCAAAAAAATCCCTGGGAATTTGATATTCGATTGAATTCAGCAGCGCCGGTCAAGCCGCGTCCGCTGGAGTGAGTTGTTAGATTCCTTTCTTATAGACATCTCGCCTGTGACCTATTCTAAGGATAAGGACATCAGCTCCTAAAATTACATAGATTACCCTATAATCACCGACTCGATATTCTCGAAGACCAGCAAATTGCCCTTTGAGAACCGGATAAGCATCCGCCTTCTTTGAAAGCTCTTCCTCAATTTGATCTAAAATACGACCGGCCTCTGCCTTAGAAAGCTTTTTCAGATCGCGATGTACTGACTTTTTATAAATTATATTATAAGCCAAGGGATTTTCTCAGCTCTTTGCCTGAAACAGCAGGATCTGTTTTATCATGGAGCCGGTCAAGAGCTACTTGGAGATCCGCATAGTCATCAATGTAAGATTCCAACGCCTTTTGAATAATGTAAGAACGGGGACGTTCTGTTTCTTTGGCTATACTGTCTACTTGATCGAAAAGCTCTTTGGGGAGTCTAACTGAAATTACTGTATTCATAAAGCACCTCTTGATATTATTGTATTGCATTGTATACAAGAGTTCATGGAAAATCAAGTATCATTCTAAGGAATCCAGCACTAATCCGCATTTGGTAATATTTTAAGCGGCGCGATTCATTTCCTTGACATCTTTATTGTCGCGATTTATAGTTTCCGTCCGGTTATTAGAGGGGAAAATTAGTAGAATGACGCGCGTTCGGCCATCGCTGCCGAAAAGGAAATCCTTATGCCTTAATTCTCCAAAGAGGAGGAAGAAAATATGAGAAAACCGCCGATGAAAGTGCGGGGATCAGCAATCATTTCCTGCCTGATTTTGACCGTCCTGCTGACGGCCTTCCCGATTCATTCCATCGCTCAGAATCAAAAAGATCGTGCCAATTTTGATCGACTCACGCAAAAAGCCTGGAGCGAAGGGGCGGTGAGGGTGATTGTGCACCTGGATGTGCCCCGGATCAAGGAATTGACCGCTGCCTCAACCAAGTTTTTGGGCGTGGATGCGAGCGAGGCCATCAGGGTGGAAAGAACCTCTGCCGATACGGCCCTGAAGGACGCCATTGAATATACCGCCTGGAAAGTGTTGGCGGAGCTGCAGGGGACGGATTATGTTGTGAATACCATCTATCGCAGTATTCCCTTCATGGCCCTGCGGGTATCCCCCTATGCTCTCGCTCTGTTGGAGGATTCAACCACTGTCCTTGGCCTCGAAGAAGACGTCCCCATCAAGCTGATTGAACCGGTCGAGGAATCGGGCGGTGAAAACGGGAAAACATCGCTGACCGACAGCGGTGATTTAGACCGACCGTTTCTGGATACATCGGTTAATCTGATTGGGGCGAAAACCGCCTGGGGTTGGGGCTATACCGGCGCCGGTTGGTATGTGGCCATCCTGGACACCGGGATCCGCAAAACCCACCAATTTTTTACCGGGAAAACCATCGTCGAGGCCTGTTTTGCCCTGGGCAGTGACGGAGTTGGAGGGGCAGGGGATTGTCCCAACGGAAATGCCACCATGACCGGCCCCGGCTCCGCCGTCCACTATTCCAGCTCTTATTCAGGCTATGACCACGGCACCCACGTATCAGGCATCGCCGCCGGCAATTACGGCTCCCTTGCCGGCGTGGCCAAAAACGCCAACATCATCGCCGTTCAGGTTTTTTCCAAGTTCTCCGCCAGCGAGTGCGACGGCTCACCCTGCGTTTCGAGCTGGAATTCCGATACACTGTCCGGATTGGATTATATTTATTCCATCAGGGGGAGCTACAACATCGCCGCGGTGAACATGAGCCTTGGCGGAGATACGCGTTATTCATCCCCCTGTGACAGCGATTCGAGAAAAGCGTCTATCGACAACCTGCGCTCGGTAGGCATTGCCACCGCCATCGCCACTGGTAACGACTACTCGTGCTACGGCATATCCTCGCCGGCTTGCATCTCCTCCTCTGTGGCCGTCGGTTCAAGTACCGATGCAGACGCCGATTCCCCCTTCAATAATTGGCATCCAACCCTGCAGAAGCTGTTTGCTCCGGGATCTTCGATTTATTCCTCGACCGGCGCATCGGATTCAAGTTATGATTCCTGGAGCGGCACGTCCATGGCCGCCCCGCACGTGACCGGCGCCTGGGCACTCCTGAAACATCGCCTCTCCACCGGCAGTGTGACTGATTTTTTGAACGCCCTGCGGACAACGGGAGTTTCGATTACCAGTATTTGCGACTACTACACGACACCCATTCCCCGCATCCGGGTGGATCGCGCGATCGCGTCGTTCCCCAGCGGTTACGCGCTGACCATCCAGGCGAGTACCGGCGGCACCACCAATCCGACACCGGGCACCTATACCTACGACCAAGGAACTCAAATTCAAGTGACGGCCATTCCGGACACGAATTGTGAATTTGTCAACTGGACCGGCAGTATCTCCAGCACGCAGAACCCGGTGACGGTCACCATGGATAGCGACAAGACCGTCAAAGCCAATTTCCGGGTGAAGCCCAAGCTGACCATTCAGGCGGGTACCGGCGGCACCACCAATCCCATCCCCGGCGTTTATTATTACGCCACCGGCACTACGGTCCAGGTCACCGCTATTCCCAATACGTATTCCATATTTATCAACTGGAGCGAGAGCGCGACGGGAAGCGCCAATCCGGTGTCCCTGACCATGGACAGCGACAAATCCCTCTATGCTCATTTCCGCTACATCTATGCGCCCATCGCGACCGGGCGAAAGGTGCTGAACCGCACGTTCTCGCAAGCAGAATACATCAATATTCTGTCCTGGCAGGCCGACCCGGCCAACGACGGGTTGGACATCGCCAAATACAGAATCTATCAGATGAGCGGCACTACGCCTTCCCTGCTAGTTGAGTTGGCGTCCGGCGAACTTGAGTACTACCACCGCAACGCGGGACAAGCGACCATTCAGTACACCATCGTGGCGGTCACCAGCAGCAACCGTGAAGGCGCTCCGGCCACGGTCACGATTCAATAAAAGGAGCAAACATGCGTAGAATGATCGGAGTTGGACTTGTTTTGTTGATAGTTGCCCAGGCGCTCAGTGCGCAACAGCCAGATGTCCCGGCCGCGAAGCCGGGGCCGCAAGAGGAGCGTGATTCCTTCTCAATGTTTCTAGGACGGTTCGGCTTTTTTCTGGCTGGAGATTCGGCTTTCACGGATATTTACGGCAATGGAGTCGTATTTGGCGGCGAGCTGCGGATAGGAGGGAAGCGGATCGCAGGCTGGCTTGAGGGCAATTACCGCGCCCGAACGGGCAAGTCTTCCTTTACCGAAGAGGAGACAAACGTCAACGTCATGGCCATTGAGGGCGGGGCGCTTTACCGGATCATGCCCGGCAATATCTCGCCCTATGTCGAGGCGGGCGTCGGATATTATATGTTCGATGAGAAAAATTCCTTTATCGGTGAGGTCAAAAAAAGCAATGTCGGTTTTTGCGGCGCCGCCGGTGTCTCCGTTTTCGTTGCCAAGCTGTTGGTATTAGACTGCCGTCTTAAATACAGCACCTGCAGCATGAAGCCGGCTGATTTTGATATAAATGTCGGCGGCCTGACCATGGGCATAGGATTGGGGGCGCGCTTCTAGACCGTAACATTTCGCGATCCAAACGGAGCGCCATGGCGCGAGCAAGATCGTTCAGCGGGGCGCTCTTCAAACCCGCGGATCGCCGCAGGGATTTTCTCGGCCGGGAGGATTATTTTCACCGAGGGGAGTAATCGATTCCGGACCTAAGATATTCTCTTTCCTACCAAGAAAACAGACCGCGTTTTGTCTAATTTATTGAAAAAGAGGATGACTGACCGTATATCACTTTCAAATGCAAGGGGGGCACGATACCCTGTCCCTATCTGGTCGGTAGCGCCCCAAAGAAGGATGCGCGACGTCGCGGCCTTCCTTGCGCCTCAAATTCAGGTCAGACAAAAAAGGATGTCGGGCCCGACATCCAGCATGACGCTACAGCTTGATCCCGGCGAGGATGATGATGGCGTTGTGCTTCATCGACCCGGTGTCCGAGGCATCCTCGGCCTTGTGGAGATTCGTAAAGCCGAGCTGATAGGCCGCTTTGAACACCAACGTCATGCTGCTCATGTTGAGCTCGATCCCGCCGCCGAAGGAAAGCCCGAAGTGGAATTTATTGATTTCGTCGAGGATATCCGTGGTTTCCCCCGGGGAGGAGATGTCCTTCGCCGAGAAGATGAGCCCCAAGTACGGGCCGGCGGCGATGAACGGCCCGTTGAAGCTGAGCTTGAGGTCGATGGGAATGACGATCCCGCTCATCGAAAGCGTATCTGTATAAGTCGTTCCATCGAACGTGAGTTCAAGCTTCGACCCGGCTGTCGAGTAGTAGATTCCGGGCACGATCGAGAAGTTTTCGCTGAAGGGAATCTCGTAACCTGCGCCTACCTGGAACCCGAACCTCATCTTTTTCGAGACGTCGTTTTCATCCAGCATATCCTGGGAGTCCTTATCATAGGTCAGATTCGAAAGGACGGCTCCGACCCCGACAATGATCCCTCCAGCCGGCGCTCGGCTGCCGTACGGCGCGGCCTCCGTCGGCCGGGCTTGAGCGGGCACGGTCGGCTGGACGGGCTGCGCTCCGGTGCCGACTTCCTCGACGACGTCGGCACTGATATAGGCTGTCACAAAGTTGCCGGCATTGTCCTTGATGGAGATCTCATAGAAATTCTCGACCTTCTTCGTGGCTTCGAACGTCGCCCCCATCGAGACGCGGCTGACGATGGGCGAGTTGATGTCCGCCTTCTGGCGGACGTTGGCCGTTTGGACCTTGACTCTGATGACGGCCGCCTCCGCGACCACGGCCGCGGCTAGAAGTAAGACGATTGTGCATACGAGGATCGTAGTTTTTTTCATAGTCGCCTCCTGCCGGTCAATTATATTGAGAAGGCGCACCGGTGTCAAACACTTTTCGTCGAAGAGCCGGGCTTATTTTTAGGTACCAACGAGATTCGCCTACGGTCAACTCCTAACGCTCAATCCTTCAACGGACGATTGAGGCAGTGCCTTCAGCCAAAGCCGGCCTCGTTCGGTACCCACGATCGTCAATAAAT
>Ga0299915_10004131_pt1 | contig 10557 bp, 5 predicted proteins | sample RVTome_13_FD_200263 | JGI IMG/M metagenome (GOLD analysis project Ga0299915, IMG submission 200263) | Soil microbial communities from uranium-contaminated site in the Upper Colorado River Basin, Wyoming, United States - RVT92D227 (version 2) ... | reverse complement strand
CTGTGGAACCGGGCCATCAAGCTGATGACGCGGCAGGATCTGAATATCGGCCCCGCCTCCGGCACTTTCACTTACCGGATCAACGATGCCTCCGGCAACCAGGTGGGAACCTATACAACAGCCACCTATCTGAGAACCAACCGCGTGGATCCGCGTTATAGCCGGCTGGTGTACATCGAAAATTGCGGCCGTCAATGGTATGACGGCATGGTCGTGCAGTTCCGCCGCCGCGTCTCGCGATGGATTTCCGGGACAGCGGCCTACACCTGGTCTCACTCAATTGATCTCTCGCAGGGGGGGCACGGCTCAAACATCTTCTTCAGCGACGGTCCCAGCACCGTGGCCAACGGCGATTTCTGGGCCGAAAAGGGCAATTCGGCGCTCGATGAGCGCCATCGTTTCGTCGGGACGGCGGTGGTGACGCCACCGGCCCGGGCCTATAGTTCCCGTGTTGCCGATATGCTCTTGAATGGCTGGCAACTCTCCGTGATCACCACGGCGGCATCCGCCAAGTATACCAATCCGACGATTCTAGTTTCGGGATCACAGTTCTCCGGGATGGCATTTACCAATACGCTCAACGGCTTTGGCGGAGGCGCGCGCGCGCCCTTTCTGGCGCGAGGGAGCATCCCCATCGACAGCACCTTCCAAACCGACTCGCGGCTGACCAAAGTAATTACAATCCGCGAACGCTATCAGCTTCAGGTGCACTTTGAGGCGTTCAATACGTTCAACCACGTCAGCAATACGGGGGTTTCGACGCAAGCCTTTGGGGCCAGCAGTGGAGTGTTGAATCCAATCTCGGGGCTTGGGATGGGAACCGCGTCGGGTGGCTTTCCGGACGGCACGAACGCCCGGAGAGCCCAGGTGTCGATACGTTTTGTTTTCTGAGAACCGAGCGACGACGGCGATCTACCTGCACAATCGGCGATTCGGAGCGAGAAAGGATGTCGCAGTGTGCCGCCGCATCAGACTGACCGCATTCATCGTCCTGCTGGCCTGTCTGCTGGTTGGGTCGCGGGGACATGCTTGGGGTGAGCGGGGCCACCATGCAATAACGGCAACAGCCGCTCGCATGCTTGACACCGTGGCCCCGCCGACGGAGGCCGGGCGCGCCCTGGCACACTTCTTTGCCGACCATGTGTACATTCTCGGCCACCTCTCTAACATCCCGGATACTTCGTGGAGGAACACCGCCGAGGAGCGCCGAATCTCCACGATGAACTCGCCCAATCACTACTTCGGCCCGGAGCGGCTTCTTGGACCCCCGAAGGCGCTGGAAGGGCCTGCATTCGAGGAGCATCTGGCCGCCGTGCGCCGCCTGCCGGCAGACTACCAAGAGCTGAAGCGGCGCTATGAGAGCACCGACATCGCGCTTCCAGCTGTGCCCGCCGAGGCGCGCACGATGCGGCTCTTCGAAGACCTGGGCACGACGCCGTGGCGGGCACAGGAGCTTTATGAACTCCTACTCACGGCCTTCCAGTGCGCCAAGCAGAAGGAATCGCAGCCCCAGCCCGCGGCCGCCAATCAGGCTTACCCTCCCGTTCCTTCCCCGTTCCGGCGCCCAGCCGACGGCATCGGCGAAGCAGCCGAGCCGCCTCTGCCAACCTACGTCTGCCGGTCCGACCTGCCCCGGCGCAGCGACCTGCACGCGGCTGTGATTCTGGCTGGACTGCTGGCCCACTTCGTAGGCGACCAGGGCCAGCCCTATCATCCCACGGCCGACTACGACGGCTGGGTCACGGGCAACGGGGGTATTCATGCCTACTTCGAGGGGCGCGTGGTGCACTTCCTGGATGAGCGCCTGAACTACGACGTGCTGAAACTAAGCCGGTCGCCGCAGTTTCAGCGGCAGGTCTGGAAACGAGTAGGCGTGGATCTCGCCGCCCGCTCCGGAGTCGCCCAGCTTCTCATCAACATGGCTGCTGACTCCATCCGTCACAAAGAGACTGTTCGCCGACTTGACGACCGGGAGGCCATCATCAGCAAAAGCGTGCGCCTGGAATGGGGTGACTATCCCTGGAGGCATCCCGATCGGAGTTTCGCGGAGGCGAAGCGGAGGCCCGCCACTACACCTGAGGTGTTGCGGGCGTTTCGCCCCATCGTGGTGGAGCGACTGGCCGCTTCCGCCGTGGTCCTGGCTCGCCTGTGGGTGGAGGCATGGAAGGCCGGCGGCGAGCCTTCACTTGCTGGAATCAGTGCGACAGGGCTGCCCTATCCATTCGATCCACCCTTCATCTGGCCGGCCTTCGATCCTGACGCGCTTGCGAGATCGAAAGAGGTGAAACGCGGGGACCGCTACCCGGCGCACTGGTGGCAACCCCTCCCGGATGGCGAAAAGCAATGGTGGGAGATCGGCCCCGAAGAAGCGCGCCCGGGGGAGGTGGTGCTCTCCAAGCGCAACCAACTCGGTATGTTTTCGAATTTCGCTCACACGCCGTTCTACTATCACGGGAAACACTACGAATCCGTAGAAGGATTCTGGTACATGCTGGCCTACCCGGAAGGCCCGGACGACGCTCGGATGAAGCACCCCGGGATCGAGTGGAAGTACACGCGTGAGCAGTTGCCCGCCATGGTGGGTTTCGACGCCAAGAACGCCGGCGAGCTGGCGGAAGCCAACATGGCACGCATGAACATCAACTGGGTCACCTTCGAAGGCAAGCGAATGCTGTACTGGTCCAAAGAGAAAGGTGAACACTACCAACTCATCCGGCAGGTACTGTGGGAGAAAGTGCGGCAGAATCCTGACGTGCGCGACCTCTTATTGGCAACGGGAGACCTGGTGCTGAGGCCCGATAACTTCGACAGCCTGCGCGACCTCCCCGCCTGGCGCTACTTCGACATCTACATGGAGATTCGGCAGAGCCTGCAATCCGGCGACCCGGGACCGCCGAGCGCGCGCTACCCGCCGCACTGACGGACTCCCATTCCCGGCGCGGCCGGCGGCAGCAATCAAATTACCGCTTTGCCTCTACGGCCGCGACGAGTTACAAGTTCCCAGGTTGGAAGGTTGCATAAACTGGCGGCTGTGGCGAAGGCAGACATCCTGGCCGGGAGGGCAAGGATTTGAGCCATAGCAGTACAGCAGGCCGACGCTTCGCGCCGTGCGCACCAGGAAGCGAAGATGGGTCTGTGAAAAACCGGAGTAATCCGTGGCCGCTCTTGCAGCAGAGCTGAACAGTTATGCACCGTCAAGACAGATATCACAAAATGCGGAAATTACTGAACCTTAGCGACTTTGCCAGACTGAGGCGCCTGAGACTGGCACATACAATACAGGGGGACATCAGTGGATCATATACTGCACCTCAAGTGCCTCATCTGCGGGCTGACCTATGCTCCGGAAGAAATTAACTACGTGTGCCCCGAACATGAGCACGAGGGCATCCTAGACGTCCGTTATGACTACGATTTAATCAGTCGGCGCATTACACGGGAGCAGCTGCGGCAGAATGACGATCGGACCATCTGGCGATACAAGCCTTTGCTGCCGGTCAATCTCGACGCTGCTGTACCTCCGCTGACGGTAGGTTGGACACCCCTTTACTCCGCAGCGAGGCTGGCATCTTCGATCGGGATCAAGTATCTCTGGCTTAAAGATGATGGCCGCCAACCGACCGGCTCCTTCAAGGACCGGGCCAGCGCCATTGCCATCATCAAGGCACGAGAGAGGGGGGCCACCGTTATCACCACTGCCAGTACCGGCAACGCGGCCGCTGCGCTGAGCGGGCTTTGCGCCAGCGTGGAGCAGCCGAATGTCATCTTCGTGCCGGAATCGGCCCCTCAGGCCAAGATTGCTCAACTGCTTGTCTTCGGCTCCACCGTCATGCTGGTACGGGGCACATATGACGAAGCTTTTAACCTCTGCCTGCAAGCGTCCACTGAGTACAGTTGGTACAATCGCAACACTGGCTTTAATCCATATATGACCGAAGGCAAAAAAACCGCCAGCTATGAGATCTGCGAGCAATTGGGCTGGGAGGCGCCCGATGCCATTTTTGTCAGCGTAGGCGACGGTTGTATCATCGGGGGCCTCCACAAAGGGTTGAAGGACTTGCGCGCATTGGGCTGGATCGACCACATGCCCCGGCTGATAGGCGTCCAGGCGGCAGGCAGCAATTACTTGGTACAGGCGTGGGAACGTGGGGAAAGCGTCCTCACCAAACCGCCGATTAAAGCTCAAACGATCGCGGACAGCATCAGTGCAGGATTGCCCCGCGACCGGCTAAAGGCCATGGCCGCTGTGCAGGAAACAAATGGAGCATTTGTCAGCGTGACGGATGAGCAAATCTTGGCTGCCATCCCAGCCTTGGCGCGTGGGTGTGCGGTATTTGCAGAACCAGCCGGAGCCGCTGCCTATGCCGGCCTGCTTGCGGCAGTCGCTCGGGGCCTGGTTGATTCGGACGAGCGAATCGTGGTGCTCAATACCGGCAATGGCTTGAAAGATGTCGCCGGCGCGATGAAGTCCGTGTCGCTGGCAGGTATACGCCCGTATCATGTAGCACCGAACATGGATGATCTCATGCGCGTGATGTCCGATATTTAAAGGCGTTCACCTGGGGACGGGGTCGTGACGGTATGAGACGCGGCGCGCTTTTTGTCCACTGTAATTTGTGCATTTCTGCGATTAGGGAGAGCTCCTATGATTGATTTGACTATTCATGAAGAAGTTCTCGCGCGCGCGGTACAGCGCGCCCGCGAACGGCAAATTATCATCCCCACATTCAGGCAAATGCGCGACCCTACCCTCCTCCCGCCGGCCATCACGGAGCGGTTCCGGAAGGTAGGTTTGTGGGAGCTGAATCCGTTAAATTTATTCCGCATAACATGGCACAACCAGCCCGTCGCTACTGGCGGTCGTTTTGGCGTCGTTAATTTTCTGGAATTTCCTCGCGAACTCACAGGAGTAGCTGCTCGCATCGTTATGCTGGTGGGCAAATGGTTTCCCACGGGAGCGCATAAGGTGGGGGCTGCCTTTGGTTGTCTGGTTCCGCGATTGGTGACAGGTCAGTTTGACCCCAGCACGCAAAAAGCAGTATGGCCATCAACGGGAAACTACTGTCGTGGCGGTGCATATGACTCGCACTTGCTATCCTGCCGGTCAATCGCCATTCTGCCCCAAGGGATGAGCCAGGAACGTTTCGATTGGCTCTCGAAGGTAGCAGGAGAGGTTATTAGAACGCCGGGGTCGGAAAGCAACGTCAAGGAGATTTTTGATAAATGCTGGGAATTGCGGCGCTCCGGTGAAGACGTCGTCATCTTCAATCAGTTTGACGAGTTTGGCAATTACCTCTGGCATTATGCGGTCACCGGCCCGGCAATGTTGGAGGTTTTGCAGCAGGTCATGGCATCCAGTGATACCTACCAAGGTGTGGTGTTGACCACGGGTTCCGCCGGTACCATTGCCTGTGGAGACTACCTTAAACAACATTTCCCTGCCAGCAAAATTGCTGCCAGTGAAGCACTGCAATGTCCCACATTGCTCCATAACGGCTTCGGTGCGCATCGTATCGAGGGCATCGGCGATAAGCATGTACCGTGGATCCACAACGTGAAAAACACGGATATGGTCGTAGCAGTGGATGATGCAGCACCCATGGGCTTGATGCGCCTTTTCAACGAGCCGGCCGGTCAGGCTTTACTGGTCAGCAAAGGCACAGCCAAGAATTTCGTTGAAGAGCTCCCGTTGTTAGGCATTTCAGGGCTGGCCAACTTGCTGTCTGCCATCAAATTTGCCAAGTATTACGAATTGGGTCCGAACGACCTGGTATTAACAGTGGCCACCGACTCTATGGAGATGTATCAAAGTCGCCTGCGGGAGTTGCGGGAGGAACAAGGGGAATTCACTGCGCCGGAGGCCGTCGCTGTCTTTCACCGCTATTTGCTCGGTTCTTCTATAGACTACGTTCATGAACTGAGCTACTGGGACCGGAAGCGCATTCACAACCTGAAGTACTATACCTGGGTGGAGCAACAGGGCAGGACCTACGAGGAAATCCAGGCACAATGGTATGACCCTGCCTATTGGACTCGCGTTCAAGGCCAGGTGGATGAGATCGATGCGCTGATAGAGGCTTTTAATGAGCGCACTGGTTTGCTAAATGCCTTGGAGGCGCCGCCGCCTTAGTGCCGGAAGGTACTAATTTCAAGGTGATGTTGTATCAAGAGGCGCCAAAGCTTTCAGCTATCAGCCGTCAGCATTCAGCGCGCACTGATATCCGGCAAGCTATGCGTTTTCACCGAAGAGCTGAAAGCTGACTGCTGACAGCTGATAGCTTGGGACGGCGGCGGCGGCAGTATTCGGATTCGATATCTGACGTACCTGTTTGGTTCCGGCTTGTCCGGGTTAGGGAGATCGTTCGTGAAATGTCTTTCCGAAGAAACGTTTTTGACTGATGCCCAATTGAAGTATGAGATGAACCGGTGCGAGTATTGCGAGGAAAAACCCTGCAGGGAGGCCTGCCCCGCAAACTGCTCGCCCGCTGATTTTATTATGGCAGCGCGAGAGGGTGACCCGCAAGATTATCGCAGATCGGCAGCCATCATCATGAAGGATAATCCTCTGGGCGGCGTGTGCGGCGCGGTGTGTCCTGACCAGTTCTGCCTGGCGGCATGCTCACGCAAACTCTTTGATGGCGCCATCCATATCCCTGCTGTCCAGGCAACAATAGTGCAGAAGGCTAAAGAGCTTGGCGGTATCCCGGCCTTTGTCAAACCCGCAGCGAATGGAAGGAAGGTGGCTGTCATCGGCGCGGGTCCGGCAGGGCTCGCTGCTGCAGCGCTCCTGGCCCAGAGAGGCTATCAGATCGACATTTTTGAGCGCGAAACCAAGCCGGGTGGCATGTGCAATCTGATACCCAACTACAGGTTGGACAAGAAGGCGCTCGCGACCGATATCGACTTTGTCCTGTCCCTTGGCAAAATAAGGATATTCACCAAAAGGGAAATCCTCTGCCCCGAGGCTCTCCTGGAGAATCATGATGCTGTGTTGGTTGCGGCAGGTCTGTGGCAACCAATGCTGCCCGACATTCTCCATCAAGAACTGGCGGTGGATTCGATAGCATTTCTGAGGACGCCCAGGATTCACAGCGTCAAAGGCATGAGTGTGGGAATCATCGGAGGCGGCTCCGTTGCAGCGGATTGTGCTGTGACAGCAAGACTTCGCGGCGCTCGCCGCGTGGAGTTGTTTGCCCTTGAGAAGCTGAGCGAGATGCCTCTCACGAGGAGGGAGATGTCCGAATTGATAGCCCGGGGCATCGACGTCAGTTGCAGAACGCGAGTTGTCGAGGTGCTGAAGAGCGGCAAAAAAATCGCAGGCCTGAGGACCATCAAAGTCAGACTGTCATCCGGCGCCAGATTCAATGTGGCAAAAATGGAAGACGTGCCTGGAACCGAGCAGAGACTAAGGGATGTCGATTTTGTCATTGTCGCCATCGGCAGCCGGCCAGAGATGAAAAGGACAAAGAACAGCCGAGTATTCGTGGCCGGCGATTATGTCAACGGGCCCACGACCGTTGTGCAGGCGTGCGCTGCAGGAAAGAACATCGCTCTGAAAATCGATGCGGCTCTTTCGCGGAAGGATAAGCCATCCATTGAGAGGAATGTCAAAAGCCGCATTTCACTGGGCGGTTATGTCCGGAGCCCAGTCTCGCTTGAAAGTGATTTTTTCGGCCGGAAGATTACTTCGCCTTTTATCCTGTCGGCGGCGCCGCCTACGGATGGCCTGGATCAGATGAGGAGAGCATATGGCTACGGTTGGGCGGGCGGGATCATTAAAACGGCGTTCGATGGCATACCGATCCACATACCTGGCGAATATATGCATGCATTCAATAAGGACACCTATGGCAACTTTGACAATGTTTCAGGGCGCCCGCTCGATCGGGTCTGCCGCGAAGTCGAGAGTCTCGTCCAGGAATTTCCCGACAGGCTCACCATGGCATCCACCGGCGGGCCGGTGTCGGGGAATGACGGCATGGACAAGAATGCATGGCAGAGCAACACCCGTAAACTGGAGTCGGCCGGGGCCATGGGCATCGAATATAGCCTCTCCTGTCCTCAGGGCGGCGATGGCACGGAGGGGGACATCGTTTCGCAGAACGCGGCGCTAACGGCGAAGATTGCCGATTGGGTCATGGAGGCTGGCAGACCGGAGATTCCGAAACTCTTCAAACTGACCTCGGCGGTCACCTCCATTATGCCTGTCGCGAACGCCATCAGGGAAGTATTTGCCAGATACCCGGGCAAGAAGGCTGGCATAACACTGGCCAATACTTTTCCAACGCTCTTTTTCCGCAAAGGCGAGAAGAAGGAATGGGAAGAAGGGGTCATTGTGGGTATGAGCGGCGAGGGCGTGTTGCCTATCAGCTACCTTACTCTTGCGCAGGTCTCTTCCGCCGGCCTTGAAGTTTCAGGAAACGGCGGCGTAATGAGTTATAAGGCCGCAGCCAATTTCCTGGCGCTCGGCGTTAACACGGTTCAGGTTTGCACTATCGTCTTAAAATATGGCTATGGGATCATAGATGAGCTAATCAGCGGCCTCGGTTCATTGATGTTTGAGCGAGGTATTTCGTCGGTCGCTGAACTGAGGGGAATGGCACTGCCGAAACCCATAAGGGACTTCATGTCCTTTCCCTCGATAAAAAAGATCTCTGATTTCAATTACGACTTGTGTGTCAGTTGCGGCAATTGCACTCGATGCGGTTATCTGGCTATTGCCATGGACGGAGAGCATCAGCCAGGTACTGATCCCGAAAGATGCATCGGTTGCGCGCTCTGCCAACAGAAGTGTTTTACGGGCGCAATATTTCTTCGTGACCGGACCAAGAGAGAGTCCGCTTTGCTGAAAGAAGCATGATCGCTTGCACGAAGGCGGTTCACCTTTTTCACATATCCCTGACCGGGAGGATTGGCGATGGGTTCTATTCTGATTGAAAACGGCGCCGTCATAACCCTGACGGGCAGCGTTCTGAATCCTGGTTCGGTGCTGGTTGAAGGCAAGAGGATTGGTGGCATTTTCGGGCCCGAAGACGCTCCGTCCCATTTGAAGGCGCAAAAGGTCATTGACGCTTCGAATAAGGTGGTGATGCCGGGCTTGATTTGCGCGCATCATCATCTCTATTCGACGATGGCAAGGGGCATGTCCATCCCCGGCCGGCCGGCTGCGAACTTTTTGGAGATCCTCGAAAGACTGTGGTGGAGACTTGATTATGGCCTCAACGAGGAGGATGTTTATCTCAGTGCCTTAGTAGCCACTGTCGAATGCATCAAGAAGGGTACGACGACTATTGTTGACCATCATGCCTCGCCCTCATGCCGTGATGGCAGTCTCGACATTTTGCGGCGTGCGGTCGAGGAGGCTGGGATGAGAGCATGCCTGTGTTATGAGGTGTCGGACCGGAATCTCACAGGTGGCGGACTGGATGAAAATCGGCGTTTTCTCGAGTCGCTCAAGAAGAGGCCCTCGGAACTGGTGGCGGGGATGGTCGGCTTGCATGCCAGTTTCACGCTGGGAGATGAGACAATCAGTCGGTGCGTGGAAGTTGCCCAGGAGTATGGGGTTGGATGTCACATCCATGTGGCGGAAGACAAGGCGGACAGGGATGATTCGATTAAGCAATATGGCGTCCCCGTTGTGGAGCGCCTGTGCCGGCTCGGACTTGCCGGCAAAACCAGCCTCCTGGTCCATTGCATCTGGATTGACGAGAAGGAGATGGATTTAATCAAGGAGACCGATGCCCTCGTTGTTCACAATCCTGAGTCGAACATGAATAATGCGGTGGGCGTTGCCAAGGCTCTTGCGATGATGAAGAAGGGCATCCTCGTGGGGCTCGGTACCGACGGAATGTCCTCGGATATGCTGTCACAAATGCGTTGCGCTTATTTGCTGCACCGCCAGGACAATCGGGATCCGCGGGTTGCTTTCGTAGAAGCTCCCAAGATGCTTCTGGAGAACAATCATGAGATTGTGCGGCGGGTCATGGGAATGGACCTCGGCACGCTGGCAAAGGGTAAGCTGGCAGACTTGATCATTGTCGATTATGATCCGCCGACGCCGATCAATGAACATAATCTAAGCGGACACTTGATTTTCGGCGTGGCCGGCGCCGCCGTCGACACAACAATTTGTAACGGCCAGATTCTTATGGAGAACCAACAGGTTAGGACATTCAATGTTCACGACATTATGGTGAGAAGCAGGGAACAGGCTGCCAGGCTCTGGAATCGCCTGGAGCGGCACAGCCGCAACCAATAAGAACCTCACCGCGGAGACGCTGAGCGCGCAGAGGCTGAAATATTGAGAAGAAATACAGAGCCACGGATTACACGGATTCGGTCGGGTGGGCACGCAATCCGTGCAATCTGTACTACTAAGCCAAAATTTCTTGCCGTTTTGGAAAGAATTTTTCAGCGCGGAGACGCAGAGCGCGCAGAGACTGAAAACGCAGAAACCACTGATTTCACGGATGGGCTCCAGTGGACACGGGCTTTTGCTGTCCCGCAGGGACGGCGCTGCGCGCCGTTCATCTGAGCTGGAATCCCGGAAGCAAGCGC
>Ga0299915_10004130_pt1 | contig 10557 bp, 9 predicted proteins | sample RVTome_13_FD_200263 | JGI IMG/M metagenome (GOLD analysis project Ga0299915, IMG submission 200263) | Soil microbial communities from uranium-contaminated site in the Upper Colorado River Basin, Wyoming, United States - RVT92D227 (version 2) ... | reverse complement strand
AATGATCCGGGAAAGGCTCGGGCAATTAGGCTTTGCCGAAGAAGAAATCCAGCAGAGATTAAATCAGCTCAGCCATGAGCAGATTCATCAATTGGCTTCCAAGCTGGATGATCTAAAAGTAGCTGGGAATGGCGCTGAAGTTGTCATTTCGCTTTTCGTGATTGCCATCCTGATTATCATCTTAGTCTATCTCCTGGGGCATCACCTGGTTATCAAGAAGGCCTGATCTTGTTAAATTGATTAGGACGCAGATTCCCGCAGGAAACGCTGAAACACCCTGAAGCGGACGGCTTTCGCCGGGGTGACGATCCAAGAAACTTTTTACGAGATCATCAAAATTAAATTGCTTAAGCGGCTAAAGCCGTACGATAAAATGAATTTTAAATAAAAACCCGCCTTTATGGCGACAAGCCGGATTCGAGCAGAAAATGGAGCAGAAACTTCATTTCGGAATTGTGAATTTTGAGAAGAGAAGGCATCCCAGGTTTTCAGTGGATTTGCCCATAGAATACTTCCGGATCGACTCGAAGGAAAAGCATGCCGGCCATACGGGCGACGCCAGCGAAAGCGGGTTGATGATTTATCTTCCGGAACAGATTGAGATCGGTCAATTCCTCAGCCTGAAACTCTATTTCTCCTCCTATCCCAACCTCAATACCATTGGGATTCTTGGCCAGGTAGTTTGGACGGATATCCATTTTGGGAAGGAAGGAGATTATAAGACCGGCCTCAGAATAGTCGATGTTTCCATGGATGATTTCACCAAGTTGAAAGACTTTTTAAATAACCTTGCCGGAATGAAAGCCCTGCCGATTCCCAAAAAGGGCGAGAGGCCATGACCCCTAAAACCCATATCCCCACGAGCCAACCTTACTAAGGGGTCCATAACGGATTAGACATATTCTTCCGTTAAATTGTTGTCACCGCTCATCCTGAGCTTGTCGAAGGGTGGGTTGTTAGCCGCCCATGCTTCGACAAGCTCAGCACGAACGGCTGTGGACTCACTCTATAGTGCCTATATAAATATGGACTGATTAGCAAGTCAAATGTTCGACCAGAATTTTTACTCCCATTCCCACCAAGAGGAGACCCCCCGCGAGTTCAATTTTATTCTCAAAAAAATGTCCGGTCCGGTTCCCGATAAAAACCCCGACGAAGGAAAGCAGGAAGGTGATGGCGCCGATCAGGATTACGGAAGATAGCAGCTGTATTTTGAGGAAGGCAAAACTGACCCCGACGGCCAGGGCATCAATACTGGTGGCAATGGATAGTATGGTCAAGACATAAGGATTCAGGGGATTAACTTCTTTTTTATCTGCTGGCAATTGCCGGGATTCATAAACCATCTTGAGCCCGATCGCGCAAAGAAGCCCAAAGGCGATCCAGTGATCCACGCTGGTTATCATATCCCTTAACCCCCGCCCCGCTAACCACCCGATGGCCGGCATCAAGGCCTGGAAACCACCAAAAAATAAGGCAATCTGCAGGGCGTGGTGGATCCTTAAATAGGGAATGGATAGGCCGCTGGTGATGGCCACGGCGAAACAATCCATGGCCAAGCCAACGGCAATCAAAGATACCGTGAAAAAATTCATGACAATTCCTTATGGGGAAATAGTTGCCAGACCGAAAGCAATCCGAAGGGTTTTCCAGATGGATCGGGTCTTCCAAAAAGAATGGCCGGAGTGAACCTCCCTCTCCATCTCAATGCCAGCGATAAGGATCCTTTTCCGCGAAATCTTCCCGGCAGGCTCCTTCTTCGAGAGTAACTTGCTTTTCCTTTTTCCCTATCTGCTGTTCTGGAATTTTCGCCAGGATCTCTTCCATCGTTGTAATCCCCTCTCTTACTTTATCCAGTCCATCTTCAAAGAGCGTTTTCATGCCCGTTTCCCTGGCTGCCTCCCACAATTCATCCTCATAAGCACTCTTGGCGATTAATCTTCTCATCTTGGTGTCAATTTTCAAAAACTCAAAGATGCCAATCTGGCCGTAATATCCCGTATAGTAGCAATGGGGACACCCTTTCCCCCGGTAATAATGCTGCAGGGGCGGTAAATCCCTGTGGAACGGCAGACGGGGAGCGGGCTCTTCGGTTTTACATTTTTCACAAATCCTTCTTACCAAACGCTGGGCCAGCACCCCGCTGACCGCCGAGCCCACTAAAAAACTTGGAATCCCGATGTCTACCAGTCTGACCACGGTGGAAATCGTGTCATTGGTATGAACGGTACTGAGCACTAAGTGCCCGGTTAATGCGGCCCGGATGGCGATTTCGGCTGTCTCCTGGTCGCGCACCTCGCCCACCATGATGATATCCGGGTCCTGCCGGAGGATCGAACGCAGGGCCGTGGAGAACGTGAGGCCCACGGCTTCATTCACGGGCACCTGGGTAATCTCTTCAAATTTGTACTCTACGGGGTTTTCTACCGTTACAATGTTATCCGTTTCTGATCGGAGTTGATTCAGCCAGGCGTAAAGGGTGGTGGTTTTCCCCCCTCCGGTTGGCCCCGTCACCAAAAGCATCCCCTGGGGCTGGCTGAAGATTTCGATGATGGAGTTTAGAATGGGGTCGGCAATTCCCAACTGGGCCATAGGGATCAGGCCCGTATTCCGGTTTAAAATCCGGATCACAATCTTTTCCCCAAAAACGGAAGGTAACGTGGAAACCCTCATATCGATTTCTCTATTTTCAAACTTCAGATAACTATTCCCATCCTGGGGGAGTCGGCGGTTGGTGATGTCCAGGTTGGAGATAATCTTGACCCTCGAAGTAACGGCATTCTGGATATTCTTGGGAATTTTAAGGATGTCCCGGAGCTCGCCGTCAACCCGATAGCGGATGAGAACATTCTTTTCCCTGGGCTCGATATGAATATCGCTGGCTCTTGACTTTACCGCATCCACGATGACCATGGTCACGAGCTTGATAATCGCCGGGGTTTCACTATTCAGGTATAGAGATTGGATGCTGACCTCTTCTTCGGCAGTTTCCTTTTTAAATTCCACGTCTTCAAATCCGGGGATGTTTTCCAGGAGGTTCCATACCTTCTCTTCCGCGCCGTAATGCTTTTCGATGGCCCCCTGGAGATTAGACTCACAGGCGATGACGTGGGCTACGTGCATCCCCGTCATAAAGTTAATTTCGCCGATTGTTTCCCAGTCGAGGGGGTCGGCCATCGCTAAAAGAAGCGTTTTCCCCTGAATCTCCAGGGGCATGACCATTTTCTTTTCGGCCATCTCTTGGGGGACCAGGGCTTTCACTTCGTCCTTAATCGCGTACTGATCGCAATCCACTAAGGGAAGCGTAAGCTGCGTCGCCAATGCCTCGGCGATCTGTCTTTCCGTGGCATAACCCAATTCGACCAGGATCTTTCCCAAGCGTTTATTCCTGTTCTTCTGCAAAAGGAGAGCCTGGTCAAGCTGCTGCTGGGTGATTAGACCCGCCTCCATCAGAATATCGCTGATTCGCTTATGCAGTTTAAACATGTTCTCTCCGGAAAAATACGGGATCCATTTCCCAGAAAGGTTAACCCTTATACGTTTCTCCGGGTTTCTGAACTATGGACCCATTTTAGCACAGTTATTCCATGGCTTCCGCTGATATTTGCAGGCCAAATCAAATCAATTCTTTCCGTAACTCGGTTTTTAGAATCTTTCCAGCCCCACTAACCGGTAGCTGTTTCTTGAAAATGATCTTCCGGATTTTTTTATACGGGGAGACGTTTTGGGCGCAGTAATCGAGGAGTTCCTCAGCTGTGGCCCCCGCCCCCTCCTTCAGAACGACGAAAGCCACAGGGACTTCTCCGGCTTCGGTATCCGGGCGGCCCACTACCGCGCACTGCTGGATAGCCGGGTGCTTGGCCATGATTTCCTCCAAGTCCCGCGGGTAGACGTTATATCCCTTGTAGATGAGCATATCCTTCTTGCGGTCGACGATGTAAAAATAACCATCCTCATCCTCCCGGCCAATATCTCCGGTATAGACCCAACCGTCGCGCAGCACGTGCTTCGTTTCCTCGAGCTTGTTCCAGTAGCCCTGCATGACTTGGGGGCCTTTGATGCAAACTTCCCCGGCCTCCCCCGGCGGGAGGTTTCTCGTTCCGGTCTCCAGGTCCACAATCTTGACTTCCGTGTCAGCGATAGGCAGACCGACTGAACCGGGCTTTAACCCTCCGCGGGTCGGCGGATTCAGATTGCTGCACATGGTGCACTCAGTCAAACCATAGCCTTCTGTGATCACGCCCGGGAAATTTTTCAGCATATGCTCCAATACGGGAATGGGAAGAGGAGCGGCGCCGGAAGCAACAAGCTGGATGGAAGACAGGTTATATTTTTTAAAATCGGGATGATTGACCAGGGGGATGAAGAGCTGGGGTGCCCCGCCGATGGCGCTCGCTTCGTACTTCTCGATGGCCTGGAGATACTGTCCGGGGTCGAACCGGGGGAAAACGATCATGGTTGTTCCCGCATAGATCGTCTGATTCAGGTACCCTATGGTCCCCATCGCATGGAACCAGGGAACCACGATTAAGGCCTTACCCTTCCCAAACTTGAGCGCATGATCCTCTTCCCTGTCTCCTTCCAGCCGCCCAACGCTCAGGATTCCGTCCTGATAGCTTACGTCCCCACTTGCCCCCCAGTGGGCGACCTGAAGGACGTTGGTTACTACATTGAAATGGGTGAGCATGACCCCTTTGGAAACCCCGGTGGTACCGCCAGTATATGCCAAATGAGCTAAATCTTTCTTGGGCTCAATCTTTACCTCCGGGGTTTTGGGCTCGTAAGATTTAAGAAGGGCGCTGAAATCGAGGGTGCCGGGGAATTCTTTTTTTACCAGGGGGGGCCGAATGGCCGTGAGCAAAGGGGGAAAAATGTCAGGGATGGAGGCGACGATCACGTTTTTCACTTTTGTTTTGGGAACCACTTTTTCGACCGTGGGATAGAAAAGGTCTAAAGTGATGATCGTTTCTGCTCCGGCGTCGTTGAGCTGGTATTCAAGCTCTCTTTCCACCATCAAAGGGTTGCAGGGGGTGAAGATCGCCCCGTTCATCAGGGTGCCATAATAGGCAATGGCAAACTGGGGAGAATTGGGAAGATGGATGGCTACCCGGTCGCCTTTCTTAATCCCCAGACCGGCCAGGGCCGCAGCGAACCGCTCGCAAAGGGTGAGCAGTTCGCTGTAGGTAATTTCAAGAGCATCAAAGATCATGACGATGCGGAACGGCCACTTGGCTGCTGAAGATCTCAGAAACTGGAAAACGGGGATTTCGGGATAATTCAAAGAACGGGGGTTAAATCTGGGCCAGCATTTGAAATTTTTCATCAATCCCTCCCGGTTTTTGGCGTTATAAATTTAAGCCGAATTTTCGGTAAAACCTCCGCCTCTTGAACTTTTCGGATCTCACCTTGCCCTGGCCTCCAGGCCGGGTAAAAGCTCAGAGTATTATGACGCTAATTTCTTTTGCTTGCCAGCCTGCCAGGCCCGTAATCTTACTTGGAAGGTGTGCTGGATTCCGGAGTAAGAAGCCTGGGCCTATTGCTCTGTCTATTTCTTCAGAATTTTGACGAACTCGTCAATCGCAAGGGCGGCAAGGGTTGTGGTCTGTAAGGTGCCCCTGGAACTCAATTGCACGGCCACTCTGGCTATGGTCTGATTGTCGGGAGCCTCCAGGATGTTGATAAAGTCATAGGCCCCCAGCAGGGCGTACTGGGAAAGGATCTTGACCCCCATCTTCTCCACTTCCTTGTTTACTTCTTTGATCCTTTCCGGTTTCTCCTTTACCGTTTTGCGTCCTTCATCCGTCAGGTTGGTGAGCATGAGATAAACCGCCATAAAATCACCTCCTTAATAAAGTTCCAAACCCCTTCTTCATCACACCTTCCAAGATTTTCCACCCCACCTTTGATGGATTCGGATCACATAAAAAAACCCCATCCCTCTTTGTTAAAAAAAGAGAAACGGGGTAGCCGTAAACCGGTCCATTTTGCTTCCTCCCATTTTTTAAGGAAGAAACGTATCAATTTAGCAGTTTGAAAAAATGGTTTCACAACCTTTGTTGAGGCCCGGGGGCCTGGGTGGGTCGCGCCGGAAGCATCGGCCGGGTTTCCACTTGGCCATGAATAACCCCGCTCGTTTCCGCCGGAGGAGGCGGGGTGGCGTTTTCCCCGCCCCACCCGCGAAGAAATCAGCGCCTTATGATTCCAAGCGATCCGCCCAGGCCTCCGGGCCATGGAGTCCCTCGCCCTTACGCCCCACCTCTTTTCAAAGGGCTAAAGTGTTACGAAGAAACTAGTCTTAGGTCGCCATGGATGCAAAAAATCGAGTTGCAAAAATATATCATCGAATACGGGAGGGAATCAAGTAATTTCTTGCCAAGAGAAGATATCATCGAATAGCGGCCGCGAGGGAGGAAACAAAGGTTCCCACTCGATCAACCAGTTCTTCCTTTCCCGAACTTTCCTCGATGATTTTGACAATTGCACTTCCCACGATGACGCCATCGGCCAAACGGCTCACCTCCTTCGCCTGCTCCGGTGTGGAGATGCCGAATCCAACGGCAACCGGCTTCCGGGTTTGCTCTCGAATCCACCCGACCGCCCCCCCCAGATCTTCAGGCACGCTCCCCCGGGCTCCGGTCACTCCGGTCACGGATACGTAATAGATGAACCCGCGGCTGCACCGGCCCGCCATTTTAATCCGCTCTACGGGGCTTGTAGGGGCCGCAAAGAAAATGGTGGCCAGATCAAACTTCCTGGCTTCCTCAATCCACGGCCCTGCTTCCTCAGGAGGAAGGTCGGGAATGATCACTCCAGCGATCCCGCTTCCCCGGCAATCCCTGGCCATAGCCTCCAAGCCATACCGGAAAACAGGATTGAAATAGGTCATGACCACCAGGGGTGGGGATGTATTCTTCAATCCATCCGCTATGGCGAATATTTCCTTCAGGGTAACCCCATTCTGTAAGGCCCGCTGGGAGGCCGCCTGGATCGTCGGTCCATCGGCCAGCGGATCGGAATAAGGAAGACCCAGCTCGATGATATCCGCACCCGATTCAGCCATTTTTAGGACCAGGGCTTCTGTCGTTCTTAGGTCGGGGTCCCCGGCGACGAGGAAAGGAATCAGGGCTGCCCGTCCCTGGCTCCTTAATCCCTTAAAAATCTTTTCGATTTTATTCATAGCTCGACTCCCATTCTTTGGGCCACTGATTGAACATCTTTGTCTCCCCGCCCCGATAGATTGACGACCATGATTCGATCCTTCCCCAACGCGGGGGCCATTCTCCCGGCATAGGCCAAGGCATGAGCACTCTCCAAAGCCGGCAGGATTCCTTCGGTTTGGGAAAGGAGATGAAAAGCGTTGATGGCCTCCTCATCGGTGACCGTTACGTATTCAGCCCTCCCGCTCTCTTTAAAAAAAGCGTGTTCCGGCCCGACCCCGGGATAATCCAAACCCGCGGAAAGGGAATGCGTCTCCAGGATGTTGCCGGAATCGGTCTGTAAAAGGTAACTCATGCTTCCATGGAGCGTGCCGATGGATCCGGCATTCAACGAAGCCGCATGTTTTCCGGTATTCATGCCCAAACCAGCGGCTTCCACGCCGATGAAACGAACTTCATCTTTTATGAAGGGGTGAAAGAGGCCGATGGCGTTGCTCCCCCCTCCCACGCAGGCCACTAAGCAATCGGGGAGGCGCCCCTCCTTCTGAAGCACCTGTTTCCTCGTTTCCCTGCCGATTACCGACTGGTAATCCCTGACCATCATGGGATAAGGATGGGGTCCGACTACGGATCCAATTAAATAATAGCTATCCCGGACGTCGGTCACCCAATCCCGGATGGCCTCGTTGATGGCATCCTTTAAAGTTCTGGACCCGGACGAAACCGCAACGACTTCCGCTCCGAGAAGCCTCATCCGGAAGACATTGAGCGACTGCCTTTTAATGTCTTCTTCCCCCATATAAACCGTGCAGGAAAGACCCAGAAGGGCGGCCACGGTGGCCGAGGCCACTCCATGCTGCCCGGCCCCCGTCTCGGCAATGATCCTTTTCTTCCCCATCTTTTTAGCCAGCAGGGCCTGCCCCAAGGTATTGTTGATCTTATGGGCGCCGGTATGGACCAGGTCTTCCCGTTTGAGGTAAATGCGGCATCCCCCTAACTCCTCGGTTAGCCTTGCGGCAAAATAAAGGGGGGTGGGCCTCCCGGCATAATCCTTCAAATAGTTAGCGATTGTTTTTTGCAACTGCCGGTCTTTTTTAAAAGCGCGATAAGCCTTTTCCAATTCTTTTAACGGCGCCATCAAGGTTTCCGGGACATATTGCCCCCCAAAGATTCTAAAATGACCTCTCTTATCGGGTTGACGCATCTGCTCTTCTGACCTCCTTTACAAAATCGATCATTTTCAATAAATCCTTTTTCCCGGGAATTTGCTCCACTCCGGAACAAACATCCACCCCGGCTGGCCGAACTTCTTTTATGGCTTGATATACGTTCGCGGGATTCAGCCCGCCGGAGAGGATGATGTCCCTCTTTCCCTGAGCCTCCTTGGCCCATTCCCAGGGGAAAGCCTTTCCGCTCCCGCCTGCTCGGTCCGCGAACCAGGTATCCAACAGGATGGCAACGGAAGGATATTTGGCGATATCCCGCAAACGATCTACGCTCCTGACCGCTATCGTCTTGATTACTGGAAGCGAAAACTCCTGGCAATACTCCGGCGGTTCTTGCCCGTGAAACTGGAGGGCGCTAAGCCCGCAGCCATCGGCTATTCTCCGGACTTCCGAGCTTTCTTCATCGACAAAAACCCCGACTTTTAAAACGGGCGGGGGAAGGCTGCGGATAATTTCCTTCGCGGCTAAGGGGGTAATTCTCCGCGGGCTACGGGCGAAGATGAAACCCAGCGCTTCCACCCCAAGAGAAGCCGCATCCATGGCGTCTTGAAGATTGGTAATGCCGCAAATTTTAATCCACGTCATTTTTGGTGCCTAAAGTCAAGAAAAGGTGATTTTCAATCTCCTAAGTTTAAAAGCTCGCGAATCTTGGCCGCCGGATTCCCTGCGCGCATCAAGGTTTCTCCCACCAAAATTCCCTTCACGCCGACATCCTGAAGATGTTTTACGTCCTCCCGGGTTTTTATCCCGCTCTCGCTGATGACCCTTGTTTTCTCCGGAATTTTTTGGAATAAGCGAGCGGTTGTCCCCAATTTTACCTTTAGGGTCTTTAAGCAACGGTTGTTGATCCCGATGAGCGGAAGATTCAGGCCCTGAATCTTTTCCAGATCTTCTTCATCGTGAACCTCCACCAGCGGAACCAGTCCCAGGTCCCGGGTCAGTTCGGCAAACTCCCGAAGGGGGTCCCGTTCCAGAAGGGCAGCGATGAGTAATAGCGCATCCGCCCCGGCGATTCTCCCTTCATAGATCTGGAATGAGTCGATAACGAAATCCTTCTGCAAAACAGGGAGGGCAACGCCGTCCTTAACTATTTTGATGTGTCCGAGGTCCCCCCGAAAAAACCGGCCCTCGGTGAGCACGGAAATGGCGCTGGCCCCTCCCTCCTGGTATTTTTTCGCCATCCCTAAAATGTCGGCTCCCTCCCGGATAATCCCGGCCGACGGCGAAGCCCGTTTGATCTCGGCGATCAGGGCCATGGGGCCGTTTTTCGAGAGGGCGTCCAGGAAGTCCCGCGGCGCCGGAAGGTCGGAAATTTTCTTTTTCATCTCATCCAAAGGAAATAAAATACTTCTCGCTCCAATCTCTTCCCTCTTCACCGTAGCCACTTTTTCTAAAAACATTGTTTTACCCTTCCTGATTTGAAAACCGGATGAGCTCATTAAGCTTCTTCAGCGATTGGCCTGAGTCTATGGACTCCCGGGCAACTTCAATCCCTTCTTTAAAACCGCCAACCTTGCCGGCGGCCATAAAAACAGCGCCCGCGTTTAAAAGGACGACATCACGGGCCGGTCCTGGTTCCCCGTTTAGGATTTTTAGCAGGATGGCAGCATTTTGTTCGGGTGTTCCGCCGCGGATAGTCTCCAGACTGGCCTTCTTTAGGCCTACCTCCTCCGGCGCTATCCGATAATTCTCTATGGCTCCATCCTTAAGCTGGCAGATGGCGGTTTCCCCGGTGATGCTGATCTCATCGCAATGGTCCGCGCCATGAACGACTAAGGCCGCCTTGCTTCCCAGGTTTTTTAACACTTCGGCCACGGGCTTCATCAAGTCCTCGCGATAAACGCCCAAAAGATGGACGGTTGCCCCGGCCGGGTTGGTCAGGGGACCGAGGAGGTTGAAGACCGTGCGAATCCCGATTTCCCTGCGGGGAAGAAGGGCGTGCTTCATGGCCGGGTGGAAAGAAGGAGCGAATAAGAAGGCCAAGCCGTGTTCTTGGAGGCAGGCCTCGACCTTCCGGGGAGGATTAGCGATCTTCACGCCCAGCGCTTCCAGAACATCGGCGCTTCCGCTGCGGCTGGAAACCGAGCGGTTGCCGTGCTTGGCGACGGTCAACCCGCCGCCCGCGGCCACAAACGCCACGGTCGTGGAGATGTTGAACGTTCCGGAGTTGTCCC
>Ga0299915_10004129_pt1 | contig 10558 bp, 11 predicted proteins | sample RVTome_13_FD_200263 | JGI IMG/M metagenome (GOLD analysis project Ga0299915, IMG submission 200263) | Soil microbial communities from uranium-contaminated site in the Upper Colorado River Basin, Wyoming, United States - RVT92D227 (version 2) ... | reverse complement strand
ATCGCGGTGGCGGGCGGCATTGCGCAGGTGCTGGAGACCGCCTTCAAGCTGGCCGACGGCAAGGTCAGCGTGCAGATCGAAGTGGAGAATCTGGACGAACTCGGGCAGGCCCTGTCTGCCGGCGCGAACCTGATCCTGCTCGACAACTTCAGCCTCACCGACATGCGCCATGCGGTGCAGATCACCCATGGCCGCGCCCTGCTCGAAGCCTCGGGCAACATCACGCTGGACACCGTGCGCGCGGTGGCCGAAACCGGGGTCGACCGCATTTCCGTCGGCAGCCTCACCAAGCATATCCGGGCGGTGGACCTGTCGATGCGCATCGACACGCAATGATCAGGGTCGTGCACAGGGCAAACCCGCGTCATTCCGGCGAAAGCCGGAATCCAGTATGAAAAACCATTCCGCGAAGCGGACAGGACAGAACGTCGTCCCGTTTGCACGGGGAATCGTGAATTCGCTGGATTCCGGCTTTCGCCGGAATGACGGCTTCATGGAATATTTGGAATGATTGAGATCGTTCGCGCGCGCTACGACGATCCCGCGCACGCCGCCGCGCTGGTCGACCTGCTGGACCATTACGCACGCGACCCGGCGGGCGGCGGCGAGCCGCTGTCCGATTTTGCCCGCGTCAATCTGATCGACGAACTCGCCACGCGGCCCTTCATCTTCAGCGTGCTGGCGTTCGACGGCGACACGCCGGTCGGCCTCGTCAATGCCATCGAGGGCTTTTCCACCTTTGCCTGCAAGCCGCTCGTCAACGTGCACGACGTGGTGGTCGCATCCAGCCACCGCGGCCGCGGCATTGCTGCGCGGCTGTTTGCCGAGGTCGAGGCGATTGCGCGCGAGCGCGGCGCCTGCAAACTGACCCTCGAAGTGCTCGCCGGCAATGCGTCGGCGCGGAGCTTGTACCAGCGGCTGGGCTTCTCGGCCTATCAGCTCGATCCCGCGATGGGGCACGCGCAGTTCCGGCACAAGTGGCTGGATTAGCGCGCAACCTCTTCGCGCTGTGGCTGGCGCTGCTTGCGCTGGCGTCGCACCCGGCATGGGCCGACACGCCACCCGCGCCGGCGATGCTGCTGGCCGAGGTCTACGCCGCTGACGTCGACGTCAGCCAGTATTGGGTGAGCGAGAAATTCGACGGCGTGCGCGCGCAGTGGGACGGCCGCAGCCTGCGCTTTCGCGGCGGCGGCCTCGTTCCGGCGCCGGCGTGGTTCACCGCGAACTTCCCGGCGCTGCCGCTGGACGGCGAGTTGTGGATCGGACGCGAGCGCTTCGATGCGCTGTCGGGAACGGTGCGCAAGCTCGAACCGGTGGATGCCGAATGGCGGCGGGTGCGCTATCTGGTTTTCGAATTGCCCGGCGCGGCCGGCGATTTCAGCGCGCGCGTCCAGCAGATGCAAACGATAGTCGAACTGGCTGCCGTTCCCTGGCTGCAAGCCGTCGGACAGACGCGCGTGGCAGACCGCGCCGCGCTGATGCAGCAACTCGACGCCGTGGTGCGCGCAGGCGGCGAAGGCCTGATGCTGCACCGCGCCGATGCGCCCTATGTGACGGGCCGCAGCGATGCGCTGCTGAAGCTGAAACCCTGGCTGGATGCTGAAGCGGTCGTCGTCGGCCACATCCCCGGCAAGGGCAAATACCAGGGCATGACCGGTGCGCTCCTGTCGGAAATGCCGGATGGCAAACGCTTCCGCATCGGCAGTGGCCTCTCCGATTCATTGCGCCGCCAGCCGCCGCCCATCGGCACGCGCATCACCTATCGCTATCAGCAGCTGACGAAAAAAGGCGTGCCGCGCTTTCCGCGCTACCTGCGCGTGCGGGAAGATTTTCAGGGAATGCCAAGTAAAGAATGAGGCCTCATTCCGGCGGTGGCCGGAATCCAGCCGCTTGCCGGCGCCAAGTCGCCCTGGCATGGCCAGGATGACGTCATTCAGTGATGCTTGATAAAGGTGTCGACCACGACCCCCATGCCCTGGCGCCAGCGCGCGATCAACTGCGGGGTCGCCTCGGGATCCATTTCACTGACTGCCTGTGCAAGGCTGTCCACCCAATAGCGATAGAGCTCGGGCGGAACCGGTGCGTGGCCCCCGCGCGAGTGCGCGTCGGCCATTTGGTCGATCGTGCGCTTGGTAAGCGTACTGCCGGCCGCATGCGAGATCGCTGCGCTGATCCCCCGGCGCAAGGCCATGCGCTGCTTTTGAAAGTCGGTATCTGCAAACATCGGGGCGATGTCCGGGTGGCTGGCCAGAAATATCTCATAGAAACGCTCGATGAAATTCTTCCCTCGCAGGCAGCGTCCGTAACTCTGCTGTAAATCGTCGTAGTTATCAGCCATCATTCCTTATTTCATCTATTGGGATATCGAAGTATTTTATTACAATCGGGTGGCGGCATGCAGCATGTGATGGTGTGGTTTCAGTCGATGCCGACTTGCGTGCCAGGGGCGCCGGCGCTTACGCCAGCCAGATCAGCGACGCCATGCGACCGGTGACGCCGTCGCGGCGATAGGAATAGAAGGCGTCGGACTCATTGAACGTGCAACGCCCGCCGCCGTAGGTCGCCTGCACCCCGATATGGTTCAGGCGGATGCGCGCCAGCCGGTAGATGTCGGCGAGCCACTTGCCCGGCGCGGGCTGCGGGACAAAGGCTTCGGATGCCTCGGCATGCTGCGCGATGAACGCCTCGCGCACGTCCTCACCCACCTCGAATGCCTGCGGGCCGATGGCGGCCCCCATCCAGGCGAGCACCTCGCCCGGCGGCACCTGCATTGCGGCCACCGTGGCCTCCAGCACGCCGTTCGCCAGCCCGCGCCAGCCGGCATGCGCGGCGGCGACGACGCTGCCGGCGCGGTCGCAGAACAGCACCGGCAGGCAGTCTGCTGTGAGCACCGCGCAGACCTGCCCCGGCTCGCGGGTGAATGAAGCATCCGCCTCAGGGGCCGGCTCGCGCCCGAGTTCGACCACGCGGGCGCTGTGCACCTGCTTCAGCCACCCCGGGTCGGCCGGCAGCTGCTGGCACAGGCGCGCGCGGTTGGCCGCCACATGCCCCGGATTGTCGCCGACATGATCGCCGAGGTTGAGGCTGTCCCAGGGCGCGCGGCTCACCCCGCCCGCGCGGGTGGTCATCAGGCTTTTGACCCGCGCAGGAGCCGGCCAGTCGGGCAGGATCATCGGACTACTTCTGCCAGACGGTGTTTGCCCGCAGGGCCTCGAGAAGCGAGGCGAAATCAGGCGGCAACGGGCATTCCCACTGCATGAATTCCTGCGTAACCGGATGGATCAGGCCCAGCTTCTCGGCGTGCAGCGCCTGGCGCGGGAAGGGAATCTTGAGATGGCTGCGGCGGCTGGCGCTGTAGACCGACTCGCCGACCAGCGGGTGGCCGATGTGCTGCATGTGCACCCGGATCTGGTGGGTGCGCCCGGTTTCCAGCTTGCAGCGCAACAGCGTGATCCCGGGAAAACGCTCGACCACGTCGTAGTGCGTGACCGCTTCCTTGCCCATGGTGTGCACGGTGCGCTTGGTGCGGTTGTGCGGGTCGCGCGCCAGCGGCGCGTCGACCGTTCCCGAGCGGTCGACCTCGCCATACACCAGGGCGAGGTATTCGCGCTTGACGGTGCGCGCCTGCAACTGGCGCACCAGGTCGGTGTGCGCCCGCAGGGTCTTGGCGACGACCAGCAGGCCGGAGGTGTCCTTGTCCAACCGGTGCACGATGCCGGCGCGCGGCAGTTCGGCCACCTGCGGCACGTGATGCAGCAAGGCGTTCAGCAGCGTGCCCTGGCGGTTGCCGCTACCGGGGTGGACCACCAGGCCGACCGGCTTGTTGATCACCATCAGCATCGAATCCTCGAACACCACATTGAGCGGGATGGCCTCGGGCGCATCGGGCGTGGCGTTCGGGTCGGGCTCGATCTCGACCCGCACCGACTCGCCGCCGCTGACCTTCATCCTGGTGGTGCCCCAGGCATCGTCCACCGCAATCTTGCGCGCGCGGATCCAGTTCTGGATACGGTTGCGGGAAAACTCGGGCAGCATGGCAGACAGGGCCAGATCCAGGCGCTGGCCGCCCTGTTCATCGGGGATCACCAGCTGGCGGATATCGCCTTCGGTATTTCCCTTATAATCATCCGACAAATTTTCTGTGTCTTTTCCCATGCTTAAGCAACGCTTTTCCGGTTCCACTACATTCTATCGGGTACTTGGCAGCGTGCTGCTGGCTGCCACGCTCGCCCTCGGCGGCTGCGGCCTGTTGCCCGAGGTCCAGGATGAAACCGCGGGCTGGTCGGCGCAAAAGCTCTATGCCGAAGCCAAGGACAATCTTAACAGCGGCAATTACACCCAGGCGGTCAAGCTGTTCGAGACGCTGGAGGCGCGCTACCCCTTCGGCCGCTACGCGCAGCAGGCGCAACTGGAGGTCGCCTACGCCTATTTCAAGGACAACGAGCCGATTTCCGCCATCGCCGCGTGCGACCGCTTCATCAAGCTGCACCCCAATCACCCTAACGTCGATTACGCGTACTACCTGAAGGGCCTGGTGAATTTTAACGACGACCTCGGCTATCTGGGCAACCTGGTCGATCAGGACCTGAGCGAGCGCGATCCGCGGGCGGCGCGCGATGCTTTCCTGGCATTCAAGGAACTGGTCACCCGCTTCCCCGACAGCAAATACGCCGAGGACTCGACCGCGCGCATGAAATACCTGGTCAACGCGCTGGCCGGCAACGAAGTGCACGTCGCCAAATATTATCTCAAGCGCGAAGCGTATGTGGCGGCCGCCAACCGCGCCAAGGAAGTGCTGAAGACCTACCCCGACGCGCCCGTGCTGGAAGAGGCGCTGGCGATCATGGTGGTGGCCTACGACAAGCTGAAACTCACCGACCTGCGCGACGACGCGCAGCGCGTGCTGACGCTGAATTTCCCCAACAGCAAGTACGCCAAAGGGGTGAATATCGGGGGCAAGCCCTGGTACCGGTTCTGGTGATCCGGGAGTCGGAGTGAATCTGTGGTACATGTAGGAGCGGCGTCCACGCCGCGATGGCTCCCCCGATCACCGGGATTTCGCGCCTTGGAAGGCGCTCCTACAGCCGTTTCTGACCCTGACGAAAATCGCCCGGGTCACATGGCGTGATCAGATCGCGGCTTCGCCCGACTCCCCGGTGCGGATCCGCACCACCTGCTCCACCGCTGTCACGAAAATCTTGCCGTCGCCGATCTTGCCGGTGCGGGCGGCGTTGATGATCGCCTCCATCGCGCGTTCCAGCAGGCTGTCTGCGATCACCACCTCCAGCTTCACCTTGGGCAGGAAATCCACCACGTATTCGGCGCCGCGATAGAGTTCGGTGTGGCCCTTCTGGCGGCCGAAGCCCTTGACCTCGGTGACGGTCAGGCCGGTCACGCCGATCTCGGACAGCGCTTCGCGCACTTCGTCGAGCTTGAACGGTTTGATGATGGCTTCGATTTTTTTCATGGCAAGTCTCCGTTAATCGGGTTTGGCATTACGTTTTCTCCCTCGCCCGCTTGCGGGAGAGGGTTGGGGAGAGGGAAAACTCGCTTAGCGTAATCCTGCATCATGTCATTCAGTTTCGCTAAGCGAGGTCGGGTCGGTATTTCGAGGTGATCGGGTAACGGCGGTCCTTGCCGAAATTGCGTGGCGTGATGCGCGGGCCGGGCGGTGCCTGGCGGCGCTTGTATTCGGCGAGGTCGACCATGCGGATGACTTTTTTCACTGTGGCGGCGTCATATCCCAATGCGACGATGTCGCGCGCCGACAGGTCGCGCTCGACGTAGGCTACCAGAATCGCGTCGAGCACATCGTACGGCGGCAGGCTGTCCTGATCGGTCTGATCGGGGCGCAGTTCGGCCGACGGCGGGCGCTCGATGATGCGCTGCGGGATGACCGCCGACAGGCTGTTGCGGTAATTCGCCAGCCGGTACACGCGGGTTTTCGCCACGTCCTTCAGCACCCCGAAGCCGCCCGCCATGTCGCCGTACAGCGTGGCATAGCCGACCGCCATTTCGCTCTTGTTGCCGGTGGTCAACACCAGCGAACCGAACTTGTTGGACAGCGCCATCAAGAGCGTACCGCGCGTGCGCGCCTGCAGGTTTTCTTCGGTGGTGTCGGCGGCCAGGCCGGCGAACTCGCCCGCCAGTTGCGCCACGAATGCACCGAATATCGGTTTGATGGCGATTTCGGAATAGCGCACGCCGAGCCGTTTGACCATGTCGCGAGCATCCTCGACGCTGATGCTCGCGGTGTAGTCCGAAGGCATCATCACCGCGTGCACCTTGTCCGCGCCCAGCGCATCGACCGCGATCGCCAGCGTCAGCGCCGAATCGATGCCGCCCGACAGCCCCAGATGCACGCTCCTGAAGCCGTTCTTGCCGAAGTAATCGCGCACCGCCAACACCAGCGCGTCATAGACGGCGGCGTCCTCGTCCGGCAAGGCATGCTGCGGGCCAATGCAGGTTTCGCCCACAAGCTCGAAATAGAACACCCCTTCCCGCCAGGCCGGACACTGCGCCACCACGTCGCCATCGGTATTGAGCGCAAACGACGCGCCGTCGAACACCAGTTCGTCCTGCCCGCCGACCAGGTTGGCGTAAATGATCGGCAGGCCTGCCTCGGCGAGCCGCGAGCGCGCTACGGCAACGCGCTCGTGCTCCTTGTTGAGGTGGTAGGGCGAGGCGTTCGGCACCAGCAGCCAGTCGGCGCCGGCCTCCATCGCGCGCGTCGCCGGCCCCGGCTCCCAGATGTCGCCGCAGATGTTGAGACCGAAATTCAGGTCGCCGCAGGCAAACACACAGGCCGCGTCGCCGCGTTTGAACACGCGCTGCTCGTCGAACACCGAGTAATTCGGCAAGTGATGCTTGCGGTACACCGACTCGACCTTGCCGCCACGCAGCAGCGCCGCGGCGTTGAACAGGCCGGCGTCGCCGCGTTCGGGATAGCCGACGATCAGCGCAAGTTCGGGCGGTGCCTCCGCCGCCAGCGTCTCAACCGCCGCCGCGCATGCCGCGGTGAAATCCTGCCGCAGCACCAGGTCTTCGGCCGGGTAGCCACAGATCGACATTTCGGGCGTGAGCAGCAGCGCCGCGCCAGCGGCGTGCGCCTCCTTGGCCGCGGCCAAAAGCCTGGCCGCGTTGCCGGCGATGTCGCCGACGGTGAGATTGATTTGGGCGATGCCGAGTTTCATCGGGTGGGCTTCAGCGTTTCGCCAGCGCCTGCTGCACCGCCTCGCCCAGTCCGGCCGGGCTCTGCGCGACGACGACACCGGCGGCTTCGAGTGCACGGATCTTGGCGTCGGCCGTCCCCGCGCCACCGGCGATGATCGCGCCCGCGTGCCCCATGCGCTTGCCCTTGGGCGCGGTGCGCCCGGCGATGTAGGCGGCGACCGGCTTCTTCATGTTCGAACGGATGTACTCGGCCGCCTCTTCCTCGCGGCTGCCGCCGATTTCGCCGACCAGGATCACCGCCTCGGTCTGCGAATCGGCCTCAAACATTTCGAGACAGTCGATGAAATCCAGCCCCTTGATCGGGTCGCCGCCGATGCCGACGCAGGTCGACTGGCCCAGTCCCAGCCGCGTGGTCTGGTCTACCGCTTCGTAGGTCAGCGTGCCGGAGCGCGAGACGATGCCGATCCTGCCTTTCTGGTGGATGACGCCGGGCATGATGCCGATCTTGCATTCGCCCGAGGTGATGATGCCGGGGCAGTTGGGGCCGATCAGCTTGGCGCCGTTGGCACGCAGGGCGGCTTTCACGTTCAACATGTCGAGCACCGGGATGCCCTCGGTGATGCAGACGATCACCTCGATGCCGGCGTCGGCCGCTTCCAGGATCGAGTCGGCGGCGAAGGCGGCCGGCACGTAGATCATGGTCGCCTGCGCGCCGGTCTGGCGCACTGCGTCGCGCACGGTGTTGAAGACGGGCAGGTCAAGGTGCGTCTGTCCGCCTTTGCCCGGCGTCACGCCGCCGACCATCTTCGTGCCGTAGGCGATCGCCTGCTCGGAATGGAACGTGCCCTGCTTGCCGGTAAAACCCTGGCAGATGACCTTGGTATCTTTGTTGACGAGGATGCTCATTGCGCTTGCTCCACGGCGAGTCTGGCCGCCTGGGTCAGGCTCTCGGCCGCGAGAATCGCCAGCTTCGATTCAGCCAGTAGCTTCCGACCCAGTTCGGCATTGGTGCCTTCCAGCCGCACGATCACCGGCACCTTCACGCCGACTTCCTTCACCGCCTGGATGATGCCTTCGGCGATGACATCGCAGCGCACGATGCCGCCGAAGATGTTGATCAGAACCGCACGCACGTTGGGGTCGAGCAGAATGATCTTGAAGCCCTGAGCCACCGTCTCCGGCGTGGCGCCGCCGCCGACGTCGAGGAAGTTGGCAGGCGATCCGCCCTCCAGTTGAATGAGGTCCATCGTCGCCATCGCCAAGCCCGCACCGTTGACCATGCAGCCGATGTTGCCGGTGAGCGCGACGTAATTCACGTTGGCCGCGTTGGCGGCGGCTTCCTTGGCGTCGATCTGGCTGTCGTCGCGCAGTTCGGCCAAGGCCCTGCGGCGATACAGCGCGTTGTCGTCGACGCTCATCTTGCAGTCGAGCGGCAGCACGCGGTTGTCGGCGGTCACCACCAGCGGGTTGATTTCGAGCAGGCTCAAATCGTTGGCGATGAACACGCGGTACAAAGCGGGCAGCAAACGGCAGAAATCCTTGTAGGCCTCGCCCGTCAGCTCCAGCGCGAAGGCCAGCGCGCGGCACTGGAAGTCCTGCACGCCCAGCAGCGGATCGCAGGTTTCGGTGAGCACTTTTTCCGGGGTGGCGTGGGCGACTTCCTCGATGTCCATGCCGCCGGCGGCGGACGCGACGATGGCCACGCGCTCGGTCTCGCGGTCGACCAGCAAGGAGAGGTACAGCTCGCGCGCGATCGGCAGCGTTTCTTCCACCAGAACCTGATTCACCGGCTGGCCGTCGGGTGCATTCTGGTTGGTCACCAGCGGTTTGCCCAGCAGCGATGCGGCCATCGCGCGCACCTCGTCCAGGCTCTTGACCACCTTGACGCCGCCGGCCTTGCCGCGCCCGCCGGCGTGGATCTGCGCCTTCACCACCCAGGCCTCGCCGCCCAGTTCGCGGGCGGCTGCTAGCGCGGCCTCGGCACTCGCTGCGGCGATGCCGCGCGGCGTGTTAATGTTGCCCGACCGCAGTATTTGTTTGGCCTGATATTCATGCAGGTTCATTTGTTTTTCGATGGAAGCTCGCCAAAACGTGCATTTTGAAGCAAAGCCCCCCGATGCGGAAGCCGTCATCCGCGTCGTTCCGCGGATTGCGGAACTGTCCAGCGACGCCTGGAACGCCCTGGCCGGTGATTCGCCCTTCGTGCAGCACGCCTTTCTGCATGCGCTGGAAGCCACCGATTGCGTCGGCGCCCACATCGGCTGGGAGCCGGTGCACCTGGCGCTGTTTCGCGGCGACCGCCTCGACGCCGCGATGCCGCTCTACGTCAAGCATCATTCCTGGGGCGAGTTCGTGTTCGACTGGGCCTGGGCCGACGCCTACCGCCGCCATGGGCTCAACTATTACCCCAAGCTGGTGTGCTGCGTGCCCTTCTCGCCGGTGCCCGGACCGCGCCTGCTGGCACGGAACGATGCCGACCGTGCCGCGCTGATCCAGGCCGCGCTCAAGCTCACCCAGGATTTGAACTGCTCGTCGTTCCACATCCTGTTTCCCACCGAGCCCGATCATGCCGCACTCAATGCGGCCCCCCTGTTGCATCGCAGCGGCTTCCAGTTCCACTGGTTCAACCAAGGCTACGCCAGCTTCGATGATTTCCTCGCCGCGATGACGCACGACAAGCGCAAGAAGATTCGCCAGGAAAGAAAGAAGCTGAACGCGCTGGGCGTGACGTTTCGGTGGGTGGAAGGCAGGGAGAGCACCGATGCCGACTGGGACCATTTCTACCGCTGCTACGCCGACACCTACGCCCGCCACCGCAGCGAGCCGCATCTCAACCGCGCCTTTTTCGTAAACCTGCGCGAAACGACGCCCGAAAACCTGCTGCTCATCGTTGCCGACAAGGACGGCGAACCCACCGCCTGCTCGTTCTGCATGAAGGACAGCCAGCGCCTGTACGGCCGCCACTGGGGCACGCTGGAATACGTGCCCGGACTGCACTTCGAGACCTGCTACCAGCAGGGCATCGAATACGCCATTGCGCACGGCCTCTCGGTATTCGAAGGCGGCGCGCAGGGCGAGCATAAGCTGTCGCGCGGGCTGGTCCCCACCGCCACGCACTCCTGGCATTGGCTGGAAAACGCCGAATTCCGAGAAGCAGTCGACCGCTTTCTGGAACGCGAGACCGACGCCATCAGCCATTACATGGACGAACTCGAGGGGCCGTTCCGCCGCGAGCCATCGAGTCCCACATAAGGCGGCAGTCCCAAACGACAAAACGGCGGGTTTCCCCCAATGCCAGTCAGTTAAGGCATTGACACCTGAAGCGGGTTGATAGAAACAGGCTCATGTTTTCCACATGAGCCTGTTTTTTTGTGTCCCTGCAAAG
>Ga0299915_10004128_pt1 | contig 10560 bp, 9 predicted proteins | sample RVTome_13_FD_200263 | JGI IMG/M metagenome (GOLD analysis project Ga0299915, IMG submission 200263) | Soil microbial communities from uranium-contaminated site in the Upper Colorado River Basin, Wyoming, United States - RVT92D227 (version 2) ... | reverse complement strand
GCGTCGCGTGCGATCCTGGCTGCATTCACAAATGGTTCGACAGCGCCGGGAGCATTAACATTGAAGCCGGAGGCATAGGGTTCGGTATACAGCTCTACCCTGTCCGTTCCTGTTAAAGCCGCATGTTCTATATTTTCAGGATTGGTGTCGACAAATATTGATGTCCTGATCCCCTCTTTCCTGAATGTTGATATTACATCAGTAAGAAAAAGCCTGAATCTTACAATATCCCAGCCTGCATTGGAGGTTATGGCATCATGTGCATCAGGAACGAGTGTCGCCTGATCGGGTTTTACTGAAAGGACAAGGTCTATAAAGCTGTCGGATGGATAACCTTCTATATTGAACTCTGTAGTTATTATTGGCCTGATTTCCAGAACATCTTTATACCTTATATGACGTTCATCGGGACGGGGATGGACCGTTATTCCATCAGCACCGAAGAGTTCGCAATTGATAGCCGCTGTTTTAACATTTGGGATATTACCACCCCTTGCGTTTCGTAAAGTTGCAATCTTATTAATATTTACACTGAGCTTTGTCATAATAAAAATGATGATTATCCGTACTGTATTGTGATGTAAAAATACAATAACTGACTTTTTTTTTCTTATTTTAGTTGAAATTTTAACAGAGAGTCGCAATTTATGGTTGCAAAAGACTTGATTTCAGAAGTGGTGCCATCCCTTAAGACATCCGATTCAGGACAGACAGCGCTGAACTGGATGGAGATTTTCAGGGTATCCCACCTTCCGATCGTAAACAACCTGGATTTTCTCGGCCTGATATCTGATGCAGATATTTATGATATGAATCAGCCTGAAGAACCAATTGGTAATCATGCACTTACGTTACTCAAGCCTTATGTAACAACGGAACAGCATCTTTTTGAAGTAATAGGATTGGCATCACGGCTTAAGCTGACTGTCATACCTGTGCTTGACGATAAATCCCATTACAAAGGGGTCATTACAACGACCGATCTGGTCAGGTATCTGGCAGGGATCTCTTCGATGGACCAGCAGGGGGGCATACTTGTTCTTGAAATCGTCGAAAGAGATTATTCACTTTCACAGATCGCCCAGATTGTTGAAAGTAACAATGTCAGGGTGTTGAGTATGTACATTACATCTCCACCCGATTCAACCCGGCTTGAAGTAACCATAAAAGTAAACACAAATGACCTTGCTTCAGTGATAAGAACCTTCGAAAGGTACAATTATGATGTTAAAACCTGGGTTACATCGGATGATTCGATGGACAGGTTCTATTCAGAACGTTTTGACCTTCTTATGAAATATTTGAATATCTGATTAATATGCTGAAAACAGTTGCTATTTACAGCAAGGAGAACAAGCCAAAGACCAATGATGGAGTTATCAGGCTGATAAAGGAATTTGGAAGAAGAGGCATTAATATGAAGATCTATCAGAAAAATGCCGATCTCGTCTCATATCCTGACGGAGAACTGATAGAAAAATTCAATGACCTTAATAACCTGAAAGAACTGCCTGACCTTGTGTTGAGTGTTGGAGGCGATGGCACTTTCCTTGAGACAATGCTTAAAGTGAGGGATTTTGGAATTCCGATAGCCGGAGTCAATACGGGAAGAATGGGATTCCTGGCAAATATTTCTGAAGATGAAATAAGTCACTCAATTGATCTTTTATGCGGGGGCGATTACAAGGTTGTGGAAAGATCATTGATTGAAATAAAGGATCCTCACGGGATATTTGACAAGGGAGCATCTACTGCGCTGAATGAGGTAACTATTCAGAAAGCTGATCCAAGTATGATCACCATTAATGTATATGTCGACGGTGCATATCTGAACACTTATTGGGCTGATGGACTGATAGTCTCCACAGCGACAGGATCCACCGCTTATAACCTGAGTGTCGGAGGGCCTATATTATCTCCTGAGGATGAGAGTATTATAATATCTCCAATTTCACCCCATAACCTTACTATCCGCCCTATTATAATTTCAGGAGAGAGCAACCTGAGGATGATCGTGGAGGGCCGCAGCAAAGAATACATTGCAACATGTGATTTCAGGTCAAAGAGACTTCCCTTCAGCGAAGGAATAAATATTTCAAGGTCGCGGGAGAAGCTGAAGACAGTGATGCTGAAGGGTATGGATTTTTACAGTACGCTCAGGAATAAGCTAATGTGGGGAGCAGACAGAAGGAACTAAATTAGTCGTTATTAAGCATATTGTTTGATTATAGATTAGTATATTTGTATCTGCAAAAATAATTCATACTGAAATGAAACGATCCTTTTTAATCTTTATAATATTGTGTTTTGCAGTTCAGTTATCGGATGCCCAGCTCTGGAGAATGAAGAGGTGGGAGGCAGTGCTTGGGGTAGGTCCGTCGTTTTCATTCCCCGATATCGGAGGTTTTTCAATTGGAAAAAATATATTGGGTTTTAAGGATTTAAGTTACAGACAAACAAGATTTGACATTAACGGCACCCTGAAATATCGTCTCTCAAGAACTGTAAATACAAGGTTAAGCCTGACTTATGCAATGCTCCACTCAACTGACGACAGGGGATCGAATGAAGGCCGGGAGTATGAAGCAACCACGAATTTGTTTGAACCAGCCTTTATTTTTGAGTATTTTTTTATAAAAAACAAGTATGAAAGCAGTTACCTTTTTCTGAAAGGAAAAAGTCTGTGGGCAATGCTGTCTTCTCTGGACTTTTATGGTTTTGCAGGGATAGGAGGGGCCAGTTTCAGTGTTAATGGAAATGATGCCCTTGTTGAAAGGGGTTTGACGAAAAATGGATTCACTGCAGTAATTCCGGGCGGTATTGGAGCGACATTAATCTTCACCCCCAACATTAATTTTGGTCTTGAGTTAGGCGGCAGATATACTTTTACAGATTATCTTGACGGTTATACGTCACAATTTTCAAAAGCCAGGGACGTTTATTATCTATTGAACTTTAGTTTTACTTATAAACTGAAAACAGGTCCAAAGGGACTGCCCTCTTTCAGGTGATAATAAGCTGGGTCAGGTTGGATGAAAAAATTACTCTGTTGTCTTCTGTTAGCACTGGTATCATTCTCAGTATTCGGGCAACGAAGTGCTGATTATGGTATTTTTGGTGGTGTATCTTCCTACCTGGGAGACATAAACACCAATCGTTTGTTTTATTCTCCGCTCCCTGCCGGAGGCTTGTTTTACCGTTATAATTTTAATCCAAGGCAGGCAATAAGGACAGATATTACTGTTGGCAGCCTGCAAGGCAGTGACCTTGATTTCAGCAATAATTTCCAGAGAGAAAGAAAAGATTATTTCTCAGGTAATCTTGCAGAATGGTCAGTTCAGTTCGAATTTAATTTTTTGACATACAGTACTCAGGGTAAGAGATGGAATTATACACCCTATATTGCTGCGGGAGCCGGCATTACAATTCTGGATATGACATCTTCAATCTGGAATCCTTCAAGCAGCAGCTATAATCCTCCGATAAACGATTTCACCTATAAGCCAGTTATCCCTTTCACCCTGGGATTTAAATTAAATATCTATAAAAACCTCGGAATTGAAGCCGAATATGGTTTTCGTAAGACTTTTTATGATAAATTTGACGGCTTGGAAGATAATGTTAATCCGGATCACAAAGCATGGCTCCACAACAACGACTGGTATTCTTTTGCAGGTATTGCAATTACCTGGAAGATCTACAATAAACTGGCAGGTTGCCCGGCTTTTAAGGATGTGGATGAATCAAGAAGACGCTGAATTATGTCCTTTTTAAAACAGATTAGTACTGACAAACTCCCGTCACATATCGCAATTATTATGGATGGCAACGGAAGATGGGCCAGGCAGAGAGGTATGGACAGGATTTTTGGTCATCAGCAGGGAGTAAATGCTCTAAGGGAAATAATTGAGGCTGCCGCTGAATTAAGAATCAGATATCTTACCCTCTATGCGTTTTCCACCGAAAACTGGGGCAGACCAGGTGACGAGGTTTCCGCATTGATGGAAATTATGGTGCAATCGCTGAACAATGAGACTGATACACTGATAAAAAATAATATCAGACTTATAGCTATCGGCGATACAAAACGTCTGGCAGATGATGTCAGGGGAAGGCTGATGGAAACTATCCATCTCACATCAAAAGCTACAGGCCTTAATGTTATTGTGGCCATGAGTTACAGCTCAAGATGGGAGATCACGGAAGCCGCTAAAAAACTATCGGCAGAGATCATCAGCGGAGTGGTCGATCGCGATTCTGTGAATGAAAGCAACTTTGAGAAATACCTTACAACCTACGGAATTCCTGATCCCGAATTATTGATCAGGACAAGCGGTGAGATACGGATAAGCAACTTCCTGTTATGGCAGATCGCTTATACAGAATTGTACTTTACTGAAACACTTTGGCCCGATTTTAGTAAGGAAGAATTTTACAAAGCGATAATCGACTTCCAGAAGAGAGAGAGAAGATTTGGAAAAACAAGCGAACAGGTTTCGGATAAATGATGATATAATGGCGGTTAAACAATTGAAATGGCTCTTTGTGGCAGTATCCCTGATTCTGACAAATCTTGCTATGTATTCACAGGAAAGAACGGAGATAATCGATTATTCTGATTTTTACGATTACATAATAGGAGGAGTCTCTGTATCAGGCGTCAGATTTCTCGACACCAACGCACTGATCGGAATATCAGGATTGAGAGTAGGTCAGGAAGTATCGGTGCCGGGGGATGCTGTGACAAATGCCGTTAAGAAGTTATGGCAGCAGGGCCTATTTTCTGATGTAAGAATAAGTATAACCAAAACTGTCTTTGATACTGTTTATCTTGACATAGCCCTGCAGGAAAGACCCAGAATATCATCGGTCAGATATGTTGGTTTGAAAAACACTGAAACACAGGATCTTGTAGAAAAGATAAATATGCCCGTAGGATCCCAGCTTACCACTTACCAGTTAAATAATACAAGAAAGATCATTACAGATCACTTTATTGAGAAGGGATTCCTTAATATCACTGTTGAATTTGTTCAGAAGGATGACCCTGCCCAGCCTAACAATATTGTTCTTACTGTTGATGTTGATAAAAAGGAGAAGGTGAAAATAGATGAGATATCATTCGCCGGGAATGAAAATTTCTCCACCAAACAGCTTCGGCACAAGATGAAAAATACCAAAAAGAAGAACATGAACTTCTTTAAGCCATCAAAATTTATCTCTGAAAAATATGATGAAGATAAAGAGAAGCTCTATACATTTTATAATGACAACGGATATAAGGATTTTAAAATAATAACCGACTCTCTTTATCCTGTCTCTGAAGATCGCGTGGGACTTATGATTAAGATTGACGAAGGAAAACAGTACTTTTTAAGGAACATAACCTGGGTTGGAAACAGTGTGTACAGAAAAGAAGACCTTGAAAAATGGCTGAACATAAAAAAAGGATCCGTTTATAACCAGTCCAACATTGCTGACAGGATAAATGGCTTGTCAGGAGCACAGGATGCTGTAAGCAGTGCATACCAGGATAATGGTTACCTTTTTTCCCGGCTGACTCCTGTTGAAGCCAATATAGAAAATGATTCCGTTGATCTTGAGATCAGAATTTATGAAGGAGATCAGGCCTACCTTAACAATATTATTATTTCAGGCAACACCAGGACTAATGAACATATTGCCAGACGCGAGCTGTATACCCTGCCCGGCGATCTTTACAGCAAGGATAAGATTATCAGATCAATTCGTCAGCTCGGAGTAATAGGTCATTTTGAACCGGAAAAGATTCAACCCAATGTGGTCCCCGATCCTGCAAACGGGACGGTCGATCTGCTATATAAGCTTGAAGAGAGGGCAAATGACCAGTTTGAGATTTCAGGTGGCTGGGGTGCAGGCATGCTTGTCGGTACTGTTGGAGTAAGGTTCAACAATTTTGCCATGAGAAACTTCTTCAAACTGAATGAGTGGAGACCTTACCCCTCAGGTGACGGGCAGTCGCTTAGTATCAGAGCCCAGTCAAATGGTCGCCTGTACCAGTCATACAACCTGTCATTCGTTGAACCCTGGCTGGGCGGCAAAAAACCGAATTCCTTCTCAGTATCATTCTACAGATCATTAATGACCAACGGGAGGAAGAAAAGTGATAACAATTACCAGTCAATGACAACCGACGGAGCCTCACTCGGACTTGGAACGAGGCTGGAATGGCCCGATGACTTTTTTTCTCTTTATGGGGAATTAAGCTATCAGCGATATAATCTTAACGATTTCACATATTACCATTTCCTTTTTTCGGACGGGACATCCAATATGCTGACGTTAACGACAAAGCTTACCAGGTTTTCGACAGGTCCCAACCTGATTTTCCCGACAAGTGGATCAACATTTACCCTTTCGTTGCAGGCAACGCCTCCATGGTCCCTTATCAGCGGAGCAAATATGGTTGGTGTGTCAGACAAGGTGAAATATAATTGGATCGAGTTTCACAAGTGGTTATTCAAGGCAGATTATTTCTACCCTCTTTCAGAGAACGATAAACTGATATTGAATGCCAGATTTGCATTCGGTTATCTCGGTCATTATAACAAGGATATCGGTCCGTCTCCCTTTGAGAATTTTTATCTGGGGGGAAGCGGAATGACCGGGTACAGTCTGTACGGTCGTGAAATAATTGCCCTGAGAGGATATACTGACGGATCAGTGACTCCGACAGATCCGCAATCCGGATCTCCCACGGGTAATGTATATTCGAAGTTTACTCTCGAACTGAGGTACCCTATCTCGCTTAACCAGCAGGCTACAATTTATGCGCTCGCTTTCCTTGAAGCAGGGAAAGCCTGGTATAAGCTCAATCAGTATAATCCGTTCAGGATGAACCGGGCGGCAGGTATAGGCATCAGGGCTAATCTCCCGATGTTCGGCCTTCTGGGCGTTGACTGGGGTTACGGTTTTGATCCGGTCGATGATCCGGTCGCTTTCCCCGACGCAAATAAAGGACAGTTTAGTTTTACAATAGGTCAGCAGTTTTAATTATTTAAATTTTAAAATCAATGTTATGAAAAGAATAGGTGTTATAATAATTTTTGCAGTAATGACTTCGGTTCTTGCCACAGCCCAGAAATATGGATTTGTGGATTCCGAATATATCAGGAAAAATATTCCTGCTTTTAACAAGGCACAGGAACAGCTTGATAATCTGTCAAAGCAATGGGAAAAAGAAGTTGCCGACGGATATGCTGTCGTGGAACAGATGTACAAATCCTATCAGAATGATGTTGTGCTCCTTTCACAGGATATGAAAACCAAAAGGGAAGAAGCAATTATCGGCAAGGAAAAAGAGATGAAAGACCTTCAGAACAAATACTTTGGAGTTGAAGGTGAACTTTTTAAGAAGAGGGAGGAACTTGTTAAACCAATACAGGATGAGATCCTGAAAGCTATTAAGACCATTGCTGCTGAAGGCAGCTACGCGGCTGTTTTTGACACAGCTTCAGGCGGAAATATCCTGTTCGCAAATCCAAAATTTGATATCAGCGATCAGGTACTCGAAAAATTAGGTTATAAGAATTAATTAACTACTTTTGCACAATCAATAAAATTTTACTCAGAATGAAAAGATTTTTAGGAATATCAGTTCTTGTTATCATGGTCATATTTACGGGACAGGATGTTATGGCACAGAATTTAAAATTCGGACATGTTAACAGAACCGAGTTGATACAATCGATGCCTGAATTTGACTCAGCCAGGGTGAAACTCGAAAAGCTGAGCACTGAGCTGACAAATACAGCAGAACTGTTACAGGTTGAATTAAATAATAAATACGAAACCTATCTTAAAGAAGGAAAGAATTTGACTGATCTGGTCCGTCAAACCAAAGAACAGGAACTTAATGACGCGCAGAAAAGGTTGACCGATTTCCAGACAAATGCTCAGAATACACTTCAGGAAAAACAGGTGGAATTGTTTACCCCTATAACTGAAAAAGCTGATAAAGCTATCAAAGATGTGGGAAAAGAGAACGGATTTATCTATATTTTTGATCTGTCCGGTGGACAGGTGGTATATTTTGATGAGGTCAAAAGCACAAATGTGATGCCTCTTGCCAAAGCAAAACTTGGTTTAAAATAAGGAACATTTTATAATCCGGTGACCATCCGCCAACCGGCAGATGGTCATTTTTTTAATATAGTACCTCAATGAAAGACCGGCCAATTGGAATTTTTGATTCAGGAGTCGGGGGACTGACAGTTGCTCATGCAATAAAACAGATCCTTCCCGGGGAAACACTTGTTTATTTCGGAGATACGGCACACCTCCCTTACGGGGATAAATCAGCCGAATCTATCAGGTACTATTCACGAAAGATTACCGAGTTTCTCCTGGATCATAAGTCCAAAGTTGTTCTGGTTGCATGTAACTCAGCTTCAGCCTCGGCATTTGACTCGTTAAAGCAGGATTTTCACGACAGGACGATCCTGATCGATGTTATAGATCCGGTTGTGAATTACCTGAGTACCAGAAATTTCAGGAAAATTGGAGTAATCGGGACAAAAAGGACAATCAGTTCAGGCACTTATGATCAAAAACTTCACGAAAAATCTCCTGAAACAACTGTAGTTTCAATGGCAACACCTTTGCTTGTACCCATGATTGAGGAGGGTTTCATTTTTGATGATATCAGCAATGCAATAATCCGCACTTACCTTTCAAATGAGATGCTGGGAGGAATTGAGGCATTAATTCTTGGGTGCACACATTATCCTATCATAAGGAACCAGATAAGCAAGTTTTTCAATTTTAATATTGAAGTGATCGATTCAGCCAGAATTGTTTCTTCAATCCTTCGGGAGACACTTGAGAAGAACAATCTGCTTAATGACACGGGGAGGATACATGACCAGTTTTTTGTATCTGATTACACTTCATTCTTTGAGAAGATTGCCAGAATGTTTTTTGAAGGTGAAATAAACCTGAAGAAAGCTGATATCTGGAGTTGATCCGGAATATGATCAAAATCATGCAGTCTAAATAATAATTAAATGATTTTTCGATCATTAAATAACTTATTTTTGTGCGAAATAAACAGTTAATATATTGCAAAATACGATTCACTTTTAATAATATACTTAGGCAGTATGGGTACAAAATCAAAGGTTATTGAAAGAGAAGAGGTAGTCATCAGGTTTTCGGGGGACTCCGGAGACGGTATGCAGCTCACCGGGTCTCTCTTTTCTGATACGGCGGCATTATATGGTAATGATCTTACAACATTCCCTGATTATCCTGCCGAAATACGTGCACCTCAGGGTTCTGTGGGCGGTGTCTCAGGATTTCAGGTTCATCTGGGTCATTCCGAGATATACACTCCGGGTGATAATGCTGATGTTCTTGTTGCAATGAACCCGGCTGCTATTAAGGCTAACATTAGCTGGACAAAACCAGGCGGCACTATAATATATGACAAGGATAATTTCACCGAAAAGAATATAGAGAAAGCCGGATATTTAAAAGATCCTTTTGTTGAGGATAACCTCGATAGATTTAATGTTATCGCGGCTCCTATCTCGTCAATGGTAAGGGAAGCGCTTAAGAATCTGGGACTTGATCCCAAAACGGTTCTTCGTACGAAAAATATGTTTGCACTGGGAATGGTTTACTGGCTCTTCGACCGTAAGTTGAAATATACTGAACAGTATTTTGAAAAAAAATTCAGCCAGAGACCTGAAATAATTGAGGCAAACAAAATTGCTCTTCATGCAGGTTACTATTATGCTGAAACAATTGAAGCCCTCGCTCCGGTCATCAGGGTAAGTCCGGCCCCAATTGCAAAAGGAAAGTACAGAAGTATATGCGGGAATGTGGCCACTGCCTGGGGACTGATGGCTGCTGCGGAAAGAGCAAAGCTTCAGCTTTTTATCGGTTCTTATCCGATAACCCCCGCCTCAGGGATACTTGAAGAGCTGGCTGCACGCAAAGATCTTGGCGTTAAAAGTTTCCAGGCAGAAGATGAGATAGCAGGTATCTGTACTGCTCTGGGAGCAAGTTTTACAGGCCACCTGGCTGTGACATCCACATCGGGTCCCGGACTTGCCTTAAAGTCGGAAGCTATCGGACTTGCTGTAATGGCTGAATTGCCTATAGTCATTATTGATGTCCAGCGGGGAGGTCCTTCAACAGGCCTTCCGACTAAAACTGAACAGGCTGATCTTATGCAAGCCCTTTTTGGCAGGAATGGAGAGTGCCCTGTCGTTGTGCTTGCAGCAAGTACACCTTCCAACTGTTTCCATTTTGCATTTGAGGCGGCAAGGATTGCACTCGAACATATGACCCCTGTAATTCTTCTGACCGACGGATTTCTTGCCAATGGATCCGAACCGTGGAAAATACCTGCCATGGCGGATCTTCCGGAAATCAGACCGCCTTTTGCCAGTCAAAAGGAGCTTCCTTATCTGCCATACAAAAGGGACACTGCGAAACTCGCAAGATTCTGGGCTATTCCTGGCACACCGGGTCTGGAACATCGTATCGGAGGACTTGAAAAGACAGTGAAGGGTA
>Ga0299915_10004127_pt1 | contig 10560 bp, 7 predicted proteins | sample RVTome_13_FD_200263 | JGI IMG/M metagenome (GOLD analysis project Ga0299915, IMG submission 200263) | Soil microbial communities from uranium-contaminated site in the Upper Colorado River Basin, Wyoming, United States - RVT92D227 (version 2) ... | reverse complement strand
AGGAAGAAATCCCTATGAAAAAAATCATCATTATCACGGATCAAGCTCCGGCCCCCGTCGGTCCTTACTCCCAGGCCCTGGCCGCGGGTCCCTTCGTCTTCCTCTCCGGCCAGATTGCCCTGGACGAGGCCGGCCAACTGGTGGAGGGAGACATCGTGGTCCAAACCGTGCAGGTGATCCAGAACCTGAAGGCCGTCCTGGCCGCGGCCGGCCTCACCCTCAAAGACGTGGTCAAAACCACCGTTTATCTGGCGGACCTGGCCGATTTCAAGGAGATGAACCGCACCTACGCCGAGTTTTTCCCGGAATCCCCCCCGGCCCGGACCACCATCCAGGTCGCGGGCCTGCCCCGGGGCGCGGCCGTCGAAATCGACGCCATCGCCTATAAGAGGGGATGAGGGGGAAAAAGAGATGTGGGGGGAGGGCCGGGGCAATAGCGGTGAGCTATCAGCAGTCAGCTTAAAAAAGTGAAGGCCTTTTTCTGTCTTTTGCTGAAAGCTGACGGCTGAAAGCTCCTCCCTTAGCCCCCTCACCCACTTTTTCTTGACTCCAGCAGGTAAAAGATCACCGGCACCACCACCAGGGTGAAGAGGGTGGAGGCGAAGAGCCCGAAGATAAAGGACCAGGCCAACCCGGAGAAGATGGGGTCCAGGGTGATGACCCAGGAGCCGAACATGGCGGAGAGCGCAGTGAGCACAATGGGCCGGAAGCGCACCGCGCCGGAGGTAATCACCGCCTCCTTCAAGGGCATGCCCCGGTCCAGGTTGTGGTGGATGAAATCCAGCAGGATAATGGAGTTCCGCACCACGATGCCCGCCAGGGCGATCATGCCGATCATGGCGGTGGCCGTGAAATAGATGGAGTCCGGGAACGGCCCCACCTTGCCGGCAAAGAGCAGGTTGAGCAGGGCGAAGCCGGGCATGACGCCGATGAGGGTCAGGGGGATGGCCACCATGATCACCAGGGGCAGGCCGTAGGACATGGTCTGGAGGACCAGGAGCAGGTAGATGCCCATCAGCGCGCCCAGAAAGGCGACGCCTAAGTCCCGGAAGACGTCCACCGTAATCTTCCACTCCCCTTCCCCGCTCCACTTCACCTGAAATCCCGGGGCCAGGGGCTTCCGGGACAGATTCCCCTGCAGTTCCAGGATGGCGTTCACCGGGCTCAGCCCCGGGGTCTCCCCCGTGACAAAGACCAGGCGTTCCAGGTTTTTCCGCATGATGGATTTTTCTTCCATACCTTGCTGAAAGCGGCCCATCTCCTTCAGGGGGGTCAAGGCCCCGCCGGGAGTGCGGAGATAGATCTGTCCCAGGTCCAGGGTGGAGGAGCGGTCCTTCTCAGGGAGGCGGAGAAAAATCTCCAGGGGGAGCCTCTCCGGGTCCAAATGCACCCGGCCCACGGCCTCGCCGTCCAGGGCCATCTTCAGGCTGCGGGTGATTTGGGCCTGGCTGAGGCCACTCAGGGCCGCCTTGTCCCGGTCCACCAGAAAGCGGAAGCGGACCTGGTCCGCCTCCACCGAGGAGTCCACGTCCCGCACCCCGGAGGTCCCCAGAAAAAGGGCCTTGACTTTCCCGGCCTCCTCAATCAGGTGGGAATAAGGAGCGCCGGGGGGGCCGTAAACTTCGGCCACCAGGGTCTGGAGCACCGGCGGCCCCGGGGGGACCTCCACGATCTTCAAGCGCACCCGGTGCCGCCGGGCGATGGCCTCCAACTCCGGGCGCAGCCGGAGGCAGATGGCGTGGCAACCGGCCTGGCGCCGGTGCTTCTCCGCCAGGTTAACCCGGATCTCCCCTACGTAAGGGCCCTTCTTCAGGTAATAGTGCCGCACCAGGCCGTTAAAATCCATGGGGGAGGTGACTCCCCCGAAGGTGATGAAATTGTCCACCTCCGCCACCCGGGAGAGGTAGCTCCCCAAATCCGCCAGGGCCGCCTGGGTGCCTTCCAGGGTGGTGTCCTCGGGCATATCCGCCACCACCAGGAACTCGTCCTTGTTGTCGAAGGGGAGCATCTTTAAGGGCACCAAACCCGCCACCGGCAGCAGCACGGACACGGCCAGGAGCCCCACGATCCCCAATAGGAACAGGCGGCTGAGGGGCCTGCTGTTCAATAGGGGCGTCAGCACCCGCTGGTAAACGCGGTAGGTCCGGGTCTCCTCCAGGACAAAGGGCCGGGTTTGGCGGCCGTAATCTTTTTGCAGCAGATGGTACGCGGCCCAGGGAGTGACGGTGAAGGCCACCAACAGGCTCATGAGCATGGCCAGGGGCACGTTCAGGGGCATGGGCCGCATGTAGGGACCCATCATGCCGGTGACGAAAAACAGGGGGAAAAAGCTGATGATCACCGTGAAGGTGGCCAGGATGGTGGGGGCCCGCACCTCGTCCACCGCCACCAGGGTGGCCTCCAGGGGCGGGTGGTCCCGGAGCTGGAAATGGCGGTGGATGTTTTCCACGTCCACGATGGGGTCGTCCACCAGCAGGCCCAGGGAAAGAATCAAGGCGAAGAGGGTGACCCGGTTGATGGTAAAGCCGCAGAGCATGTTCCCCAACAGGGTGACGGCCAGGGTCAGGGGCACGGCCAGGGCGACGATGAGGGCCTCCCGCCAGCCCAGGAAGACGGTGAGCAGCACGGTGATGGAGAGAATGGCGATGAGGAGCTCCCGGAAGAGCTCATTGACCTTTTCATCGGCCGTGGCCCCGTAGTTGCGGGTCACCTGCACCTGGACGTGGGCGGGCACCACCTCCTTTTTCAGGTCGTCGATCTTTTTAAGCAGCCCCGCGGCCACGGCCACCGCGTTGGTGCCCGTGCGCTTGGCCAGGGCCAGGGTGACCGCGGGGTAAAGACGCCCCTGGGGTTGCCCGCCGTGGGACGCGGGCCCAAACGCGATGCGGCTCAGTTCCACCGGCTCCTCGGGGCCGTCCGCCATCCGGGCCACGTCCCGGAGATAGACCGGCCTCCCCTGGTTGACGCCCACCACCAGGTTTTCCACCTCGTCCGCGGACTTTAAAAACGGCCCCGCTTCCACCAGGTATTCCCGGTCCCGGCGGGAGAAACGGCCTGCGGGGAGATTGACGTTGCTCACCTCCAGGGCCTGGGCCACGGCCAGGAGGTCCAGGCCGTGGGCCGCCAGGCGCACCGGGTCGGGCAGCACCCGGACCTGGCGCTTGCGCCCCCCCACCACGAAGGACCGGGCCGTGTCCGGAATGCTTTGCAGGCGGTGGAGCAGTTCATCCGCCACCCGGCGCAGCTCGTAGTCGTCCGCGGTGGCGCTGTAAAGGCTTAAGGTGACGATGGGCACGTCGTCGATGCTCATGGGCTTGACCACCCAGCCCGCCACCCCCGAAGGCACCTGGTCGATATTGGACCAGACCTGGTTGTAGAGCTTCATCAGGCTCTTTTCCCGGTCCTCCCCCACCTTGAATTTGGCGGTGACCACCGCAAAGCCGGGCCGGGCCAGGGAATAGAGGTCCTCCAGGCCGTCCATCTCCCAGAGCTTCTTCTCCAGGTTGATGACCACCAGGTTTTCCACTTCCTCAGGCGATGCCCCGGGGAAGCGGATGAGCACGTCCATCATGGGCACCACGATCTGGGGGTCTTCCTCCCGGGGGGTGGCCCACAAGGCCACCAGCCCGGCAAAGACGCTGACCAGAATAAAAATGAGGGGCAGCTTGGAGAGGAGAAAGACCTTGACCAGGCGGGCGGTGAGGCCGAGATGGAGGTCTTTCTTTTCGTTACTCATTAAACCTATTCTTTCGTTTTATTAAAATTCTAACTTTGAATACGACGTGCAAATTCTATAATTGCCTCTCTCTGATCCTCAATTTCAAAAGATTTTCCTCGTGTCTGGCATATTATTTCTTCTGCCTCTTTTATTGATCGCCCCTCACTCAAGAGATAACAAGTAAGAATAGTTCCAGTTCTGCCGATTCCAGCACCACACGATACAGCAACTGGTTTATTTTTATCTAAATTAATTTTTATAAATTCGATTATCCTATCAATTTGAGACTGTTCAGGAGCAGTAAAATCAGTTATAGGTTCATGAAAATCTATAATCCCAGCATCTTCTATATCCTGTGAATCGAAACCTCTTTTTGCTAAACGGACTATTGCCTTAATTCCTTGTTTTTTGAGAAATTCTAAGTCATTATGAAATAGTGGCCGCGCACAACCTGCCAATTTATTTTTGATAACCCAGCTGAAATTGATGTTTTTTTTCATTAATTATCTTTCCTTTATTAGAATTCTTCCAGATAGACTCCGACATACTTCTTGGACAGTTTTAATAGAAATATCTGCTAATCCGGAATTTGGTCTATCGCTTTGAGAAATTACATTATAAGGGTGAATGAAATTACGAAAATCTTGAGCAGCATTAAGCAAACGATCGCTTGTTTTGCCAATTATTTCTAATTTATTTGCTACTTTTATTAAGGGAGTCAAACTCCATTTATTTACGGGCTTATCGCTACCATCTTTGTTTCGAAATTCATCAGGGGACTTTTCCCTTGCCTCGTTTTCATATTGAATAATACCCCACGCTAGTATCCCTTCCAAAATACCACCACAAAGCACGATTACGGCTGCATATGCTCCATGCTCATTACAAACTGATGCTTGATTCCAATAATCCTCGATAATCTCGCGAATGTTTGAATCTGATATAAATTGAAACATTCTCTTCAACTGCCTCATATATGCATGTTTTTATCGCATGAAACCTAAGGTTTTAAAATGTAGCCACAAGCTTTAGCTTGCGCAGGCTGAAGCCTGCGGCTACCAAAGCAAATCCTGAGATAGTATTATGCGGTCCCATGCCTGCACCCCCGCCAATCTCATGGCAGCAAAATTTGCTCTCCGGGGTGGAGCCCGGAGAGAATCTCCACTTGATCGCGGATGCGGCGGCCCGGTTTTACCTGGCGCAGGCCGGTCCGGCCCTCGGTGAGCACCTCCACCATGGGGAGTTGGCCCACCTGGCGCAGAGCGGCCTGGGGGATCAGGATGCCCCGGGTCCGGCCCAAAGGCAGGTGCAGGCGGGCGAACATGCCCGGGGTCAATTCAGGTTGGGCCACCCGGGCGGTCCGGACCTTGAAGGTCCGGGAACTGGGGGCGCTTAAGGGGAAGATTTCAGTGATGGCGGACTCCCCCTCCCAGCCCGTGGCGGGCACCTCCAGGCGCACCGGCAGTCCCGGGCGCACCGCGGCGCGGTAGTCGTCGTTGACTTCCCCTTCAATCTGCAGATCCCGGGGATCGTAAAGGGAGACCAGGGGCTGGCCGGGTTGGGCCAGGTCCCCCACCGCGGCCCGGCGGCTGCCGATGACGCCGTTTCCGGGGGCCTGGATGAGGGTGTAATTCTTGAACGCGGACGCCTCCTGGACCTGGGCCCGGGCGGCCTTATAGCGGGCCTCCATGGCCTCGAATTCCCGGGGGCTCACCGCCTCTTCCTTGAGAAGGCGCTGATACCGGTGGTAGTCAGCCGCGGCCTGGGTCAGTTGGGCCTGGGCCTGGCCCAGCCGGGCCTGAAACTCGGGCGCGGCCAGGGCCACCAGGGGGTCCCCCTTCTTCACCCGGCTGCCGGCCTCCACCAGGATGCGGCTCACCCGGCCGGACACCTGGGAAGAGACCTGGGTGAGGGTCTGGGAGATGACCCCGGCGGTGACCGTGAGTTCCCGGGGGATCTCCACTTCTTGAACCACCAGGGTCCGGCCCGGGGCCGGGGTTTTTTGCATTGCCACCAGACCGGGGCGGATCTTGCCCCAGGTGAGGAGCCCGGCCAGCCAGAGCATGAAGATCAGGGCGACTGCAGCCAGGGCCGCCAGTCGGCGATCAAACTTCATTTTGCCCCCTTGGGAGCCGGGGCCGCTCCCGGCCCGGTCAATGTGCCCAGGGCCAATTCCAGCCCGGCCTGGGCCAGATGGGTGTCAAATAAGGCCGCCAGCCGGTTCGATTCCGCGTCCTTCAAGGCGTTTTCGCTGGTGAGGAGGTCCACCAGGATGGTGAGGCCTTCCTGGTAACGGAGGCGGATGAGACGCAAGCCCTCCCGGGCCTGGTCCACCGCGCCTTGGGCCACTTTCAGGCGTTCGTGCGCGGTTTTTAAATTCAGGACCGCCTCCTTGACCTGGTGGCGGACGCGGTCTTCCAACTCCCGCCGCAGTTCCCGGGCCTGGGTCTCTTTGGCCCGGCTCTCCCGGACCCGGGCCAGGTCCGCCAGGCCGTTGAAAAGGTTGAAGTTCATCAAGGCCATGACCGTGTAGCTGTCGCCGCTGCTGCCGAAAAGGCGCCGCTGGTCCACGTCATAGGAGGCCGTCACCCGCACCCGGGGCAGATAATTGAGGCGGGCCTTGGTGTATTCCTGCTGGGCCACCTGGGCCGCCAGGGCCAGGCGCTTCAGGTCCGGGCGGTTCTGCCGGGCCGCGTCCAGGAGCTCTTCCAGTTTCCCCGGCAGAGGCGCGGGCTCCCGGGGAGCGGGGGCCAGGGTGCGGTTGCCCACTCCGGGGACGCCCACCACCGTGTCCAGGGCGCTCCGGCTGATCTCCACCCGGCTGGCCGCGGTCATCCGCTCCTGGGTGAGGCGGGCCAGGTGCACCTGGGCGGAGAGCACGTCGGCCTTAATCACCGCGCCCTCCCGGTGGCGGGATTCAATCATGTGCAGGTGGGCCTGGGCCGTGTCCCGGGCCTGGGTCATGACTATTAGCTTCTCCTGGGCCAGTTGCAGGCCGAAGTAGGCCTCGGTCACCTGGAACAACAACTGCTGCCGGCGGCCCAGGACCAGGGCCCCCGCCATTTCCCGGCCCAGTTGGGCCTGCTGGTATCCCAAGGCGGCCTCCCCGGCCTGGAAGAGGGGCTGGCTCAGGGTGAGGCTGGAGCGGAAATCGCCATAGGGCTTGGGGTGGTTGAGATTATCCAGTAAAAAATCGTTGGCCTGGAAGCGCCGCTGGTTCAACTTGCTCATGAAGACCTGGGAGGGGCTGTCGGAAAAGAGGTAGTTTTCCGTGAAATTGAGCTGCGGCAGGAAACGAGCCCGGGCTTTGGCGGTTTCAGCCTCCGCGGCCTCCACCGTCAGGCCCGCGGCCTTGAGCCCCGGGTTCTCCTTCAGGGCCAGGAGCATGGCTTCCGCCAGGGTCAGGGGGGGAGAGCCCCCGAGAGCCGACCCCGGGCCGAGACAGAGGAAAACCGCGGTCAGGAATGCCACCCACAGACGCATAAGACTCCTCAGGCGCCGATTTGCTGAAATTATAGCCAAGCCCGGCCCGGCTGACAATCACCTTTTCTCCCCTTTATCCGGGGCCAGCCAATCATGGGTTGATTTACCCAATAAAATGCATATGATGTTCTAATCGGGGGAATTCCCCACGGAGAGGCAACCATGCGCACGTTCCAGGAAATCAAGGACAACTATCGGTTCACCGAGGCGGAAGTGGAGACCCTGAGAAGCCTTTTGCCCCTCGTTGAACCCCACGCCGATCAGCTGGTGAGCGACTTCTACCAGCTTTTCCTGCAAATGCCGGATGCCGCCAAGTTCCTCCAGGAAGAGCTCCGGCAGTCCCGGCTCATGCCGGCGCACCGTGCCTGGCTGCTGTCTCTGTTCCAGGGGCCCTTTGATGACCGCTATTACCAGCGCCTGCAGCGTATCGGCCATGCCCACGTGCGCATCGGGCTGTCCGCCCATTTCGTGTACGTGGGCATGAATTTTCTCCGCCTCCGTTTCCAGCGGATCATCAACACCGAGGTGAAGCCGCGGCTTCGGGAAACGGCCTTCCAGGCCATGGAGAAGGCCCTGGACCTCAATCTGGACGTCATTGCCCGGACTTACCACGAAGAGGAGATGCGCCGGTTTTTTCTGTCTTACCGCCTGGACAACGCCCTGATTCGCTTAGCCAACCGCTTCACCTTCGGCCTCAACATGCTGCTGCTCCTGGGTCTCATCGGCCTGTCCGCAGGAGTGGTGGCGGTGCTGGCCCTGGACATCAGCCTGATCTTTAGGGGCAGCCCGGAAAAAGGCCTGGTGTCGGCCCTGGGCTCCCTGCTGATCCTCTGGCTGATGATCGAACTGCTGGACGCGGAGGTGGACCGGCTCCAGGGAGGAGAATTTCAGTTGTCCCTGTTTGTGGGGGTGGCCCTGGTGGCCTTCATCCGGAAGGTGCTGGTGGCCTCCCTGTCCCACGAGTCCATCCAGGTGGAGGCCCTCTATCTGGCCGGTATCCTGGTTCTGGGCGCGATTTTCTGGCTGGTGTCCCGGGCGGAAGGCAAGAGAAAGTGAGAAAGATTATTGGGGCTCGCGGCCGGACTCCCCCGGGGCCTGGGGCGCAGGCGGAAGTTCAGGATCCTCCCCCAACTCCGCTTTATCCACAAAACGGTGGGGCAACCGGATAGTCACCGTGGTCCCCCGCCCCACCGTGCTTCCCAGAGTAATGACCCCCCGGTGTTCATCCACAATCTGCCGCACAAAGACCATACCCAAGCCGGTGCCGCCGATCTTGGTGGTGTAGAAGGGCACAAAGACCTTGTCCACCACGTCCGGGGGCATGCCCCTGCCGGTGTCCTGGATGGTCAGAACCGCGTAGTCCTTTTCCACCGTAGTACGCACTTTGATCTTGCCGGGGGGCCGGGTGGCTTCGATGGCGTTCCGCACCAGATGGGAGAAGGCCACTTTCAGGAGATGGGGGTTGAGACGCCCTGCCAGAGGCTGGGGGTGAAAATCGGTGGTCAGGGTGAGATTTTTGGCCTGGATTTCCGGGCGCAGCAATTCCAAGGTGTTTCCCACAATCTCGTTTAAGTCCTCCTGATTGAAAAAGGACTCCTTCCTCTGGGCCAGGGATTCAAAGCGGGTCACCATCTGTTCGATGCGCCGGGCCTCCTCGGCGATGGTGGAAAGCCAGGCCCGGGTGGGATCATCCGGGTCGGTCTTCCTGAGGAGGCGATTGCTGAAGCCGCCGATGACGTGGAGGGGATTGCGGATACCGTGGGCCATGCCTAAGGCCATTTCCGCCATGGTGCGCTCCATCACCAGGGCTTCCATCTCCCGGTTGAGGGCCAGGATTTCGTGGCTGGTCTCTTCCAGATGATGGTGGTCCGCCTCCATGCGGCGATAGAGGCGCTGGACCCGGTGGAAAAAGAGGGTAATGGCGGCAATGATGACATAGATGATGCTGTCGAACCCCCCGAAGATTCTCCGGAGCCGCCATAATGTCTGGCTCTCGCCATAATTATCGATGATTGCTTGCAGGGTGTGGGAAATGCCGTGGGAGAGGGAAAAGATGACAAAACCCATGGTGAGCCAGTCCAGAAACAGCCACAGGGCGTTTTCCGGGTCCCTGGCCGTCAGGCGCCGGGTGATTCTCAGGGAAAGCAAGGTAAAGACAATGACCGCCACGGTGCCCAGAGCTTGGAAAAACCAGATGGGGAAGAGGGGCAGGCTGATCATCGCGGTTCGGACTGGGACTCCCGGGCCAGGGTCTTGAGCCCCCGGTAAAAGAGATAGAAAGCCGGAATCAGTAAGGCATAATGATCGATTTTGGTGATGTAACAGGCCCAGATTTCCGCATTTTCCATGAGCAGGCGCCGGGAAAGGCCATGGCCCAGGATGACCGGGTTGCTCAAGCCCCATTCCAGGGTATGGCCCACCACCGCGTCCAGATTCCAGAAAGCCAGCAGGCCGCAGGCCCAGATAAGCAGGCGGAACCCCCGCTGCCGTTGCAGTTTCTCCTGGAGCATCTCGTGGATGAAGAAGAGCATGGCCAAGAAGAAGAGCAAATGGGCCATCTGGTGGACATAGGAGCCTTCCGTGCCCCATTCGAACCAGCCTTGGGCCAGGGCATACCTGGGAGAGAACAGGAGAAGGAGAAAAACCCCGGAGAGAACCTGAGACAGGCGGCGTTTCATTGATTGGGCCCCATTAGTTTATTATTGGCATATCCGGGGCAATTGTCAATGCGGCGGTTAAATCAGGTCTGATAGCCCAGCAGGCGCAGCGCCCGGGGGTCCTTGCGCCAGTTTTTCCACACCTTGACCCAGAGTTCCAAAAAGACCCGGCAGCCCAGCAAGGCCTCCATCTCGAGGCGGGCCTCCTGGCCCACGGTCTTGAGCAGATGCCCCTTTTTGCCGATGACGATGCCCTTCTGGGATTGCCGTTCCACGAAAATCACCGCCCGGATGGTCACCAAATCCGGACGCCGGCTCTCGTCGAATTCCTCGATGTCGACGGCCACCGCGTAGGGCATCTCTTCCCCCAGGTGGTGCAGAAGCCGCTCCCGGATCAGCTCCGCCACCAGGAAGCGCTCCGTCCGTTCCGTGATCTGGTCTTCGGCGTAGATGGGCGGGGCCGTGGGCAGCAATTTAATAATTTCGGCTTCCAACTCCGGCAGGCCGTCCCCCAGGATCGCACTCACCGGGATTACCGGGGCCTGGGGAAAAAGCCGGTGATACGCCTCCATCAGGGGGAGGAGTTTGGGCTTGGAGACCAGGTCGATCTTGTTGATGGCCACCAGCAGGGGTTGGGAGAGCTGCTGCAAATGGGGGAGCAGGACCCGGTCCCGGGGGTCCGGCAGCCGATGCTCCACCAGC
>Ga0299915_10004125_pt1 | contig 10563 bp, 8 predicted proteins | sample RVTome_13_FD_200263 | JGI IMG/M metagenome (GOLD analysis project Ga0299915, IMG submission 200263) | Soil microbial communities from uranium-contaminated site in the Upper Colorado River Basin, Wyoming, United States - RVT92D227 (version 2) ... | reverse complement strand
TATTGAGGAGCACAAGATGGAGAACCCAGAAGCCCAGAAACCAGAAGCAAGACTTGAAGAGGAGACGCTCAAACCCCCATATGGCAACATTGCATGGTATGAAACTTTCTTTGAGAAGATTCGTAGCCGAGATTTCGACAGATTTGATAAGGAGATTATTGAGCTAAACATTATCAAGGGAACAAATGCTACGATGCTCTTCAGAGGATTGCGGTATCTAGGTTTAGTTGAGAAAGATGGAACTACGACAGAAAAATTCAAAAGCCTTCGAAGAGTCGGTGATGACTTCAAGCAGAATCTCAATGGAGTCGTAAAGGATGCATACGCTCTTTTGTTTTCGAAAGTTGTGATTGAAAGTGCAAAACCCGACACACTTTTCAATTTCTTTACAGAATACTACCACTATGGTAAAGCAACCGCAGAGCAAGCTAGGAAAATCTTCGTTTTTCTCTGTAAGCAGAGTGACATAGCTCTCTCTAAAGAGTTGACAGAACCAGAAATCAAGATCGAGAGGAGTAAGAGGGAAAAGAGGGAAATTCTCCAGAAGGAAGACAAACAAGGAGTCTCAAGAGCCGTCGAAGGAATGCATAAAATCGAATGGGGAAAAACTATTCTGATATATCTTAAACAGAGTGAAAACAAGACTGAAAGAATCAAACTGGCGAATCAAGCCAAAAAACTCATTGACATGTATTGTGAGGACTAGAGTCAACTTCTATCAGTCTTTATTAAACAACTACTTAAAATTCTCTCAGAAGAAAACGGTCATGTCAAGACGGACTTCGGGAGAAGTAGCGGCATTTTTCTCGCTTTTCGCTCCATGACTGATAGCGCGCGCGCTGATGGTTAACTGACGGATGGTTGTTTCATACACACTTTTAGATGCGACTCTTCAAGGAAACTGTGCATGTCAAAAGTTTTAACCAACTCTTTTGAAGAATTGCTTTGTGATAAACTAACATAGTCTTCTTTCCTGCGTCCTTCACTCCCTCAATCAAAGGGATAAAATCTGCGTCACCCAATAAGAAAATTCCAGTGTCATAATGATTCTGGTAAGCCTTTCCAATAGCATCAACTGCCATTAAAATATCAACACCTTTCTGTTTGAACCCTTTATCCGAAGACTTAACCAATCTTCCTAATCTTATTGTGTATGGATAATTCTCAAAAACAGCATCGAAGTATTTTTTCTGGGCATCATATTCTGGTTCGTTCTTGTCAACAATCGCATCATAATAATATGCTCTAATTAGGTTTGCTTGAAATCTATTGTTTGGATGGTTATCAAACCCCTGAACCAACAATCCAAGGAGATTTTCGAAATTTATGTTGTCATTTCCGCAGTGTTGTTTGCAAAGTTCTCGGAAATATCCACCGTCAATAAAAACCATCACCTTTTCAAAAGGCTTTGGCGGTGGGTTCCTAATATATGGCATATACTAACGTGACCTGAATATAGTTAAAAAGGATTAGGTTGAACACTATTTCACTCATTCTTCTTCAATGTCCCAATGATGCTTTCGCTAAACTATAACTTTTCCGCAAAACCAAAAATAAATAAAAATAAAAATAACAACAACATACCTACAACAACAACAGCGATACTACGAATCTAACATTAAACGAATAAAATGAATAACTACTACAACAACAGAAACCCTAACACATTAAAAACCATCGGTTCACTCCGCGCAATACGAACAGCCCATTAATGGGCTAGTGCGCTACGTGAACCTCCATGCGCGTCACCGCGCATAAAGTACAAAATGTCATGCAAGAATTTATTGTCCTAGCCTCCCTCAAGCCATCTCAGTTCGGACATAAATTCTTCGGTTCTCTCTCCCCTAGAGAACCGTGTCATTCCCCAATGGGGAAACCCCGAAATCATAAAGCAGGATGAGCAACATGGACAAAAACGGAAAAAACAGCCAAAGCCAAACAAGATACGCCCAACTATGGGCAGAAATCGAAGTGCCCAAACTACTAAACCAAAACAGAGGTGAAACCTAAATGTACAAAAATGTACATAATCCATACATATCAGATATGCATGGAAAACACACACAAATCCCAACAAAAGCCCCTCTTCCAACCCTCAACACTTCTCCATCACTAACAGAAGAAAAGACCATGAAAAGCCAAAACCAAACACAATTACCATCAACTCTACAATTTGATAAGACCTACAATAAGGCAAGTTTTAAATGAAGGATTTTTTATCTTCAGTTTAGTGTAGCCAGACCTCAATTCGGTAAAAGCGTGTAGCTGGCGAGAATTATGGCTGAAATTGGATTAAGACAAAAACTGCTCGTCAAGGATGTTATGAGTAGTCCAGCCGGCACTGTGCTTGAGACTGCTACGGCCAATAAAGTTGCGGCACTGATGGACAAAGATGCTTACGGTTGCATTATCGTGACGACGAAGGACGGTAAGCCAATCGGGATTATTACTGAGAGAGACCTTGTTGTGAGGGTTTTGGCGAAGAATAAGAAGCCCGATACTGTCAAGGCCAAGAAGGTGATGACTGCTCCTGTGATGACGATTGAGCCGGACGTGACGATTAGCGAGGCAGCACGGCGGATGAGCAGGCTCGATATTAGACGTTTGGCCGTCATGTACAAGGAAAAGCTCGTGGGAATAGTTTCAAGCAAGGATATTTTGGGCGTCATGCCTGAGTTGATTGAGACATTGCAGGAAAAGGCGCTGATTGAAGGCGAGAATATGGCTGAAGAGGCCGCAAAAGAGACTGCGCCTCTTGCTGGCTATTGTGACCACTGCGGAGTCTGGTCCGACGACCTGAACGAAATCGACGGTCAATTCGATTGTGAAGACTGCAGGGTTGAATTTGAAGGCAAGGAGTGAGAGGGGATCGTTTGCGTGTCAAAGAAATTATGGATGGGAAGTATCCTTCGATTTATGCGGATGATCTCGCGACAAAAGCGCGTGCCCTGATACGGAATCTTGACCTGAGGCTTCTTCCAGTAACCGACTTAAACAAGAATCTTGTGGGCAAAGTTTCGCGCCGCGACATCATGGCCATCTCGTCTTCTGTCTCGCCTATCAAAGTAAAAGGCCTAATGTCGCCTGCAAAGCACGTTGCGACGGTTGAGGATGAGGCAGCGAACACCTTCAGAGCAATGCTCAAAGTCGACGTGTGGTATGCACCAGTGGTAACGTCAGCCGAGGACAAAACCTACAGGGGCGTCCTAGGTCTGGATTGTTTCATCGAGGAATTGGTCAAGACGAATCCCGACAGGTTGTTGAAAGACGTTTCTGAGATCATGACTAAGAAAGTCGTAACGTGTTCACCAGACGATGAAGTTGACGACATTTGGCGTATGATGAGAGAAACGCGTTTTGCAGGCCTGCCCGTGGTGAAGAACGGGAAACCCGTGGGCATCGTTACGATGAAGGATCTTCTTGAGTCTGGTGCCACTTTGCCAGCGTTTGAATCGGGCAAGGGGCGTTTCAGAGATTCCCCGAGAATATCTGCGATCATGAAGACTAATTTGGTTGCCGTGGAACCCACTACAAAGGTGGTTCAAGTGGCTAGAGTGATGGTTTCCAAGGACATCGGGCGCGTTCTGGTAGTTGAAAAGAACGGCAAGCTGGCTGGTATCGTCGACAGAGAGGATGTTGCAAGACTAGGCATCAGATAGGATGTGAGTGAATTGAAGAGGGAAAGCTTCAGGAGAACGCTTCGGGGAAAAGGCGAATTGGATTTGAAGGCTCGCGCTTCCAAAAAGCATGAGGGCGAGATTCTGACGATAGCGAAGAGTCAGGTGACTATGGTTTCGCCCACTACGCCGATTTATGATTGTATCCAGAAGATGGCGAAAGAGGGTTTTCGTCGGCTTCCCATTGCCAACGCTGGAACGAGACATTTGGAAGGCATTGTAACGGCCACTGACATCGTTGAGTATCTCGGTGGCGGACAGAAATTTGAGATTATTCAGCAGAAGTTCGGCGGTAACTTTTTCAAGGCTTTGAATGAGCCGATAAAGTTGATCATGACTCAGAAGGTTGTGTCTATCCGGACTTCGGCGAAGATTAGTGATGCCATTAAAAAGATGAAGGAGTCCAACCTCGGGGGCTTGCCTGTGGTTGATGAGAAAGACTGCGTAAAAGCAATCGTGAGTGAACGGGACATTGCGATCTTGTTCGCTAACAGAACCAGCGGGGTCACGGTAGCCGAACTGATGTCGGAGAAAGTTGTAACGGCGTTACCTAAGACGACGATTTTCGAAGCTGCGAAAACGATGAGCTCGCAGGGTTTCAGGAGGCTGCCTATAGTTTCAGACGGCAAGGTCATTGGCATCGTCACCGCGATGGACATTCTTCGTTTCTTTGGCTGCGGCGACGTTTTCAAGCATCTGAAGTCGGGGACGATGATTCAGGTGTTGGAAACACCGGCGCTAGAGATTGCTTCGAAGAACGTTTCGACCGTGGAGCCTGACACAGATGTGGGCAAAGCAGCGAAGATCATGCGGGAAAAGGACATAGGTGCTATGCCTGTTGTGAAGAATGGGAGACTCGTCGGCATCTTCACTGAAAGAGACTTCTTCAAGATAATCGAGTGAAGCTAATATAGCTGTCTAGCGCGCGAAGATCTAGACGAAAACCTAATCTTTCGGGCAGAGTTATATCAATGGGGAAACTGCGTTGCGTCTTAGTCCCGTTGCGGCTAGTGGCATAGCTCTAATACTGGTCAACGTCTTGCTCGTCTCAAGTACGCCAAGCGCGTTTTCATCATTTTTCTCTGCTCAGCCGCCCGTCGATACTTCCATTTACCGGTCGACGACACTAGGGGGACCAACAAGGTTTGACCCGGCACGCGCCTATGATTCTGGTGCCGCTAGGATAATACAGAACGTCTATGAAGGTCTCATCTTCTTTGGCGATAAGCCTCTTGCGCCTCAAGCCGATGCGGAAATCACGGACGAATACGTTGCCGACTTGACGGTTTTTGTGCCTGTTTTGGCTACGAAAGTTCCTTCTATGGCTGGTGGGGATATCAGCCCTGACGGAAAGAACTGGACATTCAATATTAACACCAACGCCGTCTTTCAACCATGGACGAATAGGCTGCTCCATTATGAGCCTGAGAGAAACGTCACTGTGGCTGACGTGGTCTACTCGTTCCAGAGACAAATGGTCTACGGCTCACCATACGCGCCCACTTGGACTTGGTTCGAGGCTGCTTTCGGGATCGAGGGCTGGAGCACAGAAGCAGTCAAAGGGCCATTCAGTACCTACGATAACGGCACGTTCAAGAACCCGGAGGACGAGATTGCCGCTGCCAGTATGATCCAAAGCTGGATCTACCCGGGACCCAGTGCCAACCAAGTGACCTTCCATTTCGAGAAGGCATGGCCTGAGAATATGTTGAAACAGAATTTTGCGATGACTTGGGGCAGTGTTCTCAACAAAGATTGGGTGATCGAGCATGGCGGTTGGGATGGTAAATTCACGCCAGGCTGGACCAACTATTACCACTGGAAACCTACGAAGACACGTAGCGAACTTGACGAATGGAAAGACCCTGCCGTTTACGGGGAAAAAGGGTCAAATTATCCCTCAGTCGATCCCGACATTCCAGATATGTGCGGAACTGGCCCATACAGACTCACGGAATCGAGTCCAGCAAATGCCTCCTCCTCAAACTGGAGCTGGCGACTAGACAAGTTTACTGACTACTGGCGGGGATGGGCAGGTAACCATGTGTCAACTGTCATTATGCAAAATTATGTGTGGAATGATGCAAGGGACAAGTTTCTCTCAGGCGAATTAGACGATTGCTTGGCATACGGAACTCAAATGAAGGATCTGCTCAACTCTTCGGACCCGTCGGGGCATACGCCTGTTTCAGGCGTCCGGCTTTATTGGAATCTTCCAGGTCTGCATACCGAATCCCTGTTGTTTTCATTTAACGTTTCACTCGACAGCCCATACGTCCCCAAGAACGGGACAACTCCGGCGCCCAACCTTTTTGCAGACGTGCACATAAGAAGGGCGTTCGCGTACGCGTTGAACTTTACACAGTGCATCGTAGATTACGCATCTAGTTCAGGGGACAAGGCAGATGTTCTCCAAAGAGCGTCATGGTGGCTCAGAGGAATGTCTCCGGACTACGAAAACAAGACATTGATCCCTCGCGACATTAACACGACGATTATTGAAGAAGAGTTGAAGGCGGCAGGCGTGTGGGAACAAGGATTTGAAACAACAATTGTTTACAACATCGGGTCGAACATAGAGCGTTATCTGGTGATGGAACGCAGTATCGCTGCAGTGTTGGCAAGTATGAACCCGAAGTTCAATGTCAGTACCATCAGTCTTGACTGGCCAAACTACTTGAACTATTCTGACAAAAACTATTTGCCCGTCTTCGCCTTTGGCTGGATGGCAGACTTTGCAGACCCCGGGGATCTCGCTAGAATCTACATGCACTCCAATGGAACTATTGCTTCTTTGCAGAAATACAATGACAGTTATATCGATTATTTGGTTGACCTTGGCCTAAGTCAGCCTGATGGATCTGAAAGAAACGCTACTTATCAGGAGTTACAGTATATTTATTGGCGAGACGTTCCAAGCTTGCCGTTGTTCCAGTCAACGAGCTATCGACTTTCGCGAGATTGGGTCAGGGGTTGGTACTATAATCCGCTGTACTGCGGATTCTACTATTACGACATCTACAAAGAAGGCGCTTCTGAAGGAGGCAGTGGCGGTCAGGCATTTGATTATAGAATACCTCTAATCGTCGCTGGAACCGTTATCGCGGTTGTTATTGTGGGCTCGGTAATTTACTTGAGGCGCAGAAAGAGGGAACTGCCCCCTACGGCAAAAGAACCCAGTACGCTTTGAGATGTGAATTCCTTTACTCTCTTGAGCCATTTGTTGACCAATACGGTGAAGACTCGTTCTTGTTCAATCCGTCAGCAGATAAGCGCGTTTGTCTATGGTTCTGAGACGGGAATATTGGAGTCCGCAGTAAGTGATCAGTGGCTGGTCACTTTTGCGCAGAACACCTAACTACAGTGACCAGTCTATTATGTTTCTGAGGTAAAGAAAAATGAAAGTCGGACACGCGAAACCTGCAATGAAAAGGAATGGCTTGCCGATTTCGATCACAACGCTTGATTCAAACACTTCGAAGCCAGTTGCTCCTTGTAAGTCTGCTCGGAGTGACGAAGCTAATATAGATGTCTTCAGCACTGAAGTTGCGTGGGCACGCTCACGCTTCACATTGAACATCGTCTAAAAAATCGGAGGTGAAGAAGAATGGCAGAAGACGAAAAGGAACGAGAAAGGAAACACGAAAGAAGATTTGAAGAAAACCCGGAGAACATCAAAGAAATCTTGAACATTGTCTCCTCAGAGGTTCCCGCGCTCGTTAAGAACTTGCTTGGATCGGTGTTCTCAGAAGAAGCTGGAAGGAACATGGGCAAAGCTGCAGCCGCGTACTATAAGGAAATGAAAGCCGGAGGATTACCGGAACAAGTTGCTGTCAAATTGACGGAGGACTATATGCGGACGTTTTCAAGCATAGGTGACATGCTCAGAAGCGGCAGTAAGAGAGAAGATATAGGCAAGGAAGTTGGAAGAAAAATCCGCGAGAAAATGGCTGAAAAAAGACAGGAAGAAGAGGAAAAAGATGAATAGTCTTTCCCCCATTTCCTTTTTAGTGAGGCGGCAGAAATGAGTGCGGCATCAATAGTTGCAGCGTTGATCAAAGAGTCTCCATACCTTGCACGAATGGGTTTCGACCTCTTGTACACGTATTTGACTCTGGGCAGTCGAGTCAAGAAAGCTCGAAGAGCTTTTGAGGAACAGCTTGTTCTGGCCGGTATGGCAAAAGATGATGCCGAACGGCTAAGTGCTAATTTTGAACTGATCAAGAGTAGCATAACCAGCATGCTGAAAGAAGGAATCGCGCATGGTAACCCTGGTCGAGTAGCCGAATTCGCCAATATTGCGTAGCGCGCGCTAGCTACGTTATGTTACTCTCTCCATAGTTCTGCGGAAAGCTGCATCGCAATACTTTCCGCAATTCCAAGAATCCACAGATCATGGATGAAAAAATCTTTCATGAAAACCTTTTTCAAGCGCAGACAGTAACAGCGTATTGGTCTTCTGGGGATGTCAGGAGCTTCAAGCGTGAAGGGAATTCTGGATCAAGCCGAACGACTAGAAAAGGACTATAATTGGCTTAGAGTTGCCGAGTCGTATGACGAAGCGTTCAAACTGTTACCTACAAACGATTTTTCGAAAATGGGAGAGATATCTGAGCGCTTGGGCTACGCTTTTCATCGAGCTGCCATGCAGGCCATAAACCCACGTGAATTCAAGATCATAAGCACGAAGGCAGTCCAGAACTATCAGAAAGCCAAAGAATTCTATGCGAAGGCGGTGGATTCTGCAGCGACACCGAGAATGCTTCGTTGTGACGCAATGATCGCATTCTTAGGTTACTGGCTCGCTCCACAAGCGCAAGAAAAGAACAGGCTCGTCACTGAGTCCTGGAGAATTACAAAAAAATCTCTCGAGGCTTTCAAGGAAGTTGAGGATGTGTGGAACTATGGCAAGACGTACAATCAGCTCTTTTTGAGCGCTGGGCTCGCGTCTTTTCTTCAGTGGGATACTAAGGCCGGAGAGAAGATTTTGATGGAAGCCGTGGAATACGGAGAAAAGGCAGTTGCCTTCCTTTCAAGTTTTGAAGCTTCACAGGAACTAACAAGAGCACGCGTGAGAACAGCGATCTATCTGGATCGCTTTGGCTACTATTTTGCAGATTCCGATGAAAGAAACAGATACTACCAAAGAGCGCAAGGACACTGGCTGAACGCTACTAAGCTTTCTGAAGAGACCGCCGAGATCGAGTTGCTAAACTCTGCACCTCTAGCAGTCATGGAAAGCTTGGGCTGTGGAGACGGCACAGACGAGGCTCTGGCACGTCTTCAGAAAGCTCTGGTGTCTGGTAGAAAAACGAAAGACAACGTCACTATAGGTTGCGCTCTGGACTGGCTTGCATACAACACCTTTTGGAAAGCAAACGCAACCGAAGACACCGATGAACGACTGAAGCTGAATGAAGAAGCCTTACACTACGCCATCGAGGCCAAACTTGCCTACGATCGGATTCTGTTTGTTACCCCCCGCGCCGGGTTGTTCTGGGTAGAGGCACCTTATGCTGAATATTACTGGAAGCTGGCTAGCTACGAGACTGACCCGAAGAAAAGACACGATATGCTGGAAAAAGCCCGTAATGCGGCGCCCGCCCAGTTGAAATCAGCCAAGGACTCTGGGTATCCACTCATAATAGGAATCGCGCATCACGTATTCAGCAGATTGCTCGTCGACTTGGCTCGGATTGAAGCATCCTTTGAAGTGAGAAAAAGGCTCCTAGAGAAAGCTTTGGAGCATAGAAACGAGGACATCAGAATCATTAGGCAGTGTGGAGCCTTCGACTATTGGAATCTTGGAGCTGCACAGAGTCTCCTCGCAGACATCAAATCAGAACTCGCTAGTCTGGCTGAAGGCCAGAAAGCCAGAAAGAATCTGCTTCAAGAAGCCATTTCAGATAAACAGAGTTCATTGAACCTTCTCGTCAAAGACGTAGCTCTCTCCAAGAGCGGAGGGTCAACTTTGTTTTCCGTCTTAGGAAGATTTCAGTGTACCTACGGTGACTTGCTGTGCCGGCTGCACGAATGGAGTTCTGACAAGAATAATCTAATAAAGGCGGCAGAAACCTTCAAACAAGCAAGTGAATCGTTCAAGAGAGCAGGCTTCGTCAGCCGCACAGCCGAGTGCTTATGGAAAGTGGCCCAAGTATATGACGCCTTGGGTGAGCACCAGGAAGCAGCCAAGAGATTCCACGCCGCTGCAGACAACTACAGAATGGCCAAAGAGAAGATACCCCAACTTAGCACACTGTACGAGAATCAAGTATGTTACATGCTGGCTTGGAGCGATATCCAAATGGCAAAATATCACCATGTAAGACAAGAATATGAATTGGCAAAAGACTACTTCAAGAAAGCATCCTGCATGCACGAGGGGATGAAACAATGGAGCTATTTAGCTCCAAACTATGCTGCATGGGCCGAACTGGAAAGAGGGGAAGAACTCAGCAGAGCGGAGCAAGATGAAGATGCGAGAAAATCGTTCGAACAGGCGGCAAGATTGTTTGATGAAACCAGAAGATCTATCCAATCACAGTTCGACAAGATCGAGGATGCCGACGAGGAGCGAATGGCAACCAACATGCTCAAAGCGACTGACACGAGACATGAATACTGCGACGCTAGAATTGCTGTCGAAGAGGCAAAGACACTCGACAAGAACGGTGATCACTACTCCAGCTCTGAGAGATATGGTTTAGCCGCTGATACTTTTGAGAGAATTAGCCAGAGTCAGGAGTCGGAGCAGGAGAAAAGAGAAATCCAGTTCATAGCCATTCTCTCTCGGGCTTGGCAAAAAATGACAATGGCCGAAGCGGAAGCATCACCCGCTTTATATGCTGAGGCGTCTGGACTTTTTGAGCAGGCTCGGGACTATGTT
>Ga0299915_10004123_pt1 | contig 10563 bp, 8 predicted proteins | sample RVTome_13_FD_200263 | JGI IMG/M metagenome (GOLD analysis project Ga0299915, IMG submission 200263) | Soil microbial communities from uranium-contaminated site in the Upper Colorado River Basin, Wyoming, United States - RVT92D227 (version 2) ... | reverse complement strand
CCGAGACCTCGATGTCGAACTCGACCACGATGTTCGAGACGCTCTCCTGCGAGATCGAGTCGATGTGGTTCACGCCTTCGACGGTGTTGATCTCCTCCTCGAGCTTCTTCGTCACCTCGCGCTCGACCGTCTCCGGCCCCGCGCCGGGGTAGATCGTGGTCACGGTGACGACCGGGATCTCCACCTTCGGGAAGAAGTCGACGTTGAGCTGCGCGTACGAGGCGATCCCGAGGACGGCGAGGGCCGCCATCATCATGGTCGCGAAGACCGGGTACTTGATCGACAGGTTGCTCAGGAACATGCGGCGCTCCGTTCGCTCCTAGCTCGCCGGCTTCGCGGCGCCGCGGCCGCCGTTCTGGACGTCGACCGGCGCGCCGGAGGCGAGCGTCGTCGGAGGGTCCAGCACCACGACGTCGCCCGCGGCGAGGCCGCTCGTGACCTGGATGCCGTCCGGTGCCTCGACCCCGAGCGCGACCGCCACCTTCTCGGCCTTGCCCTGGCGCACCACGAACGCAGCGGCCGAGGCCGGATCGGAGCCCTCGCGCACGAGCGCGGCCGGCGGGACCACGAGGGCCCCTGCGACCTCGCCCACGCGCACGGACGCGCGGGCGAAGAGGCCTCCCACGAGGCCGGGCCGCCCCGGCACCTCGACCACGGCTCGGAACGAGCGCGAGCGCTCGTCGACGAGCGGCTCGACGCGAGCCACCTTCCCCTCGACGCGCGCGCCGGGCAGCGCGTCGATCGACAGCTGCACCGGGATGCCGGGCCGCACCTTCGCGAGGTCGCGCGATGCGACCTGGGCCTCGAACTCGAGGACGGAGTCGTCGACCAGCGTGAAGAGCGGCGACCCCACGGCGAGCATGGAGCCGGGGTCGGGGAACCGCCTCGCCACGCGGCCGGCGAAGGGAGCCCGCACCTCGGTCCGGGAGAGCTGCTGGCCGGCGATCGCCACCTCGGCCTTCGCCTGCGCGAGAGACGCCTCGCCCACCTGCAGCGCGACCTGGGCCGAGAGGTGGTCGCGGTCGGTGATCCCTCCCGTATTCAGGAGGTTGTCCGCACGCTCCTTCTCCGCCTGGGCATGGGCGCGGTTGGCCTCGGCCACCGCCAGCGCCGCCCGCGCCCGGTCGTTCGCGAGGCGGTAGTCGGTGTCGTCGAGCACGGCGAGGACCTCGCCTTTCGCGACGCGGGCGCCCTCCTGGTGGACGACGCGCACCAGGCGGGCGGCCACCTCGGCCACGACCTGCACCTGGGCGCGGGGCCGGAGGGTGCCCGTCAGCACGACCTCCTCCGGCAGGTCGCGCTTCTCCACGGTGACCGTCCGGACCGCCACGCCGCGCGGGGCCTGGGCGTCCTCCGTGCGCCCGCTCGAGCAACCCGCGAGGGCGGGAAGGGCGGCGAGAAGCAGGCAGGCTCTCTTCGTCATGGCGTTCCTCTGTCGTCTTCGAGCGGGTCCTGGCCCAACACGTAGCGCAGGCCCGCGCGGGCGTTCGCGTGGGCGTGCAGCGCCTCGAGGCGGCTGAACTCGGCCTGGGTGAACGCGGCCAGGGCGTCGAGGACGTCGAGCGTCGTGGCGGCGCCGAGGCGGTAGTTGGCCTCGGTCATGTCCAGGGCCTTCCTGGCCTGGGTGACGTTGAGCTCGGCGGCGTGGAAGACGCTCGACGCCACGCGCAGCCGGTCGACCGCCTGCTTGGCCTCGAGGTCGATGAGCGTCTCGAGGGCCACCCGGTCCTGGCCCACCTTCGCCCGGTCCGCTCGCGCTTGCGCGACCCGGCCGGCCGTCCGCCAGCCGTCGAAGACCGGGATCTTGAGCGTGACCGACAGGCTCCATTTCTTGTAGTTGGGCTCGAAGAAGTTCTGCGTCTCCCGGACGGACCAGCCGAAGGCGCCGTTCAGGTCGAGCCGGGGCTGCATGTCGGCCTTGTAGATGCCGATCGCCTCGTCGTAGATCTTCTCGCTCCAGGCTACGGCCTGGACCTCCGGACGGCTCGCCACCGCCTCGCGCACGACCTGCTGCTGGTCGGCCGCCGTCTCCACGAACTCCAGCGCGTCCGTGGGCTCGATCGCCTGGTCGGTCGGCTCCACCATCACCGCGTTGAGGTCGCCCCGGGCGAGGTCGGCCGCTCCCTGGAGGCGGAGCAGGGTGGTGCGGGCGTTGGCGAGGTCGACTTCGAAGCGCAGCACCTCGAGGTCGGTGGCGACCCCCGCCCCGCGGCGGTTCCGCGCCATCTCGAGCTGCTTCTCCTTCTGGTTCACGATCGTCTCCGCCACCTTGACCTGCCCGAGGGCGAGGAGGTGCGCGTTGTAGGCGAAGATGGCGCGCAGGGCAACGTCCTGGCGCGCGGAACGGACGTTCTCCTCGCCGAGGTGCTCGGCGTATCCCGCCGCGCGGATCGCCTTGCCCAGGCTGAAGCTCCAGAGCGTCTGGCGCAGGGCGACGTTGCCGTCCCACAGGTTCGAGGCGATCGGACGGAAGGCCTGCAGGATCTCCGGGGGGAACTCGTCGATGTTGGGGCTGTTGAAGAAGCCCGGGTCCTGGTAGCGGAGGAAGGTCCCGTAGACACTCACCTCGGGCAGCGCGTCGGCCCGCGCCTCCTGGGCGCGGCCGCGGAGGCCGTCGCGGTCGGCGAGGCTGCGCTTCATGGTCGGGTTCCGCTCGAGCGCGCGAGCGACGGCTTCCTTCCGCGAGAGCGGCTCGGCGGCGAGGGGAGCGGCGGCGAGGACGAGGGCGAGAGCGATGGAGACGTGTCGGTTCATGTCGGCTTTCCGGGAGATCAGTGCGGCGGCGGAGGGGCCCAGCCCCCGAGGACGGTGTCGACGAGCGTCTCGGCGAGGGCGGGCGTGAGGTCCGGCTGGCCCACCAGGAGGTGGCCGTGCATCGCCTCGCCGAGCGCGCCCATGAAGACGAGGAGGCGGACGTCGGTCGGTCCCGGGCGGATCTCGCCGTGGGCGCTCGCGTCTTCGATCGCTCGCCCGAGGGTGTCGAGGATGCCCTGGTAGAAGCCCACGAGGTCGGTGGCGGGCGCCGAGCGCGGCGAGTTGTGGATGAGGGCCATGACGAAGCGGGCGAGGTCCGGCTCCCGCCGCGTGCCTTCCACGTAGGTCTGGGCCATCCGCACGAGACGGTCGCGAAGCGATCCGTGGCCGCCGAGCGAACGGATCACGTCGGCCTGGAAGCGCATGAGCGCGCCCTCGACGATCGCCCGGTAGACGCCCTCCTTGCTCCCGTAGAAGTGGTACAGCGTGGGCTTGGTGATGCCCGCGGCCTCGCAGATCTCGCGCACGGAGGTCGCGTCGTACCCCTTCTCCGAAAACAACTCCAGTGCTTTCTTCAGGATACGGTCGTTGCTGCGAAGAGGTTCGGTCGACACCGTAGTCCTATACGTACCGGACGGTACACTGGTTCCGTTCTTTTCGCCATGGGCCGCGTGTGCTACGCTGGCGAATCCCCGAGGCCTGGGTGTGCCGCCCGGGCGAGCTACGCCTGGGCCACCTGGGCCTTGGACGGGGGTGTCGCACGGCGGCAACCCCCACACAGGAGGGAGTTTGGCAGTCAGCGCACAGGACGAGCAGAGGCTCGCCCTCTTCATCGATTTCGAGAACATCGCCATCGGCGTCCGCGACGCCCACTACCGCAAGTTCGACATCAACCTCGTGCTCGAGCGGCTGCTCGACAAGGGGAAGCTGCTCAGCAAGAAGGCCTACGCCGACTGGAGCCGCTACTCCGACTACAAGCGCTCCTTCCACGAGGCCGCGATCGAGCTCATCGAGGTGCCGCAGAAGTCCGTGGGGGGAAAGAACTCCGCGGACATCCGCCTCGTCGTGGACGCGATGGACATGTCCTTCCAGAAGGAGCACATCAACTGCTTCGTGGTCTGCTCCGGGGACTCCGATTTCTCGCCGCTCGTGTCGAAGCTCAAGGAGAACAACAAGTACGTGATCGGCCTCGGGGTGAAGAACTCCACCTCCGAGCTGCTGATCGAGAACTGCGACGAGTTCATCTTCTACGAGGACCTCGTCCGCGTTCAGCAGCGCCCGATGCCCGTCCTCACGGGGGGGGTGCCGGAGAAGCTGCAGGACTGCTTCAACCTGCTCGTGGACTCCGTCTCCGCGCTGCAGCGGGAGAACAAGGAGGTTCTCTGGGGCTCCATGGTCATGGAGACCATGAAGCGCAAGAAGCCCTCGTTCAACGAGACCTACTACGGCTTCCGCTCCTTCTCTCACCTGCTGGAGGACGCGCAGCGCCGGGGTATCGTCACGCTGCGCCGCGACCAGAAGTCCGGCAGCTACATCATCGAAGACCTCGGCCCGGCGGCGGCGGCCCGGGCGGACGGGGCGGGTGCTTCGGAGCCGGTGGCCGAGCGCAAGGCCGAGGCGGCGGCCGACGCCGAGGGCGCGAACGGCGCGCGCTCCACGAGGCGGCGCCGCGGGCGGGGCGGCCGATCCCGGCGCCCGGGCGCCCCTCTTGCTGGAGTCCCGCCGGGGACGGGCGCAGCCGGGGCGGAGGAAGCCGACGAGGCGGACGAGGACGAGACCGAGGAGGCCCACGAGGAGCCCGAGCCGGAGCGTGCGGCCGCCTCGCCCCGGGCGGCCCCGCGGGCGGCCGCGCCCCCGGAGCGATCGTCCTTCTCGCTCTTCTCCTGGCTCAAGCGGGACAGCGAGGAGAAGAAGGGGACGTAGGAGTCACACCCCGCGCAACGTCAGGACCACCTCGCCCCCCGCGCCGTCCTCGAGCGAGCCCCCGTGCAGCTCGGCGATGCGGCGGGCGAGGCCGAGGCCGAGGCCCGCGGTGACGGCTGCGGGTCCCGCCTCGGCCGGAGCCGGCGTGGGCGAGCACACTGCGACCCGCACGCCGTCGGACCAGGCACCCGCCCGGATGACGAGCGGGGCGGTGTTGGCCCCCGATCGCGAGCGGACCTCGTCGGCGACGGCCCGCAGGGCGACCCGCAGCAGGGCCGCGTCGGCCTGGACCGTCTCCACCGCCGGGTCGAGCTCCACCGTCACCTCGGGCGTGCGCAGCTCCGCCAGCAGGTCTTCCAGGTACACCGCTTCCCTGCGGATCTCGCCGCGGGTGAAGGAGAGGAGCGAGCGGCCGTCGTCCAGGGCGGAGGACAGGGCGGGCGCGAGGCGGACGTACTGCTCCGCGAACCAGGGGGGTGCGTCGGGACGTTTGCGGATCTCCCCCAGCCGGTCGCGCAGCGTCTCGAGGGAGCCCACGAGGTGCTCGAGGCCCCGGAGCGAGGCGCTGCCGGCGAGGGCGAGCTCGAGCGCGCGCTCGGCGGCCTTCACGGTGCTGATCGTCGCCGCCAGCTCGAGCGCCACGGCGAGGGAGCGCGGGATCTCGGCGAGGTGCTCGAGCGCCGCCGGGCCCGGCCGCGCGGTGTCCGGCCCGTAGTAGAAGACGCCGAGGCCCTGCAGCCCGCCCGGTGTACGGAAGGGCACGGCGAGGACCGCCGCGAAGCGGTGGTCCGGGCCGTCGAGAGCCTGCCCGAGGTCGAGGTTCTCGGCGCCGAAGGCGAAGGCCGGCTTCGCGCCGCGCGCGGCGCTCTCGAGCACGTGGCGCAACGCCGCCGGCGAGGCGAGGACGGGGTCGCTCCGCAGGGCGAGGAGCGTCGCCGCGCGGGGCGGCGCCCCGGCCTGGGGAACCCAGAAGGCGGCGTGCCCGGACCCGGCGATCCGGGCCATCCGCGTGAGGACGGGGTCGAGCGCCGCCTCGAGCGGCGTGCCCGCGAGCAGGTCCTGCGCCGCCCCCATCGTCTTGCGGAGGTCCTCGAGGCGCTGGCGCGCGAGGTCGCGCTCCTCGCGCAGCTCCGTGAGCGCGGAGCCGAGCTGGGCGGAGGCCTCGGCATAGGTCTCGACGAGCTCGCTCGCCTTCGCCTCCGCCGCCGTGGGCTTCGCGCCCTCCTCGGGCGGGGCGGGAGGCGGAGCCACCCGCACGACGGTGTGCCCGGCCGGGGGAGGCGGAGGCGGGGCGGGTGGCGCGGGCGGCGGGGAGGCCGTCGCGGTCACCGCGACCGGTGCCGGGGGAGGTCCGGCGCGCGGGACCGGTCGCGTCGCGGGCGAGGCCTGCGGGTCGAAGGACAGGCGCGTCGTCCCGAAGAGCTCCATGAGGGCCTGCTCCGCCCACTGCCGGGAGGGCGCCCCTTCCTTGACGTCCAGGATCGCGTAGCGGCTCGCCAGGTCCTGGACCGTGCGGCCGAGGATGGCGCCGAAGGTCTCGAGGACACCCTCACCCCGCACGGCCACCGCCGGGATCACCTCCGCCCGCCGCGCGTTCAGGGCGCGGTCGAGGGCCTCGATCTCGAGCACCTGCGGCAGGTCCCGCTTGTTGTACTGGAAGACGAGGGGCATCGCCGTCGGGTCGAGGTGGTGGGAGAGCAGGTTCTGCGTCATCTCCCGGAGGCTCTGGATGTTTTCTTCCCACCGGTCCAGGGCGGAGTTCGCGACGAAGACGAGCGAGTCGGCGCCCTTGAGCACCAGCCGGCGAGTGGCCGAGTACATGGCCTGCCCCGGCACGGCGAGGATCTGCAGCCGCAGGTCGAAGCCCCGGAACCCCTGCGTCTTGAGGGGCAGCAGGTCGAAGAGGATCGTGCGGTCCTGCGCGGAGTTGATGGAGATGAGCTCCCCGCGGCGCTTCACGTCGGCGCAGCGGTGCAGGATCTGCAGGTTGGTGGTCTTCCCGCCGACCGGCGGGCCGTAGTAGACGAGCTTGACCTTGATCGTGCGCTCGCGGTGGTTCAGCTCGACCATGGCCCTCGGGTGCTCGGACGCGCCAGTGTACCCGCACTGAGCGGAGCCTGTCACCACAGCCGGCCTCGTCCCGGCGCGCTGCTGACATACTGGAGGCACAGCGAGCCCGCCGGGCGGAGGTGGAGGATGGGCGGAAGCGGGAGGGCGTCCGCGCGTGGCGCGCGGCTGCTGGCGGTCTTCTGCGCGGCGTGGGCGCCGCTCGTGGCGATGGCGTGCCGGGGCGGCTCCGACTCGCGGTCGAGGCCCTTCCCCAGCTGGGAGGAGCGCGTGCTTCACGCGTGGACCAATCGCGCGCGGGCCGACCCCCGGGCCGAGCTGGCCGACTGCAGAGAGTGCGGGGAGCGGGCGTGCTACTCGCCGGCCCCTCCCCTCGAGTGGAGCCTCCCGCTCAACCGTGCCGCGCGCTTCCACGCGGACGAGATGCAGCGGCAGGACTTCTTCTTTCACGACTCCCGGTGCCGGATCGGGGCCGACATCGACGCGCTGTACCCGCACGCCTGCGACGGCTCGGAATCGTGCGCCTGCCAGGGGCGCGGCCCGATGCGGTGGAGCGAGCGCCTCGAGCTCTTCCGCGTCGCCCGACCCTCCGGGGAAGTCCAGGCGGAGCATCGCGACGACCCGGACTCGACCTTCTACTACCTCCTGCACGAGCCGGCGTCGAGCCGGGCCTGCGCGAGCGGAGCCGAGAACGGCCACCGCTGGAACCTCTTGAAGCAGATGGGCACGGTCGGATTCGGGGTGAACGCCACGCACACCGTGGGGGACTTCAGCCGGTCGCGGGGGCGCGGGCATCCGGTGCCCTCGGGGGCGCACTACCCCCGGCAGGCGGAGACGGTCGAGTTCTGGGCCAGCTGGTACGCGCCCGCCGGCCCGAGCGCCGCCCTCGTCAACGTCGACGGCGCCTGCACGGCGCTGAAGCTCACGCGAGGCGGACCGGCCAACGGGGCCTGGTCCGCCTCGCTGAGCGGCCTGGGCGGCGGCTGCCGCAGGTACCTCTTCCTGTTTCGCGACGCGAGCGGCGTCGAGGTCACCCACCCCGAGACGGGCTCCTTCGGGCTCGGTCCGGAGGCGACCTGCCCCGACTGGGACGAGAGCCGGCCGGCGAACGGGCCGACCTGCTCGTGAGCCGTCCCGGCTACTGCACGGCCGGCAGCGTGGCCGACCCGGCGGTCTTCAGGCACGTGGGGCGCCCGAAGCCGCCCGCGGTCAAGCGGAGCGAGGGGCGGGGTTGGGCGCCATGAGGAGGTTCTGGTAGCGCTACGGGGATTCGAACCCCGGTTTGATGGCTGAGAACCATCCGTCCTAACCCCTAGACGATAGCGCCGTCGGCCAGTCTACGAAGCGGCCCGGGGACAAGTCAAGCAGGCCAGGAGCGGCGAGGGAGGCTTCCGACCTCCACTGTCCAGCGCTCAGCGGCGAGCCGTCAGCCCGCGTCCTGGCAGATGGCGAACGAGAGCCTGACCTCCTGGAACGGGCGGCCCGTCGTCCTCGTCGGGGACACCGACAACGACAGGGCCAAGATCTCCCGCGAGTTCCAGGCCCAGCACGCGCTCCTCGAGCGGCGGGGCGTCCTCGACCACACGTTCGGCCCCACGGACGACCGCGACATGTTCCCGGTGCGCCGCTGGGACGGCCGCCGCTTCGTCGAGCTGAAGGCGGTGCCGGTCGCGCGCTGAGGGGCCGCGGACCACCCCTTTTCCTTGTGATAGCCTCGGCGTTCACGATGACGGTGAGGACGCGCATCGCGCCGAGCCCCACAGGCGACCCCCACGTGGGGACGGCCTACGTCGCTCTCTTCAACTACGCTTTCGCCCGGCGGCACGGCGGGCAGTTCATCCTGCGGATCGAGGACACCGACCGCGAGCGCAGCTCCCCCGCGAGCGAGAGCATGATCTTCGAGGCCCTGCACTGGCTGGGCCTCCGGTGGGACGAGGGCCCCGACGTCGGCGGGCCCCGGGGACCCTACCGCCAGAGCGAGCGGACGGCGATCTACCGGGAGCACACCGAGGAGCTCCTCCGGCGGGGCGCCGCCTACCCCTGCTTCTGCGCGCGCGAGCGGCTCGAGGCCCTCCGGGAGGAGCAGAAGGCGCGGAAGATCAACTTCGGCTACGACGGCCGCTGCCGCGGGCTGTCGCGGGAGGAGGCCGGGAGGCGGCGGGCGGCCGGTGAGGCGCACGTCGTCCGCCTCGCGATGCCGCGGGGGGGCGAGACGGTCGTCCGGGACCTGCTCCGGGGCGAGGTCCGCTTCGACCAGGCGCAGGTGGACGACCAGGTCCTGCTGAAGAGCGACGGCTTCCCCACGTACCACCTCGCGAACGTGGTGGACGACCACCTCATGGGCGTCACCCACGTCATCCGGGCCGAGGAGTGGCTGTCGTCCCTGCCCAAGCACGTGGAGCTCTACCGAGGGTTCGGCTGGGACGAGCCCGTCTTCTGCCACCTGCCTCTCCTCCGGAACGCCGACCGCTCGAAGATCTCGAAGCGAAAGAACCCGGTGAGCCTCAACTTCTACCGCCGGGCCGGGTTCCTTCCCGAGGCCATGCTCAACTACCTCGCCCTCATGGGCTGGGCCATGCCCGGCGAGCGCGAGGAGTTCTCCCTCGACGAGTTCGTCGAGGCCTTCACGCTCGAGAGCATCTCGCTCGGGGGGCCGGTCTTCGACGTCGAGAAGCTCAAGTGGCTGAACGGCAAGTACCTCCGTCGGCTCACGCCAGTGGAGCTGCGCGACCGGCTGCGGGCGGAGCTCCTCTCCGACGAGCACCTCCTCGAGGTCCTGCCGCTCGTCCAGGAGCGCATCGACACGCTCGAGGCCTTCTTCGAGTACTCCTCCTTCTTCTTCGTGGGCGACCTCGCCTACGACGAGGCGGCGCTCGCGGCGATGGTGCCGAAGGGCCGCTCGCCCGCCGAGACCGCGAAGGTGCTGCGGGCCCTCCTTGAGGAGGAGGTGGACCCGATCCTGGAGTGGAACGCGGCGGCCCTCGAGGCGGCGCTCCGGGGCTTCGGGGACGACACGGGGTGGGGCCCGAACGAGCTCTTCATGGCCGTGCGCGTGGCGGCCACCGGGCGGGCCGCCTCGCCGCCCCTCTTCGAGACGCTCGCCGTGCTCGGCAAGGAGACCTGCCGACGCCGGCTGCGCCGGGCCGCCGACGCGCTGAAGACAGGAGCCGGGAAACGATGAGCAGCGAGACGACCGCCGAGGGGCGGGAGCGGTCCGACTTCATCCGCGAGATCGTCGCCGAGGACCTCCGGAGCGGCCGAGTCGGGACCGTGGTCACCCGCTTCCCCCCGGAGCCGAACGGGTTCCTCCACATCGGCCACGCCAAGTCCATCTGCCTCAACTTCGGCGTCGCCCGCGAGTTCGGGGGCCGCTGCCACCTCCGGTTCGACGACACCAACCCGACGAAGGAGGAGCAGGAGTACATCGACGCGATCGAGGCCGACGTGCGCTGGCTCGGGTTCGACTGGGGCGAGCACCTCTACCACGCCTCCGACTACTTCGAGCAGCTCTACGAGTGGGCGGTCCACCTCGTGCGGGCGGGCAAGGCCTACGTCGACGACCTCTCGGCCGACGAGATCCGCGAGCACCGCGGGACGCTCACGGAACCGGGGCGGGACAGCCCCTACCGGGGCCGGTCGGTCGAGGAGAACCTCGACCTCTTCGAGAGGATGCGCAAGGGCGAGTTCCCCGACGGGGCCCGGGTGCTCCGCGCGAAGATCGACATGGCCTCGGGCAACATCAACCTGCGCGACCCGGTGCTCTACCGGATCCTCCACGCGTCGCACCCCCGCACCGGCGACGCCTGGTGCGTCTACCCC
>Ga0299915_10004122_pt1 | contig 10563 bp, 9 predicted proteins | sample RVTome_13_FD_200263 | JGI IMG/M metagenome (GOLD analysis project Ga0299915, IMG submission 200263) | Soil microbial communities from uranium-contaminated site in the Upper Colorado River Basin, Wyoming, United States - RVT92D227 (version 2) ... | reverse complement strand
CCCCTGAAGGTCGGCGAGCGCGCCTGCCTCGCTCGCGGCGGCGGGCGCCTGGCTCCGGCGCGGGCAGAGTCGAGTCGATCGGGCTCGCGCCAGGCGGCGGCCAGGCACGCCTAGGCCTCGGGCCCAGGCCTCGGGCCCCGTCCGGCGCCGCTCAGGCCTCGGGCCCCGTCCGGCGCCGCTCAGGCCTCGGGCTCGGCCCACAGGCCGCCCGGCACGCCGAGCGGCGGTCCGAGCGGGTCGACGACCGCGATGTCACCCAGCGTCGCCGCGTGCCCCGAACGGATGATCGGTCGCCAGCAGCCCCGGAGCTCGTCGCCGCGGAGCGGGGTACGGTGCGGGTCCAGGCCGCAGGTGCCCCCGTACGGGACGGCGACGGAGCGGCGGAAGTGGCGGCAGATGGCGCAGGCCGTGCTGGAGCGACGGCACACCCAGCAGCGCGCCGCCTCGGGCTGGGGCGTGCGGCAGTGCGGGCAGCGCCAGTTCGCCATGGGCGGATCGTAGCTGCGACGTCGTGCCACGTAAACCCCCCGCGCCGATGTGCCCCCACCAGCTGGCCGGTCGTTGCCGGCCGCCGGCCGGTCGTCGCCGGGCCGGTCGCAGGGGGCGGTCGCTCCCGTTGTGCCGATCCGGTGTCACCGTGCCGACCGCCCCTGGTCGTCTGGTCTGGAATGTCCGGGATATCGCCGGGCGATGTCCCGGGACAGAATCCGCGCGCACCGGCAGGGTGCGTCCGGTAGCCGGCCTACTTGACGATCGTGATGACGATCGAGGTGGAGACGTCGCCGTAGTCGTCGGTTGCGGCCAGGGCAGTCGCCGGGCCGGTTCCGGGGGTGGCGCCCTTCGGGACCGTCAACCGGAAGCTGGCCTCGCCGGAGGCGTTCGTCCGGCCCTCCCCGGTGATCGCGGGCACGCCCGGGATGCTGACGGTGAAGGTGACCGGGGTGGCGCCGATCGGCCGCCCGTTCGGGTCGGTGACGATGGCGGTCAGGACGAGGGCGCGCGGCAGGCGGGCGGCGCTCAGGCGGTAGGTCGAGGCGTTGAGCCGGACCGTCGCCTCGCCCGAGCCCCGGCGGAACGAGATGACCTTGCTGGCGCTGTTTCCGGCCGGGTCGGTGACGGTCACCTTGACCGCGTTCGTCCCGGTACCAAGGCCCACCTTCACCGAGAACGTCCCGTCCGACTTGGCGCTGGCCGTTCCCACGGCGCCCGTCGTCTCGTTCCGGGCCACGATCTCGCTGCGGCCCTGGGTCGTGCCCTTGATCGTCACCGTGGGACCGTTGACCGTCGCCCCGCTCTTGGGCGACGTGATGGTGATCTTCGGCTTCGCGGTGTCGAGCACGTAGGTCACGATGGGCGAGGGCTCGCTCTCAGAGCTGGGACCCACCACGGTCGCGCTGACCTCGTTCCGGCCCGGCTGGAGGGGCAGCTCGCGGATGACGAAGGCCGGCGTCTCGCCGACCGCTACCTCGCGAACCGGTGTCGGAGGCTGGTCGGGCAGGGAGACGTAGATCCGGATGACATAGCCGTGCCGCCCGGCGATCGCGGGCGGGACGCTGCCGGTGACGTCCACCTCGGCCCGGTTCGTGTACGGCTCGCTGGGGGCGTCGAGGACCGGGGGCTCGATGACGTCGACCGGCGTCGGGCTTGGTGACGGCGTGGTGAGCAGGCCCCCGGTGACGCCCCCGAAGGCGTCTCCGATCGCGGCAGCGAGGCGCGGGAGCTCGCCCGTGGCGGTCCACAGGACCACCCCGGCGAGGGCCACGACGGCCAGCACGAGGACCGCGCGGGCGACGAGCGGCAGGCCGCGCGATGGTCCGGGGACCGGGCGCCGGGTGGCGACCCTGGGAGCGAGCCGCCGGTCCGGCGGGGGAGAGGTGACCGGCCGTCCAGCGGACGGGGGGCGGGGGCGGACCTGGCTTGGCCGGCCGGGGGGTCGGGACGTCACGGCCGCATTGTCGCACGCTCCTGGCCGCGGGCTCCGCGCGTCTGCGGGCTCCGCACGCCTGCGGCCGGCTTGTGCGAGCCGCCACCGGCCTCGCGACGATGACCGCCCGCCTCGCCGTCGCCGGGATCGGGTCCGGTCGCGCGCGTCCGGGCGGTCCCGTTCGTTGCGGTCCGATGTACCCTGAGGTCAAGTGCGCACGTTGGGGGGCGTGGGTCGCTGGAGGTGCAGGTGGAGGGAGGCGATCCCAAGGCCGCCACGCGGGTCGCGCCCGGGCTGTCGCAGGGCGCGCCGGGTCGCGGCCGCCAGGGGGAGGACCCGGGCCGCGTCGCGCGACCGCCCTACGGGTTGGGCCCTGTGGCGCGGCCGGCGACGGCCGCCAGCGGCCCGGTCCCCGGCGCTGCCGCGCGGGCGTCGGTCGCCGGTCCGCCGGCGCCCCGGCCGATGAGCCCGCCGATCGCCAGGGCGATCCGCCCGCCGATCGCCGGGGCGATGCGCCCGGTGGTCGCCCCTCCGGCTCCGACGAACACGGGCCGCGTGAGCCCGCCGGCACCGGCGGGCCGTGGCGGGCCGCACCACGGTGGACCGGGGGCACTCTCGATGGGTCGCAGCGGCTTCGGCCTGCCCAACCTGCGCCGAAACGTCTGCCCCCACTTCTTCCTGACCGGGGCGCGCGGCGCGATGCCGGTCCAGGCGGCCCACCTGCTCAAGGCGCTCGTCCGCCAGGAGCAGAACATCTCGCGCTGCCAGCTGCGCGGCGGGGTGCACCTGGAGCAGGGCTACGTCAACGACGTCTGCCTCTCGGCGCGCTTCAACCAGTGCGTCTTCTACGAGGACGACCTGAGCTCGTGACCGGCCCGGGGCGGGGCCGGTGAGCGCCGGCGGGGGAGTCCCCGGGTCCTACCCGGCCGCAGTCGCCGCGCTCGTCGCGCGCGGCCGGTTCGGCATCCGGCTGGGGCTGGGCCGGACCCGGGCGCTCCTCCGCGGTATGGGCAACCCCGAGCACGGCCTCCGGGGAGTGCTGGTGGGCGGGACGAACGGGAAGGGCAGCGTGGTTGCCCTGGTCGCCGCCTGCCTCACCGTCGCGGGCTGGCGGACCGGCGAGACACCCAAGCCTCACCTGATCAGCTACCGGGAGCGGATCCGCGTCGCCGGTCGCCCGATCGCGGCGGACGACTTCACTGCCGCCGTGCGGGAGGCGCTCCCGGTCGCCGACCGGGTCGCCCGGCGTCACGGCCCGCCGACCGAGTTCGAGCTGCTGACCGCGGTCGCGTTCACCCACTTCGCCCGGACCGGGGTGGACGTCGGGGTGATCGAGGTCGGGCTCGGCGGGCGGCTGGACGCGACCCACGCCTGGGATGGGGGCGTGGCCGCGATCACGAACGTGGACCTCGATCACACCGAGTGGCTCGGGACCACGATCGCGGGGATCGCCCGCGAGAAAGCCGCGATCGTGATGCCCGGTGACCGCGCCGTCACCGGGGCGGTCGGCGATGCGCTCGCGGTCATCCGCCGCCGCGCCCGGCGGGTCGGTGCGCCGCTTCGGGTCGCGATCCCGCCACCCGTCCTGGCCGTGGACCTCGCCGGGATCATCGTCGACCTGCCGGATCTCGGGGCGACCCGGGTTCGCCTGCTGGGTCGGCACCAGGCGGCGAACGTTGCCGTGGCCGATGCTGTCCTCGACACGCTCGAGATCGCCGGCATCGCCGCCACCCCACCATCGGCCCGTCGGGCCGGCTACGCGACCGCCTGCTGGCCGGGCCGCCTGGAGCTGGTCGCGGTCCCGGGCGCGGGGCCGGGCGGAGCCGACGCCCAGGTCCTGCTCGATGGGGCGCACAACCCGGCCGGCGCCGCCGCCCTCGCCGCCGCCCTGGAGGAGCTGTGCCCGCTCCTGCGCGGCGGCGGGGACCGCGTTCGGCCGCCGATCACCCTCGTCGTCGGCTCGATGGCGGACAAGGACGTGGACGGGGTGATCCGGGCGCTGGCCGTCGTGCCGGCGCTGGCGGGGGTCCGGGTCATCACCACGGCGGTGGCCGGTGGCCGGGCGCTGCCGGCCGTCGATCTGGCCGCCCGCTGGCGGGCGGCGCTGCCGCGGTCGGCCGTCGAGGCCGTTCCGGATCCCGGCGCGGCGATCGACCGAGCCGTGGCCACCGCCCCGGGACCCGTGGTCGTCGCCGGATCGCTTTACCTCGTCGGCGCGGCCCGCGCTCGCCTCGTCGACGACCCCGACCTCCGCGACCCGCTGGACGGCGAGGCGGCCGGCGGGTGACGATGCGCACGTGAACGAGCGGCCGCGGCCACCGGGCGGGGCAATGCCTCTCCCGGAGCGATCCCTTCCCGTCGAGCGCGGGGTGGTGCCGGCCGTCCCGGGCGCGGGCGGTGGCGCGGCGACGCCGTCATTCGCCCTCCCGACCGGTTCCGGCAGCGGCCTCCCCGCCGTCCCCGCCCCGCTTCGCATCGGCTCCCGGACGTTCACCTGGGGGGAGCGGACCTTCGTGATGGGAATCGTCAACGTCACCCCGGACTCGTTCTCGGGTGACGGGCTGCTGGCTGCCGGCGCCGCGGGGTCGCGCGCCGGGGCCTCGGGCGCGACCACGAATCCCGTCGGTGCCGCGGTCGCGCTCGGTCGGGCGATGGTTGCCGACGGCGCCGACCTGCTCGACGTCGGCGGCGAGTCGTCGCGGCCCGGCCACGCCGCTGTCCCTGCCGGCGAGGAGATCGGCCGGGTGGTGCCCGTGATCCGAGCCCTGCGGGCGGCTCTCCCGGACACCCCGCTCTCGGTCGACACGACGAAACCGGCCGTCGCCGCCGCGGCCCTGGAGGCCGGCGCCGACCTGGTCAACGACGTCTGGGGGGTCGCGCTCAACGATTCCCTCGCCCGGGTCGCGGCCGAGCACGGCGTGCCGCTCGTCCTGATGCACAACCGGGCGGAGGCCCGCTACCGCAGCCTCGTGGCCGAGGTCCTGGCCGACCTGGAGCAGGCGATCGAGCGCGCGCTGGCGGCCGGGGTCGCCTGGGACGCCCTCCTCGTGGATCCCGGCTTTGGCTTCGGCAAGGCGCCGGCCCACAACCTCGTGCTGCTGCGCGAGCTGGCGGCGATCCGCCTCCTCGGCCGGCCGGTCCTCCTCGGGACCTCGCGGAAGTCCACCCTCGGAAGGGTGCTGGACCTGCCGCCCGGCGAGCGCCTGGAGGCGACGCTGGCCACGACCGCGCTCGCGGTCGCCGCCGGCATCGACATGGTCCGCGTCCACGACGTGCGCGAGAACGTCCGCGTCGCCCGGATGGCCGACGCGGTCGTCCGCGGGTGGGAGCCGCCGGGTGACGACCACCCGCCGGGGGCCAGCGGGCGCCAGGCCGCGCCCGGCGATCCCGGGCCGGCCCGATGACCGACCGGATCGAGCTCCGGGCGATGCGCTTCGACGGGTGCCACGGCGTGTCCGAGGAGGAGCGCGCCGCCCCGCAGCCGTTCGAGGTCGACGTCGAGCTCGAGCTCGACCTTGGTCCCGCCGGCCGGGCCGACGAGCTGGAGCGGACCGTCGACTACGGGGCCGCCTTCGAGATGGTCCGGGGGATCGTCGAGGAGCGGAGCTTTCGGCTCCTCGAGGCGCTCGCCGACGCGATCGCTGCCGGGGTCCTGGCCGGCTTCCCGGCAACCCGCGCGGTCGTCGTCCGGGTGCGCAAGATGCGGCCGCCGATCGCCGGCACGCTCGCCTGGGCCGGGGTGGAGATCCGGCGGGCCCGCTGACACGGCGCGCGGCCAGGCCTGAGCCGGCGCGGCGGCCGCGCTGGAGGCTGCGTCCGGCACAGAAACGGGCGGCTTCGAGCGCGGATGGCTGCAAGCGCACCACGCTTGAACGGGAGGACCGGGCGCGCCAGATGCGGGCCGTCGTGTGGACGAAACGGGCCCCGGGGCCGCCCGGGGCCCGTTCGCCGCGGCCGGCTACGGGTTGGCCGGCCTGGTGCCGAGCGTGACCTGGAGGGTGATCGACTTCCCGTCGCGGAGGACGTCGAGCGCCACCGTCTTGCCCGGGGCATACAGGGTGAGGATGTCGTCGAGCGGCCGGGTCGTCCCGATCTTCAGGCCATCGAGGGCGGTGATGATGTCGCCCTCCTTGAGGCCGGCCTTCTCGGCCGGGCTGCCAGGGATGACCGCCGGCCCCGCCTGGCCGCTGCCGGCGTCGGGCGCCCGGACCAGGGCGCCGGCCTGTACCGGGAGCTTCTCCTCCTCGGCCAGCTGCCGGTCAATGGTGACGTAGCGGATCCCGATCCAGGGCCTGGTGAGCTGCTGCCCGGCGATCGCCTGCTGGAGGAGCGGCCGGGCGATGTCGATCGGGATGGCGAAGCCGATCCCGTTGGCCGACTGGGCGACCGCGGTGTTGATACCGATGACGTTGCCGCCCGCGTCGAGCAGGGCGCCGCCGCTGTTGCCCGGGTTGATCGCGGCGTCGGTCTGGATCAGGTTGCGGAGGACCGTCCCGTCCTGGACCCGGATCGTCCGGCCGAAGGCCGAGATGATTCCGGCCGTCACGCTGTTGGTGTAGTCGCCGAGCGGGCTGCCGATGGCGATCGCGAGCTGCCCGACCCGGATCTTCGACGAGCTGCCGACCGGGGCCACCGGAAGGTCGGTCGCGTCCACCTTGACGATCGCCAGGTCGGTGAGCGTGTCGATCCCGTAGACGCGGCCGTTGAAGGTCCGGCCGTCGGCAAGGTCGACCTCCACGCTCTGGCTGCCCTCGACGACGTGCTTGTTGGTCACGATCCAGCCGCCGGCATCGAAGATGACGCCCGAGCCGACGCCCTCCGGCACCCCGAAGAAGCCGTTTGGATCGGCCGCGCCGGTGACCTTGATGGTGACGATCGCCGGGCTCACCCTGGCGGCTGCTGCGATCACCGCCTGGTCCTGGTCGGTCAGCGGCGCGGGCGCCGCGGCCGTGGTCTGGGCAGGCGCGATGGCGGTGCTGGCTGGCGCCCGCTGATCGAGCGCGCCGGAGGCGCGGAGCAGCCCGTACGTGCCCCCCGAGGCGAGGATGGCGCTGAGGACCGCCGTCGCGAGCACCATGCCCAGCACGCCGCCGCGTGATCCGCGCCGGGCGGGTGACGGGGCCGGGGCGGCGCGCGCCGGCGCACCCTCGGCTGGCTCGAACCAGTGCTCGGGTGTGGGGCGGGAGGCGGCCTCGGCGTCGTCGCCCGCGGCGGTCCAGGATGGCCGCCGCGCGGTGGCCGGTGAGTAGCTCGCCGGCTGCCGGTCGGCGAGCGGCTGGGTGGCACCGCCCGGGTCAGGCGACGGCTCGGGGGCGGGCAGGGGGCGGGGCTCGGCCTCCGGGCGTGCCGGAGTGCCGGGGGCGGTCGTCTCGTCGGTCATGGTCGTGGTTCGACTCCGGTTCGAGCTGGTGCCTGGTCGGCGTCCTGCTGTGGTGGCCGGCTCACCCGGGGGAGGTCGCCGGCTCTCAGCAGGTTGACCGGGCTCGATTCAGGCGCGGTCACCCAGTCCCTTAAGAATTCGCCACCTCGCCGGCCTGGCCGGCCGCCGGGGCGGGTGGTCGCGGGTCGCGCGGGAGCGACACGGTGAACGCCGTGCCGGAACCGAGCCGGCTCTCGACCGCCACCCGACCGCCGTGCATGTCGACGATCGACTTGACGATCGCCAGCCCCAGCCCGCTCCCGCTGCCGCGCGCCTCGCTCGCCTGCGCGCCGCGGTAGAAGCGCTCGAAGACGTGGGGCAGCTCGGTGGTGTCGATCCCGATCCCGGTGTCCCGGACGACGACCGTCGCGCCTTCGCGCTGCGGCCGCACCTCCACCGTGACGGTGCCGCCACGCGGGGTGAACTTGAGGGCGTTGCCGACGAGGTTGGCCACCACCTGGCCGATCCGCTGGGGGTCGTGCCGGATCCGCACCGGGTTCGGCGGCAGCTGGAGGGCGAGGACGATGCCCCGCCGGTCGGCGCTGGCCGCGGCCTGCTCGATGGCTGACTCGACGCACACCCGGAGGTCGTCCGGGCGGAGGTCCAGGGCGAGCAGGCCCGTCTCCAGCTTGGAAAGCTCGAGCAGGTTCTGGGCGAGCCAGTCCAGGCGCTCCAGCTGCTGGCGGCTCGATTCGAGGAACTCGGCCCGGGCCGCCGGATCCTCGCCGGTCCGCTCGCGGAGCAGCTCGTTGAAGGTCATCAGGGCAGAGATCGGCGTCCGCAGCTCGTGGCTGACGTCGGCCAGGAACTCGCGACTCCGGTCGCGGTCGTGGCGGATCGTGGCCACGCTCTCCTCCAGCCGTGCGGCCATGACATTGAAGCCGCGGGCGAGCTCGGCGATCTCGGCGCCGCCGACCGCCGTCTCCGCCGACGGTACGCGGAGCGCCAGGTCGCCCGCCCCGAGGCTCCGGGTGGCCTCCGTCAGGCGGCGAAGGGGACTGGAAAAGCGGTCCGCAACGATGGCCGCCACCACGACGGCGGCGAGGAGGGCGAGCAGGGCCGTGGCGAGGAGGAGCGCGGTGATCGTTCCCAGGGTGGAAGCCCGCGTCGTGTAGGGGTTGGCCAGGGCGGCCTCCACGCCCCACGGATCGAACACCGCCCCGGCGCTGATCGGCCCGAACGAGCCGGTCGCCAACAGCGGCTCGCGGGCCTGACCCGGCTCGGGGCTGGCATGGAGGGTGGCGCTGAACGTGCCGTTGGAGGCCGGGACGACCTGCACCTCGCCCGAGGCGTCGGTCGTCACCAGCCCGATCCGGATGACAACGTCGGCGCGCCCCACGTCGTCGGCAAGGAGCTGGAGGAAGGCCTCGTTGGACACCTGGCCCGCGACCTGCGGGTCGAGCACGTTGCCGGGCTGCACGACCGGACCGGGGCCGGCCACCGACGCGGCGAAGATCCCGGCCACGCTACCCACCTGGGCCGCCCGGTCTTCGAGGTTGCGCCGCTCCTGGGCGCGGAACTCGTCGTCGAGGCGGTTGAGGACGATGGCCGAGACGACACTCAGGCTCAGGGCCACGACTGCGACGAACGCGAGCGTGAGGCGCGTCTGCGCCGAGCGCGGCCGGAGCCGGCGCCCGCCGGGCGCGGGCGGGCGGGCCGCCGGGATCCCGCCCGGGTCAACGTTCGGCGAAGGCGTAGCCGGCACCCCGGACGGTCAGGACGAAGACCGGCGACGAGGGGTCGTCCTCGATCTTCTCCCGCAGGTGGCTGACGTGGACGTTGATCGTCTTCTCGTCCTGGTCGAGCGCCTCGTAGTCGCGCAACAGCTCCAGCAGCTCCCGGCGGGAGTAGACCCGGCCGGGCCGGCTGGCGAGATGGCGGAGGATCTCGAACTCGGTGGCCGTCAGGCCGATCCTGCGGCTGCCGCGCTGGACCCGGCGCCGCTCCAGGTCGACGACCAGGTCTCGGTGCCGGATCACCCGGCCCCCGGCCGCATCGGCCAGGTCCCCGTAGGCACGCCGGAGAAGGGCGCGGATCCGGCTCATCAGCTCGCGCAGGCCGAACGGCTTCGTCAGGTAGTCGTCGGCGCCGAGCTCAAGGCCGATGACCTTGTCGACCTCGTCGTCGCGCGCGGTCAGCACGAGGACCGGCATCTTCGTCCCCGCTGCCCGGAGCCGGCGGAGGACCTCGAACCCATCCATGCCCGGCAGGCGGACGTCGAGGACCACCAGGTCGGGCGCCTGGTGGACGGCGAAGTCCAGGCCCTCCTCGCCCGAGCGGGCGATGGTGACGACGTACCCCTCCTGCTGGAGGGCGTACTGGATTCCCCGGGCGACGGCGAACTCGTCCTCGACGATCAGGATCGTGCTGGACATCGGCCCGCCCATCGTACACCGGGCGCGGACGCCGGCCGGGTGCCGTGGTACGCTGGGCCGCCGATCGGGTGCCCGGTCGCGTCGCCCGCGGGAGCGCTGGCGCCCCCGCCGCAGCCCGGCCGCCCGAGCCGACGAGACCAGCCGAGAGGATCCCGTGACCAGCTCCCGTCCCGCCCTGGCGGCGATCCGCCGCACCGAGACCGGCAAGAAGAACGCCCTGCTGCGGCGCGCCGGCCGCCTTCCGGCCGTGGTGTTTGGCCATGGCATCGAGTCGGCCAGTATCTCCATCGACGCCCACGAGTTCGACCTCCTCCGCCGGCGGTCCGGCCCGAACGTGCTGATCGACCTGTCGATCGACGGCCACCGGCCGAAGGCGGCGATCGTCCACGGCGTGCACGTGCACCCGGTCACCCGCCGCCCGATCCACGTCGACCTGTTCGTGGTCAAGATGTCCGAGGAGCTGACGGTCGACGTTCCCATCCACGGCGTCGGCGAGTCCGAAGCGGTCCATCGCAAGGGCGGCACGCTCATCCACGTCCTGGACCGGGTCAGGGTCAAGGCCCGGCCGGACCATCTGCCCCAGGCGCTGGAGGCCGATCTGTCCGTCCTGGCCGACTTCGACGCGGTGATCAAGGTCCGCGACCTTCCCCTGCCCGAGGGCGTGACCCTGCTGGTCGACCCCGACGAGGACATCTTCCGTGTCCTGCAGCCGCGGATCGTGGAGGAGGAGGTCCGTCCCGCCGTGGCCGCCGCGCCGGCGGAGGGCGAGGCCGCCCCGGGCGAGGGCGAGGCAGCCGAGAGCCGAGCCGCCGAAGGCTGACGCGCCGAAGGCAGACGCGCCGAAG
>Ga0299915_10004121_pt1 | contig 10564 bp, 13 predicted proteins | sample RVTome_13_FD_200263 | JGI IMG/M metagenome (GOLD analysis project Ga0299915, IMG submission 200263) | Soil microbial communities from uranium-contaminated site in the Upper Colorado River Basin, Wyoming, United States - RVT92D227 (version 2) ... | reverse complement strand
AGACCATCAAGGAGATCGGGTACAACGATTCCGCTATGGGCTTCGATTGGGAGACCTGCGCGATCATGACCTCTATCGATCAGCAATCCCCGGACATCGCCAGGGGGGTCAACGGCGAGGAGCAGGGCGCAGGCGACCAGGGCCTCATGGTCGGCTACGCCTGTAATGAAACCCCCGAGCTGATGCCTATGACTATTGCCTTTGCCCATGCGCTGACCAAGCGGCTGGCCTACGTCCGCAAGAACAATATCCTCGACTTCCTGCGCCCCGACGGCAAGTCCCAGGTGACGGTGCAGTACATCGACAGCAAACCGGTGCGTGTGGACTCTGTCGTCATCGCTGCCCAGCACACGCCGGATGTGAAGACCGAGGTGCTCAGAGAGGGGATTATCGAGCAGGTGATCAAGAACGTTATACCTGAAAGGCTGAGGGATAAGGATACCAAATACTACATCAACACCACCGGCAGGTTCGTCACCGGCGGCCCCTTGGCGGACTGCGGGATGACCGGGCGCAAGATCATCGTCGACACCTATGGCGGGCAGGGGAGACACGGCGGCGGCGCCTTCTCCGGCAAGGACCCATCCAAGGTGGACCGCAGCAGCTCCTATATGGCCCGGCACGTGGCGAAGAACATCGTGGCCGCCGGTCTGGCCGACATATGCGAGATCCAGATCGCCTACACCATCGGCAAGGCCGAGCCGGTCTCCATCATGCTGGACACGAGGGGCACGGGGAAGATCCCGCCTGATAAGCTGGCCAAGATCGTGAACGAGATATTCGACTTCCGGCCGGCGCGGATCATCCAGTATCTGGATCTCCTGCGTCCTATCTATAAAAAGACGGCCTGCTACGGCCACTTCGGCAGGAACGAGCCGGAGTTTACCTGGGAGCGGACAGACAGGGTGGATGACCTGAAAAAAGCAGCAGGCAAGCTTTAAAAAAGGGTTCTAGGGTCCCAGGGTTCGAGGGTTCTAGTGAACCTCCTATTTCTCCTCTCCCCCACGGGGGAGAGGACAGAGGTGAGGGGGTGTCAATTATGCGTATATCAAACCTCTTCACTCGTAGGGGCCGAAATACTGAATTGAGAGGAGACTGCGCTTGAACTGCGACATCAAAGACAAAAAGCTGGCTGAAAAAGGAAGACTGCGGACCGAGTGGGCCGGGCACGAGATGCCGGTCTTGAAGCTAATAAAAGAACGCTTTGCCAAGGAAAAGCCCTTGAAAGGCATACGCGTATCCGCCTGCCTGCACATCACCACCGAGACCGCCAATTTGGCCGAGGTCTTAAAGGCCGGCGGTGCAGACGTAGTACTCTGCGCCTCCAACCCCCTGAGCACCCAGGATGACGCAGCAGCCTCGCTCGTAGAGGACCTGGGGATACCGACCTTTGCCATCAAGGGGGAGGACGGCACCACCTATTACCGCCACATCCGGGAGGCCATTGCCCATGGTCCTGCCATCACCATGGACGACGGGGCAGATCTCGTATCCGCCTTGCACATGATCGGCTGGGGAAGAATGAGCGAGCTTGCTGCGCCGGTCAAGGACTGGGCTACAGGTCTTTCTGCCAAAGATCGGGAGGGGCTGGTAAAGGGCATCCTCGGCAGCACTGAGGAGACCACCACCGGCGTCATTCGCCTGCGCAGCATGGAGAAAGAAGGGGTGCTGATGTTCCCGGTGATCGCGGTGAACGACGCCGACACCAAGCACCTCTTCGACAACCGCTACGGCACCGGCCAGAGCACCATCGACGGCATCCTCAGGGCCACCAACCGCCTGCTGGCCGGCTCTTGCTTCGTGGTCTGCGGATATGGGTGGTGCGGTCGCGGGGTGGCCATGCGTGCCCAGGGCATGGGGGCCAACGTGATCATCACCGAGACAGACCCCTTGCGCGCCCTGGAGGCCGTGATGGACGGCTACCGCGTCCTGCCCATGGCCGAGGCGGCAGTCGTAGGCGACTTCTTCGTCACCCTGACGGGTGATATCAAGGTCATCAGGCGAGAGCACTTTGAGCTGATGAAAGACGGCGTCATCGTGGCCAACTCCGGCCATTTCAACGTGGAGCTCGATCTGGAGGGGCTGGAAAAGATTGCGACCAAAAGGCGTAAGGTCAGGGAGTTTGTGGAGGAATTTACCCTCGCCAAGGGCAAACGGATCAATGTCCTGGGAGAGGGTCGGCTGGTGAACCTGGCTGCTGCTGAGGGGCACCCGTCGAGCGTCATGGATATGAGCTTTGCCAACCAGGCCTTGGCCTGCGAGTACCTGGCCAAGAACGCCAAGAAACTGGAGAAGAAGGTCTACCGCGTGCCGATGGAGATCGACAAAGAGATCGCTCGGCTGAAACTCAAGGCCATGGGCGTAGCGATCGACACCCTCACCCCGGAGCAGGAAAAGTATCTTTCTTCGTGGGAGATGGGGACGTAAATAAGATAGTAATCAGAAGCCAGTAGTCAGTTGTCAGATATCAGCCATGCATTGCATCTCTTCTCCCCGAGGGGGAGAAGACGGCGATGAGGGGGATGATTTTTTTTAGTCCCTCTTTTTTTATTTAGATTTTTGCTTTTCGCAATCCCAAACGTGTGTTATATTGTATCAAGGTAAAAGGCAAGATGAAAATATTACCATCTGACACCTCGACTAAATTAGATGGACATGAATGGATTCCTAAATCATTAGATACTTTTATCAAAGAACTTGACCATCTTGTTTCTTCCTGGCGCAAATTGGACCATTATTTGTTGTTTCGCGGTCATAGAGATCATCGGTGGTTATTGGATTGCACGTTTGTTCGGAATATAAAGCAGAATATTTTCGGCATAGACCCTCTTTTAAAAGTTATTTCTACTTATCGAAGCTCTTTAGAATATCAAAGGTTATTGGGTAGCTTATTTCTGCTTAAATTTGAAACCATTACGCCGCCCTTTCCAGATTTAATGAAATTAGATAAAGTTGACCCGTATTTCGAATGGATGAGAAGAATTCAACAATACCCTAAAGAGGATGTAAGCCCACTAGGAGGTACTTTCTTAGTTGATTGGACGCAGGATGAAAAAGTTGCGATGTTTTTTGCAAGCGAACACAGTGATATATCTTCTACTGATGGAGCTGTCTGGATTGTTGATTTCACTGCGACTGGAAAAGTTTTACATCGCGATTTAACTGTAGAGGAAATTCTTTCAAAATATAAAGAAGCCTTCATGGCTGATAATCCATTAGGCATTCCCTTAGTTTTTTACCCAAATTATCAGATAGCCTCCGAAAGAGCCAAAAATCAAGATGTTGTATACATAGCGCAGATGGATATGCGTCTTGATCTATGTGAAACATGGGAGAAATTTGAAAGAGAAAATAATACCCAAGTGATTATTAAAATTCGCCTGCCTCATCCTGCCAAGGCTGAATGCCGTCGTTGGCTAGAAAGTAAGGGAATAACAAAAAAATATATTTACCCAGATATAGAATTTCCAACGACCGAGGGTAAGGGGGGGGGCTTAGGTGCATAAGGAACTTGGCAAAGATGGTAAGAGAAAGCTGTCTGTGTACCAATTCCTTTTAACTTTTATCCCTAACGTCCCCCCTTTTATCCAAAATATTAGCCCTTATCTCTAGGCCCTTCACTTATTTACTTTTTTTGAGGAATTCAATAGTATTATCACGTTACTGCGGTGAAGGTAGCCAATGATCATGTAAATAGTCAGTACGAATGGGAGGTTTTGAGGTGTAGGGCATGAAGGAGAAGGATGGGGTAAAAATTCGGGGTAAACGATTCAAGTCAGAACACGTTGAGCAAGCGAAAGATCTCGTGTACGCAGCAAAAATAGATGCGGTTAGTATGTATAGAGTCCTTTCCGAAAAATTCCCCGAACTTCGCGAGGTGGCCAAATCGGGACTTCTTGAATATTGGGATTATCTCATCACAATTACATCGGTGGGATTCGCCTTTATGGAGATTGCCGATTCTTTCAAGGACGAGCGAGAGAGTGATAACATTGCTGTTGCTGTTCAAAAAGCACTTAACGAGTGGGATGAACATCCTTTTGAATTCACCAATTACGATATTATGTGCAATTTTCTTGATTCTTTTGATTTTTTTCAGAAAGAACGACTTCCTTTTGACGTTTCGGTCGGTGCATGGATTTGGTTAAACCTAAAAGATAAAAAAGGGGCAACTAAAAAGCTCAAGGAAATCGCTAATCAAGAGTTTTACGCAAAGTTGTTAGGTGGCATGATCATAACTACTTTTCATAATTGGTGGAAATCTGAAAACGATTAGGGATCTCGTCTTAACATGGGACAAAGTTCTGATCACATTGTCTTCTGAAAAACAATAATAATGAAGAAGATCGTTATCACATTACTCGTTCTGTTAGGCCTCTTGGGCTGTAGGCCGAGCGCTGAATATCAGCCGCAAAATGGGGATATTATCTTTCACACCTCGAAATCATCTCAGGGTCTTGCCATTGAGAAGGCCACAAAGTCAAAATATACCCATATGGGGATCATATACCTGAAAAATGAAGCACCTTTTGTCTTCGAGGCTGCTGGGCCGGTCAAGTACACACCCCTTCATGATTGGATCGCCCGCGGCAAAGGCAAACATTATGTAGTCAAACGCCTTGCCAATGCTCGAGAAGTTATTACCAAAGAAGCCGTCAATCGTATGTTAGCGGTTGGCGAGTCATTCAAGGGCAAACCCTACGATCTTTATTTTGAGTGGTCTGATGATAGGATTTATTGCTCCGAGCTGGTCTGGAAGATCTACAAGCGAGCCCTTAATCTGGAAATTGGCAAACTTCAAACCATGGCCGAATTTGATCTTTCGGACCCTTTGGTTCAAAAGGAGATTCATGCGCGATTTGGCAATTCTGTGCCAAAAGACGAAACTGTGATATCCCCGGCCGCCATCTTCACCTCGAACCTGTTGATTGAGGTATATAAGGAGTAACAAGGATAAAGATCGGGGGACTGTCTTGACATTGGGCAAGGTTCTGATCTCATCGTCTTAGACAGGAAGGAAAGGCGATAGGCCACTTTTTCATTCCTGCTTCCTACCTTAAAAAATAGCCTATGCATTTTTTATCTTCTCGTGTATTATTTGAAAAAGGTTCTTTCAGGCGAATAGGAGGTGAAAATAAAATGAAAAAAGTTATTGTACTGACTATGATGCTGGTTTTCTTATGGACAGGGGTATCTTTTGCCGAGAATTGGATCATATATTACGATGGAGGCTCTTTGCAATCCTATTTTGACGCAGATAGGGTATATAAAAGCGGCAACGGTTTCGACTACTGGATTCGTGATACATTTAATCCAGAGTTCCTCGGAAACAAATATCTCGTACAGCACCTGCAAGTAGAACTCCGAAACAATGAGTGGTGGATACGAAAAATGGAGTCTTGGTATATGGACTCGCAAGGCAAGGCGGGTGATCACTATCCTGCCGATAATTGGAAACTGATGAACTGGTCGAATAAACCCTACGGCATAGCACTTTTGGACGGTCTGAGGAAGTATGCCCGCTGAAATAGAAGACTATTAATCAACTGGTAAATGGGTACGTTGGGGACGCGGCTTGACATTGGACAAGATTTTCTTTTCATCGTCTTCAATCTTTCAGAAATCGGGCGAAACGGAGGGACGTTGTTGACTAGCGTGACAAAGTATTGGGAATAATGTTGCCAAAACAGTTCATTTTAGGGACAGCGGGGTCGCGCCTTGGCAGTGGATAAAAGTCTTATCCAATCTTCTTCGTCCCTCTTTTCGCTCCTCCTATGAAAAAAACTTGTAAAAGTTCCTCCCCCACTACCGACCGTGCGCGTCATCTGAAGCGCGGGCGGAGGCTTGAATATTTCACCCTCGGCTGGAACATGGTGGAGGCTGGTGTTGCCATCGGCGCCGGATGGCTGGCAGGCAGCATCGCACTTGTCGGCTTCGGGGTGGACTCACTCATCGAAAGTACCTCCGGGGCAATTCTGCTCTGGCGGCTCGCCTCGCCTGCGCACGGCGAAAGCCGCGAGCAGTTTGCCCTCAGGTTGGTCGCTGTCAGCTTTTTCCTCTTAGCCGCCTATGTCTGCTTCGAGGCAATAAAGTCATTGCTCGCGGCAGAGCCGCCAAAGGCCAGTGTCCCCGGCATCGTGTTGGCCGCCGTTTCTTTAATTGTGATGCCGCTGCTGGCGCGGGCCAAGCGCCGGGTCGCAGCTAATCTCAGCAGCCAAGCCCTGAAGGCCGACTCCCACCAAACCGATATATGCGCTTATTTGTCGGCCATCCTGCTTGGGGGGCTGGTCTTGAATGCCCTGTTTGGGTGGTGGTGGGCCGATCCCGTTGCCGCCCTGATCATGGTGCCGATCATCGCGCGCGAGGGCCTCGAGGCCTGGCAAGGCGAAGAGTGCCATTGACAGGAGGATCAGAGGCGCGGACGGTAACAAAAAGGACGAAAAGAAGGACATCGAGCCTTTTTTCTTCTCGCCATGTTAGACGTGTGCTATAATATATCCGTGTCGGAAGTAAACGGGAGGAGAAGTCAATGACCAAGATAGACGCTATAAAAAAGGCTATCAATGCCCTGCCCGATGATGAGTATATGCAGTTAAGGCAATGGCTTTCGGAAAAGGACTGGCGCAAGTGGGACAGGGAAATAGAGGCAGACTCCTGTTCAGGCAAACTGGATTTTCTGCTCAGCGAGGCCCTTGACGAAAAAAACAAAGGCAAGCTCCGGAATCTCTAAATGCACCGAGCTACGGAACGGTTTTGGAAATGCCTCGAAAATCTCCCCGACCCCATTCAAAGAATAGCAAAACGCAACTTCCGGCTCCTGAAGTCAGATCCGTCACATCCCTCCCTTCATTTCAAGAAGGTCGGCAAGTTTTGGTCCGCTCGGATAGGCCTTGACTATAGGGCGCTTGCCATCGAGGACAAGGAAGACTTCATCTGGGTTTGGATAGGCGCCCACGACGACTATGTAAGGATAATAAAAGGCAAAGAATAGATGGGGAGCGACTTCACCTTGAACAAAGATCTTGACCCATCGTCTTCAAACTTGAAAGGGGGTGAGTTTGAAAGAATGCTACACAAGTAGTTCTAGAGGAAGTCTGCTCTACAATTGTAAAACATTTGACAACATGGCAAGAAAGCATGAGTAAAGAAATCCTTCTTGAAACGTTTTACAAGCAGGGGGTGACGCAATGAAAAGAAAGAGGGCCTTAGTCGCGATATGTGTTCTAGTGCTTTTTATGGGAGCCTGCCTGGCGTTTGCAGCGGATTACAGGTATGTCGGTTCTTCAAAGTCCCGCAAGTATCATTATCCTACCTGTCAATGGGCAGTAAAGATAAAACCTGAAAATCTGGTAACGTTTAAGTCAGCCAAGGAGGCGTTGGAAGCTGGATATATTCCTTGCAAGGTTTGCAAGCCTTCGACTGAAGATTAGTTATCTCATTGTCTTAATCCTTCAACGGCGAGCCAAAGGGTCATTCAGAGTTGCCAGATGGTTTTCTCCCATCTTTTTTTCAAATTGACGAGATGCTAAAGAAATGTTATCAATGGGCATTCGGTAGGAGCGGCGCTGGTGCGCCGGGTACATCACAACAATTAAAAGGAGGAGCGCTATGAATATTATGTATTTGATCAATCTGGTATTGTGTGTGGTTATCTTTATCTTCGGCCTCATGGGCTGGCGCAAATCGAAGAAAGTCCTTCCGCTTTACATCGGCATCGCGTTCGGCCTCTTTGGTCTCTCGCATCTCGCCACGATCCTCGGTCAGGCAGCCCAATTGGAGGTGCCGCTGATCATCATTAGACTGGCGGCATACCTGCTCGTTGTGTACGCCGTGTACAAGGTCGCATTCGGCTCAAAAAAGAAATGATCGGATAGACGTCTTGACCTTAGACAGAGTCCTTGTTCAGCCGTCTTCGATCTTGTAGAGAAAAAGGGGGCGTTAGTTCGCAAACAAGGTTTTCATTGCCTCTACCAGGCTCCTGGCGAATTGACGCCCCCGATTTCAATCTTTGGACTGGGGAAAATGAGATATCATGCTTTCATAGTAATCGCGGCTATCCTATTTTGTACTATAGTTAATGCGCAGTCTCCACCCTTTTCCACAATAACGATCTCCGGAAAAACTAAAAGCACATTTAATAAGGTATCACTCTTTGAGAGCGGTGCTTCGCGCGCGCCCCTAAAATCAGAAAACGTGTCTTCGTGGGATGGTGGATATAGCATTACTATCGACATTCGAAGCGATATGCGTGGTAAAGGCGATTACTATTATACAGATATGCGTTTTTGGGATGACAAGAATATGAACGGGGTTAGGGATACTGGCGAGCCGATCAGTCAGTGCCACTTCATTATCTGGTTCCCGGCTGCAAATAAGTTATACCTGCAGGTCTACCAGGGGCCACGATATGAGATAACATCCTCCTCATTCAATTACCATTACAACTGATATAAGAGAAAGATGAGATTTGTTAAGTACCACGCCCTTGGCAATGACTATCTCGTGATCCGCCCTTCGGACATCGACGGAGACATGAAAAGGGCGATGATCGAGCTGATTTGCCATCGTCACTACGGCATCGGCTCGGACGGGATTCTCCTCGGTCCATTGGACAGCTCCACCTGTGATTTCAAGCTCCGCATCTTCAATCCCGACGGCAGCGAGGCGGAGAAGAGCGGCAACGGCCTGCGCATCTTCTCGCGCTTTCTCTGGGATGAAGGACTCGTGCATGAAGAGCCGTTTACCATCGAGACCCTCGGCGGCCCGGTGACCTGCCGGGTCGCAGAGGCTGGAAAGCAAGTGACAGTGCAAATGGGGCACGTTAGCTTTCTCAGCACCGAGATCCCCGTTGCCGGCAGGAAGCGGGAGGTATTGCGCGAAGAGATGACTATTGCCGGCCGTACCTTCGAATTCTGTGCCGCGACTGTCGGCAACCCGCACTGTGTCGTTCTCTGCGAGGAGCCGTCTGCCGAGCTCGCCCACCTTTACGGGCCTCTGATCGAGAGGGACGCCCGCTTCCCCAATCGCACGAATGTCCAGTTTATGCGCATCCTTGACCGGGGAAACATCCAAATCGAGATATGGGAGCGGGGGGCAGGCTACACCTTGGCCTCGGGCAGCAGCGCCACGGCAGCAGCGGCGGTGGCGCACAAGCTCGGCCTGTGCGATGCGGCAATTGTGGTGCATATGCCAGGCGGAAGCCTCGATATCACCCTTTCGGACGGTTTCGCCGCTACCATGCGAGGTCCGGTGACGCGCGTCTGCAGCGGGGCTATAGACCCGCAGATGTTTGAGGGATAGGGATTAACCGGCCACGTATAAAAATAGGGAAATCAATGGATAAGAAAAAATTAACGGGTTTGGAGTTGATGAAGGCCATGATGGAGGGGCGCATCCCCCGCGCCCCCATATCAGAAATCATACCGATGAAACCCATGGAAATAGCCAGCGGCTATATCAAGTTCACTGCCAAGGCCGACAAGCGGCACATCAATCCTCTCGGTGGGGTGCATGGCGGCTTTGCCGCGACGGTGCTGGACTCGGTAACCGGCTGCGCCGTGCACACCATGCTGGAAGCGGGCACGAGCTATGGTACCATTGATTTAGATATCAAGATGTTAAGGCCCATCCCCCTGGAGAAAGAGTTAGTGGCAGAGGGCAGGGTCATTCACCTGTCAAAAAAGATAGGCGTCTCTGAAGGTACGTTAAAGGATAGCGAAGGTAATCTCTATGCCCTTGCCACAGCCACTTGCATGATCTACAGGTAACCGACTGTTTCATCTATTGCGTCTCCTCATGAAGCCTGAGATAGCGCAGTATAACGACGCCCCCAACAAGCAATACGCCGACTAGCACGAATCCCAGCGCAAAAGAACCCTCCTCTCCCATCAGGCCGATGACCGCAGGGATGGCACCGCCTCCAACAAGAAAGGCTATCGCAATGCTGAGGGAGACTGCGACGTTTCGAGCCTGAGGAGGGCCGATGCCAGCCAGGGCTGCGAAGCCTGCCGGGAAAAAACAGAGGGCCAGCATGGGCTGGAGAAACATAACAGGGACGAGCCACGTCCCCCTGACCATGCCGAGGAGCGCAGTCGCCACTCCGGTGGCAAACAATATACCTCCGAGTGCCTTCTTGGGGCCCAGCTTATCCGCCATCCATCCCGCCACAAAAAGCATAACAGGCCCGGCGAAGCGAGAAACGGAGACCAGTTGATTGGCCGCGCTGCGCTCGAAACCCCGCTCAGCCACCAGGTAGAGCGGGAGCATGGTATAGACCCCGAGGCTTGCGCCGATGGCCAGACTGAAGAGGGCCATCATGACCCAGAATGCGGGCTGGGCAAAAAGGAGCCGGAGGGTTTGGAGGCTGGGTGTTTCTCCCCGAGATTCCCCCCCCTTGCCGAGGTGGATAAAGGCCACGCCGGCAACAATCGCCGCCGCCCCGATCAGGGCGATGACACCCCGCCAGGGGAACCAGAGCAGCAGGCCCTCCGCTATCAAGGGGGCGGCGATGATGCTCAGGTTGGGGGCAAGCTCATGTATGGCGATGGCCTTTCCCCAATCCCGC
>Ga0299915_10004120_pt1 | contig 10565 bp, 10 predicted proteins | sample RVTome_13_FD_200263 | JGI IMG/M metagenome (GOLD analysis project Ga0299915, IMG submission 200263) | Soil microbial communities from uranium-contaminated site in the Upper Colorado River Basin, Wyoming, United States - RVT92D227 (version 2) ... | reverse complement strand
GAAACAACCTTCTGGGATCGATATTGTGTATCATATCCGGACTCATTACAAATCTTTGAAAGCAATTGCTTTTTTTGCTGCACGACTCAATATCGATAGATTAGGTGACAATTGGGAATATTTTAAAAAGTTATATAAAGAAGTAATAGATTTATTCCCTGACGCATCACCTGTTATTGTAGATATCGAAGTTAATAATGGTGAAGTTGTAAAATTCCTGGATGTTTCATTTTTACCCCTATACTCATTGGTAAAAATTCAAGAAACAATTTTAGATACAAATGCAGCCTTATTGGAACAATAAGAAATATGGATACGAGATCAATTATTAGGGTTTATAAGAAAATAAATCTCCCCAAGGCTTTAGTAGAGTTAGATCATTACCGAAATTTTTCAACATTGGATTGTTGTATCCATAATGCTGCACTAGCCATCAATCATAAAGGTAAAAGACACAGCCATCAAAAACGGTTAAGTAAAAAGACGTTATCTATTGCACGAGATATTTTGGTCGATAATAAAAATTCAATAAAAGAAATAAAAAGCTTTGATCAATTATTCGTTCTTATTGATAACTTACTAAAACCAGTAAAAGGGATTGGTGAATTATATATTTATGATACGTCCCTACGCATAGGTTCGTATTTGGATCATTTACCAGAAAAGGTTTATCTGCATTCAGGAACGCGAATAGGGGCTAGAAGTTTGGGATACAAGAATAAATATATTATTGAAATGAATGAACTACCAAAAGAATTCCATCAATTAGAACCATTTGAAGTTGAAGATATTTTGTGTATATTCGAGGACAAATTAAGAACGCGAGACAAGAATAAAGACTGATTGATTACTATACCCATCGAATAAAGGAATGTTAATATGGCTAACTATTGAGCGCTAGCAGCAAATCCGAAGAATTATCGAATCGAAGATGCCATGATAAAAGTATGTTCATTATTCAACTGTTGCATATTCGTCAAGCGACACTTTTATAGATTGGCTCATATCCACGTAATCACACCAGCTTTCATACTTCGCTACTTTTCCGCGAATGGCGTCATGATAAATCTTTTGGACGATGTGTGTCACAGGGCCGGTTTTTCCATCGCCGATCGTGCGGAAGTCAATCTCACTCAGGCCGATGCACTCGGCAGCGGTTCCGCACACGAAGACTTCGTCAGCCATATAAAGCTGGTCGCGCGAGACGGGCTGTTCAACAACTTCATAACCTAAATCTTTTGCAATGACAATGATTGAATGGCGCGTGATGCCTTCCAACACTGGCGCGGAGGATGGGGTAACGACCTTGCCGCCGCGCACGAGGAAGAGATTCTCACCCGTGCATTCGACAATGTATCCTTGCGGATCGAGCATGATGGCTTCGTCAAATCCTAACCGCTGCGACTCTGTCTTTGCCAGAAAGCTGTTGGCATAATTGCCTGAGACCTTGGCTTTGGTCATCATCACGTTCGGATGATGGCGTGTGAACGAAGAAATATTTGCACGGATGCCTTTCGCCAGCGCTTCTTCGCCGAGATAATTCGCCCATTCCCATGCTGCAATCGCCAACGACGGTTTACCGTTGTCTACGTTCAGGTTCCAGCCGCCGCCGTCCAGATAAAGAAGTGGGCGTATATAGCAATCTGTAAAGCCGTTTACCTTCACTGCCTGCTTGATTGCTTCACAGATTTGATCTATAGTCCATGGCAATTCGCGGAAGCCAAATATGCGCGCTGAATCGAACAACCGCTCCGTGTGCTCCCTCAAACGAAAGACGGCGGGCCCTTTCGCCGTGTTGTACGCGCGGATGCCTTCGAACACCGCCGCGCCGTAATGCAGGGCAGGAGTCAAAATATGCAGGGTTGCTCGCTCGAACGGCACCATTTCACCGTTCATCCAGATGAATTTCGATTCCATTGCCATGTTATTTTCTCCTTTGGTAGTTACATACGTGTAATAATTTCATATGCCATCTGGCGGGTCGTTAACTTACCGCCGATGTCCACTGTACGGCAACCTGCAGTAATGGCTTCATCCACGGCTTTTTCGATGCACGCGGCTTCAGCTTCCAACATCAATGAATAGCGCAACATCATTGCCGATGAAAGGATTGTGCCAATTGGATTGGCTATTCCATTTCCCGCAATGTCGGGCGCTGACCCATGGATCGGTTCATACAACCCCTTAGCAGTCTCCCCTAAACTTGCCGACGGAGACATCCCCATCGATCCTGCCAAAACGGACGCTTCGTCCGTGAGAATGTCGCCAAACATGTTCTCGGTGACGATAACGTCAAACGACGTGGGAGCAGTTATCAGTCTCATAGAAGCAGTATCCACAAGTACATGCTCCAATTCCACGTCAGGATTCTCTCTGCCGGCTTGAGTCGCAATCTGCCTCCATAATCGGGATGATTCAAGAACATTCGCTTTATCAACTGAGGTAACTTTTTTCTTCCTTAATTTTGCCAACTTGAACGCAAGTTCCATAACTCGCCGGATTTCGTAATCGTAATATTCGAGTGTATCCACTGCACGCTCACGACCATCTTTGATATCACGTCCTTTCGGCCAGCCAAAATATAAACCACCCGTCAGTTCACGCACGACCATGATGTCCACGCCTTTGAGTTTCTCAGGCTTGAGTGGAGACTCGTCAATCAGTGCGTGGTGCACTTTAACGGGACGCAGGTTCGCAAATACACTGAGCCCTTTTCGTAAAGCAAGCAAGCCATTCTCGGGTCTGTCCTTTCCGGCTGGGTCATCCCATTTCGGTCCGCCGACCGCACCGAGAATAACTGCATCCGCAGATTTACAATCGGAAAGAGTCTCTTCGGTGAGTGAGATACCAAATTTATCAATTGAACAACCTCCCATCAGTCTTTCTGTAAATTTGAATGAGTGTCCGTAATTGCTGCCGATTGTGTCCAGCACGCCCACGGCTTCCGCCACGACCTCGGGTCCGATACCGTCGCCAGGGATGAGAGTGATGTTGTAATTCATACATTTTCCTTGTTCTCGCTGAGCGGAGGGGCTTTGTTATTCAATCCGTTATGGATGGAGTTATCAATGTGCTACCAACAAGCCATATTCCACCGAATCAGCCAGCGCGCGCCACGAAGCTTCGATAATATTCGTGCTTGCGCCTACAGTGCTCCAGCGGCTGGTGTTGTTGCGCGTGTCAATCAATACGCGGGTAATAGCTTCGGTGCCGTGGTCTGAATCCAAAATACGGACCTTGTAATCCGATAGATGAAAATTCGCAAGTTGCGGATAATAACCCACCAAGGCTTTGCGTAAAGCTATATCCAATGCGTTCACGGGACCATTGCCTTCGGCAGCCGTTTGCAACAACTCACCATTGACTCGCACCTTGACCATTGCCTCGGCAAAAATTCCTCGCCCCTGGCGATGCTCAACATTCACATAAAAATCCACGAGTTGGAAGGGTGGTTTGTAGTTGTACTCCTGCCGCTTCAACATCATGGTAACAGAGGCTTCGGCAGCTTCAAAAGAGAATCCACGCGCTTCGAGTTCCTTGATTTCGTTGAGAACAGGGACTACCTCCTTGCCCTCCACGTCCACGCCATGTTCTTCGGCTTTGCTGAGCAGATTGCCGCGACCCGACAAATCCGAAACCACCACGCGCATTCTATTGCCGATGACCTCAGGTTCGACGTGTTGATAGGATTGGGTGGATCGTCTCATCGCTGCCACATGAACTCCACCTTTGTGTGCAAAAGCAGACTTACCCACGAAAGGTAAATGTTCATCATGGGTAATATTTGCCACTTCTGCCACAAAATGAGACAAATCATATAAATGCTGAATTTTTCCTTCAGGCAAACATTGATAACCCATCTTGAGTTCAAGGTCAGCCATGACGGAAATTAAATTAGCATTACCACAACGTTCGCCGACACCATTGATTGTCCCCTGAACTTGAATTGCGCCTTCACGAATTGCAGTTAAGGAGTTAACAACCGCGCACTCAGAGTCGTTATGAGTGTGGATTCCGAATGGGTGTGCGAGAGCAGGCTTGATCTCCCGAATGATGTATTCCACTTCCCAAGGTAATGTACCGCCGTTAGTGTCACACAAAACGACAGTTTCTGCACCGCTGCGAATCGCCGCTTTTAAAGTCTCGAGCGCGTAAGAGGCGTCTGCTTTATAACCGTCGAAGAAATGTTCAGCGTCGTATATAACGCGCTTGCCGTTGTCTTTGAGGTAAAAGACGGATTGTTCAATGATGCGCAAGTTGTCGTCGAGAGTGGTGAGGAGGACATCACGAACGTGAAGTGTCCACGTTTTGCCAAAGATTGTGCATACAGGCGTTCGCGAATCTATGAGCGCTTTGATGTTGGCGTCGTCTTCGGGCTCGCCTCTGACCCGGCAGGTGGAACCAAATGCGCTGATGAGCGCATTCCTCAATTTCATATCACGAGCGCGTTCAAAGAACTCAACATCCTTTGGATTCGAACCGGGCCAGCCGCCTTCAATGAACGCAACGCCGAGTTCATCCAATTTTTGAGCAATGCGTACTTTGTCGTTTGCTGAAAGCGTGAAGCCTTCAGATTGTGTTCCATCACGCAGGGTTGTATCGTAGATTTGGATTTGCATAGTCAGCTGGTCGCTAGGCTCCTTGTCGGCTGGTTTCGTATGCCGTAATCTCATTCTCAAAACCCATGATGTATCTGAGTTCATCAACTCCGTTCAACAAACAAGTTTTATTGAATGGGTCAATCGGGAAAGTCACGGAGCCACTCGGGAATGTGACTGTTTGTGACACGAGGTCAACAGTGAGTTCAGCGGTTGGAACTTCTACGATCAGGTCGAAAAGCATCCTGTGATTCTCTTCGCCAACAATGATCGGAAGCAGGCCGTTCTTGAGGGCATTGGTGCGAAAGATATCCGCAAAGGATGTAGAGATGACAGCGCGGAAACCGAAACCTGTAAGCGCCCACGGGGCATGTTCACGACTCGACCCGCATCCGAAGTTGTCACCGGCTAATAAAATTTGTGCGCCTTGCGATTCTTTCTTGTTTAAAACAAAGTCTGGCATGAGCGAGCCGTCAGAATTGAAGCGCCAATCCGCAAAGAGATTATTGCCCATGTCAATTTTGTCGGTCGCCTTAAGAAAACGAGCCGGGATGATCTGGTCCGTGTCAATGTTGTCGACTGGGAGAGCAACGACGTGAGAGATAAGTGTTGTAAACTGAGCCATTACATCATTGTCCTGACATCTGTGATTTTGCCGTTGATGGCAGTCGCCGCGGCAGTTAATGGAGATGCGAGAAACGTCCGTCCACCTTTGCCTTGTCGACCTTCAAAGTTGCGGTTGGTGGTTGAAACGGCATATTGACCGGGTTCCAATTCATCACCATTCATCGCAATGCACATCGAGCAACCTGCTTCGCGCCATTCAGCTCCGGCTTCTTTGAAGACTTTATCCAAACCTTCGTTTTCAGCTTGCTTCTTGACGTCCTGTGAGCCGGAGACAACCATCACGCGCGTGTCTCTGGCAACCTTGCGGTCCTTGAGAACTGACGCAGCCAAACGCAAGTCAGAAATGCGCGAATTGGTGCAACTACCGATGAAGACAACATCCACTTTTTGGCCGAGGAGCGAGTGCCCGGGTCTAAGTCCCATGTAAGTCATTGCCTTCTCAAAGGCGGCTTTTTGGGATGCGTCAGTGAATGATTCCACAGTTGGGATTCGATCCGTGATCTTCATACCCATGCCGGGATTCGTGCCGTAAGTGATCATCGGCTCAAGGGTTGATATGTCGAATGTGATGGACTTGTCGTAGACCGCGCCTTCGTCGGTCGGCAAAGACTTCCAATGCACAATTGCTTTATCCCAGTCTGCGCCTTTGGGAGCGAACTCGCGCCCATGTAAATATTCAAGCGTCACATCATCGGGAGCGATCATGCCTGCACGCGCCCCTCCTTCAATGGACATGTTACAAATCGTCATGCGTTGTTCCATGGTCATGCCGCGGATGGCTTCACCTGTATATTCAAAGACATGTCCCGTTCCCCCAGAGATGCCAATCTTGGTAATCAAAGCGAGGATGATATCTTTGGCGGAAACGCCTTTTGACAACGCGCCGTCCACGCCGATTTCATATGTCTTCGGCTTTTTCTGCAATAGACATTGGGTGGCAAGCACATGCTCCACTTCAGATGTGCCGATACCGAAAGCCAGCGCGCCGAACGCGCCGTGTGTGGCCGTGTGACTGTCTCCACAGACAATCGTCATACCGGGTTGGGTGCGTCCCAACTCGGGGCCAATTACATGGACAATGCCTCGATGCGGGCTGGTCATACCGTGCAGGGTAATGCCGAATTCAGCCGCATTTGTTTCCATCTGCTTAATTTGAGCGGTGGCCATTGCATCAGCAATCGGGACATAGAGCGGTGTCGTCGGGATGGAGTGATCTATCGTAGCGAGAGTCTTATCGGGGCGACGAACTTTCAATCCGCGTTGCCGCAGGCCCGTAAAAGCTTGCGGCGATGTGACTTCATGCACGAGGTGTAGATCAATGTAGAGGATCATTGGAGAATCGGGTGGCTCTATGACAACATGAGACTCCCAGATTTTTTGGAATAAAGTTTTTGGCATAATTGAAAACAAACCTTTTTTGTATACGGATCTTTGGCGGATGACGCAGATGGCTCTTTATTAATCCGCCTGACTCCATGAAATCCGTATCCAAAGATTATTACGGATTTGAATTTCAGTGGAGTGGTCATCCTTGTTATCGGAAGCAGGCTGAGATCCCGGATATAGTTCGCTGAGATCCCAACCTGGAGGGATAGTGTGCGGTTCGGGAAACGGCTCAAACCACTGGGCTTGGGAAATTTCTGGATTTTTATTTTGAGTAGACATTGTGATTTCTCCTTTTGTGTTAGCCGTGGCAGGTCTCGATCGTTTAATACCTTGGTTGTTTAAGATATAGAATTGGCCTTGCTTATCCGAATATGACGGCATAATCAAATTGAACGGTTACTCCCTTCAGTCTGGGCGATGATGAGTTTGTTGAGAGCTTTAATGTATGCCTTAGCGCTGGCGACAATGATATCCGTATCCGCACCGTGTCCTCCATAGACACGAGCATATTCCACTTCTTTCTGTGCGCCCATCGTATGATGACCATCTTTGGTCTGTATACGCACAATTACTTCGCCGAGGGCATCAATGCCTTCGGTGATTGCATGAATGTTGAACTCGAGCAACGTGTTGGGCATATTGACAATTCCATCAATCGCTTTGTAGGTGGCATCAACAGGACCAGTACCAAGCGCGGCGTGAGTGTAATCTTTGCCGTCGGGGCCACGCAAACGGACAGTCGCAGTGGGCATACCCAGCGTGCCGCACGAAACCTGCAAGCCTTCCAGGCAGTACACATCGCGCGGACGATAAAACTCGTCGGCGATTAGAGCCTCAAGGTCAGCATCGGTGATAACCTTCTTGCGGTCTGCCAGTCTCTTGAAGCGCGCAAAAGCCTGGTCAAGTTCCGTCTCGTCGAGAGAGTAACCCATCTCGGCGAGACGAGAACGAAGCGCATGGCGGCCGGAATGTTTACCGAGCACTAGTCTCGTTTGATTGACACCGACATCTTCCGGACGCATGATTTCGTAGGTGAGATTATGCTTAAGCATTCCGTCCTGATGAATACCCGCTTCGTGTGCGAAGGCATTCACGCCAACAATCGCCTTGTTCGGCTGGACGACGATGCCGGTGTAATTGCTGATCAGTTTGCTGATGTGCGCCAGTTGTTGAGTCTCGATACCTGTTTTCAGGTTAAATGCGGGCTGACGGGTTTTGAGCGCCATCACTACTTCCTCGAGTGAGGTGTTGCCTGCGCGTTCGCCGATACCATTAACAGTCACCTCCGCCTGGCGTGCCCCAGCGCGAATTCCCGCCAATGTGTTGGCGGTAGCCATGCCCAGGTCATCGTGGCAATGCACGGAGACCGTGATACCATCGTGCATACCGGGTGTGTTCTTGATGATGCTATCGATCAAATTGAAATATTCATCTGGCATGGTGTAACCGACCGTATCGGGAATGTTGAGTGTACCCGCACCCGCCTTGATGGCTTCGCCTAGCACAATATACAAAAACTCAAGATCGGAGCGGCTCGCGTCCTCGGGAGAAAATTCCACATCTTCACACAGTGAGCGTGCATACACGGTCATCTCGGATACGCGTTGTACAACTTCTTCGGGATCCATCTTCAACTTGTGCCTCATGTGAATCGGTGAGGTCGCCAGGAAGGTGTGAATGCGCGGCTTCTGTGCCTCTTTGACAGCCTCCCACGCTTTGTCTATATCAGACATATTCGCCCGCGCCAATCCCACGATGACAGGAACTTTCGCTCCATTTTTACCTTGAGGCGGGTTGCCCACTTCGATTGCGATTCTTCGGACGGCTTCCAGGTCGTCAGGCGAGGCAGCCGGGAATCCCGCCTCGATAATGTCCACGCCCATGCGCGCCAGCGCGCGGGCTATCTCCAGCTTTTCAGCCGAGGTCATCGTCGCGCCAGGGGATTGTTCGCCATCGCGCAGGGTGGTATCGAAGATTTTGACATAATTATTCATAGTGGTTCCTTTTGAAGTGCAGCATCTTCTTCCACCACTCCAGAGTTATTTCTTCCAATTCTCAGGTCTCAACGAGCGCACCGCCGCGCCCGCCAGCCACATTTCCGATTCACGCATGACCTTGAGTTCCGCATCCAGCTTCTCGCGATAATTCGGATCGCTATTCTTTTCTAAAACGATTCGGGTTTCCTCGCCAGAGATAACACTCTGATACAGATCTTTAAAGACCGGCGCAACCGCATCACGGAATTTGTTCTTCCAATCCAGCGCGCCGCGCTGAGCGGTAGTGGAGCAATTAGCATACATCCAGTCCATTCCATTTTGTCCGACCAAGCGAATGAGCGACTGCGTCAATTCTTCCACCGTTTCATTGAAAGCTTCAGATGGTGAATGTCCGTGTTTACGAAGTTCGTTGTACTGTGCTTCCATCACACCTGCCAGTGCGCCCATCAACACACCACGCTCGCCTGTGAGATCGGAATACACTTCCTTTTCAAAAGTGGTCGGGAACAAATACCCCGAGCCAATGGCAATGCCCAATGCAATGGTGCGCTCGTAGGCGCGGCCGGTCGCGTCCTGATTAATAGCGAAGCTGGCATTGATCCCCGAGCCATCGAGGAAGTTGGCACGCACACTGCGTCCTGATCCCTTTGGCGCCACGAGGGTTACATCCAAGTGCGGCAAAGGGACCACACCGGTTAGATCTTTGTATGTGATCGAGAATCCATGCGAAAAACAAAGCATGTCACCTTCGTTCAGAAATTCAACGATCTTTGGCCACTGTGCACGTTGCCCCGCATCAGAAAGCAAATACTGGATCACCGTGCCGCGCTCGGCGGCTTCCTCGATGGAGAACAATGTTTTTCCCGGAACCCAGCCATCCGCAACAGCGCGATCCCAGTTAGCCGTTCCTTTGCGTTGACCAACGATCACGTTGATCCCGTTGTCGCGCAGATTCATCGCCTGGGCGGGGCCTTGCACACCGTAACCCAACACCGCCACGATCTCATTCTTCAAAACATCGCGCGCCTTCTCGAGCGGAAATTCTTCGCGCGTAACGACTACTTCTTCCATGCCGCCAAAATTGATCTTTGCCATAATAAATTCTCCCGATTTTTTTATTGCGGTTCCGATATGGCAGGATAGCACCGCCTTCTCGACCAACAATTTCTTCCTGACGAATTACACATTACGGCGTCATCTCCGCCATCTCGTACACATCTTCGTAACGATTCCCGTTTACACCAGGCACACGGCGGATACCAGAATTCGCGCCACGCGTCATAGCAACTTGCCCCGTGCGAACCATTTCAACGATCCCAATTGGACGTAAAAGCTCGAGCATGCCCTCGATCTTGTCCTCGGTGCCTGTAATCTCGATGATGATGGAATCAGCCGCCACATCCACGATGCGAGCGCGGAAGATTTGGGTAAGCCCATTGACCTCAGCACGGCGTTCGGGGCCGACCTTCACCTTGATTAGGGCTAGGTCGCGGGTTACCGCAGGTTGATGAGTAACATCCTGCACGTCAATCACGTTGACAAGCTTGTAGAGATTCGCCTCAAGTTTGTGTGCGTCCACATCACCATTGGGACAATCCAATACAACGGTCATGCACGAGATCTCAGGCTTCTCCGTCCGCCCAACAGCCAGCGACTCGATATTGAAGTTGCGACGGCGAAACAATGATGCGACGCGATTCAGCACACCGGGTTTATTTTCAACAAAAGCAATGAAAGTGTATTGCATGATCTATCTCCTTATTTTTCTACGCGTATAGGCCTCTGAATCATTTGGTCGAGCGATGCGCCCGTCGGTACCATCGGATAAACGGCATCTTCTCTTTCCACACGGAACTCCAGCACTACAGGACCTTGGGTCTTGCGAGCCCACTCAATGGCATCGTCCAACTCCTCACGTTTGGTCACGCAGCGAGCTGGGACTCCATGCGCTTCAGCG
>Ga0299915_10004119_pt1 | contig 10566 bp, 7 predicted proteins | sample RVTome_13_FD_200263 | JGI IMG/M metagenome (GOLD analysis project Ga0299915, IMG submission 200263) | Soil microbial communities from uranium-contaminated site in the Upper Colorado River Basin, Wyoming, United States - RVT92D227 (version 2) ... | reverse complement strand
CGCGCTCGATGCGTTGCACGCAATAGGTGCACTTCTCCATGACACCGCGCGTCCGGACGGTGACGTCCGGGTTCATCGCCATCTTCTCGGTGGGCGAGAGGTCTCCGCGGTAGTCGAGGAAGTTGAAGCGGCGGACCTTGTACGGGCAGTTGTTCGAGCAGTACCGCGTGCCGACGCAGCGGTTGTAGACCATCTCGTTGAGGCCCTCGTCCGAGTGGACCGTGGCGTTCACGGGACAGACGTACTCGCAGGGCGCGGTCTCGCAGTGCTGGCACATGACCGGCTGCGCCACCACCTGCGGGTCCTCCGGTGGTCCCGAGAAGTAGCGGTCCACCCGCATCCAGTTCATCTCGCGGCTGCGCAGCACCTGCTCCTTGCCCACGACCGGGATGTTGTTCTCGGCCTGGCAGGCGGTCGCGCACGCGGCGCAGCCGATGCACTTCGACAGGTCCACCGCCATGCCCCACTTGTACTGCTGGTCGCTGTAGTCGACGGGCTCCTGCAGGGTCGGCTCGGGGCCGTTCAGGTGCTCCACCTTCTCCGGGTTCCACTCCTTCGCGTCGAAGGTGAGCGCGAGGTCCCGCCCCTCCATCGAGAAGTGCTCCTGGGTGAAGGCGAAGGAATGGCGCGGGCCGCCGAGCGGCGCGACCTCCAGGCCACCCGCGAACCATGGGGTGTCGCTCGCCCGTAGCCGGCCCGCGTCGAACCCGACGCCCGACCCCACCGGCCCAGCGCGCCGCCGCCCGTAGCCGAGGGGCAGGGTCACGACGCCGTCGGCGTGGCCGGGCATGATGGAGACGGCGGCCTCCAACTTGCGTCCGCCCAGGCGCAGCTCGACGCGTGCGCCGTCCTCGACGCCGAGAGCGCGGGCGGTGTCCGGAGAGACGTAGGCCGCGTTGTCCCAGGTCATCTTGCTCACCGGGTGCGGCAGCTCCTGCAGCCAGGCGTTCTCCGCGAAGCGGCCGTCGTGCACCTTGTAGTCAGCGACGAAGTTCACCTCGAGACCCATCGACGCGGCGGAGCCGCCTTCCTTGTCCGGGGCCCCCTGGGGGGCGAGACCCATCGACGCGGCGGAGCCGCCTTCCTTGTCCGGGGCCCCATGGGGGGCGAGACCGGCGGGCAAGGACCGCGCCTCCTTGACGGCTGTAGCGATCTCGCCGAAGCGGGGCGCAGCGGCCTCGGCGGCGAAGGCCGTGTCCGGCACCACGCCTCGCGCCAGCCACGCTTCCCACTGGCGTTCGAAGTCGGCTCCCTTGTTGTTCTCTGACATCCGCTCGCGCCAGGTGTCCTGCAGGATGCGGTGGGCGCCCTGATCGGCGAGCTCGAGGAACGTGGCCAGAAGCTCCACCTCGGGGATGCTCTCGAAGAGGGGCTGGATGAGGGGCTGGACGATCGAGACGGTCCCGTCGTGCGCGCGGGCGTCGCCCCAGGTCTCGAAGGGGTGCGCCGCCGCGAGCACCCAGCTGCAGCGCTCGGAGGTCTCGTCCTCGCGGTAGCCGAGGTAGATCGAGTTCGGCGCCTTGTCGAGCAGCGATCCCAGGTCCACGTCGGCGGGCGCCGAGTACACCGGGTCGTGCGCGGTGACCACGAGCGTGTCGACCTTCCCGCCCGCGAGGTCGCGCGCGAGCGCCCGGAGCGACGCGGGACCGGTGGCGTCGTCGAAGCCGGGCGGGGCATACTCGACGGTCTTCCCCTGGTTGCCGAGAGCCGCGTTGAGCGCGTGCACGAGCGCGTGCACGGCCGGGGGCTGTCGCGGGCCGGCGATGACGACGGAGCGGCCGGCTGCGCGCGCCAGGTCATCCGCCACGGCGGCGACCCCCCTCGCGAGGCGCGCGCCGATCGCGGCGGGCGAGCCGGCGCCCATCGGAGCGAGCTGGGTGAGCCCGTGGCGGGAGGCGAGGCGCTCCGCGACGGCCCGCGCGAAGCCGAGCACCTCCGACGGCTTCATCCTGAAGCGGTGATCGGCGCAGGCGCCGGTCACCGAGTGCTGCGCCTCGGCCACGTAGAGGCGGCTCATGTCCGGGCCGGGCTCGCGCCCCCCGGCGAACTCGCGGGCGAGGCGGAGCGCCTCCGGGCCGGCGGCGAGGAAGTCCGAATCCAGGGCCAGGACCACGCGCGCCCGCGCGAGCCTGTGTCGCACGGCCAGCGTGCGGCCGAAGGCGAGCCGGGCACCCTCTCGCGCGGAATCCTCCGTCAGGCTCTCGTAGGCGTGAAAGCGCGCCTGGGGGAAGCGAGCCAGGATCCGGCGGCGGAGCTCGAGGAGCAGCGGCGAGCCCGTGGCGCCGGTGAGGAAGCGCAGCCGCGCTCCGCCGTCCACGAGGTGGGAGGAAGCGAGCGCCGTGAGGTCGCGGAGGAGCGTCCGGTACGCGAGCGGCGCCTGGGCGCGCCGGAACCCCTTCGCGCGCCGCGGGTCGTAGAGGTCCAGCAGCGTCGCGAGCTCCAGGCTCCCGCAGGCGCCCAGGCTGGCAGGGTGGTCCGGATTGCCCTCGACCTTGGTGGGACGCCCGTCGTAGGCCGTGACGAGGAGGCCCGTGGCATGGCCGCCCAGGGTGAGGGCGGTGGCGTAGTGCACGGGCGCGCCGGGAACGAGCGCCTTCTCCGGAGGGCGCACGTAGGGCACGATCTTCTGGCGGGCCGGTCTGCACGCCTGGAGCGAGGCGAGCGCAGCCGACGCACCCAGGATCTGGAGGAACGACCGCCGCGAGAAGCCCGCGGGAGCCTCGGCGGCGCCCTCCTCGAACTCCGCCGGCGCCCCAGGCGCCGCCCCGTCGTTCGTCGGCTCGCTGCTCCCGGCAAGCACCCGCAGACTGGCCCAGTGACGGCGGCCGTCGGCCGAAGCGCGCTCGGGCGCGGACGGCTGGCCGTAGATGGGAAGCTTGCTGCCTGAGCCTAGCGATGGCATGTCGTGCAGCTCGTCCGGGTGTGAACGTCGTAGCGCTTCATCAGTGCCTGCGCGAGCGCCGCGGGATCCCCTTGCGGCGTCCAGCCCATGGTCGTGATCTGGTCGAGCGGCCGGAGGTTCGGCGCCGGATCGCGGTGGCAATCGAGGCACCAGCTCATGTTGAGCGGGGCTGTCTGCTCCATGACGGCCATCTGGTCCACGCGTCCGTGGCAGGTCTCGCAGCCGACGCCCTTGTTCACGTGGATGGCGTGGTTGAAGTAGACGAAGTCGGGCAGGTGGTGGACGCGCACCCACGGCACGGGCTGGCCCGTGAAGTAGCTGGCGCGCACCGGGTCTAGCCGTGGGCTCTTGTTCCAGATCTGGGAGTGGCAATTCATGCAGAGCGCGGTGGAAGGAATGCCGGCGCTCGCGCCGCGCTCGACGCTCGTGTGGCAGTATCGGCAGTCGATCCCGTCGTCGGAGACGTGGTGACGGTGGTCGAACTGCACCGGCTGCAGCTGCGGGTCCTGCTGGCCGGTCCCGGCCGGCACCCGCGCCCAGACCATGAGACCGCCGAGCGTGCCCGCTGCGCCACCCACCAGCAGGAGCAGGACCAGCTTGAAGATGGTGTTCGACCGTGGCCGGAAGAGAGCGCTCATTGACTAAGAGTGTCGACCCCACCCCCTCCCGCGAATCGGGAGCGGTTCCCTCTGGGCTCGCTCGCGGTAAAGTGGTGAAGACCCGATCGCGGCGCCGTTCCCTCTTGGGGCTAGCGCTCGGTTTGCCCTCGATTTTTGTTTCCGCTACGTGAACAGGCTCGTGGAGTACAGGTACTCACCGTCAATCCATTTCGGACCGTCTCGCGAGGCGGCCGGCAGATGCGTCGCCCGGCAGCGAGGTGGGCCCCGGGCTCCTCCCCGGAGCGCGGTCTTGCGCGGGTCGGCGGCGCGCGGCCGCCCAAAGGGCGGAACCGGCCATGGTACCGGTCGCGCTCGTGGCGGGGACCTGTTCTAGACTGGACCCGTGCCGATCTACCGCCTTCCCCGAGAGCCGCTCTTCCCCGAGCCCCGCCGGGCGGAGCCCGACGGCCTGCTCGCGGTCGGAGGCGACCTCTCCCCGGAACGTCTCCTGCGCGCGTACGCGGCGGGCATCTTTCCCTGGTTCTCGGAGGCCAGCCCGATCCTGTGGTGGTCGCCCGATCCGCGGCTGGTCCTCGAACCCGCGTGGCTTCACGTGCCGCGGTCGCTTGCCCGCGCAGCCCGGCGAGGCCGCTACCTCGTCGTCGCCGACACGGCCTTTTCCCGGGTCATTCGCCGGTGCGCCGAGAAGGGTCGGCCAGGCCAGGATGGGACCTGGATCACGGCCGGGATGGTCGACGCGTACGAGCGGCTGCACCAGCTCGGGTTCGCCCACTCGTTCGAGGCATGGGAGGGAGCAGCGCTGGCGGGCGGCCTGTACGGCGTCTCGCTGGGGGGCGCCTTCTTCGGCGAGTCGATGTTCGCCGACCAACCGGACGCCTCGAAGGTGGCCTTCGTGCGCGCGGTCGGGTGGTTGGCCGATCGAGGCGTGGACCTCGTCGACTGCCAGGTGAGGACCGACCACCTCGTGCGCTTCGGCGCGCGCGACATGTCGCGCGACGAGTTCCTGGCGCGGCTCGAGCGCGCACTCGAGAAGCCCACGCTGCGCGGGAAGTGGGAGCTCGGGAACCCTTGAGAACCGTGGCCAGCGCGCGAGGCGGGTGTCCCCGGACCTGGGAGGAAATCGCGCGCCCCCGCCCGGGCATGCGGCGCGGAGACGGGGTGCCGAGAAGGCAGGACCCCATAGGCACCGGGCTGGAAACTCCCTTACAATGGAGCATCATGGCCGAGCGGACCCGGAACCCGGGGGACACGGCTGTCGCGATCCCCAAGGCACGGACCGCAAAGAAGCTCGCGAAGCCGCCGCCCTACAAGGTTTTGTTGCACAACGACGACTACACGACCATGGAATTCGTGGTTGAGGTTCTCCAGACGATCTTCCATCACGACCTCGCGCGAGCCACGCGTATCATGCTGCAAGTGCACCAGCGCGGCGTGGGAGTAGCCGGTACATATTCGATGGAGGTCGCCGAGACCAAGGCCTCGAAGGTGATGGCGCTTGCGCGCGCGGCGGAGTTTCCGCTCCTCTGCACGGTGGAGCCGGAGTAGGAGCCGATGGTGACGGTCACGAAGGAGCTTCAGATCACCCTCCAGGCCGCGGTGGCCGAGGCCAAGAAACGCCGCCACGAGTACGTCACGCTCGAGCACCTGCTCCACGCGATGACGAAGGACAAGGTGGCGACCGAGATCCTCCTCGCCTGCGGCGCGGATCTCGAGCTTCTCGCCCGCGAGCTCGAGGACTATCTCGACCGCACGCTCGAGTCCCTGCCCAACCGGACGCAGGACCCCGAGCAGACGGCGGCCTTCCAGCGCGTGCTGCAGCGCGCGGCCTGGCACGTGCTGGGCTCCGGCCGCACCGAGCTCAACGCCGGAGACGTCCTCGTCGCCATAACCCGCGAGAGGGGGTCACACGCCGTCTACCTCCTCGAGCGACAGGGCGTCCGGAGGCTCGACATCCTCTCCTACATCTCGCATGGGATCGCGAAGGACGGAGGAGGAGGAGGAGGCGAGGAGGAGCCGGAGAACGGCGAGGGGGGCGAGGAGGCGCCGCGCACCGTCCGGGACCCCTTCCGGACGTTCACGGTCAACCTGGTGGAGCGTGCCGCCAAGGGGCTCATCGACCCGCTCATCGGCCGGAGGCCCGAGATCCAGCGGACCATCCAGGTCCTGTGCCGCCGGCGCAAGAACAACCCGGTCTTCGTGGGCGAGCCGGGCGTCGGCAAGACCGCCATCGTGGAGGGCCTCGCCCTGGCCATCCACGAGAAGCGCGTCCCCAAGGTGCTCGAGGACGCGAAGATCTTCTTGCTCGACATGGGCGCCCTGCTCGCCGGCACGAAGTTCCGCGGCGAGTTCGAGCAGCGGCTGAAGGGCGTCATCGCCGGCGTGAAGAAGACGCCGGGGGCGATCCTCTTCATCGACGAGATCCACACCATCGTGGGTGCCGGCGCGACCACCGGCAGCTCCATGGACGCCTCGAACCTCCTCAAGCCCGGCCTCGCCTCGGGCGAGCTCCGCTGCATCGGCTCGACGACCTTCCACGACTACAAGCAGACCTTCGAGCGGGATCACGCGCTGGCGCGGCGCTTCCAGAGGGTGGAGGTCCACCAGCCGACAGTGGAGGAGACCGTCAAGATCCTGCACGGCCTCAAGAAGGTTTACGAGGAGCACCACGGCGTCACGTTCTCGCACAAGGCGCTCCGGGCCGCGGCGGAGCTCTCGGCCAAGCACATCAACGACCGCCAGCTGCCCGACAAGGCGATCGACGTGCTCGACGAGGCGGGCGCGGCGGACCGCATGCGCGCCGAGGGGAAGCGGCACTTCAAGATCACGGCGCGCGACGTCGAGCGGGTGGTGGCCCGGATCGCGAAGATCCCGGAACGCACCGTCTCGGCCGACGACGAGGCGGCCCTCGTCAGCCTGGCGCCGGAGCTCAAGAAGGTCATCTTCGGCCAGGACAAGGCCATCGAGGCCATCACGAGCGCCATCAAGCTCTCGCGGTCGGGTCTGGGTGCCCCGGAGAAGCCCATCGGCAGCTTCCTCTTCTCCGGACCGACGGGGGTGGGCAAGACCGAGCTCGCCAAGCAGCTCGCGCGCGTCCTCGGGGTCGAGTTCCTCCGCTTCGACATGACGGAGTACCAGGAGAAGCACACCGTCAGCCGGCTCATCGGCGCTCCGCCCGGCTACGTCGGCTTCGACCAGGGCGGGCTTCTCACCGACGCCATCCGCAAGACGCCCTATGCCGTGCTCGTCATGGACGAGATCGAGAAGGCCCACCCGGACATCTACAACATCCTGCTCCAGGTGATGGACCACGCCACGCTCACCGACAACAACGGGCGCAAGGCGGACTTCCGGCACATCGTCCTCATCCTCACCACCAACGCCGGCGCGCACGAGCTCTCAGCGCGCAAGATGGGCTTCGGCGCCGACTCGGCCGGCCCGGGCAACGCGCGGAGCGCCATCGAGAAGGCGTTCAGCCCCGAGTTCCGCAACCGCCTCGACTCCTGGGTGTCCTTCGATTCGCTCCCGCCCGAGGTCATCCGGAAGGTGGTCGACAAGCAGGTGCGAGAGCTCGCCGAGCAGCTCGCCGAGAAGAAGATCACCATCGAGCTCACCGAGGCGGGGCGCGCCTGGCTGGCGGAGCACGGCTTCGACAAGACCATGGGCGCGCGCCCCATGGCCCGGCTCATCCAGAACGAGGTCAAGAAGCCGCTCGCGGAGAGGATCCTGTTCGGCGAGCTGAGGCTCGGAGGGAAGGTTCGCATCAGCGTGCGCGACGACGCGATCCACCTCGAGGTGGTGCCGGCGCCAGCGCCGGTGATGGCCTGACCCGAGGCGCCGCGAGGCTCACGCAGGGCGCCTGTACAGCTTGTTCGCGGCGTCGATCTCCTCGTACCCGCCGGCGCAGGGTCCGTACGGAACGATCTCGCGCTGGCCGAGGCCGAGCACGCCGCCCGGCGCGAGGCTCCGCCAGATGACGGCCAGCGCGCGCCGCTGCAGGGCGGCCTCGAAGTACATGGATCGGAACATGCCGGCACGGTGGATCGTGCTTGAGCCGGTCGAGCACCGACCAGCCGTCCATGTCGGAGAGGCCGAGGTCGAGCACGATGGCGTCGGGCTGGAGGTCGCGCGCCAGCGTGAGCGCCGCGTTCCCGCGCTGCGCCACCACGCCCTTGAAGGCCTTGGCGTGCGCGAGGTCCAGGAGCTTGCGGGCGAACTGCGGGTCGTCCTCGACGATGAGCACCACCCGGTCGCCCGGACATATCGATCGCCGGTCGTCGTTCGCCCAGACCCCCGGTCCCACCGCCGAGTCCGACTCCTCCGCTCGGTGGGAGAGGAGCATGTCTGCGATGGCGCGGTTGGGGGTGAGCGCGGTCGTGGGCTTCTGCTTGTCGAGGGGGATGCCGATGCCCGTGTCGCTCACCGAGAACGCCACCACCGTCTGCGCCTCCGCCAGGGACGCCGACTCCGGGCTCCAGCCGCGGGCGGCGGGGCCCACGAAGAGCTTCACCTCGCCGCGCTCGGTGAACTTGAACGCATTGGAGAGCAGGTTCCGGAGCGCCTGCTGCAGCCGGCGCGCGTCGGTGACGATGCTGGCGGGCGAGCGGGCGTCGAGCGCGACCTCGAACCCGAGGCCGCGGGCCACGGCCACCTCCCGGAAGCTCCGCTCGACGTAGTCGCACACGGACGCGAGCGAGACCTCCTCCAGGTCGAGCTGCATGGCGCCGGCCTCGATCTTGGAGAGGTCGAGGATGTCGTTGATGAGCGCGAGCAGGTCGGACCCGGAGTCGTGGATGTTCCTCGCGAACTCGATCTCCTTGGGGGAGAGGTGGCCATCCGCGTTGTCGGCGAGCAGCTTCGCCAGGATGAGCAGGCTGTTGAGGGGGGTGCGCACCTCGTGGGACATGTTGGCGAGGAACTCCGACTTGTACTTCGAGGCGAGCGCGAGCTGATGGGCGCGGTCCTCCAGGGCCGCCCGGGCCTGCTCGATCTCGTTGTTCTTGCGCTCCACCTCGACGTTCTGGACCTGGAGCAGCCGCGATCGCTCCTCGAGCTCCTCGTTCGTCTGCTGCAGCTCCTCCTGCTGTGACTTGAGCCGCTCTTCGGAGCTCCCGCTGGCCCTGGAGCATGCGCGTGAAGCGGGCGAGGTTCGTCTTGAGCCAGTCCTGCTCGGTGTTCTTCTGCGTGGTGGCGCCCCGCGCCTGGAGCGCCAGCTTGCGGTGCAGGTCGCCGGAGGCGACCGCGCTCACGACGCTCGCGATGCCTCTCACCTGGGCGGTCAGGTTCGACGCCATCCAGTTCACGTTTTCGGTGAGGTCCTTCCAGGTGCCGGCCACCCCCTTCACCACCGCCTGGCTCCCGAGCTTGCCCTCCGTGCCCACCTCGCGCGCCACCCGCGTCACCTCGGAGGCGAACGACGAGAGCTGATCCACCATCCTGTTCACGAGGTTGGCGCTGCTCAGGAACTCGCCCTGAAGGGGACGCCCTCCGATCTCGAGCGCGATGCTCTGCGAGAGGTCGCCCTTCGCCACCGCGCCGATCACGCGCGCCACCTCGGCCGTGGGCTGGGTGAGCTCCGCGACGAGCCCGTTCGCCGCGTCGACGCAGGCGAGCCAGGACCCTCGCGCGTTGGGGAGCGTCGCCGTTCCGGACGGCGACCAGGGTCTCGAGGAGCTCCGCGCCCAGGCCTGCGGAAGTGATGTCCTCTTCGCGGGCGTGGCCGTCGTGTGATCGAGCCGCGCGCGCGTGGCCGTGCGGAACGCGCTGGTGGGTACGCATGGGGCCTCCCGGCGAGGACGGGTTCAGGGCAGCTCGTCGAGCAGTCGGGTGAGGTCGTCGAAGTCGACCGGCTTCACCATATGGGCGTCGAACCCGGCTTCCAGCGCCAGCCGGCGATCCTCGGGCCGGCCGTAGCCCGTCATGGCGACGAGCCGCGTGGACGTGGGCCGGGCGCGGAGCTCGCGCGCGAGGTGATAGCCATCGAGGCCGGGGAGGCCGATGTCGACCAGGGCCACGCTGGGGCAGCGCGAGAGGATGAGGTCGACGCCCGAGCGGCCGTCCCCCGCCTCCTCGACCTTGTGGCCCTTGAGCTCGAGCAACGCCTTGAGGGTGTCACGGATGTCGGCGTTGTCCTCGACGACCACGATCTCGAGCGGCCGCGCCGTCCGCTTGCCGGACGGCCCGTCGCCGCGGCCCTCCTCCGGCCCATCGTCCTGCTTGCCCTCGGGAAGCTGGGGGACCGGCTCGGCAGGGAGCCGCACCTCGAACTCGCTCCCGGCGCCGGGCCCCTCGCTCCGCGCGACGACCGTGCCCCCATGCATCTCGACGAGGTTGCGCACCAGGGTGAGACCGAGGCCGAGACCGGCGCGCACGCGATCGGCGGTCTGCTCCCCCTGCACGAACATCTCGAAGATGCGCTCGAGCATCTCGGGCGCGATGCCGATCCCGTCATCCTTAACGAGCAGGACGATCTGGCCGCCCTCCCGGCGGGCGCGCAGCGCGATGCGGCCTCCGCGGCCCGTGTACTTGGCGGCGTTGTTGAGGAGGTTCGCCACCACCTGGGTGAGGCGCACCGGGTCGCCCAGGAAGGCGACCGGCTCCTCCGGCAGGCTCAGCTCGAGCTGGTGGCCGCGTTCCCGCACGGCTCCCTCGGTGGCATGCACCGCGTCGAGCACCACGCGCGCCAGCTCCACGGGCCCGCGCTGGAGCTCGATCTTGCCGTTGCGGATGCGCGACACGTCGAGGAGGTCGTCCAGGAGCCGGGTCATGTGCGCGATCTGCCGGCCGGCCGCTTCCAGCACGCAGCGGAGCGGCTCCTGCCCGCTGCTTTGCTGCATCAGCTTCACCGCATTGAGGACGGGCGCGAGCGGGTTGCGCAGCTCGTGCCCCAGCATCGCCAGGAACTCGTCCTTGCGCGCGTCGGCCTCCCGCAACTCGGCAGCCGAGCGGCGCAGCTCGTCGACCAGCCGCGCGCGCTCGAGCGCGGCCGCCGCCTGATCGCAAAGCAAGGACATGACCGCCAGCTCCTCCGACTCGAGCCCTGCCTGG
>Ga0299915_10004116_pt1 | contig 10569 bp, 10 predicted proteins | sample RVTome_13_FD_200263 | JGI IMG/M metagenome (GOLD analysis project Ga0299915, IMG submission 200263) | Soil microbial communities from uranium-contaminated site in the Upper Colorado River Basin, Wyoming, United States - RVT92D227 (version 2) ... | reverse complement strand
CCCCAACGTGAAGACGGCCTGCGGCTGCGGCGAGTCATTCACGATCTGACAGCGTTGACCGGTGGGAATGACCCTGTAGGGCGGGGCCTCGTCCCCCGCCGCATGCGCCCGCGACGGGGGACGAGCCCCCGCCCTACGAAGACGCGCCCAATGCGAGTGTTCGCCGCCATGACATCCTCCCGATGAACTGCTGGAGCTGCCAGGCCGAGGTCGGGCCACAGGCTCTCTTCTGTCCCGGTTGCCGCGCCCTCCAGCCGGAGCCGCCGCGGACGGACCTGTTCGCCACCCTGGGGCTCACGCGCGACTTCGACCTCGATCCGGAGGATCTGGAGCGCAGGTTTCGTGAGCGCTCGCGCCAGCTGCACCCCGATCGCTTCGCGCGCGCGTCGCCGCGCGAGCGCCGGATCTCGCTCGAGCGGGCGACGCGCCTCAACGACGCCTACCGTACGCTCAAGGACGGCCGCGCTCGCGCTGGGTACCTGCTGAAGCTCCTCGGGAAGGACCCCGTCGCCGAGGCGCGCACCCACCACGATCCGGAGTTCCTGGAGGAGCAGCTTGAGCTTCGCGAGATGCTGGCGCTCGCGCGCGAGAAGGAAGACAAGCGGGCGCTGGCCCTCATCGCCACCGGGGCCCGCGATCGGCTGGCCGCGATCGACGAGGAGGTGGCGCGCCTCTTCGCCGAGGCGGAGCCGGGCGAGGAGGCGCTCAACGCCATCGTGACCGCGCTCGCCCGCGCGCGTTACTTCGAGAACGTGGTCGCGGAGGCGGATCCCGCCGCGCCTCCCACCCATACCTAGAGGACCGCTCATGGCCCGCGCGATCGGCATCGACCTTGGCACGACCAACTCCCTCGTCGCATACGTGGACGAGCGCAACCGTCCTCAGGTCGTCAACGTGGACGACAAGAAACCGCTCCTGCCGAGCGCGGTCTACTACCGGATGGACGGCGGGATCGAGGTGGGCGCCGCCGCCAAGCGGGGCGCACCGGACCATCCCGTCGACACCATCCTCTCCGTGAAGCGCTTCATGGGGCGCGGGCCGGGCGACGTCCGGCCCGAGGACCGCGGCATCTACCGCTTCGACGAGACCGGCTCGGTCGTGAAGCTCGCCGTGAACCACGGGAAGCGCGACGTCACGGCGGTCGAGGTCTCGGCCGAGATCCTGCGCGTCCTGAAGAAGCGCGCCGCCGAGCACCTGGGCGGCCCGGCCGGCGGCTGCGTCATCACGGTGCCCGCCTACTTCGATGACGCGCAGCGCCAGGCCACCAAGGACGCGGGGCGCCTGGCCGGGCTGGAGGTGCTCCGGCTCGTCAACGAGCCCACCGCAGCCGCGCTCGCCTACGGGCTCGACAAGCGCTCGCAGGGCATCTTCGCCGTCTACGACCTCGGTGGCGGGACGTTCGACATCTCGATCCTCAAGCTGACCGACGGCGTGTTCGAGGTGCTCGCCACGGCCGGCGACACGCACCTGGGCGGCGACGACTTCGATCGCGTGGTGGCGCAGCGGCTGCTCGAGGACACGGGCCTCGATCCGACCCCGACGGTGCTGCGCGGCGCGACCGCGGCGGCGCAGAAGGTCCGGGAGGCGCTCACGTACGAGCAGTTCGTCGAGCTCGACGTCGACCTGCCGCGCGGGCGGATCCTGCACGCGAAGCTTGCGCGCGAGGAGCTCGAGGCGCTCATCCGCCCGGTGGTCGAGCGCACCACCGCAGCTTGCCTGGGCGCGCTGCGCGACGCGGGGCTCTCGCGGACGGACGGCAAGAAGGTGGACGGCGTGGTCCTGGTGGGCGGCGCGACCCGCACGCCCCTCGTGCGCAGGCACGTGCAGCGGATCTTCGGGCTGGAGCCGCTCACCGACCTCGACCCGGACACGGTGGTGGCGCTCGGCGCCGCCGTGCAGGCGGACGCGCTCGACAAGGGCGGCCGCGAGGACGTGCTCCTCCTCGACGTCATCCCGCTCTCGCTGGGCGTGGAGATGATGGGAGGCGTCGTCGAGAAGATCGTCCTGCGCAACTCCACCATCCCGGCGAGCGCGACGCAGCAGTTCACGACCTACGCGGACGGCCAGACGGGGATGGTGGTGCACGTGGTGCAGGGCGAGCGCGAGCTGGTGCGCGACTGCCGCTCGCTGGCGCGCTTCACGTTGAAGGGCATCCCTCCCATGCCCGCCGGCCTCGCCCGCGTCGAGATCACCTACGCGGTCGACGCGGACGGGATCCTGGCCGTCTCGGCCAGGGAGGTCGCCACCGGGATCGAGCAGAGGATCCAGGTCAAGGCCACCTACGGGCTCTCCGAGGATGAGGTCGAGCGGATGCTGATAGAGAGCATCGAGCACGCCGGCGAGGACGTGGCGGAGCGCTTCCTGGTGGAGTGGCGCATCGAGGGCGAGCGCATCATCCAGTCGCTGGAGAGCGCCTTCCAGGTCGACGGCGAGCTGCTCACGTCCGAGGAGCGCGCGGCCATCGACAAGCGGATCCAGGGCCTGCGCGACGCCATGAAGACGGACGACTACCTCGCCATCAAGGCGTGGATCGAGTCGACCGATGGGGCGTCCAAGGCGTTCGCCGAGCGGCGCATGAACAAGCACATCGCGCGCGCCATGGCCGGTCACAGCGTGGACGAGTTCGCCGGGATGGCGCGGCCCAACGAAGAAAAGTAGGGCGGGGGCCCTGTCCCCCGCCGCAAACTCGCACGGAGGAGCCCTAGTGCCACGTGTCACCTTCCTCCCCAGCCAGCGCACCGTCGAGGTGCCGCGCGGCTCGTCGATCCTGCAGGCCGCCGAGGCGGCTGACGTGGACCTCCCGCACAACTGCGGCGGGGTCTGCGCCTGCACCACTTGCCACGTCTGGGTCGAGCAGGGTTACGCGAGCCTATCGGAGCTGGAGGACCGAGAGGACGACAAGCTGAACGAGGCCGAGGGCCTCTCCCCGCGCTCGCGCCTGGGATGTCAGGCCTGCGTCGAGGACGAGGACGTGGTGGTGAGGCTCCCCGGGAACCGCATCGCGTCCTAGAACGCAGCGAGGAGAGGCCGATGAGATGGACCGACGCTCGCGAGATCGCCATCGCTCTCGCCGAGACGCATCCGGGCGTGGCGCCGCTCTCGGTGCGCTTCACCGACCTGCATCGCTGGGTGACGGAGCTCCCCGGATTCGCGGACGATCCCACGCGGTCGAACGAGAAGGCGCTCGAGGCGATCCAGATGGCCTGGCTGGACGAGGTCGAGGACTGATGGCGGGCCCCGTTTCCGTAGGGCGGGGGCTCGTCCCCCGCCGTGGGTGCATTGCTGCAAGATCACATGAACTGGGCGCCGCTGTAACAGCGTCCTCGCCGCGGACTGTGCGGGCGTGGCGAGGACCCGTCTCCGGCGCCGCCCCGTAGCATTCCGCAGGGTTGCACCTTGGCAGGGTCCGTGCTCTCCGCCGGGCCATGGAACTCCTTCGGGTGCTCATCGCGGCCGTGCTCGCCGGAGCGAGCGCGACCGGGCCGGACCTCTCTGCGAAGGAGCCCGGGCTCGGAGCAGACCCCCGCGAAGAGGCGGTGCGGCTCCTGCGGTTGGTCCTCGCCGGCGAACCGCGGATCGAAGCGGTCCAGCGCGCGGCCGAGGCTCGCGCCGCGCCGAGCCGCGACGACGCGGAGGGCTGGCAGAGGAGGGCACGGCTCGCGGCGCTGGTGCCCAGGCTCACGGCGGAGTACCGGCACGACGAGCGCTCCCTTCGCGTGGTGGGGATCTCCTCCGGGTCGGAGACGGACTACCTGCGAACGAGCCCGGGAGACGCTGTCTCGGTGCGGCTCGCCCTCGACCTCGACGGGCTCGTCTTCGGGAAGCAGGAGCTCGCGGCGGTGGCCGCTGCGCAGCGAGCCGAGGGCGAGCGCCGGGCAGCCGTCGATCGCGCGACGAAGCTCTACCACGAGCGCCTCAGGCTGCGGCTCACGCTCGCGGCCAGTCCGCCCGCCTCCCCGCGAGAGCGGGCGGGTCTGGAGATAGATCTCGAGGCCGCGACGGCGCAGCTGGAAGCGCTCACCGGACTTTACGGAGAGAGCACACGATGAGAGCCGGACCTCGTGGACTGCTGCTGCTCTGCCTCCTGGCGTGCTCCGCACAGGAGCCTTCCCCGCTGCCGCGCATCGTCTCGGCGATACCGGCCGGCGCGGTGGCTCCGGACGCCGTCTCGATCGAGATCCTCGTGAGCGCGCCGCTCGACCCGGCGGGCGTCGAGGACGGGCGCTTCTTTGCGCTCTGCCGCCGCGAGGACCTGCGCGAGGTGGTGTCGCAGGCCGAGTCCGAGGGGGGTGTCGCGGCGGGAGCCCCGGTGGTGCCCGCGCGAGCGGCGCTCGTCGAGGGGAGAACACGGGCCGTGCTCACGCCCACGGCGCCGCTCGAGCCGGACCGCGCATGGGCCGCGGTGCTGTCGAAACGCGTGCGATCCGCGGACGGCCGGCCGGTGCTCGATCCCGAGGGACACCTGCGCAGCTTCGCGGTGCTGTTCGAGACCGGGCCCGCGGCGGACCGAACGGTTCCCACCGGTCGCTGGATCCTCCCGCCACACGGGCCGGCGCCGGCGAACCTGGGCGCCCTGCGTGTGGCCTTCGACGAGCCGGTGACCGGTGCGCTCGCCCTCGGCCCGGCCGCGCCCACGGCGCGAGCGATCACGGTCGCAGCCGACGTCCTCGGGCTCGACCTCTCGGGGCCGCTCCCTGCCGGTGTCCTCGCGCTCGATCCGAGGGCGGTCCACGACGCCTCCGGCAATGGCGCGGCGCCGATCGCCCCGCTCATGGTGAGCGCCTGCAGCCTGGTCGCCGCCCCGGCCATCGCGGCAGAGGCGCGCACCACGGCCGGTGAGCTGTCGGCGAGCGTCGAGACGTCGCTCGCCGGGATGGGGTGGATCGTGGCCGAGGTCTCGGCGTATCCCGGAGAGCCCGCCTGTGGGATGGCGCCGGAGGCCCCGGCCGTGGCGACCGTCAGCGGGGAGGTCGCCGCGTGCCCGGGCTGGGATCCGTGCCTGCCTGCGGCTGTGAAGTGCCCTGCGAAGCTGGAGGTGCGTGGACTCTGCCCGGGCCAGCAGGTCCGGATGCGGTTCAGCTCGGGGGGCCTGGCCGGGCATCGCACCGAGCCGGGCGTCTGGATGGCGGTCTCTTCGCTCCCGCCCCACCCGGCGCCGGCGCTGACCGAGGTGCTCGCGGACGCCGACACCCCCGAGGCAGGCGGAGAGTACGTGGAGGTGGCCAACCTTGGCACCGGGGACGCCGACCTCACGGGGTACTCCCTCGCGAAGCGCGCCGCCTCCGGCAGCTTCACGCGCTGCCAGCTGACGGTCGCCTCAGGCGGGCCTGTCCCGTCCGGCGGTCACGCGCTGGTGGTGGGCGGGGCCTATGACGGTCGCTACCCGCTGCCGGCCGGCACGGCCGTGTACGCCTGCGGTACCACGGCGCTCGCCGGCGGTCTCGCGAACGACCGCCCCGTCGCGCTGGCGCTCGAGGATCCGATGGGCGAGCAGGTGTCGACGATCGGGATCCAGGAACCGGTCCAGCGCTGCCCGCAAGGATCGCTCGAGCGCGTCCACCCCGCCGGGCCGGACGCGGCCTCGAACTTCGCCTGCCCCGGGGCGAAGACCCCTGGCGCGTGCAACCGGAGCACGCCGCCCGAGGAATGCCCGAAGCGGCCGTGGTGATGGAGCTACGTGTTCTCCGCCACCCACTTGCCGAGGAACTCGCGCTTCAGGACGTAGCCGTCGGCGCCGCACTCCGCGGCGAGCGCCGCCATCTTCTCGCGGTTCTCGCTCGAGCAGAAGAGGACCTTGATCGAGCGGAAGCGATCGTTGCCCTTGATGAAGCGGCAGAACTGGGGCCCGCTCACCCTCGGCATGTTGATGTCGAGGAGGACGAGATCGGGCCGGGTGGCGCGCTTGAGGATGATGCTCGTCGCCTTCTCGACGTCGGGTGCGTAGTCGACCGCGAACCCGGCCTTCTCCAGCTCCAGCCGCAGGAGGCGCGCCACGATCTCGCTGTCGTCGACGATGAGCACCCGGCGCCGCCCACCCACGGCCACGGCGAAGCGGCGAGCCAGGTCCTTCCTGGGCGAGGCGGCGAGCGCGCCATCGGCACCGAGTTCCTGGACCTGACGATCGAGCTCCGCCTTGGGCAGGTCGTACGTGACCAGCGCCCGGCCCGCGAAGCCGCGATCGCGCAGGAGGGCGATGGCATGCTTCGCCTTCGCTGGTTCCACCAGCAGAGCGCCGGCATCCGGAGCAGTCGGCACGAGCGGCCCGGGCGCAGCGCCCTCGACGACCTGGTGCCCGGCCGCCTCGAGCTCGACCCGGAGCGTGCCTCGCAGGTCTTCGTTCTCGGAGCAGATGAGGATCTTCACGAGAGGACCGAGGGACGGCGAGCGACGGCCAGGATACCACCGAGCTCCAGGTGGTTCCCACTGCCAGGCGCCTGCGAGCACCCCCCTGCGGCCTGTGCCTGTGCCCAGGCGCGCTCCCGGGAAACTTGAACGCCCCCAAAGGCGCGTGCTACCTGGAACCCATACGCCATTCCAGGGCCTGCGGCTCCAAGGAGCGCCTCCATGTCGGGCCACAATCGGTGGAGCAAGATCAAGCGTTACAAGGAGGCGCAGGGGGCGAGCAAGGGCAAGCTCTTCACCAAGCTCATCAAGGAGATCACCGTCTCGGCGCGGATGGGGGGCGGCGACCCCAGCGGGAACGCGCGCCTGCGCGCAGCCATCGACCTCGCGAAGGACGCCAACATGCCGTCCGAGAACATCACGCGCGCCGTCAAGAAGGGCACCGGTGAGCTCGAGGGCGTCAACTACGAGGAGGCGATGTACGAGGGCTACGGCCCGGGCGGCGTCGCGATGCTCGTGGAGTGCCTCACCGACAACCGGCACCGCACCGCAGGGGATGTCCGTTCCTCCTTCGTCAAGGGTGGGGGGCGGCTCGCCGTGGAGGGGGCGGTCTCCTGGGTCTTCGAGCGGCGCGGCATCGTGGAGGTGAAGCCGGGACCCAGCGAGGACGAGGTGATGGAGGCGGCCATCGAGGCCGGCGCCGAAGACGTGGTCAGCCAGGGAGCGGAGGGGTTCGAGGTCCGCACGCACCCCAACGACCTGCACCAGGTGGCCGGCGCCCTGGAGAAGCGGTTCAAGCTCGGCGCGCGGCGCCTCACGTACGTCCCCAAGGACAGCGTGAAGATCCAGGACCCCGACCGGGCGAAGAGCATGCTCAAGCTGATGGACCTGCTCGAGGACCTCGACGACGTGCAGAGCGTGCACGCCAACTTCGAGATCGAGGACAAGCTGATGGAGGCGCTCGTCTGACTCGCCTCAGGAATGCGCGTTGCCGCACGTTCGGTCGTGTGCTAGCCGTGATGCGTGAACGCGTACGAGACGATCAAGGCGAAGCGGGACGGCCGGGAGCTCCCATCCGAGGAGATCCGCGCGTTCGTCGACGGGTACGTTCGAGGCGACGTCCCGGACTACCAGATGGCCGCCTTCTGCATGGCGGTCTTCTTCCGCGGGATGAGCGACGCCGAGACCGGCGCGCTCACCGACGCCATGCTCCGCTCCGGGGAAGTGCTCGATCTGTCGAGTCTCCCCGGCGCCAAGGTGGACAAGCACTCCACCGGCGGTGTCGGCGACAAGGTCTCGATCGCGCTCGCGCCCATCGCCGCCGCCTGCGGCGTGGTGGTGCCCATGATCTCGGGCCGGGGGCTGGGGCACACGGGCGGGACGCTCGACAAGCTCGAGGCCATACCTGGCTTCCAGGTGCGGCTGCCGGCGAGCCGCTTCCGCGAGGTGCTGGCGCAGACAGGGGCCTGCCTCATCGGCCAGACCGAGCAGCTGGCGCCGGCCGACCGGCGACTCTACGCCCTGCGCGACGTCACGGCCACGGTGGAGTCGATCCCGCTCATCGCCTCCTCCATCATGTCGAAGAAGCTGGCGGAGGGGATCGACGCGCTCGTCCTCGACGTGAAGGTCGGCTCGGGGGCGTTCATGAAGCGGCTCGAGGACGCGGAGACGCTCGCCCGCGCACTGGCCGGCATCGGCCGGAACATGGGGAAGAAGGTGGTCGCCCTCCTCACCGGCATGGACCAGCCGCTCGGGTGCGCGGTGGGAAACGCCCTGGAGGTGAAGGAGGCGGTGGAGCTCCTGCGCGGCCGCGGCCCGCCCGACCTGCGCGAGGTGACGCTCGCCCTGGCCGCCGAGATGATCGTCCTGGCGGGGCGCGCGCCCACGCTGGACGCGGCGCGGGAGCAGGCGCGTGGGGTCGTGCGTGACGGCCGGGCCTTCCTCAAGCTCTGCCAGATCGTGGAGGCGCAGGGCGGCGACCCGGATGCGCTCGCCGATCAGGCGCTCCTGCCGGCGGCGAAGGGCACGCTGGACGTGCTCGCCCCGGCGGCGGGCAACGTGCAGGCGATCGACGCCGAGGCGATCGGACTGGCCGCGGTGGCGCTCGGCGCCGGGCGCGCCCGGATCGAGGATCCGGTCGACCATGGCGTCGGACTCCTCGTGCACAAGAAGGTGGGAGACCGGGTGCAGGCAGGCGAGCCGCTGTGCACCGTGCACCACGGAGACAGGGGCCGCCAGACGCCGCAAGCGGTTGCCGAACGAGTCCTGCGCGCCTATCAGATCGGCGAGCACGCGCTGTCGCCCGAGCCTCTCATCCTCGCCCGGATCGAGGGCTGACGAAGGGGAGTCCACATGGGCAGGGCTGATCTGCACAGCTGCCTCTCCTATGCCCTCGCCTGGATCCGCGGTCGGACCGACGCGGTCCCACGCGCCGGAGTCGTGCTGGGCTCGGGCCTGGGCGGCTTCGCCGCGCTCCTCGACCGGCCCGTCATCATCCCCTATGACCAGATTCCCGAGTTCCCCGTCTCGCACGTCCCCGGACACGCCGGGCGGCTCGTGGTCGGGGAGCTGACCGGGACGTCCGGGCCGATCGTCGTGGCGGCTCTTCAAGGTCGAGTCCACGGTTACGAGGGGTGGGCACCCCGGGACGTCGCCTTCGGCGCTCGCGTCCTGTGCATGCTCGGCGCGCGCCTGCTCGTCGTGACCAACGCGTCGGGTGGCGTGAACCCCGATCTCGAACCCGGCGACCTGGTGCGCATAGAGGACCACATCAACCTCACAGGGGAGAACCCGCTCACCGGTGCGAACGACGATCGCCTGGGCCCGCGCTTCCCCGACATGACGCAGGCCTACGACCCGGATCTGGGAGCTCGGCTCGAGGCGACGGCGAGCCGGCTCGGGATCGCTCTCAAGCGAGGCGTGTACGCGTGTGTACGCGGGCCGAGCTACGAGACACCGGCCGAGATCCGGATGCTGCGCACGCTGGGGGCGGACGTCGTCGGGATGTCCACGGTTCCCGAGGTCATCGCGGCCCGGCACATGGGCGTGCCGGTGGTAGGGGTCTCGCTGGTCACGAACCGCGCAGCGGGCCTCGGCCGAGCGCGGTGGCGGCGCGCGAGGGCGAGCGGCTGTCGGCGCTCCTCGCCGCGTACCTCACCGAGGTCGTGCTGCCCTGATGCGGCTGGCGGAGCAGGGCGAGCCCCGAGCCAGCGTTCTGCGCCGGGGGCTCACCGCGAGCGGACCCCGCCGGAATGCCTCGCTGGGCTCGGCGAGCTCGTCAGTCTCCAGGGGGCCTTCGCCCCCCTCCGCCGGCGAAGCCGTCGGAGCCTCCCCGGCCGCGCCGCCGCAAGCTCCTCGCTCGTTCACGGCCCTTCGGCCTACTCGCTGCGGGCCTGCAATTGGCAGCGCGGCCTGCTCGCTCACCCTTGCGCTCGGCGCGGCCGCTCACCTCGCGTGTTCCCGAATCGTGATCGGTCGTATAGGCTGACCGCCGGAGGCGATTGCCATGGACGATCGGGAGAAGGGAAGGGACGGTGTGCCGGGGCAGGCGCCGGGGTCGGACCGTCGCGACAGCTGTCGCGTCCCCATCCGGCTCATGGTCCGGGACGCCGCGCTCGGCGGATCCTTCGACGAGCGCGCGGGAAACCTGTCCCTGGGCGGCGTGTTCTTCACTGAAGGTCATCCGCCCTTCGGCACGCGTGTGGAGATCCGCTTCATGCTCCCCGGCCAGCGCGAGGAGGTGCGCGCGGCCGGCGAGATCCTGCGCGTCTCGCGCGAGGGCACGGGGTTCGGCGCCCATGTGCGCTTCCAGGACCTGCCGCTCGAGGACGAGCTCGCCATCGCGCGTTTCCTCGAGGAGGAAGGCAAGCCGTGAGAGGAAGACCGCCCCGCGAGCCTGGTGGCGGGAGCCCTACGGTTCGACCGGGCGAGGGACCTGCCCGCCGGCGTGACGTTCGCGTCGGGCGTGCCGAGAGCCCTGCCCGCCCGCGTCGCGCTCGTGTCCGGCGGGAGCTGCGGGGGGGCCAGGAGCCGGATGCCGATCTCGTGCGGGCAGCGCGCGTCGCGCGCAAGCGGGCGTACGCTCCGTACTCGAGGTTCCGCGTGGGGGCGGCGGTGCGCGCTGGTGGCCGGGTCTTCGTGGGCGCCAACGTCGAGAACGCGAGCTACGGGCTCACCCTCTGCGCGGAGCGCGTGGCAGTGGTGGCGGCGGTCGCCGCCGGCGCCAGG
>Ga0299915_10004112_pt1 | contig 10572 bp, 8 predicted proteins | sample RVTome_13_FD_200263 | JGI IMG/M metagenome (GOLD analysis project Ga0299915, IMG submission 200263) | Soil microbial communities from uranium-contaminated site in the Upper Colorado River Basin, Wyoming, United States - RVT92D227 (version 2) ... | reverse complement strand
ATGGTCGAGTCAGCGACGGATGGAACCTTCGACCTCGAGCGGTTCGAGAAGGCGATGAACAAGAAGGTCAGGCTCGTTGCCATGTGTTTGACATCCAATGTCAGCGGCTATACCCTGCCGGCCAGGGAGGTCGTGGAGATAGCCCATTCATATGGCGCGAAAGTCCTGTTCGACGCCGCACAGGCGGCTCCGAGCATGAAGATCGATGTGCGCCAGCTGGGAGTAGATTTCATGGCCGCATCGGCACACAAGATGTGCGGGCCTTCCGGGGTCGGTGTATTCTATGCGAGGGCCGAGATATCTGAGAGGCTCACACCTCTGATGTTCGGCGGGCATGGGGTCACGGACACCGACTACGCATCCTTCAAGCTCCTTCCGGCACCTGAACGGTTCGAAACGGGCCTTCAGAATTACTCCGGTATCGTGGGGACGGGAGCGGCCCTAGACTATCTCTCCGCAATAGGCATAGACGCGATTCGGGAGCACGAGATATCGCTGAATAGGCGTATGACGCAGGCCCTCGTGGATGTGCCAGGCGTCGGCGTCATAAAGCCCAGAGACCCGAACATGAGGGGTGGTATATTCAGTTTCAACATCGAAGGGTTGTCAGCGCACGATATCGCCATGATATTGGACAACTCTAGCAACATAATGATGAGATCGGGCATGCATTGCTGTCACACATACTTCCACTCGCGTGGCATAGACGGGTGTGCGCGCGCGTCCGTGTACATATACAACAAGGCAGAAGAGGTTGATGTCTTCACCGAGGCCGTCTCCGACCTTGCTGCCAAGTTCGGCAAGAGCAGCTAGAGGGTCTGCGACGCGAAGACGAGGTACGTCGGCTCGTTCTCGATAGTCACCAGGATTGTCCTGATCAGGATCGTCATTCCAGATTCGAATCTCAATTGTGGTGACGATCTGTCCATCTCGCAGATCGAGCTCAAATTCAGCCCTCGACCGTCCCAGTTCCAAGTGTGTAGGCCGCACGCCGGTTGAGCCACGGCGGTTCTTCCGCCGGACTCCGCGGAGACAGATCCAGCTCGTATTGAAATCACGATAGGACTGCCATCGGACGAGAGAGGTACTCTCCAGCCCGTGGTGAATTCCGAGCTCGATGTGGCGGCCCTATCGACGAGACCGGAGAGTCTGTCGAGGACCCCAGAGAGTTCATGGTCTCTGTCGACGAAAGCATCATTGTCGAATACTCCGGCAAGCACCCCGACGACCATGAGCGCGCAGATGGACATCGCCACTTTCGATACGACGAAGTCCACTACGCAACCTCCAGCAAGACGCTGCATGTCCTGTTGTCGAACATGCATGACAACGTGAGCTTGAATCTCGGGGTGTCGATGACTAGGCTCTCCCCATCGAGCCCGGTCATCCAGACAGGAGGATTGGACGCAGAGCGCACCGTTGATCCGCCCCCAACGAACCTCAAGACGACCGATGACATGTTTGCCCCCCCTCTGTGATCGCCTATGGAAAGACTTGCGAATCGCATTCGAGTTCCTCCATCAAGGTCAAGATCCAGGGTGCGTACGCTCCCCGGGCCTTCGATCCCCACAACCTGCGCTGTCCCAATGATCAGGTCGAGCTGCAACTCCGCCTTTCTCGCGTAATCCCGAACTCGTAGGCTGTCCAATGCTTCCGAGGCGGGGATTATCGAGAGCGATGCGACCACCGCCACAATCATCAGTTTGAGCGGGAGCGATTCCAGTCCTGAGCGATCATGTCGCAGGCTCATCATCTATCAGCTCGGGATCACTGGTATCTCGAAGCTCGAATCGATCCCATAGTCGCCCTTTGCCACGGTCACGGTGATGGTCGTGAGCTTGGTCCCGAAGCTCTCCACTGACAGGCCCGTCAGGACGACCTGTCCATGGGAGTCCGTCACTCCCCTGACGGGTCCACCATCCTTGGTCTTGATGTTCGCTCCTTCGAGAATGACCGTCGCACCCTCGAGTCTGTCTCCGCTTTGATCGGTGACCGTCACTGTCATGACGATTCCCGTCTTCGTGTACAGTCCATCCTTGTCCTCATCGTGGACGAGTATCTCGGCCGGACTCGCAAATACCTCGCCGATCGAATGAGGTGCCGAGATGGAATTCATCCAGCCCATGATTATGGTCAGGCCGAGCCCAGCGACAACCACCATGATAAGCAGCTGAAGCGGAAGCCCTTCAATCCCTCCCGAACAGTCTTTTCTCAAGCCCCGTTTTCCTCTATTGCTCCTCATAGCACAACCCTGCCTTGCTTGTCTTCCGAAGTGCCATAACACGGAGGCATTTTGCCAAGCTCGACTACATGTACGCTACGGCCTCTTGCGTGGGTCCATCCAGCCCCGAATTTCCTTCGGCCAGTGTGTTATCATGCATGATTCCCACGAAAGCATGTTCATATACGCTCAAGGGTGGTAGAATCTCCAGTGATTCGGGCCAATGCCCGACAGACCCTGGAGCGGGAAACAAATGGAAGCCTCGAAGTGTCCGAAGTGTGGTGATGAGCCTTTCTACATCGAGCATGTTGAGAAGTGGTACTGCTACGGCTGCAACACGTACATCGAGGAGGGCGAGGACGAGCACGTCTGCACCCCCGAACCCGCGAAGTCGGATTCCGCAGCCGCCATTGCGCAGGAGTTGCGCGATCTCGACGAAGAGCCTGAACTGATCTGCAGGAGCTGCGGCGCATCGCTCCAGAACCTCAAGGACGGCAAACTCTACTGTTTCATGTGCGAGAGTTACCAGGATGATCTGAAATCTGAACCGGAAAAGGAGAAGCCGATCAACGAGGCTCAGGCGCTGATCGAGACGGCGATACCTCCGATGGTCGTCGAGAAGGAGCCCGAGATCATTGAGCCAGCGATCAAGGCAAGACCCGAAGCCGCTCCCCTCGTGATGGATACTCCGGGGGTTCCCGAGCCTGAGCCGCCAGTTGAGGTGAAGCCAGAGAGACATCCGGAGATCAAGAGGTGCTCCACTTGCGGTCAGCCCTTGAAGTTCATCGAGAAATACCAAAGACACTACTGCTACGGTTGCAGGAAATATGCGTCCAAGGAGGCTGCTCCGAGGCCCGTCGTCAGCGTTGAGAAGGAGACATCGGACATCACGAGCTGTCCGGACTGCGGATCAGCGCTGAAGTACATCGAGAAGTATCACGAGCACTACTGTTACACATGCAAGAAGTATCCGCTAAAAGCCAGGAAACCGGACAAGGCGAATGTCGCTGCGACCGCAAAGCCTGAGGTTCATATTTGCCCGAAGTGCGGGGAGCCACTGAAGCATATCGAGAAATATCAGAGGCACTATTGCTACAGCTGCAAGGAATACGCGCCTAAGGGATCGAACGGGCATGCGGTGGAGCAGAAGGGGAAGAAGGCTTGTCCGACCTGCCACGAGGACATGAAGTACATCGCCGAGTACAACGAATGGTATTGCCTCAAGTGTAAGAAGTATTCTCTCAGGCCGAGCAAACCCGTGCTGCTGTTCTGAAGCGTTCTCTGAAAACATGAAAGAGGTTTGGTGAAGGCTCTGCCTTCACCTGAGTTTGTCGGGCAGGCGCTATCCAGACTTCTCCGCAGCCTTTCCCTTTAGTCCCTCCTCCGGAGGCTTCGCGCCACGCTTCCTCATCAGCAGGGCGGCGAGCGCCACAATAACCACCACTGAGAGTCCGACGCCGGCCAATATCGCATTAGTATTGACGGTGTCGCCATTGACTTTGACCTCGAAGATTATGGTTGCGTCCTTGTGGTTCCCGACGCCATCCCAGACCCTTACCGTGACATCGTGTTCGCCGTTCTCGAGCCTATAGAATGTCGCAGAAGTTGCCTTGCCTATCTCCTCGAATGCGCCCCCGTCGAGGGCGACTTCCACGCGGTCTACGCCGCTGTGCGCATCGGCGGCCGTCCATGTCACCGTCACATCTGCGGACTTGACTACGGATCCCACAATGGGCGATGTTATTGTCACATCTGGAGGCCTGTTGTCAACGCCGAATGCGATGCTGTCCAAGGTACTCATGCTGACATTGTCTGTGGCGTTGACAGTCACTATGTGTGACCCTGATAGGATGCCCGTGAATGTGTGGGACGTGTCGAAGCCCAAATCCATCCAGGTTCCGCCGTCTATCTGGATCTTGTACATCTGAATGCCAGATCCGCTGTCGCTTCCGTTCCAGGTGACCACGACCGTGGTCTCGTCTGTCAGCGTGTTGTTGGCGGGGGACACGATTCGCAGAGTAGGCGCACTGGTGTCCACGAAGGTCGTTGCATCGGGTGAGGTCGGTACATTCCGCGTGTTTCCAGCCCAGTCAGTCGCCAGAGCGTAGAAGCCAAACGCACCCTCCCCTCCCCACGACCCGGATTGTATGGTCCATGAGTATGGTGTCGCAGTCAGCTTCGACACAAGGGTGTAAGCCGAGCCGTTCTTGCTCACATAGAGGCTGACGTCGGCGACTCCGTTCGGGTCGCTCGCCGTCGCGGTTACTGTGAAGTCCGCGGTAGTCGTGTGCGCAGGCAGGCTGTTCAAGTTGACCACAGGTCTCACCGTGTCGATGATCGTCCAAGTCTCGTTTCCGGCCGGAGGCGTCTTGTTGTTGCCCGCGCCGTCAACTGCGAGAACATAGAACTCGTACAATCCATCGCCAGACATCAGGCTGGTGTTGAAATCGAAACTGTACGGCTGCGTTAGATCGGCTCCGAAGTACTCGAACGCGCCCGTCTCGTCGTATCTGTACCACAGCTGAACCTCTTCGACACCGTAGGCGTCGCTGGCGGTAGCGTCAAGCATCACCATGTCTGTGGTCGTGAATGCAGGCAAGCTGCTGAGAGTCGCGATAGGTTCGGTCGTGTCGACGATCGTCCAGGTGTCGTTTCCGCTAGGAGGAGATTCGTTGAGAGCGGCGTAGTCCACCGCCTGGGAATAGAACTCGTACAGCCCGTCGCCATCCTCCAAGCTCACATCGAACTCGAATATGTATGGCGAGGATGATTTCGATCCGAAGTACTTGTAGGCGCCAGTCTCGTTGTATCTGTACCAGAGCTCGACAGATTCTATCCCGTTCGAGTCGCTCGCCGTCGCCGTCAGAGTGACGATCTCTTCGGTCGTGTATGTCGGCAACGCCTCCAAGCTCGAGGTCGGCGGCTGGTTGTCTATCTGGAGGAAGAAGTCGCGTGTGTATGTGCCGTTCTTGAGCGCAGCAATCGTCGTGCTGTACTTGTAGTAGTTGGCAGCTGTGACGTTGAGGAAAAGTGTTGCAGGCACGGTCGCATTTGTCGCGATTACTGAGTAATCCCCCCTCCTGTCTGTCAGCGCGGAACCGAGAATTGCTCCCTGAGCGACTTCAACGACTGCGTCACCCATTGGGGAGAGCGTGATTGCATCCCTGACGGTTCCAGAGACAACCGGGAACCTGTCCAAGGATAGCTCCACATGGAGCGACTCGTTGCGCATCAGGGTGAAGTTCCTGTCTCCAGTGTAGTGTACTGGGTCCCACGCTTCCACCCTCAAATCGATACTTCCAGCAGCTGGCGGCACGAACTCATCTGGAACATACATCCAGAATGACCCGTTAGCCGGAGTGGTCATCACATAAAGCAGTGTAGAACCATTGTACAAGGCCACTTCCGCTCCACTGATAACCGCCGATAGCAGGTCGTCCCAAACATGGCCAGTCACGCGAGGTATTGTGAGCGGATGTATTGTGTCGATGGTTTTCGTTTCGCCCATTGACAGTGTAAACGGGTCTGTTGAGTTCGACACATATCCTGTCCTGCTAGTGTTCAGCCAGTAGGTTCCAGGAACAGCTGTTATTGAGTAGGATCCGTCAGGCGCTGTAAGTGTGCTCCATTGGGATGTTTCATTCCCCAGCGTTACCGTGAATCCAGATAGTCCTGTCATTGTCCCCGGAATCCTCACGAATCCAGTGACGATAGGCAGGCTCGGTGGTGGTGTGACCAGGGTGCCAGCGAACAAATAGACCCTGCCAGCGTTTGCCAGTGGTCCAACCGCAAACTGCGGATCCCCAACTACGATATCGGGGGCGCGGTCTCCAGTGGCGTTCTCGCCCACGGCAACGCTCGTTCCGAAGGCGACTGCTCCCGCACTAGGAACCAGGATCAAGTCTGGGTTGGCATCAGGAGGGTTTCCACCAAAGAATCCGTATGCACGGCCGGTCGAACTCGCATTCAAGTCGCTGTTCGGGGCTCCCACGATGACATCGGCATAGGCGTCCTCGCGGAAGTTGCCTCCTGTAACACTCGTGCCGAAGTCCTCTCCTGGTGAGCCCGTCAAAGCGAGATCCACAGCGGTGTTGAACTTGTTCGCCCCGTACACTATCGAGACAGATCCGGCGTTTGTGCCGTTGTCGTCGTTGAATGGTGCTCCGACTGCGACTTCAGCATACGAATCTGCGTTCATGTCCGGGATCATGGCGACCGCAAAGCCGAACTTGTCGCCACTGGCCTTGCCCGTTGCCAAGTTGACATTCGGATTCGCCTTGTTGATGTTCCTTATCACATATGCCGCGCCAGTTGCGGATAGTCCCACTCTGTGGTCTGGGGCTCCGACAACCATGTCGAGTGCAGTGTCGCCATCCACGCTTGCGTTGCCAGATACAGACCATCCGAAGTGCGCATCGGCCATCTCTCCGTAGAAGGTCTTGTTGGCTACTGCGTTCATGGGCGAGCCGCCATAGTAGACATCCACGCGGCCAGCACCAATCATTCCTCTTGCGATGGTGTACGGCGCACCCACGATGAGGTCATCGAAACCATCCCTGTTGACGTCCCCGCCAGCAGCCAATGAATATCCAAACTCATCATCGTCGACCGAGTTGTTGATCCGCGCGCCAGGGCGACCAGTGAAGCTCGGACCGCCGTATACGATAGTCACATTCCCAGCGTGCGAATGACCGTTCGGGCTGGCGAAGGGAGCGCCTATTGCAAGGTCCGCATGTCCGTCTCCATTCAAATCGCCAGCGTTCGCGACGCAGAACCCGAACAGATCCCCGGCATTTGTTCCGTTTATGACAGCAATCTCCGACATCGGCACACCGCTTTCGGACAGATACAATGTCACCGAACCGGCGTCAAGCATACCGTCAGGGTCGTTCATCGGTGCTCCGACCACTAGGTCAGCTATTCCATCATGGTTCAGGTCCATCAGGTCGACAGATCTCCCGAAGTTCTCAGCACTGACGTTTCCGTCCTTGTAGGTGGCAGCAGCCGGGTACGTTGCTCCGCGCACCACGGGACTTCCCATCATCACGAACGAGAACGCTGCCGCAATCATGCACAGGACGATGACACTCGCCGTCGCTCTAGAAGTGAATCGATTTCCCACTCTCCATTCCCCCGCGCTTTCTTGGCTCGAACTGGCCCCAAAATGGGCTAGAAGCTATATAAAACCGTCTTGTACTGGCTCGAGAAACGTCAATGCTGGAGCTTCTCATCTCTGCTGCTTCTCGTCTTCGAACACGAATACTGTGCGTCTGTCAGTCACGAAGACCGCACACGTCTCCGGCTGCCCCTTTCGCATGATGGATATCGCATGCGGGATTAGACCAATCCTCCTCACGGCCATTTACACTCCCCCTTGTTGCTGCGTGTGAACGAGCCACCGGGGAGATTTGAACTCCCGACCTGCTGATTACAAATCAGCTGCTCTTCCAGCTGAGCTACGGTGGCATTGGCGGATTTGCTGAGTAATGATGGCTCGGGCATATAGCTTTTGATGACTCGGGCTGATGCGTGCGTGGAGGTCATTTGTTGGTCTGTCCAGCATGGCGAGAATGGGACTCACGATAGGGGCGCAACCTTTAAATGATGGTTAAGTATCCACACAATTCGCACATCAGCGGTGAAATTCGATGACCGAGAAAGAGGGTGCGAAGAAGCACCACGAGAAGGAAGAGAAGGCCGATCCCGTCGAGACGAAGATCAAGGCGGGCGATATCGTTCTTGCAGAGTTCGACGCTTGGATCCAGGACTCGAACGAGCTCTTCGACACCACGAGCGAGGCGGTCGCCAAAGAGCACGACACGTACAACGAGAAGATGGTCTACGGCGCTCAGCCGCTGATAGTTGGAAAGGGCAGGCTCTTCCCGGGTCTGGACGAATCGATTCTCAAGGCGGAGGTAGGGAAGGAATACGAGGTGATTCTGACTCCGGACAAGGGAGCAGGCCCCAGGGACCCGAAAATGGTGGAGCTCCACCCCGTCAGGGAGTTCCTGAAGCAAGAGATCGAGCCGAGGGTGGGCCTCGAAGTCACGGTGAAGAACAAGCCTGCGATAATCACAGCCGTTACTGCTGGCCGCGTCAGGATTGATTTCAACAGCAGGCTGGCCGGACGTACGCTGAAGTACAAGTACAAGATCACTGAGAAGCCGACGAAGCCGGTCGACGTCGTGAAGCTTCTCCTCAAGATGTCGTACGGCACATCGGATGGATTCGACATCGAGCACCACGGAAAGGCCTACAAGATCAAGCTGCCCGATGCGTGCAAGTACGACCAGAGGTGGCTGCTCACGAAGTTCAGGCTCGTGACGGACCTCAGGGAGGTCGCGGGCGCTGAGACGGTATCCTTCATCGAGGAGTACGAGAAGCCAGAGAAGAAGGAAGAGGCCGACAAGAAAGAAGTGAAGGCCCCAGAGGAAAAGAAGGAGGCTCCGAGGGAGAAGGCGCCCGAGGAGCTCACCGAAGAGGACAGGACGAAGGCCTGATTCGCTCGGCGTCCGTTTTCCGAGGTCAGCCCAATATATATATCATCTTGCGATTAGTGTTCACCAGCGCGGTCCAGAAAGGGCGTGTGGCCTAGTCAGGATATGGCACTTGCCTCCTAAGCAAGTGGTCAAGGGTTCGAATCCCTTCACGCCCGCCAGCCGCTTTTCGGGAAGCGCATAAGGGAAACGCGACGGCCGATGTCCCTCCGTCACGATAATCTATGACCCCAACGGGGACAAGGTCCGCAGGTCGGTCTTCGAGGAATGTGATTCCTTTAATTCCCGGGCGCAGATTCTCTGTTCATGAAGTCTAAGTTGTTCAATTGGTCGAACCTCAGGGTTCAGCTGTTCGTCGCGCTGTCTGCACTTGTCGGAATGATAGCCATCGGAACAGTGGTCTACCACAACCTGGAAGGATGGAGCTGGGCCGACTCCTTCTACTTCTCGGTCTGCTCGATAACTACAGTGGGCTACGGTGATCTGGCGCCTACGACCGAAGGGGCGCGACTATTCACAGCATTCTATGTGCTCGTGGGCGTTGCTGTGGCGTTCACCGCTCTGGGTGTGCTGGGCGCGAACTACCTCCGCAGGAGCCAAGAAATCCTGTTGGGCATGCGGTCCGCACAAGAGTCTGAGGAGACAGACGTCTGACCTGTCTCGGACTCTGCGCGTTCTGATAGACTGAGTCCTCAGCGGAAGGGTGATGACATGGTGAAACGGCTTCCTACGGCTGGAAAATGCTGGCATCAGATATTCTCACCGCGTTCCTCGAACTCGTCCTCCCACCAAAGAGCGTATCTCTTGTGACCATTGTCTCGCTGCCTCAGTGCCTCCTTAGCAAGCTCGTGCGCTATCTTGGCGTGCCTGTGGTCCCAGATCTTCCGAGTGCCCTTTGACACCACGAGGTAGCTGGGCGCTTCGTCGATGAGTTCTGGCGGCAGTCGTGAGAGGGTGTAGACGTCGCACGCTCTCTCGCCGCTCGGGATACCCTCCGAGTTGAACTGCGCGAGGTGCATGAACTCATGGGCCAGAGTCCAATGGGTGGGGTATTTCCAGACGCCCTTCCTCGTCCTATGGACGTCGACCATCAGCTTCACACGTCCTTCGTTTGACTGGAACACGAGACCATCATAGAATCGCGTGATGCCTACCTTCATCTTGGTCTTCATCTCGGGGAAGAACAGGCTCAACCCCTCCAGCCTGGCGACCAGTTCGGTTCGCACTTCGGGAGGTAGACGGAGCGCTCTTCTTGTCCACGATATCTCCAGGGTCATCTCCCGCGGAGATGGCGTTCTTGCTGAATAGCCTATCTCTTCGGGGTCAGCCGGATTTGATTATGTGCCCTTTGATGCCCACTACCGTTGTCCTCACTGGGATGTTCTTGCCGGACCTCTTTACGGCCTCGTCGACTATCCTCTGGAGCCCGTGGCAGCACGGAACCTCCATGTGGACCAGGGTCACGCTCTTCGGCGTGCCGTTCTTGAATATGTCAGTGAGCTTGTCGAGGTACCCTTGGGCGTCGTCCAACTTGGGGCAGCCGATTATCACTGGCTTTCCTGTGAGGAACTTCCCGTGGAAATACCTGTATGCGAACGGGACGCAGTCCGCGGCGATCAGTATGTCCTTCCCTTTGAAGAAGGGCATCGAAGGGGTCACGAGCTTCCATTGGACAGGCCAGTTGGTCAGCTCGGGCGGCAGTTCGGCCTCTGCCTGTCCCCCTTGCTTTGCATGCGTTCTCTTGACCTCTGTGGCCGTCAGTATCATCGGGTTGTGCGATGGGCATCCGCATGGTTCGACGCCGATGGGCTCCTCTTTCTTTCCATGCTTCTCGTGCTCCATGTGCTCCTTGAC
>Ga0299915_10004110_pt1 | contig 10574 bp, 9 predicted proteins | sample RVTome_13_FD_200263 | JGI IMG/M metagenome (GOLD analysis project Ga0299915, IMG submission 200263) | Soil microbial communities from uranium-contaminated site in the Upper Colorado River Basin, Wyoming, United States - RVT92D227 (version 2) ... | reverse complement strand
GACGCCATTTATTCCAGCCCGTTAAAACGTGCTTTTGATACCGCCACAGCCATTGCCAGCCACCATCAGCTGGCGGTGCAGGTTGAGCCTGATTTACGTGAGATGGAGGTTGGTGAGCTTGAAGGTGTGTCCATGACCGAAATAGGTGCTAATCTCAGCCAGTTTTTAATCCAGTGGCGGCAGGGACAGGGTTTGGAAAAGTTGCCGGGCGGTGAGAGTGTGGCTGATTTAGCCGACAGGACGTGGGCGATAATTCAATCTATAAACGCGAAGCATCAGCAGGGAACGGTGCTGGTGGTGAGCCATTACTTTGCCATTGTAGCCACCATCTGCATAGCTCTGGGATGGCCGTTGACCCGCTTAGAGCGGATTAGAGTGCAGACCGGCAGTATCAGTACAATTGACCTGGACGGTAGGCAGTCTCGTCTCGTATCGCTGAGCGATACCTGCCATCTGAGAGGGATTTAGGTTTGGCAGCATTATTCTGTCATTCTGAAGGAGCCCCGATTGCATCGGGGCGACTGAAGAACCTGAGCCGTAGATCCTTCGTCCCGATTGCATCGGGGCTCAGGATGACAAAAGGTCAGTCGGGGGTTAGATTTGGCTAGAAAAGTAAAAACGCCGGAACAAAGAGTCATTGATTTTGTCCTGTCGCAAAATCTTTTTTCAGATGGTGACAGGCTGGTGGTGGCGGTGTCAGGCGGAGCCGACTCGGTGTGCTTGCTCCATATACTGGTGCAGCGGCGAGCAGAGCTGGGTGTGGAGTTGCATGTAGCTCATCTAAATCACCAGCTCCGAGGTGCCGAATCCGATTCTGACGCCGGTTATGTTTCTGAGCTGTCACACAAGTTGGGTATGCCGGCAATGGTTGAGCGCCGGGATGTGGTGGCATATCGTGACCAGAAAGGTATCTCATTGGAGGAAGCAGCCCGGGAGGTGCGCTATAGATTCCTGGCTGAGGTAGCCGGGAGTATAGGTGCCTCTAAGGTGGTGGTGGGGCATACCCGCGACGACCATATAGAGACTGTTCTGCTTCATCTTCTGCGTGGGACAGGCACAGCCGGACTGTGCGGCTTGCAGCCCCGTTCCGTATTGCCATACGGCGAACAGAGCCGTCAGCTTGAAGTAGTACGTCCGTTGCTTGAGCTTAGCCGGCAGGAAACGCTGGACTACTGCCAGCGATATAACCTGGCTCCGCATAGCGATTCCTCCAACCTGTCGCCTTCTTTCCTTAGAAACCGTGTCCGTCTTGAGCTGCTGCCTGTGCTCAGAAGCTATAACCCCGGCATTGACAAAGCTTTGCTCAGGCTGGCGGATATTGCCGGTGATGACATCTCTTTCATTGAGGAAAAAGCCTCATTGCTGTGGAAGAAGTTAGCCGGCGAGGAAGATGACATAATCTATCTGGATATGAGCCGGATGATTACCTTGCCGCGGGCTATGCAGAGGCAAATTTTCAGGCGGGCAGTCAAGCAACTTAGAGGTAGTCTCAAAGATGTTGAGGCTGACCATATTGAGGCGATGATGGATTTCCTGTCTAAACCGGCAGGTAAAAAGCTGTGCCTGCCGGATGGCTTGACGTTGTCTACGGAATATGGCCGTCTGGTTTTAGCCTCGGCCCAGGCTTCGATATGTCCGCTACCTCCTCTTAAAGGTACGTTTAGCATTAAAATTCCCGGCGAAACCGATTTGCCAGGCTGGCGGGTTAGAGCGGATATAGTTCAAGAGGTAGTTGGCGGCGAAAATGGTCTTGCTGCCAGCTTTGACTTGAATAAGGTTGGAAAAGAATTGATACTGCGGCGGCGCAGACCGGGCGACCGTTTTCGACCCTTGGGCATGAAGCAGACCAAAAAGCTTCAGGACTTTATGGTTGATTCCAGGATTCCACGTTCCTGGAGGGATAGAGTGCCGTTGGTTTGCTCGTCTGAGCAGATATTGTGGGTAGTCGGCTGGAGAATAGATGACAGGGCCAAGGTCACTGAAAACACGAAACAAGTCCTGCGCCTGCAGTTTGAAAGGTTGACCTGATGGCAGTGGATTTAGAGTTGCGGATAAGGCGGCTCACGATAGATGAGGCTTTGCCCAAGCTTGACCGCTATCTTAATTCCGCCTTCATAGCAGGCTTACCTTCGGTACGCATTGTCCATGGTAAGGGAACGGGAGTGCTCCGTAAAGCAGTACACGACACGCTGACAGGACATCCTCTGGTCAAGTCCTTCCGCTTCGGTGACTGGGATGAAGGTGGCGTCGGCGTCACCATAGTCGAACTGGCGAACCATTAACTAAGCCCAGTTCTTCAAATCATAATAACCTCTGGCAACACGATAGCGGCAAATTTGTTGTCCCCCCAGCCAGAGTTGGGTTATCTTGGCATCCCTGAGGCACTTCTCATAGGGGAAGTCCTCTGAAATCGCCATTGAGCCGAGCAATTCCGCACCTTTGTTCACTATTTGCACTGCCATGTCTGAGGAAAAGACCCTGGTGGCAGCTGCCTTGGATACGAACTCCGGCGACCAAGGTGGACCATATATGTCAAGATGGTCAAGCATGTTACTCAGGTTATAGACGCTTGCCCTCATCATATTTAGTCCAATCGCCATATCGGCAATTATCCCGGCTACCATGCTGTGCTGCCTTACTGGCTTGAATCCACCTGTCCGAGTTCCCGTATACTCCAGCACAATTTCAAAAGCACGCTCAGCAATTCCCAGAGCCATCGTTGACGAATGCCAGCCGGTCCCCGATTCGAGGAAATGGTAAATATTAGCATCCATACCGGGACCGGCAAGCCGATATTCCTTAGGCACTCGGACATTGTCATAATGTATGGAAGTATTTATTGAGGTTTTGAATAACATCTTCTTTTCCGGCTTACCGAACGAAAGCCCTGGTGTATCTTTAGGAACATAAATCAGGGCAACACCTTCGTCCCCAGCATTGGGGTCGGTGGTACAGACGGTCAAATAGCATTCCGCTATCCCGCCGTGAGTAGGCCATGCCTTGCTCCCGTTTATAACATATTCATCGCCTTCAAGCTTGGCTGTGGTCTTAATCCCGGCACCGGCAAGGAGAGGGTTTTCTGAATCAGCCCCTCCAGCTTCATCGGTCATGGAAAGGCAGGCATAGGCTAGCTTGCCACTGCAAAAACTCGGAATAAACCTGTCCATAACTGCCTTGTTTTTGACTACGATTGCCGGCTTAAGAATAATGCCCCAATTGATACCTGCGGACAGGCTTATGCCGCCATCGCCTTTGGCTAACTCCTCGCAGATAATGCATAGGGCGGTGTTAGAGCCGTTGCCCCCGCCATATTCGGCAGGGTATCCCGACGCCTGAATACCCAGGTCAACAAGCTTCTGATGGACTTTCTCAACCAGACTGTAGTCGGCTTCCAATTTCTTGGCATTGGGTATGATCTCTTTTTGGGTAAAGCCTCTTATTGTTTCCCGTATCTGGCGGTCTTCATCGGTTAATAGATGCTCTAAATTCATGATTGCTCCTCCCGATTATTTTTGCAGCTGCATATCTGTTTATCGTTCCAGATGTTACTACAAACACTTCGACTTGGCAATAACAAAAAGGTTGTTATGGGTGCATAGCACTAACTCCGGAAAGATGGTGTATGGACTTAGTGCTTGTCCGAAAAATAGCGTTTTGTTTACTTGAAGGTCAAAATGTCCAGAAGTACCGTTGTCTAAATGATATAATTGTGCGCGTAAGCATTTTGATTAGTTTTAGTTTGCTAACACGCCAGTGTTAACAGAGGGTCTATGGCACGCAGTATTTTACTCATTAACACCAATGTTGCCCGACCGCCGGTGAGCCCTGTAGGCATGGAATACGTAGGTGAAGCCCTCATCGACGCCCGCGTGCCGGTGAACGTTCTCGATTTCTCTTTCGTGTCAGATTGGAAAGCCTCGCTGCGAAAACAGCTTAGAAGCGATGAACCACTGGCCGTGGGGCTGTCAGTGCGAAATACCGATGATTGCTCGTTCGTGTCCAGGAAGTCCTTTCTGCCCTGGATAAGCAATGTTGTCACCGAGCTCAGGGGGTTGACCGGGGCACCTGTAATACTCGGTGGTGTGGGATTTTCCACCATGCCCGATGTTGTCCTTCAGGTTACCAAAGCAGACTATGGCATCGAAGGTGACGGCGAAGAGGCACTGTCGGCCTTGACCGAATGTATTGTCGAGGGCACGGACTTTACCCACTTGCCCAACATGGTCTATTGGCAAAATGGAAAAGTGGTTCGTAACCCTAGAGTTGACGTCGACCTTCGCCGCCTGTCTGTGCCGCGTCGGCGATTGTTTGACAACAGACGATATGAGCAGTTTGGAGCAATGGTAGGCATAGAGACGAAGCGCGGTTGCCCGGGAAGGTGTGTCTTCTGTGCAGACCCTGTGGCCAAGGGAAAGACCGTGCGCCTCAGACCGGCGGAGAATGTGGTTCAAGAAATTCAATATCTTGCCGACCAGGGAGTATCGTGGTTGCACCTGTGTGATAGTGAGTTTAATGTGCCAATAAAGCATGCCAAAGATGTGTGCCGGGCTATAATCAGGAATAGGCTGGGAGAAAAGGTAAGATGGTATGGCTACTGCTCACCGGTTCCGTTTGATGAGGAGTTGACTTATCTCATGAAGGCAGCAGGCTGCGCCGGCATAAACTTCGGCATTGACTCTCTTTGTGATGAGCAGCTATACAGGCTGGGCATGATGTATTTATCCGATGATGTTGCAGAACTGGTTCGTCTTGTCCATGCCGAAGGGCTCAATTATATGTGCGACCTTCTGGTAGGCGGTCCCGGGGAAACAGCGGAGACAGTAGAAATAACAATAAATTTGGCAAAAGAGCTGAATATGGCTCTAGTTGGGATTGCCACGGGGGTGAGGGTTTATCCAAATACTCCTCTGGGAAAAGCTGTGGCCAGTGGGTCGATTAAAGAAGGGCTACATCCTGAGACAAGCGAGAGCCAAGACCAACCTATCTTTTACCTGTCTCCTGCTCTCGGCAATGATGCTGTCGCCTTGATTAACCAGCTCGTAGATGGTGACCCTAGGTTCTTGCTTCTCTCCGCACCCTCTGAGGAAGGCAGCTACAATTATGCAGATGACGAAGCGCTGTGCCAGTTGATACAACAAGGCGGTCGAGGTGCCTATTGGGACATCATCAGGCAGCATCGTAGAGTCTAAGTTTGAGGAGGAATTCACGGTATGAAAATAATCGGCATCTGTGGTTCGCCCAGAAAAGGTAACACGGAGTGGATGCTCCAAAAGCTGCTCGAAGAGGTCGCCAGGAGCGGCATAGAAACCGAGCTAATCCGCCTCAGAGAGATAGAGATTAAAGGATGCGATGGCTGCCTGAGTTGTGAGGCAGGAGGTCAGGAGCGCAAGGGAACCTGCAGAATTAAGGACGGCATGCAGCAGATTTATCCCAAGCTGTTAGAAGCCGACGGTCTGGCTCTGGGCACGCCGGTTTATTTTGAATTGCTTTCCGGCTTGCTGAAGAACTTTATGGACAGGACCTGCCCCATCTGGCCTAAGCTGAAGGGAAAGCCAATTGTTGGTGTAGCTGTAGCAGAAGGAGGCATTGGAAAAGCAGTGGATAACTTAAAAACATACGCCTCCATCTGTGACATGCGCTGGGTTGGTTCTGTTACAGCCCTGGCAAAGACTCCAAGGCAGGTATCAAAGGATAAGGGTGCCGAGAAACGCCTTAAACGGTTGGCGAGTAAGCTTATTAGCACACTGTCAGCTTGAGGCTGCACGATTGTCCAGATGTGAAGCAAGGCTGTTTTTAGGTGCAGAATCCGGTGGTAAGGGCTGCCTCATGTTGCTTGAGCCACTTCTTATGTTCTCGCCATTCAAGACAGTATTGAGCTACCAGTTCCCAGAACCTCTTCGAATGGTTCATTTCTTTCAGATGGGTAAGCTCATGAATGATGACATAGTCGATAACAGGCTCCGGCGCCATTACTAGTTTCCAGTTAAAGTTGAGATTTCTCTTACGGGAGCAGCTCCCCCAACGGGTCTTCTGACCTCGTATAGAAATTCGTTTGTAGCTAATGCCAATCATGGAGCTCAGTATGTCTGTTCTCTGGCTTATGACCTTAGCAGCCTCCGTCCGATACCACTGTTCCAAAGCCAACTCCAGGATACCGTTTTTGAATAGTTCGGAGCTCACTGCCAGTGTATCTCCTTCCAGCGTTACACCACCGGCGCCACTGTGGTTTTCCCGCTTGACCAGTTCCAGGTCTCTGCCAAGATAGGGGACGGTATCGCCACTCTTGAATTCCTTCTTAACGGAAGGCGATTGGAGAGGTCTATATTTTGCCAGGTTATTTGAGATCCATCGTTCCTTCGATTTCAGAAGCCCGGGGAGTTGCTCGATCTTGTAAGAGTACGGAACGATTACCGTAAGTCCCGTTTGTGGTCTCACCTCCAGCCGGATACGTCTGGCTCTAAGGCTTCGCTTGACTGTATATGTGATGGTCTGCCCATTAATACTGGCTTTGCGTTTCTCTGCCATGGCTGATTGATACCGGGTTTTTTGTGCCATGCCTATAGTCTAAAGGCTTGATGTGTTATTTGTCCAGAAAACAGCTCCGTATTGTATAATAAGTGCAAAGGGATCTACTGTAGCAAACCTAAAGGGAGGATCAAGTCTATGAAAGTAGCCATCATCGGCGCCAGCGGGAAGGTTGGCTCGTTCATCCGCGATGAAGCACTGGCGCGGGGCCATCAGGTAACTGCAATCGTCCGTCATCCTGAAAAAATAACTGTGCAGAACCCACGTCTTACGGTTGTGAAAGCAGACGTTCTCAAAGATAAGGTCGATGAACTTGTGAAAGGTCATGATGCGGTGATAAGTGCCTACAATGGTGGCTGGGACAATCCAGATATATACAGTACTGGAATCAAGGGTGCCAGGGCGATTATCAGCGGTGTCAAGAGGTCGGGAATCAAAAGATTGTTGGTTGTGGGTGGGGCTGGAAGTCTCGAAGTCGTCCCCGGAGTGCAGCTTATCGATGCGATGGAGTTTCCGGAGGATATTAAAGGCGGAGTGCTGTCAACCAGGGAAACACTTTACATGCTAAAGAAAGAAAAAGAGCTTGAGTGGACATTCTTGAGTCCGCCACAAAACCTTAACCCTGGAGAGAGGACGGGGCATTACCGGATGGGGAAAGACCAGCTTCTCAAGGACAAAAACGGCGAAAGCAAAATCTCCACGCAGGACTACGCTATTGCCATGCTCGATGAACTCGAGCATCCGCAGCACATCCGCGAACGATTCACTGTCGCCTACTGATGGAGTTTTCGACAGTTAACGAAATAGCGAATTATGCTATCTATCACTCAGCTACTGTCTTAGTAATTTCTGGAACTAGGTCTCTTTGGCTACCAGCTCATGGTAGGTTGACATAATTTGTTGGGTTATTGGCCCCGGTTTGCCTGAGCCGATAGGTTTGTCGTCGAGCCGGGTCAGGGGCATAATTTCAATTATGGAGTTGGTCAGGAAAGCCTCGTCAGCTCCGAGCAACTCTTTCAATTCCACCTGCCTCGCTGCCGGCATTATTCCCGTCGCTTGAGCCAGCTCCAGAACTGCCTCTCTGGTGATTCCGGGCAGGGCGCCGCTTTCTGTGGAAGGCGTAACCAGCGTCTCGCCGCTGACTATGAATATATTGGTGCTGCTGCCTTCGGCTACAAAGCCTCTTTCGTTGAGCAGCAGGGCTTCGTCGGCATCAGCTGACATGGCTTCCTGCCGGGCTAAGGCATTTTCCAGATAGCAGGTGGACTTGAGCCTCGACAGCGGCGACTGGCTGTTGCGACGACAAGATGACAGGACTGCCGTGTAGCCCCACTTATAGCTTTCAGGCGGCAGTGGCACGAGCTTCCGGGCAACAATGAATAAAGTAATGTCGCGGCAGGTATCCGGATTGGGGATTATATCTCCCTCGCCGGACGATACCGTTAGCCTGAGACGGGCTTCGGCGAGGTTATTGGCTTTCAGAAGGTCAGAGCAGGCTTTCTCCAGGTCGAAGGTATTTAGCCTGGAGGCTATGTTTAGAGTTTCGGCTGCGTGGTGAAGACGTGCCAGGTGGCGGTCCAGACGGAAAATGGAGCCGCCGTAAGCCCGCATTGTCTCGAAAAGTCCGTAGCCGTAAAGGAAGCCGTGGTCGAAGGGCGATAGCTTAGCCTGAGAGCGTGGAATCAGGTCGCCGTTAAGATAAATGATTTCTTCCATTTTCCCCCTCACCCTAGCCCTCTCCCTCCAGGGGAGAGGGGAAATATTCTAACAATATAGTTATTGACATTAATTGCACCCCCTCAGTCTAAGCCTCTCCCATCAAGGAAAGGAAATTGAGATTGCCACGTCCCGATTGCATCGGGGGGACTCGCAATGACATAATGGTTATAGACATAGTTTTACTCGGTGGACTTTGGCCATACGGGCTTGGTGAAGCGGAGAAAGTTTGACAGCAGGTTATGGCCGGCTTCGGTTAGTATGGATTCAGGGTGTATCTGAACCCCCTCCGCTACATAGTCTTTATGTCTTACCCCCATTATCTCTCCTTCCTGCGTCCGTGCGGTGACCTTGAGGCAGGCAGGCAAGCCTTCCGGTTTGATAATCAGGGAATGGTAGCGGGCTGCCGGAAAGGGATTCTCTATGCCCTGGTAGATAGTTTCGCCATCGTGATAGATGAGAGATGTCTTCCCGTGTACCGGCACCGAGGCTCGCCCGACGATGCCGCCGTAAACGTGGCCGATACACTGGTGTCCGAGACAGACGCCCAATATAGGTATTTTGCCGCCGAAATGAAGTACGATGTCGTTGGAAATACCAGCCTCCAGAGGGGTACATGGTCCCGGGGAAATGACTATGTGGCTGGGAGCGAGCTCTTCGATTTCAGCCAGTGTGATCCGGTCGTTGCGATAGACCAGCGGCTCCCAACCCAGCTCTCCCAGGTATTGAGCCAGGTTGTAAACGAAAGAGTCGTAGTTGTCGATTACAAGTATCATGGTATTTTTTTACTTGTGTCTGCGAAGGATAAGAGCCCCGAAGCTGTCCTGAGATTGCCACGCCCCGATTGTATCGGGGCTCGCAATGACAAAAAAGAATTTGCCAGTATCATTTGGTCTCCACAGCTACTCCGGGTGCCAGCCGAAGCGCCTGAATCAGCGCCTTTGCCTTATCCAGGGTTTCCTGATATTCCGCCTCGGCGTTGGAATCATAAATAATGCCGCCGCCGACCTGAAAGTAAGCTTTACCGTCCTTGATTATGAAGGTGCGGATGACTATGTTTAGGTCGAGGCTGCGGCCGAAGCCCAGATAGCCGATGGCGCCGGTATAAACGCTTCTTCTCGTCGGCTCAAGTTCATCGATAATCTCCATAGCCCGTACCTTGGGGGCGCCGGTGATAGAGCCGCCGGGGAAAGTAGCCTTAAGTAAGTCAATGCGGTCTTTGTCCGGGCGGACCTTGCCGATAACGGTGGAAGTCAAGTGAAAGACGGTAGGAAAGGTCTCGAGTATAGCCAGCTCGGTAACTTTAACCGTGCCGTATTGACAAACTCTGCCTAAATCATTTCTCTCCAGGTCGACAATCATCACATTCTCGGCACGGTCTTTAACGCTATCGAGCAGCTCCTGAGCCAGCATGGCGTCTTCAGCCGGATTTTTACCTCTTGGTCTGGTGCCTTTTATAGGCCGTGTCTCCACCCAGTCGCCATCTACGCGGAGGAATCTCTCCGGCGAGGCGCTGATAATAGTTGTGCCGTCAAAGTTGAGATAGCCGGCGAAAGGTGCCGGATTTATCTGTCCCAAACGCCGGTAAAGCTCATAAGGAGTAATGGCCAATTCGGTCTCAAGGCGCTGGGATAAGTTGACCTGAAAGACATCGCCGGCGGCGATATATTCCCTGACTCTGTTGACTGCATCCATGTAGCCCTCAGGAGTGAAGTTGGACTTGAGCACAGCTTCAGTCGTTTTTTTGACGCCCTTTGAAGCGGCTTCCGGTGTGTGTGAAATGGGCGAAGTCAGCCGGCTCTTCATCTCCTCAAGGCGCAGCCTGGCTCTTTTAAGCCTCCGTCCCTCATCTAGTTCGGGGAAGCCTGTGGAGGCGATATATACCCGTTCTTCCAGATTGTCGAAGGCAAGGACAGTATCATAGAAACCGAAGTAGCTTTCCGGCAGCTTCAGGTCATCTATAGCTGTGGTGGGGAGGCTCTCAATGAAATGGCACAGGTCATAGCTGAGATAGCCCACGGCACCACCCCAGAAGGGAATAGGCGCTGGGAAAGAGTCCAGGCGGTATGTTTCGAGGAGCTTACCCAGAATGTCGAAGGGGTTGCCTGGCTCGTTTTCCTGCCTGCCTTGCCGTATCATGGTGACCTGATTGCCACGGCTTCTCATAACCAGGAACGGGTCAATGCCGATAAAGGAGTATCTTCCCAGCCTTTGAGCGTCCATGCCGCTGTTGAGGAAAAAGCTGTGCGGCTGGTTGTGAAGCAACTCAAAGACTTCAGGAGCCGTCAGTGGAATATGAATTTCCTCAATCAGTATAATGCGGTTACTTACGT
>Ga0299915_10004108_pt1 | contig 10575 bp, 10 predicted proteins | sample RVTome_13_FD_200263 | JGI IMG/M metagenome (GOLD analysis project Ga0299915, IMG submission 200263) | Soil microbial communities from uranium-contaminated site in the Upper Colorado River Basin, Wyoming, United States - RVT92D227 (version 2) ... | reverse complement strand
ATTTGGAATTACCGCAAATGAATCATTAGATGGATTTCCATAGCCATCTACATTGTTTATTATCGATTTTCTGTTTTCTCCGAAGTTTTCTTCTATTAATTTTCCTATTAATTCAGTTTTTATTTTCCCATTTTTTCTAAAAATAACAGGTTCATCATGAGCCAATGACTGGAAGCCTACTCTTGTAGGGACGTTCATATTGAATAAGAATTTTTGCATTTCTTGTTTTACTTCTTTATAGTTTAAACTATCGTATCTTATGAATGGTGCTAAAAGACTATCGAAGTTTGATAATGCTTGTGCACCAGCCGCTTCACCTTGTAATGTATATAAATAGTTAACAATCTGCATTAGTGCTGTGCTGAAATGTTTTGCAGGTTTGCTTTCTATTTTCCCTGAAACCCCTTGAAATCCTAGAAGCAAAATATCTTTTAAATCCCACCCTACGCAATACGCTCCGAGTGTACCGAGATCGTGAATGTGGTATGATCCTTTTGTATGTGCTTCACCAATTTCTGGCGGATATATCTTATTGAGCCAGTAATGAGATATAATATTCTCTGTTGCATAAACGTTTAAACCCTGGAGTGAATAGGCCATGTTGCTGTTCTCATTAACCTTCCAATCCATCATACTAAGATAACCATCAACAATATCTATGTCCTTGAGTAAACCACCTATTTCTCGCATGTCCTGGTGTTGTTTTCTATATAAAATATATGCCTTGGCAGTCCTTGCATGTCCTTCTTCAATAAGCGTCTTTTCAACAATATCCTGTACTAGTTCAACTGTTGGTATCTCTCCTTTTTTCATTGTTTTTTCTAGCATATCAAGAACTTTGTCTGTAAGTTGTGCTGCTTTCCTGTAGTCCTTACCACCAACGGCTTGTGCTGCTTTCCAGATTGCGTCTGTTATTTTGATAGGATTGAAATCAACGATTTTCCCATCCCTCTTTCTTATTTTACGTATCATTTTTTAATTCCTCCTGTTTTTTGTTTTATTAGATTTTTAACTTCTTCTTGGAAAGAAGAAACATCAGTAAATGACCTATAAACAGAAGCAAACCTGATATAAGCAACGTGATCTGTTTCCCTTAGACTTTCCATCACATACTCCCCTATTACTTTACTTTCTATTTGTTCTGCCCCGGTTCTTCTTATCTTTTCCTCGATTTGATTGAGTATTTCTTCAATTTTTTCGTGTTCTGTTGGACGTTTTTCTAAGGCTTTCATTATACCATTTTTAATTTTATTCCTGTCAAATTTCTCTAATCGCCCATCTTTCTTTTTAACATATAGGGGGGTTAGTTCAATGTATTCATATGTTGTAAAACGTTTATTGCATTTGAGGCACTCTCGTCTTCTTCGAATTGATAGCGACCCTGTATCGCGAGAGTCAGTTACTTTAGTCTCAATATTATGACAATACGGACATTGCATTCCTTACCCTCCAGATTGACCCAAGATACAATATATTGTATATTAAAAGTCTAATTCTACATTGTATAGTATTTTTAGACGGTATTTAAAACTTTTGATAATTTTTGGATTTAATAAAATTTTTTTTGTTATTTATATAACCAAAATGATACTTTTTTTATATTTTTGTTAGGTAGATAACAATTGAATAAAAACTATATATATTAGAAATACTTTAAAAATATGATAAGCGGGGGCAACAAACTTGAAAATTAATTTATTAAAAAAAACAATTCTTTGCACAATATCTTTATTGTTTATAGGAATGGTAGTTTCTCAAGGCGTTACTTCAGTTGACTTAAAGAGTGATTTTATTAATTTAAACATCATTAACTCTCATTTATTTGATTTAAAAGTTGTAAGTATCAAATATACAAATCCATCGCAACTATACAAATTGATGAATCAACATATAGATATTATTGATGTAAAAGATTCACAGGTTACAGCTTATGTTAACAACTATCAAATAAAAATGTTATATGACTCTGGTTTTAATCCAGAGATACTTTTTGAAAATGTAAAAGAAATGAACGATTATATTTATGGTTCTGAAATTCTTGAATTTCATACATATGCACAGTTGACTCAGGAATTACAAAATATAGCTAATAATTATCCTGAAATTGCACAACTTTATGATATAGGTCATAGCGTACAAGGTCGAGTTTTGTGGGGTTTAAAAATTACGGATAATCCAACTATTGAAGAAAATGAAGCTGAGGTAAGAATATGCGGAAATCACCATGGTAATGAATTAATGTCAGTTGAATTACCTCTTCTCATGGCTTGGCATTTGGTACAAAATTATAGTATTAATCCGGATATTGAAGATCTAGTTGATAACCGGGAAATATGGATTATACCTATGGTTAATCCTGACGGTAGAGAGATGGGTACTAGATATAATGCCCATGGAGTTGATTTAAACAGGGATTATGGTTATTTATGGGGCGGAGAAGGTGGCAGTCCTGAACCATTTTCTCAACCTGAAACTCAAGCAATTAGATATCATGCATTGGATAACAATATCGTTCTTTCTTTATCGTATCATACTACAGAAGCGATTGTGAATTACCTTTGGAATTATAAGGGCCAACCTGTTGCTGATCACGATGTTGTTGTTGAATTATCTGAACAATATGGTTCTCACAATGGTTACTGGGTTGTTGAGGGTTATGATTGGTATCAAACGCGAGGTGACACTAATGATTTTAGCTACGGTTGCAGAGGAGATATTGATTGGACTATTGAAACGCAGAATAGTAATATTCCTCAAACTTGGAACCTCCACAGAGATGCAATGCTTGAAATAATCGAAGCTGCAGATATGGGGCTGACAGGGATTGTTACTGATGGAGAAACAGGTTTTCCTATTGCTGCAACTATATGGGTTGAAGAAGCCTATTGGCCATGTTTTACAGACCCAAAAATTGGTGATTATCATAAGGTTCTTCTACCTGGTTCTTACACTATTCATATCCAGGCAAATGGTTACGAAGAACAAATACATAATGTTATTTTAACTGATGAAACAACAGTTTTAGATGTTTCTTTATCTCGCGAGAATAATTATTATGCATATCAAGTTACTCTGTGTGACTTTTACGATCCATATAATTACCCAAATAACTTTCAAAATAATCCAACTGAGGGTATTTCTGCTCTTGGTCCATCAGATGGTATTTGCGCTTCATTAGGTGTTGGAGGATATATAGTATTGGATATGGGCGAAGAGGGTATAATTGTTGATCACGAAAATGAAACTGATTTTAAAATATTTGAAGGAGGCTCAACCCAAGATGGATATAACGTTTATGTTTCTTCAAACTGGTCTGGTCCTTGGGTAAGTATGGGACAAGCTTTAGGAACAACCGAGTTTGATTTAGCTAACTATTCTATAGAATCTGCACAATTTATCAAAATAGTTGATGATAATAATGGAAGTCCAAGTGAACAAAACCCTGGAGTTGACATAGATGCAGTGCAACATTTAATTTACGAAGTTATTCCACCTAATAACCCTCCAGATAATCCTGAAATAAATGGATCTACAAATGGAAAAGTAGGTGTTATTTATCCATATGAATTAGTTACAACCGACCCCGAAGGAGACGATGTTTATTACTACATATTTTGGGGAGATGGAAACACTAGTGGATGGCTTGGGCCTTACAACTCTAGTGTTGGAATCTCTGTTAATTATAGCTGGAGCAAAAAGGGTACTTATGATATTAGAGCAAAAGCAAAGGATGTATATGATAACCAAAGTAATTGGACAACATTAACTGTTACAATGCCAAGAGAAAGAGTATTGATTAATTCAAGATTAATTCAGATGTTTGAAAGATTTCCAATGCTAACAAAATTATTATCCTTAATAAAATTATAAAACAATTATTTCAGAATTATCAACTGCTTCATTAACGATTTTTTCAATATTAAGTTTTTTTTCTTCTTTTAATACATCTTCTAATTTTGCTCTTGTAGATGGTTTATTTGGAACAGCAGCACAACCACTTGAAGGAAGAATAGACAGCTCATATGTACCGATTTTTCTTGCAATTTTTACAATATCCTCCTTATCAAATCCAATCAGTGGTCTTAGTATAGGTATTTTTACTGCAGCATCAATAACTTGTATGTTTTGAAGAGTCTGGGAAGCAACCTGACCTAATGAGTCACCCATAACTATTGCATCTGCTTTTTCTTTCTCTGCTATTTTTTCTGCATATCTCACCATCATTCGTTTACAAAAAACACAGGTGAATCTAGCCTCGCAGCAACCTTTGTATGAAATAAGTGGTCGACCATGCAAAACTATGTATATTTTAATATTTGAACTGATTTTTCCCTTAAGATACTTAGTAATGGTAATAAAATTGTTTATTTCTCTATCATCTGTAAATGGTCTGTTATCTGAATGAACAAAAATTAAATCTTTTGCTTTTTTTGAAATTAGATATGTTGCAACTGGGGAATCAATTCCGCTAGAAATAAGTGTTACAAATTTCATGAGGTTTCATTAGTAATATATTCAAGGTATTCTTTAAGTCCACCTATTATTGGTAAAACAACAATATCTGGTAACTCATAGGGGTGCATAGATTTTATTTTCTGAATCACTTTCTTAACTTTGTTATCATCTGTTTTTGCTATAATAACACACTCGTCATCGTTTTCAATTTTTCCTTTCCATCTGTATATGGAGTGTATATTTGGGATAATGTTAACGCACGCAACTAACTTTTCTTCAACTAAAGCATTTGCAATATTTTTAGCCTCTTTAAAATCATCAATTGTGGAGTAAACAATCGCCACCATATTATTCCTCATTTTTTCTTTTGTAAATAATATTTTATGTTTAAATATCTGAATTATGTAGGGGCTTATAAAAGAATATATATTTATATAATGCTAATAATAAAATAAAAAAGATAATTTTTATAAAACAAAATATATATATAATAGAGTTTCAATTTATTCTTTAGGCAGAAAAGATAAATTGGGGAGGAAGTTGAATTAGTTAGTGATATCCTTCTTTTCCAATAATAAATAATTTGAAAAAAAAGATATGGAGGAAGAAAAAATGAAAAGAAATAGATATGGAAAAGCTGTTGTTTCACTTATTGTGTTGTTTGCCCTTTTATTAACCTCTGTGCAAGCAACGAATATTCAGGTTGTAAAAAATACTGATAAAGTCATTGAAAGTATGTCATGGTATTGGAAATCACCTTATCCAAACTACGCACCAAATCAACCCGGTGGTATGCCTGATTTTGACCAAAAACAGGACCATTGGAAAAAGATAAGCCCGGGACCAAATGGGATTATAGATTCAGTAGTAGATGGAGATGATGTTTACAATATGGTTGAAAACTGTATCGCACCAGGTTCAGATTGTTATTTAAACAGTACAGCTGTTGGTGACGATATTGAAGAATGGGCTTTTTGCGGCCCAGTTGCAGTTGCAAATTGTTTCTGGTGGTTTGACTCAAAATATGCAGACCCGACTGGTATACCTGGTGATGGTCATGATCAGTTTACGCTTGTCCAAGATTATGGATCAGGTGATGACCATGCAACTGCTAACGCACCTTTACTTATTGAAAATCTTGCACGAGCAATGAATACCACAGAAAAAGGTACCACCTACATTGATGATATGGAAACTGCAATAACTAATTGGTTTGTCTCAACTGGCCAAACAGAAAAATTTACCTTACAAACATATGACCAGCCAGAGTTTAGTTTTATAGAAAGTGAAATAGAAAGAAGTCAAAATGTAATACTTTTACTTGGCTCCTATGATTTTGTCATTGGTCCTTTATTAATAGATCAATTCCAAAATAACGGACCGTTACCGGAACTATGCAAAATAACACCATGGACAGATTACCAAGAATTCGTCCCAGCAGCTAGTAGACTAGATGCCATTCAGATTCTTATTCAAAGTGTTGGCGCCCCTTGTGATATCCAAGTAGATGTATACAATGCACCCCCGCCAGCAAGCCCCATTGGAACTGCTGTTATGAACCCTGGTCAACATGCTACACCAACATGGGTTGAATTCAACTTCGCCCCAGGTATTGCGTTAACTCCTGGTTCTTTATATTTCTTTGATGTTTTCCAAGTTCTTTCTGGTTATCATTATGAGTGGTTCTACGACAGTGGAAACCCATATCCACCTGGTCAAGGATGGATGCGTGGAGTGCCATATGATCCATACAGTACACCATTTGATTGGGCATTTAAAACAGAATTTTACGAGCCCCCACCACACTCCGAAAGACGAGAGGGACACTATGTGACTTGTGCGGGAGTAAACTCTGAAGAATTTATGATTGCATTCAGTGATCCTACCTTAGATATTGCTAATCCATCACCTGATGATCATAATGATGCACAATATGTTTCACATGATATCTACAATGTTTCTGTTAGCTCTCCACAACCTGATATATACTGCCAATGGTGGCTACCTGATTATCAAATTGGTTATGACTATACTATTGTTGAAAAAGCAATTATTGTCTGCCCTGTTCCAGATGTTGTAGATCCAATTGTTGAGATTGCCAAACCAACAAATGCATTGTATTTCATGAACAAGGAAATATTCCCAATATCTTCAGTAATTATCATTGGAAAAATAGATATTATTGTTAATGCAACAGATGACGATTCAGGTATGGACCGTGTGGAGTTCTATATAAAGGATCAATTAAAAGCAACAGTTACTACTGAACCATATAGTTGGACGTGGAGCGAACTAGGCTTCTTCACATATATAATTGAAGTAAAAGCATATGATAAAGAGGGAAACAACGCATCAGCAATAAAAGGTGTGTTGAAGTTCTTCTAAGCCTTTTTTCTTTTTTTATTTTTTTAATTTATATCTTTTCAGGTGTAGATCTTTGACTGCATGTGTTATATTTTTATGAGAACCATAAAATAAATGGCTCTTGCATCTGCAATCACTGCAACCAAAACCAGGAATAGAAAAAAGGTGTTTTTCAAGTATTGTCGCAATTCTACATTCTTGCTTAGTAACGCTTTCTTTGTATAAAGCGTCTTTTACCTCTGAAAAATTCAAAAAATAATCAATATGCCAATGTATTTTCTTGTTTTTTCTAAGATGTCTATCAATCCTTTGTCTCAGTCCATTGAAAGCAGAGCCGACATAAACATAAAAACCTTTTTTAAAAAGTTTTTTACCAAGTTTACCAATCTGAATTGTTTTTTTTCCTTCAAGTTTAATTATAAGGATATAAGTACCTTTCATAAAAATCTAAACAATTTTACTTAAAATATTTTTCAAATCTATCATAAAATCAGTTTTTTGTAACATATCTGGATTTCCTATGGATTTCTCAAGATTTTTATCAAAGCAGATATGTCCTAAATATCTAATTTTCATCTTAGAAACAGTATCTTCAATGTAGCTTGAGTCTTCCATTTTCATATTTTCTATAATCCCGATAATTGGTAGTTTGAGTTCTTTTAATATAAAAAGAAGCTTGCAGACAGCACCCATAGATACCTTAGATGGAGTGGTAACAATAAGAAACTCATTTTTCTTGACAAGTCTGATAATATCCAGAGTTTCCTCACCAATTCCAGGCGGCATATCAATAATTAGATAGTCTAGTTTACCCCATTGCGTAATAGCGAGAAGCTCAACTATGACATTTGAAATATCAGAACCCCTAAATGGAGCTGGTTTATCTTCAGTAAAAAAAACAATTGACATGAATTTTATATCATTAACATCATGGGGAATAATTCCTTTTTTTTCTTCTGGAAGATCATACTTTTCAACACCAAGAATAATGTGGGCAGAAGGTCCATATAGATCAAGATCCAATAGCCCTGTTTTATATCCTTTTTTAGATAAACTTAAAGCTAGATTTGACGCAACCATACTTTTACCTACTCCACCTTTTCCGCTTGCAACTAATATTATACGGTTGATACCGGCGAGTCTTTTTTCAATTATACTTGTTCTAGGATCCATAAAAACTAAACTTCCCCATATTTTTTTAAAAAATCTTTTGCTATTATTCTTGTTTTAGGACTTGAGCTACTACCCTGTTTTTTAAAAAAATCAGTTACCTCTTTTTTATTTTCGATTAATTCGAAATATTCAGAAAAAGATTCTATAACTGCAGATTTAACAAGTTCAATCTGTTTCCCGGGATGAATCTTTTCGATATTTAGTAATAATTTAGTAATTTTTTCATTAAGACGCGGTTTACACCTTGCTATTTTTCCTGATGATTTTACAATGTAGATCGAAGTAATTGTCTTATCACTTTTTAAGTAATCATAAAATTCATCAAACAGTCCTTCAAATTTTTTTTCTTTATCGACAGAGGTTAAACTTGCAATAATTAGAACTGCAGACATTTTATGATAATTATTTTTACTTCTTAGATGATTTTCAAAAAAATCCCAGTAAGGATACAATAAGTCAGGGTTTTTTTCTGAGACGATATGCAGAACTTTAAAACAATTATAGCGATATGTTTCGTCTTTAGATAAAAGACCGTCTAAATATTGTTTAATCAATTCAGGTTTATTAATAATTTTTTCTGCATAAACTTTTGGATCTATATTTTTATTTTGAAGATCAAGCATTATTTATTTTTCTCCCTTAATTGAACTAATTGTCACTCCTCTACCACGTATTATTTCAAAATCTGGACTACTACAGTTCGGACATCTAAAGTAAACAAGAGCAACTTCAGGAATAAAATGTATTGACTCAGATTCGCCTTTATTGAGTTTCTTTTTCATATCATTAAAACTCCAAACTTTTTCACAATTTTTACATTTTAATTTACTTTTTTCAATATCGATTTTAATTTTTACATCCTTTATTTTTTTATCTGAATCTTTTATGATTTGATCAAGAGCAAATTCAAAGATATCTTTTTCGATCTGTTGTAATTCACCTATTTTAATTTTTATTTCAGTAATTTTTTTTAGTTTTTCTTTTTCTGCTGCTTCTGTTGCTGCAGAAATAATTGATTCAGCCAGTGCCCACTCGTGCATATAGATATAGGAAAAAGAAAAAACTGGTTTAAATGTTACTGTAGAAAAATAAAAAAGGATTATCTAAATACTTGCCTATGGAAATTGACATGAAATACGAAAAAAATAAATTACTTAAGGAAAAAATTGAACATATAGATATTAAAAAATTCAACAGCATATCATTAATTGAATCTTTTGATCATATGGCTTTTCAATCTAGAAATTTGGCAAGAGCCTGTAAAATTTTTGATGCTATGCTCAAAGATGTTGATTGTACAAATATTTTGTGTCTTGCTGGTTCTTTGGTTAGTGCAGGACTGAAAAATACTATTATTGATTTAATAAAAAACAATATGGTAGATGCAGTTGTTTCAACAGGTGCAATAGTTGTAGATCAGGATTTTTTTGAAGGGCTTGGTTTTAATCATTATCGCGGTTTTGTAAATGCTGATGATTCACAATTGCGAGAACTTATGATAGATCGTATTTATGATACATTCATAGACGAAGAAGATTTGCGCGTCTGTGACATGACTATTAAAAAAATAGCAGACTCTATGAAGCCTGGTCCTTATTCCTCTAGAGAGTTTATCTATGAAATGGGTAAATATCTAGATAAAAATAAAAAAAATGCTCAATCTTTTGTTTTTGAAGCGTATAAAAAAGAGGTCCCTATCTTTTGTCCAGCTTTTTCTGACAGTAGTGCAGGTTTTGGACTTGTTTTTCATCAAGTTGAGAAAAAAGAAAAAAATGTATCAATTGACAGCGTAAAAGATTTCCGCGAACTAACAGAAATAAAGGTTAAATCAAAGGAAACAGGTTTACTTTTAATTGGCGGAGGGGTACCTAAGAACTTTGTTCAAGATACTGTAGTTGCAGCAGACATTCTAGGTGTTAATGCGCCAATGCACAAATACGCTGTACAACTTACTGTTGCTGATGAGCGTGACGGAGCATTATCTGGTTCTACTTTAAAAGAGGCACACTCGTGGGGAAAGGTAGATCAAGGTTTTGAACAAATGGTGTATGGTGAGGCAACCATTACTTTTCCGCTACTTGTCAGCTATGGTTATCATAAGGGAAGTTGGAAACATAGAAAACCAAAAAAACTAAACTCTGTATTCTCTAATTGAAAATAATGGAGAAGATTAGAAATTCTGTTTTGTTCGAAGCATTCCTTAAAGCACTCTATAACGTAGCAGGCAGAAGGACTACAACAAAGTTTGCAGACGAAGCTATTGGTGCAACTATAAAAACTCTTGAAAATAAATATGATTTCATGAAATTTGTTCAAATTAGAAAATCCAATACCACTGATGAAGATTACTCAATTCATGTTTACTCTGATATTGATACGGTGCATCCTGAGTTAGTCGGTAAGGCCATCGAGTCACTTGTTCGAGTTGTTTATAATGATTTGAGCACAGAGGCTGGTTTGTATTTTGTATCAGAATTGAAAGATAAAGTTGGAGAAGAAGTAACTAGAATGATATCAGACATTGACGTGGATCTGGACCAAATCCAACTTGAACAACATTATGCTTTTAGAAGACAGGAAAGA
>Ga0299915_10004107_pt1 | contig 10575 bp, 7 predicted proteins | sample RVTome_13_FD_200263 | JGI IMG/M metagenome (GOLD analysis project Ga0299915, IMG submission 200263) | Soil microbial communities from uranium-contaminated site in the Upper Colorado River Basin, Wyoming, United States - RVT92D227 (version 2) ... | reverse complement strand
TTGCCCAGGCGGTGGACTGCATAGTGGGCAGGGTAGGCACAAAACCGAACGCGACGATCGAGGACGTTTCCTGCCTCAGGTCAGAGTGCCATAGCATCGAAAAGCTTGCGTCCCAAGAAATCGACTGCAATGGCATTAAGTTTGCACACAGAAAACATGTAGAAGAGGTGGTTGGCGGGATAACAATATCGTGCGGCACCTGCCACAGCCATTTTGAGGGAGATGAACATTTCAGCGTGAACGTCGATGTGTGCTTCTCCTGCCACTTCCTCAGAGACAGCCGCAGTCAGAACAAACTCGTGCAGACCGGCTGCCGGGATTGCCACGAGGTCCCAAACAAGGTCATCAAGCGCGGTCTGGTGACGGTCAACCACACTGAATTTGTCTCATATAAAGCAAGCTGCGAAGATTCGTGCCACAGAGGGCAGGTTGAGCAGGTAAGTAACGTCACCGACAGCGTGTGTCTTAACTGCCATAGTTTCAGAAAAGCGCAGGACGCCAACAGCGTGGAGCTGCACAAGGTCCACACAAGCGGTGAGAAGGTGGAGTGTTTCGCCTGCCATGGCAAGGTGTCGCACGGTCCGACCGAAGATGCGCCACTGGCTGTAATGATGGACTGCAAGAGCTGTCACAGCGATACTCACAATGTGCAACTCGGCGTGTACACCGCCCATGAGCACCCCCAGCAGAAGGAAAGCAGCCGTGTTCTCAGCCCTATGTTCTTAACACATGTCGAATGCACAGGCTGCCATATCGAACAGCGACCCGTCGGGACAGGGACGGTTGAGAGCATCGGAAAGGTGGCGAAAGCTGTCCCTGAGGCGTGCGACAAATGTCACGAGCCGGGAACGGGGCAGAAGTACGTCCCATTCTGGCAGGGAGAAATCAAGAAATTGCACAGCCAGGTCGCCAGCAGGCTGGATGAATTGCAGGGCATTGCACAGGCTGAAACCGACCAAACCAAGGCCGGAGAATTGAAAGGCAGGATCGCACAGGCAAAAGCACTTGTCGATTCGGTTGAGGCCGACGGCAGTTGGGGGGTGCATAACCTGAAATACACCGAGGCGATTCTCCTCAAGGCGAAGGAGATAATTGGCGAAGTACAATAGGATTGAGGATGAGAAACACGATGAAATCGGGTATGCGTTTGAACACCTGCGGCACCGGCATCCTGGCAGTTGCAGTGGTGGCAATGCTTTCGGCTCGCGCTAATGCGTATTCGCCTGAGATGCGCCGGGCAATGATGGCCGGACCATGGGAAATCGCTGTTCAAATAAGCACAGACGGACGGGGGCTGAGTTTCCCGATAAAGGTTGCCGATGAAAACAAGCCTGAGAAGCTCGATGCTGTCCTGCCTGTTATGGGAACACCGATAGAGATCCGACTCGAACAATACATTCCCGATCTGAAATGGGAAACCAGCGTAGTCAAGCGCGATGGCGGAGGGACTGTTGCAGAATTGGGAATTAAGGGCCCGAGTCTGGATCAGAAGTTCTGGCTTAATACCGACGATCCGGCCAGACAATCCATGTCATCCCCGGTAGGCGGTGTCACTCTCAAGAAACTCCACGATCCAAATAAAATCGAGAAGCTGATGGCAGAGCTCGCCAATCCCAAGGCCGTGGGCATTCTATCTATCTGGCCTCAAGACTCTAATTCAGCGCTTGAATATGTGGTTTATCCGAAAGAGACGATAACAATACCGGCGTCCAAGCACAAACTGACTGTCCTGGACTACATGCCCCATTATCAGATTGACACCAAGACAAAAGAAGTGGTCAATCAATCGAAGAAACCAATTAATCCCGCAATCAAAGTCAGTCTCAACGATGGGCAAAACACCTCTGAAGAATGGCTTTGGTCAAAGTTCCCGTCCTCTCCACATCAGAAAGTGAAGCTCCCGTTCCGTATGAGGTTTACGGAATTCGATCTCGGGGGCATGAAGGGACAGTACATCCTTGCGGCGGCTCCCGAGTCCAAGCCGTGGTTACTTTTGTCGGAAGACGGCAAAACCCGGACGGAAGAAGCTATTTTGGGACGACCGTATCCATTTGCGGACGAGGCATATTCTTTCAGCATCGAAAAGCTCACGCATGGAGCAGTCATCAAAAGCGACTGGAGAAACAACTCCGAGAACCTGCTCGGCCCTGCCATTATCGTGATGGTGAAGAACGGACCCGCGCAACAAATTGTTCTGGAATTGAATAAGCCGACCCACCTTGAAACCGGGTTTGGAACAATCGCCCTAATCTACAGGCGCCAGCAGGAGAGTCTGTAAGCATCTGATAGAAGCGAGAGAATAGGTTATATTATAGCTTGACAATAAAGTGACTTAACCAGAGCAGTATTAGACTGATGCCAGTGAGGATTGGACGGTATGAAAATGTCGGACATATTTGGCAAAGTGCTCATAATTCTGGCGGCTGGCGCGTTGGCTTCCAGCGTAGCTGCGGTGCAGAAGCCAACCACGGAGCAGAAGACGTGCGTTACGGAAGAATGCCACGCGAATTTCGCCAAGAAGGCCCACGTGCACGGCCCTGTTGGTCTTGGTGATTGCCAGTCGTGCCACAAGCCTGTGTCTGTTGTGGAACACACCTGGCAGCCTGCGCGTCAGGGCAGGGACCTTTGCGAATCCTGCCATCTGGAACAGACAGCCAAAAAGATTGTACATGAGCCGTTGAAAGCCGGCGACTGCTTGCAGTGCCACGATTCACACAGTAGCGACAACGAATTCCTCCTCACTGAGAAGACGGTTGCCGCCCTTTGCCAGAAGTGCCACGAAACTACCAGGGGTCTTCAGTTCCTGCATGGGCCTACAGCGGTTGGGGAATGCACAGTATGTCACGAATCTCACAGCTCCGACCACAAAGGCCTGCTGGTCACTGAACATTCCGAGCTTTGTTTTTCCTGCCATATTGTGACGCGGGATGAATTGAAGAAATACGAGTTTGTCCACGAACCGGCGAAGAACGACTGCATTGGCTGTCATGATCCGCATGGGGCCGGCAATCCAAAGATGGTCAAGGCGGTTGCCCCTTCACTTTGCTACACATGCCACAAGGATACCCAAGAAGCTGCTGAGAACTCCCGGTATAAGCACACCGTTGTGACCGACGTTGATGGCTGCATGCGATGCCATACTCCACATGCTTCGACAGTGAAATTTCTCTTGAAAAAGGATGCTGGGAGCCTCTGCATGACGTGTCACGACAAGCCCCAGGGGATAACCAAGGACGAGATACTGCCGGCTTTCACCGACCAGATCAAAGACAAGAAATTCTTGCACGGTCCTGTCGCCGAGAATGACTGCAGCGGGTGCCACGTTACACACGGCAGCAACTACTTCAGGCTCTTGGCAAAAGCGTACCCTCCGATATTCTATGCCCCCTTCTCGGAGAAGAACTACGAGCTGTGTTTTGGATGTCATGCAAAAACTCTGGTCTTGACCGCAAGTACCGACAACCTCACGGATTTCAGAAATGGAAAGCAGAATCTTCACTTCTTGCACGTCAACAAAGAACAGCGCGGCCGAACATGCCGTGCGTGTCATGAGACACACGCGAGCAACCTTCCCAGGCACATGCGCCAGACTGTGCCGTACGGAATATGGAATCTGCCGGTAGGATTCAGCAAGACGCAGACCGGCGGCAACTGCAAATCGGGCTGTCACGTGTCCAGAGAATACAATAGGGAAAACCCTGTGGACTATTCCGCACCGCCTGCGGCGACGAAAAACGAACCGGTTGAACCGAAAGGAAACAAGGATGAGCCTGCCGATGCGAACCAGACGTGAGGTTGTCGTATGTGTGATTCTGATGCTCTCTGTGGGGTCGCCCCGACTGTGTCCGACGGCCCTTGCCCAACGCAGGCTTGCCGCCGGCGAAGATGTGCCGGAATTCTCCGCCGCTGACCTGGCCGGGCGGACCTTTAACTACAAACACGGCAGCAACAGAGTGCTGATGGTCGCGTTCTTATCAGCCAAGCAGGAACGTTCCGCTCGGGCGGCAGCCGACATCGAGCAAGTTGTTGGCAAGCTGCCGGCAGAAGTCAATAACCTTGATGTTGTTGTCATAGTGGATGACCCTAACTGCTCCTACTTCCAAAAGGCGAAAAACGGGGCGGCGAAGAATTTCCACATGGTTTCGGATGCCGACTTCAAGCTTTGGGGCAAGTTCGGCATTATCGCGATGCCGACCGTGATTCTCGGCGGAGCCAACGATAAGGTCCTGTGGGTAAAGGCCGGGCATGAATATGCCTTTGCTTCACTGCTGCGTGCGAACTTGAATCGGGCCTTGGGAATTGCTCAGGAAATCGACCCGAACGAAGCAGGGAAGGTCGAAGCGGTTGCGAATGACACCGTCGCGGCACGCGTCAAGAGACATCTGCAAATGGCAAGGATGCTTGAGCAAAAAGGCCGAGTAGAGTCTGCTATTGCGCAAATAGAAGAGGCCAGGGGTCTCGACCCAAATTCCCTTGAAGCTGCCTTGTTGCTCGGGGAACTCCTGTGCCGGGTCGGCCGTAGTAAAGAGGCATTGGACGTCATCGGACATTTGGATACAGCCGAAGGCTCCAACAAAGCTGAGCTGTTGTTGATATCCGGCTGGGCAAGGCGCCAAATGGGCGAACTCGACGCCGCCGAGGAACTCCTGCTCAAAGCAATAAATCTGAATCCGGGATTCAGCCGGGCCTTCTTCGAACTGGGCAAGATATACCAGGCCCGCAAGCAGACAGACAAAGCGATGCTGTCCTACCATAGAGCCTTGGCGATCATCTTTGCTGAGCAGGATCCACCATCGGATTCTCACTACTGATAACGGCCTTCGGCTTGTATTCCCGAACATGGGAATACTCACCTCTTCACACAAACCGCTTGCGGAATGTTCCGCTTTTTTCAGCAGTGTAACCTCTGCATTTATAGGCTGTTACAGTACGCTACGTTCCCGACTGAGGTTGGCCCAGGTACCTGGCACAGGCCTTGCAGCACTGATACGACGGATGCTCAGGTTACGTTGACCTAAGCAGGCATTTGTTCAGGTTAAGGAGTTTTTGGAGGTAATTGTGATGAAGAAATTTAGGCAAGTAATTTTTGTGCTGGCGCTCTTGGCTATGGCACTGCCGGTCTATGTCATGGCTGCTGCCCATTCGGATTTTGGCTGCAAGAGCTGCCACGCCCCGCACCATGCGGAAATTCTGCCCGGAGTTCCGCTATGGAACGGCAGTGAAACCACCAAGACCTTCACGCTTTACTCAAGCACCACTTTGGATGCAACCGTGGGTCAGCCTGATGGGTCGTCAAAGCTGTGCCTCAGTTGTCATGATGGGAGTTTTGCCCTCATTGCAGGAAGCAGCATGGATTTTGGTTCGAACCTATCCACATCACACCCGATTTCGTTTATATACAACGCTGCGTTGGCCACTACGGACGGTGCTCTGAAGAATCCGAGTGCTGCCAGCACTCTGGGTGGTACTATTGCACAGGATCTTCTTGATTCTGTCAGCAAGGTTCAGTGCACGAGCTGCCACGATGTCCACACGTCGGGCGTCGGTGATCACTACCTGCGGGGCTATGATTACTTCGATGGGTTCGCTGGTGGAGACCTCTGCCGGATGTGCCATTTGAAATAAGAAGGCAACGTAGCTAATATAACAATATTGGTGGTCGCCGCATCTTGGATTGGATTAGACCACAACGGGCAAATAAATACTCCTAAAAATGGAGGGTTCCAGAGGAATGAGTCCTCATTCAGTTGAAGGCCAGCGGAGAATGTACGTCCTCAGATCTGCCGGTCTGTCCTCTGAATATTAAGATATCAATACCGGGGGTGACAGGATTATCGGCTTTTTGACAAGCCCTTGAGGCAATGATAGACCCGCAGAGCTTCAGAGAAAAGTCTTCATTTCGGACGGAAGTCAATGCACTAAAGGGAATCCGGATCTAAAGCCTGCATAACACATCGGGCCTCGTCCAAGTCTTCGTGAACATTAGTCGCGCAAACGGTTGCTGCTTCTATGTTCGGCCTTGAAGCCGAAGTCATCAATACAAGGACGCAGGGAAGGAAGCTTAACCGCATCGCCGGATTTCCCAGAGGGTATGTGATATTGCAGACGTGGAACATATAGTGATTTGCGTTTTAAGCACAGGTGGCTGAAAGTCTTACGGTCGTTCTGCTTTTTCCTATACTGGGACTTAGAAACTGACGAAAAGATAGCTATGGATGTGAATAGGTGCAACTTGCTGTTACAAGACAGGTTATCCATCACTCTCACAATGGGCGTTTGGGCTCTCCTTGTGTTCTCTGGGTGTCAGAAACCGGCCTCAAAAGAAGCTATCGGACCGGTGTTCTACCCAAAGCCGCCTGACAAACCCCGGCTCCAGTTTCTCAAGTCTTTCTCCGGGCCTAAGGATGTAGGCGTTAAAGGCCCATCGGGTTTCCAAAAGTTCATAATAGGAGAACCTGAAGTGGAGGAGAAAATCGGAAAACCTTATGGAATGGCAATATTTGAGGGGAAATTGTATGTCTGCGATGTCGGCAGGCGGCTCGTGGAGGTGCTTGACCTTCAGAATAAAACGTTCGGCTATTTGACAAAAGACCGGCGATTGATAAATCCAATGAACATATGTATTGATGATGGCACAAAATATGTGGCAGACTCGGTTGCCGGCGCAGTCTTCGTCTTTGACGGGAGCGATACATTAAGTGCGATATTGGGCAAGGAATTGGAAATCAAGCCCATCGATGTGGTTGTGCGTGAGGAGCTGTGTTATATCGCCGATGCTAACAAAAACCAGGTTGTTGTTATCAACAAACGCACAGGACAGCAGATCACTCGAATAGGCCAGGAAGGTGATAATGAAGGACAATTCAAGCTTATCGGTGATTTAGCCCTGGATAATCAAGGTAACATTTATGTCACTGATAAAGTCAAAGGGCAGATAGTGAAGTTCGACAAGTCCGGACTGTTCCAGCGCACTTTTGGCCAGTTGGGTGATAATATCGACCAGTTTGTCAGGCCCAAAGGGATAGCTGTCGATATGGATGGAAGAATTTGGGTTGCCGACGCCGCCACGGAGGTAGTGAAAATACTCGATCCTGAAGGCCAGCTCCTGTTGTTTTTCGGTTTGCCGGGAAACAAACCTGGAATGGTAAACCTGCCCTCCAGAGTGAGAATAGACTATGACAACGTCGGAATGTTTCAGCAATACGCGGTGCCCGGAGCCAACCTTGAGTTCCTGGTGCTTGTGGCGAACCAGTACGGCGCGAATAAAATCAATGTTTATGGTTTTGGGAACTTTCCCGAGGCAAATGTCCCACTTGCGGCTGAGCCGGCACAGCGATGAAGAAAAGGCAGTTACCGGCCGCTGCTTGAATGGAAAGGTGCACGGCACAGTGCGTATCCGGCGCAAACCTGCAATCGCTTGCTATGTAATGTTCGCAATGGGACTGGCCGCATCTCTGGCAGGATGTAACCCGGCTGCGCGACATAGAATTCTGGCGTTTTTCTTCGATGGAGTTCCCCCGTTGGGATCGCAACAGCTTCAGAACAAGCAAAGCGATATGGAATTATCTCATCGGCGTGATAGAGCTGGGGTATCAGAGTCCGAAAAACAAGTCTGGTTTGTGCACGAACCACGGAAGGACTGTACTAATTGCCATGTACGGGGTGTCCAAAGCATCTCGTCTTCAGCCGGACTCATTGCACCCATACCGGAATTGTGTTTCCGCTGCCACACTGACTTCTTGGCTTCAGAACTCTTTGTTCATGGCCCGGTGGCTGTAGGCGAATGCTTGTTTTGCCACGAGAACCACAAGAGCAGGATACCGGGCTTGCTCAGGAAGGAGGAGCCAGAGCTTTGCTACGAATGTCACGAGATTCTTAAATCGGATCCGATACCGGGCCATCCATCCGACCCCAATCAGCAGTGCACGCAGTGTCACGATCCGCACACGGGTTCGGACAGAAGATTCCTGAAACAGCAATAGAAAAAGAGACAAAGCCAATTGTGGAAGAATGTAGCCGAGATAGCACGGAGCCGCCGGTGGGGAGCAGCGGCGTTATACTGCCCTCCTGTGCGGGTGCGTCGGGAGCAGCTCCACAGGTTTGTTGCTGCCGTTATCGTTGTTGCATCCACGATGGTCGTTGGGGGCTGTAATGTCCAGGTGGGAAGAGAAGAACGACCCCTTCTTCGGCACCAGCCCATTAAGGGAGAGCTGGAATTGACCTCGGAGCGTAGGACAGACGAGCAAGGATCGCCGGGAAACAGGCGGGAAGCCCAAAGCACTGTCTTTGAAGAGAAGCTGTCCCTCAGCACTAAAGGCGATTTGTACCATCCGAAGTTCCTGCTATTTGATGCTGCCATGGGTTTTGGCCTGGCTCAGCAGCGTTTTACTGCCGACAACGACTCAGACAGAACCTCAGCGGTTCTTGACGAATACGATTTCCATGCCAGTCTGCTGCCGCAAAAGCCCTATCCGTTGAGCGGCCATTTGAGCCGGACAGAGGGTCTAATACCTCGGCAGTTTCTCGGTTCGCTCAGGACCGAGACAGACAATATGGGCCTGATTCTGCCCTTGCGGGCAGGGAGCTGGCCTATGACTTTCGAGTGGAACAAATCCGAAACGAAGCAGGATGCTCTGGGCTTTTTGGCTTCAGACTTTTTCAACAGAGATTCAGACAGGTTCGGATATTCTTTAACACACGATTTCAGCCGCTTATCGCACTTGAGTTTCAGGTTCGATTCAGACAGGGTCTCTCAGCAAAGCTCAACAACGGCGACGGATTTGGACCAGAAAAGATACATGCTTTCCCATGATTGGATTTTTGGCTCGGACGAAAAACATCAGCTCAGTTCGATCGTATCGTCTCTTAACCAATCAGGTTCGTTTAACGTTGATGTTTTTGAATGGGAAGAACGCTTGAAACTGCAGCACAGTCCCACTTTTCTTACGAACTATGCTTTACGGTTAGCGGACACCAAACAACAGGATTTCACCAACAGAGAGTTCCGCGGCACAGTCGGCTTCGAGCACAAATTGTATGAAAGCCTGATCACGACAGGCAGCGTCTTTTCAGCCAAATCCGACCTTGGCGGACAGGGGGACCTTGATACGGATGGAGGCGTGCTTGGCTTCAACTACACCAAGAAAAACCGATGGGGTGTGCTGCTGGGTTCCTATTCAGCCGCTTTGACTCAGGAAAAGCAGACCGGCGGTACCGGTGTTGGCGTGGTAATAGACGAGTCGCACGTCTTTACCGACCCGTTGCCGATAACCCTCGATCGAGCGAACATCGACACATCGAGCATTATAGTAACAGATAGCACCGGATTAAATATATATACATTAGGAGATGATTACACAATTACGGAAATAAACGGACGGGTAAGGCTGAATCCGACCATCCTGGGAAGCATACCTCCCAACATTACCGACGGCCAGACGCTTCTTGTGGATTACAACTTCTTCACCTCGCCGAAAAGGGAAGATAGAACGCTTCGCCGGATGTTTCGCTTAAGGCAGCGATTTAAAAATGGCCTGTCGGTGTACTATGAGCACGAGAATCAGGATGAAACAGTCAGTTCAACTGTTGTTTCTATAGCCCCCGACGAGTTCAGCATTGATACGTTCGGCGCCGAATATACCAACAAAGGTCTTACGCTGCTGGGCGAATACTCTAAAGAAGCCTCCACACAGATCCCATCAACCAGCAAGCGTCTTGAGGCAAGGTACAACTGGCGGCTGGGTCCGGATACGACATCCGATATTCGCGTCTCCAGCCAGTGGCTTGATTTCGGCGAACCGGACCCGCGCAGTCTGGAGCTTCTTACATTCGGTTCAGGAATGTTCAGCAGATTATCCAGCAAGCTCACGCTTTCAAACACTTTTGATTGGCGAAACGAAGATGATAGTGTCTTCGGTAATACGGACGGATTATGGTTGGCCTCGGAATTGAGATATGATTACCGTCAATTGCACCTTATGACGGGCCTGGAATTCAACCAGCTTGATCGCAGAGACGACAGAATCAAGGGGATTTTTCTGTACTGTCGGTTAAAACGGCTTTTCTGATTGGAGCAAGGAATCGTATAATTACCTCCAGACCAAGAATGACTAAACAACGTCTTATCAGTGTAGCATTGTGTGTCCTGGGCCTTGTGTTGTCGTTTATTTGCGACGGTTGCGGCAGGCCTCAAGGTGAGTTGTTCCCTGCTCCCGCTGCGCATCTTGTCTGGCCTGAGCCCCCGGAAAAGCCGCGAATAAGGCACCTCGGCACCATATCGACCGAGAAGGATCTCAAGCGAGGATCTTCGTTCACCCAGACGCTCGGAGAGTTGATCTTCGGCAAGAAAGAAATGGGTGTTTTGCTGAATCCGTACGCGGTTGTTATGGATGAGGCGGACAGGCTGTTTGTTGCGGACACCGCCGGCGCGGCAGTGCACATCTTTGACTTAAACACGCGCGAATACAGGCAGTTTGCAGCCCTTGCGGAGAATGAAGCTCTGATAATGCCGGTTGCGATGACAACGGTTGGCGAGAACATTTATGTTGCCGACAGCGTATTGCATAAAATTTGCGT
>Ga0299915_10004106_pt1 | contig 10575 bp, 9 predicted proteins | sample RVTome_13_FD_200263 | JGI IMG/M metagenome (GOLD analysis project Ga0299915, IMG submission 200263) | Soil microbial communities from uranium-contaminated site in the Upper Colorado River Basin, Wyoming, United States - RVT92D227 (version 2) ... | reverse complement strand
CGGAGTTAAGTGCTAACCCGCGTGTTCTATTTAAGGCTTGTTTAGTAGAACACCAAGGAGAAAAATGAGGAAGTGGGGGCTGAGCGCCCCCTAGCTGCCTATGGCACGACCTTGAACGTGAACGTCTTGATGGCGGGGTCGCTCCCGTCGAAGTAGGTGTCGTTGTTGCTGTCGTACCAGCACTGCGCCTTGACCGTGTAAGATCCGGGGACTGCCGTCCATGTTCCGGAGACGACTGCAATGCCGCCCAGAGGAATGGTCGCAACGCCGGACTCGACCGTCGCCACGAAGCTGCCCGCGGCGGTGTATATCGAGAAGACGACCTTGGCCTTCACGGGCCCAGTTCCGATGTTGGCAATCTTGCCGTAGAAGGTCTGCGTGCTTCCCACATGGTGGATCGCCAAGTGGTGGAAATCGGGCCAGGCCTTATGACCAGCGAGTTCCGCCTTCAATGTCCCTGGCGGTGGAAGGTTTACTGTAACCGTCCCGTCGTTCATCTGGTTGTTGGCGAGATTGGTCTCATCGGTGACTGGGAGCGCTTTTGCACTAATCAGGTAGCTGCTTGGGACAACGCCTGTCGTGACCCATGAGAACGCGAGGGTTGCCGTCTGAGACGGCTGCAGGGTCACGTTCTGTGTCCCCACTAGTATGCTCCCCGCGAACGCCTGGACCGCTGGTGCGTCGCTGGCGGTCCCGACGTTCTTCACGGTAACCGAGATGGTGACCGTGTCGCCTATGGTGACCGTGAGTGGCGACGCCGAAACAGCAGTGACCGCGACGTCATGGACTGTCGGTGGTGGTGGTGCGACGGTGACCCACGTCCCGAACATCGTCACTGGGTGGATCGTGCAGAGGTAGGTGAACGTCCCCGCCAGCGAGGCGGTGAACACTATCGTTGTCATGCTCGTGAATATCGGGGAGGTCGGCTCTCCGGCGTCCGGTATGCCATTACCGTTGTAATCCAGGAGGAATTTGTGTGGGAGCCCGTCTTCTGAATGAAGCATCAGGGTGACGACATCATCCTTGTTCACCGTGAGGGTGGGTCCCGGCATTGTCTCGCCCCCCGGCGACGTACCCCAGCCCGTCGCTGCATTCCCGTAGAGATGAATCGTGACAGAAGCGGCCTTCGCTGAAGGTATCGCCGCAGTCACTAGCGTTCCTAAGAACAGGCTCAACACTATCAAGACCATAGGGTATTTCTTCTGTTTCAGAACCAAGCTTCTACCCCCTAGCCACTCATTGGCGGGTTGATGGCATTAGGCTGACCTAACTTATCAACCTTATCATATGATTCATGTCTTCTGAAAGGGGAACTCTCGGTGCAAACCGCACCGATTTCCTGAGCACAAATCGGCTAGCGAGGCTCAGCCACGAACCGAGGAGCGAGTGTATGCTCCGTGAATATCTCCTCGTCAGAACCGACGAAGCCGCACCATCCAGGATAGAACGAATAGTCCAGAGAAGCTACCCCGATGTAGTCGCCGATGAACGGTCTGTCAAGCCCGGGATTGATCTGATTGTCTGTAATGCGGCGGTTCCCGAACGTGACACCGCCATCCCACGAAATGCCTGCGTATACGTCCATCAGGAAGTCCATCGGATCGCGCCGCCTGTCGTAGAAGACGACGTCAATTCTCCCGGTGATCGAGACAGAAACGAACGGGAAGAACTGAGCATTCATTGTGCCGTCATTGTTGACCTTCTTCGGAGTGGACCAAGTCTGTCCTCTGTCCCTGGAGTATGATATGCGAATGTCTGAATTGCCGTTCGTCGCGTCCTGCCACACGACGTAGACGGAGCCGCCGTAAGGGCCAGTGGAATGATCCGTCGCGCTGCTCGGTAGCGTCGGCGTCCTGTAGAACTCTGGCAGGTCACCGGGGTCGACGATGTTGGAGACGAAGACCGGACTCCCGAACGTGGCGCCCCCGTCCAATGACCTGACCACGTACAGCTTACTCAAAGCGCCCGAGTAGCTCACGAAAGAGACGTAGATCTCGCCGTTCGGTCCGACGGAAGGCTGCGACCCCTGGCAGTAGAGCTGGGTACCGCTGATCTTGAACGGAGCGGAATAGCTTGCACCGCCATCTGTGCTGCGTGAGAAATAGATGGGGCTGGTTCCAGGGCCTGTGATGCTGGAGAAGTTGGTCCAGCTGATGTAGATGTTGTTCTTGTATGGGCTGCCGACCGAAGTGTCGATGGCGATGTAGGGCTTGTCGTGGAATGGCGGGGCCGCAGGAGTCGAGACGACATTCACCGGAGGAAGCCAGCTGGTCCCGCCATCCGTGCTCTTCGCAATCGCTATTGTGTTGTTCGCTATGTATGGCGGTCCAGGGAGGGGGACGAAACCAAGACATGCGAAGTATGCGTTGCCAAGGATGTCGTAGGCGACGCTCGGGTCACCGGCGTAGTTGTCCCACAGGAGCGCCCCCGATCGGGGGATCAATCCCATGACCCAGTGAGCTCCGGCATCGAAGGAGTTGTAGACGCCGCACCATGCGCCGCTGCCAAGATTGTCCCAGCCTCTGTAGTCGTTCGCACCCATGATCAGGTTGGCGTTGTTCGTCGGGTTGATCGCCACGCTGACCTCGTTCTGGCTCTTGTTGGTGAAGGTGACGCGCACGTCGTCGGCCCGCATGTTCGTCACAGGTACGGGGCCTCTGATCGGAGTAATCGCAAGGATAGAAGGGCGGGTGGCGACGAAAGAAGGCTGACTCGCCTCCTGGGTGACTGCCTTCACGACTCCGATTGTGGGCGCACCGAAAACCGCGACTAGCATCAAAGAAACTAGGACTCTGAGTGTTCTCATAGTGCCACGCAGGTTGGGAATCTAAGGATTCCCCCTCTTAAGTAATCTCGCAAATCGTGATACGCCCCTGGATTCTCGTCGCGCCAATCCTGCATCCGAGAACATATAAATAGAGCACTCAGTCTTTCACGCCGAACTGAATGTTGTTGGTGAAACTTGGCGGGAGTGTGATAACTGACAAATCAAAGCTGAGGACCGCCCGCCCATTGGTCCTGGACCGTCTCGCGAGGGAAGCCGCCACCGCGAAGGACGATCTGATCCTGGTTCATGGGGCCGGCTCATTTGGGCACATTCTGGCGGAGAAGTACAGCCTCCACAAAGGATACCACGACGATTCGCAGCTGGAAGGGGTCGCCGAGGTGCAGAGGGATGTGAGGGGACTGAACCTGATGGTGGTCGACGCGCTCAGGGAGGCGGGTGCCCGCCCGATCTCGATCCCGCCAGGAATAGCCGTGAAGTTCAGCGGTGGCATGCTTCGCGAACTCGATGTCGACCTCTTCAAGGAGTATCTCAGACTCCGGATGATCCCGGTCACCTTCGGGGACGTGGTTCTGGACGATACGTGGCGGTTCTCGATATGCTCAGGAGACGACCTGATGCTCGAACTGTCCAGAGTGTTCAGACCGACCAAGAGCATCTTCGTGGCAGATGTGGACGGTGTCTTCACAGGCGATCCCAAGGCGAAAGGCAAGGGCGAGCTGCTGCGAGAAATCAGGACCGAGGACGTCGGGAAGGTGAACCTCTCCATGCGCTCTGGCGCGGACGTCACGGGCGGTCTGGAGGGCAAGTTGAGGAAGATGTTCGAGGCCGCGGGCCACGCAGGCGAGAGCTGGATACTCAACGGTCTGGTGGCGGGCCGACTCAAGGACGCAATAGCCGGAAAGTCGTTCGTAGGTACAAGGGTGGTGGCATAGATGCCCGAAGAAAGCATCACGGAGCAGAGAAAGGCGGATCACGTCGACATAATACTCAAGGAGAACGTTAGCGCGGAGTACAACTTCTGGAACGACGTGCACTTGATTCACGAGTCGCTCCCGGAGGTCAACTACGACGACATCGACATCTCGACGAAGTTGTTCGGCCAGAAGCTGAACGCTCCTCTCGTGATTTCGTCGATGACCGGCGGCTTCGCTGCCGCCAAGGAGATAAACGCGAATCTGGCAAAGGCGGCGGCGGAGGTCGGCGTCGCTCTCGGTGTCGGGAGTCAGAGGGCGGCGCTTGAGCACCCCGAACTGGAAGACACCTATGCCGTCGTGAAGGACTACGACGTGCCTCTGAGGTTTGCCAACATCGGTGCGCCTCAGCTCATAGAGCAAGAAGGCAAGGGCGCGTACGGATTCGAAGAGGCGCAGCTGGCCATGAAGATGGTAGGGGCGCACGTGCTCCTGATCCACATGAACTTCCTGCAGGAAGTCGTGCAGCCTGAAGGAGACAAGAGGGCGAGGGGGTGCCTGTCAGCGATCCAGCGGCTTGCGATGAGACTGCCCGTCGTCGCCAAGGAAACAGGTGCGGGAGTCTCAAGGTCGATGGCCATCGAGCTGAAGACGGCGGGAGTGAGAGGCATTGACGTTGGCGGTCTCGGGGGGACGAGCTTCTCGGCGGTGGAGTACTACCGCGCGAGGAAGGAAGGACAGAGCGACAAGGAGCGACTTGGGGCAGCCTTCTGGAACTGGGGGATCCCGACGCCAGCATCCGTCGTGATGGCCAGGGTCGGACTGCCCGTCATAGCCACTGGCGGTGTGAGGACGGGCCTCGACGTGGCGCGTGCTCTCTGTCTGGGCGCGTCCGCCGCTGGCATGGCCAGGCCACTTCTGGAAGCGGCAAAGCAATCCGCGGAAGCAGTGGTGAAGGAATTGCAGCTTGTCATAGACGAGCTCAAGACTGCGATGTTCCTGACGGGCTGCGCCAACTTGGACGATCTTGCGGGCGCGCAGTGCATCGTCACCAGGCCGACATCCGACTGGATGGGGGTCGGATAGATGGTCTCGATCGGCGTGGTTGACTTCGAGAGGTACCTCGACGAGAAGTCAGACCGCGTCGATGAGGAACTCATCGCGTTCTTCAGGAGAGGCCCGGAGATTCAGAGTCTCTCCGACGCAGCGCTCTACTCCATGGGGCTCGACGTCGCTGACAGGAAAATGCGGGGGAAACGCATCAGACCTGTGCTCTGCATCCTCGCATGCGAGAGTCTTGGCGGTTCGTCGGATCTGGCGATGCCGGTAGCCATGGCCAGCGAGATAATGCACAACTTCCTCCTGGTCCACGATGACATCGAGGACGAGGACAGAGTCAGGCGGGACAGGCCAGCCACGTGGGTCAAGTACGGCCTCGCCCATGGGATAAACGTCGGTGACTATCTCTTCGCAAAAACGTACGAAGCCGCACTCGGCTGCGTGGAGCGGGGACTGGACAAGGGCAGGATGAACAGGCTCATGCAGCTCATCACGAAGACCATCGTCCACACCGGAGAAGGACAGGCGCTCGACATCGGTGCGCGGTCCCGCCACGACATGACGATCGAAGAGTATCTCCACGTCACGATCGAGAAGACGGGCTACTATCTCGCTTGTCCGGCCGTTGGAGGGGCGCTCGTGGCGGGAGCGGACGAAAGAATTCTCCATGCGCTGGAGGAATATGGCAAGTGCATCGGACCGGTGTTCCAAATCACTGATGATGTGATCGACCTGACAGAGGGCAAGGGCCGTGGCGAGAAAGGCTCGGACATCAAGGAAGGCAAGAGGAGCTATCTGGCGGTTCACACCGCAGCTCGATGCACCGAGGCTGGTAGGAAGCGTCTCTTCGAGATACTCGACAAGCCGCGGGAGAAGACCACCGCCAAGGACGTTGAGTGGGTGACTGCCCTGTTCGACAAGCACGATGCCGTTGCCGCCGCGAAGATGGCGGGAGAGGAACTACTGGAGAAAGGACGCAGGTCGATCGCTTCCTTGCCTGAAGTTCTGCGAGAGAACATCTCGGCCGCTTCGCGCTACATGCTCAAGAGGACGAGATAGGCGGCCGGCGGGGCCTTCCCGCCGCTAGCATGCCCATATGTTTGCTCGCTCTGCAGCGGTTGACCGGTCTCGTTCTATTTCGTCAGATACCGCCAGGACAGCAGAATCCCGATCGTGGCGAAGACGAGGGCGAAGACTCCGAGGAATAAGAAGTCGCCCGCCAAAGTCCCCCAATTCGGTTGCATCAGTAAGAATTGGCGCGCCGCGTCGGTGCCGTACGTGACAGGGTTGACCTTCGCCACGTTCTGAAGCCAGTCGGGCATGAATTTCGTTGGGAACAGAGCGTTGCTAGCGAACAGAAGAGGCAGGTTCAGGAGGTTCATTATCGCCATCTGCGTCTCCCAGCGGGTCGATCGGATTGCGATCGCCACGAACATCGATGAGAGACCCACGCTCATCAGGAAGAGAGCGGCGAACACTCCCAGCAAGAACACCGGGTTGAAATCAGCCCCGACATGCAGGCCCAGAGCGACTGCCGCGATGAGCACGATCCCCGCTTGCGTGAGCGACCTCACTACCGCTATGAAGACCTTGCTGAGGATTATGGAACCTCTGCTCGTCGGTGTGCTGAGCACCTTGTTCAGGAAACCCAGCCGCCTGTCCCAAACGATTGACATGCCGCTGAACATCGTCGCGAAGAGAGTGACGAACGCAAGCATGCCAACCGCCATGAACGAGAAGTAGTCGGAAGCGCCGAATGCCTCCGCGAAGACCGACTGGCCGCCAGGGCCGGGAGGAGCGAGAGCCGTGAGATTGAACGCCTTCCCAAACAAACCCATCCAGATGATTGGCTGTATCAGGCTGATGAACAGGACGATGGGCTGCTTGTACCACTTGCGCAGCTCCCGCCCAGTCAGAGCCACGAGGCCGCTCATGATTTTGCCCTCCTCATGGTGATGCGTCTGCGAAACAAATCCTCCCTGTTGCCTTCCTCTTCTCGCATCGACCGCCCCGTGCGCTCCAAGTAGACCTCGTCGAGGGTCGGCTTCGAGATGGAGATGCGCGTCACCTTCAGATTCTGCGATCGCACAACGTCGAGGATGACTGGCGCGGTTTCCTCACCGTTCACGACTTTGAGCCGGAAACCGCTCTCAACAGATTTCACGTCGCGGACCGTCGAAAGCCCGCGGAAGATCTCTGGAAGTTTGTCAAGCGGTCCGCCATTGACTCTGAGTTCCACGATGTCACCGCCCAAGCTCTCCTTGAGCACTTCCGGAGAATCGAGGGCGACGATTCTGCCGTGGTCTATGATCGCGATTCTGTCGCACAGGTGGTCGGCCTCCTCGAGGTAGTGAGTCGTCATGAAGAGAGTCATGCGGTACTGCACCTTCAGGAGTCTTATGTACTCCCACACAGCCGCCCGCGTCTGAACGTCGAGGCCCAGAGTTGGCTCATCGAGGAACAGGACGCGCGGGCGGTTGATGAGTCCGCACGCCAGCTCAAGCCGTCTCCTCATGCCGCCAGAGTATGTCTCGACCTGGCGGTTCTTGGCGTCGTTGAGCTGTACGAGATCGAGGAGCTCGTCAGCGCGCTTTTGCGCCTCGCCCTTGGGCACGTTGTAGAGCGCGGCGGTAAGCCGGATATTCTCCATGCCGGTTAGATCCTCGTCCGCCGTGTATTCCTGCGGGACGAGCCCAATCGTCCGCCGCACCGCCACGGCGTCGCGACTGATGTCGTGGCCGCATACCTTTGCGGAGCCCGACGTCGGTCTGAGAACTGTAGTCAGCATGTTGATCGTCGTCGTCTTGCCTGCGCCGTTGGGGCCGAGGAAACCGAATATCTCTCCTTCCTTCACGTCGAAACTCACGTTGTCCACGGCTCTGAGTTTGTTGAAATCACGGCTCAGTCCAGACACCTCTATCACGTTGTCAGCCATCAAAAGCCTCCTGCGGTCATTTCGCCAGAATCTTCATCATTCGCGCGCGCATTTGAATCAAGACATTGCGCAGTTCCCGTGCCTGCCTGGGGGTGACGCTCCTCATGTTCGCCTTCATCAGTCGTCCGGTTTCCCGCAGTTCCCGGAATAGAGCCGCCCGTTCCGGACCGACTGCTGACTCAAAGGCACGAAAACGCTTGTCAATCTCCGCCCTCTGGCTCTTGAGGAACTTCCTGCCCCTGCCCGAGATCCGGTAGGTTTTCTTCCGCTCCTCGCCGCTGACATCCGCCAGTCCCTGTCGTACCAGGGCGCGCAGGGCAGGGTAGATGGCACCAGGACTCGGCTTGTAGAATCCGTGATACCTTTCTTCCAGGATTTTCATGATCTCGTAGCCGTGCATCGGACGCTCCTCGAGCATGTGCAGCACGAGCCCCTTGAAAGCCCCCTTGACGAGGAATGGAAATGTGCCGCCGAATGGCGGTTCGTGCTTCACGAAGAACGCGATATATCGCGATATATTTGAAGTTGGCGTTGTCACGGACCCGGGTCACAGGTTCGCAACCCGATGGCCACGTTGCCGTCCTTCATTCCACACCCTTTGCAGTGAGGTGGAAAGCAACTTCCTTTTGCTCTTCGATATGTCTGTGCTTCACTATGACCGCCTTGCGGACCCCAGGGCTCACCTTCTCAAGTCTCACCAGCACCTTCGCATTGTGCGAAAGCATGTGCCCCCCAAGCGGCATGTACTCGCCCGTCTCTATGTCTGTGTACACCTGAGACGTGAGGACGACTGGCAGGTTCATCTCCCTGGCCATCTGCATGAGCATCGTCACCTGGCGGGTGAGGGACCTGCGGTCCTCCCGTTCTTCGTTCCTAAGGGTGACGCGGAAATGCGTCGTCGCACTGTCAAGAATGATGATGCCTATGTCTTTGTTTTTCTCGACGAGGGTGAGGGTCTTCTCGATCATCTTCTCCTGATCGTCGATCGTGTAAGGCTCGGAGAAGAGTATCTTCTTGAGCACAGTCTCGAAATCATCACCGCACATCTGCCTGAGGCGGTCGAGCGAGACGCCTTCAGTGTCAATGAACACGACCTTCTTCTCGTCTCGAGCCACGTTCCTGGCGAGCTGGATGCATATGTTCGTCTTCCCGCTCCCCGCCTCGCCGTAGAACAGGGTTATGCACCCCCCCTCGACTCCCCCGTCAAGAAGGTCGTCGAGAGGCTTGCACTGCACCTGGACTTTCACGTTCGGCAACACCGCCGGAGTACTTATTTAATGCTTGGGCGGAGGTAGAGGGAGGCCATGATTCGCCGCCAGGTTGACATGAACAGAGGCAGCGGCACCTAGGCAACATTGATATATCGCCCAGTCAATGAACTTCAGCATAGAATCGGCTGTCCCGAATTCCCTGTTCGGCACGGCTTTACAATGTTGGGGTAAGTACTTGAGGAGGCGCGTGGGCGCGTCATTTGTGGGCAGTTCAGACGCTGTCTGCCATCATTTTGCAAAGGAAGCGCCTAACGCGGGAGGCAGGCGATGAACGGCCTCGGCCTCAAGGGCATCGAGCCTCTTCTCAGAGGAGCCGACCTCGACGGCGCCGTCGTGCTCTGCGAGGCTCCGGAAGGTGCGGAGAGGAACCGCCTCTGCTGGCAGTTCATGAAGGCGGGGCTTTCGAACAATGAGAAGGTCCTGGTCGTCCTCACTCAGACCTCCCCCGAGGAGATGAAGCGCGGTCTCGGCAGCCTCGGAATATCAGCTGACGAGGAGGTCAACAAGGGCCGGATCGTTTTCCTCAACTGGTCGGAAATCTCAAAGGCTGATGCGGCGAAAGGCACTTCGCGTCTCCCCGCCCTCGTCACAACAAAGATCGCTGAACTGGGAGCGGGTGTGAAGAAGAGGATTCTGGTCACGGGCCTCGAACGCATACTCTCCTCCTTGCAGCAGGATGAGCGAGTCAAGTTCCTTTCGGAATTTGTTGGTCAGATGAGGTCGGGAGCGGCACTGAGCCTCGCTGTCGCCGACATGAAAGGCGTCGGAGACGACAAGCTGGAGCAGTTCCACGAGCCATTCGACGGCGTCCTCAGAGTCACGGCTGACACTCTTGGAACGGGCCTCATGATAGGTGTGGTGTCGTTCGAGGGCGTCCAGCGAACCGGGATCTACCTGCCTCTGCGCAAGGTCGGAGAGGAACTTGTGGCGGGACTGAAGGCGGGAAAAGGGCTGGCGGCACAGGCCTGCCCCCAATGTGGTTTCCAGGTTCTCCCGGGGTTTGACGTTTGTCCGAGGTGCAAGGCCGATTTGAGGAAGCCGAAGGCGGCTCCTCCCCCCGGTGCACCGTCCGTCTTCGACTATCTGGAGAAGTTGCGGGTCGAATCCGGAGTGAAGGAGCCAGTGGACCGAGGCGGGAAAGAGGATGAGGAGCGGAGGAAGAAACTGGAGGAGTTCCTCAAGTCCGTCGGCGTCGTCGAAGGGAAGGACAAGGAGGTCGCGAAGGAGCGTCTTCGGGCTATCGCACGATCCAGGGCGACTCCCGCAAGGATGCCAAAGGGCCCCGGTAGGACGAACGGGCTGACCAACGGACTGACCAACGGGCTCGCCATGGGCGCGGGGATGGTCAACGGCCTCGGCCGCACGGCCGGAAAGGTGAACGGGACCGGGAGGACCAACGGTCTGGTGAACGGACTGAGCAAGGCGCGCCGAGGCATGACCAACGGCCTGACCAACGGGAATGGGTTCACGAATGGCCTCGGCTCCAAGCGGTTCCAGAAGCAGACGAAGTACCACCGGTGGAAGCTACTTCTTGTCCCGGTGGCGGCAGCTGCCCTTCTCATAGCGCCCATGATGGTTCCATCCGGCCTGCTCAGACCCGTGCTCACTCTC
>Ga0299915_10004102_pt1 | contig 10577 bp, 11 predicted proteins | sample RVTome_13_FD_200263 | JGI IMG/M metagenome (GOLD analysis project Ga0299915, IMG submission 200263) | Soil microbial communities from uranium-contaminated site in the Upper Colorado River Basin, Wyoming, United States - RVT92D227 (version 2) ... | reverse complement strand
AATTATATACGTTAAACGGTAGTTTACAATTAAAAGAAGACTATTGGAAAATGTGTACATTGTGCAAAGCATGCGAAAAAAATTCTAACGATAAAATTAAAGTTAAATGGGAAAAGGATTCGTATCTCTTTTTGATAGAAAGCGATGGTGTACTTCCCTTTGACGCGTTACTTAAGAAGACTTTTGAAATTTTCACCGAAAAAATAGACGAATTCGTTAGTAAGTTAGAAGAAATTAAGATCTAATGAAAAATTTATTAAATGATTTTATATTTATATAATGAAGTAAAATAAATGAAGTTATAGTATTATGTCGCATCGCATAACGGGACCCAGTAATTATTACCATCGCAAATTAATCAGGCAACTGTGGAAAACAAAAAGAAGGATATGGAAAGTGGTTTCGAGAAAATTATCTAGTCCAAGAAAAAATAGAGTGGAAGCAAATCTATATAGGATAAATAATAAAACGAAAAACAACGATGTAATCGTTATTCCTGGAAAAGTAATAGGAATGGGCGATTTAGACCATAAATTAACGATCGCCTGTTTAGGAACTTCACAGTCAGCTAAAGAAAAAATTGAAGCTTCCGGAAGTAAATTGATATCAATTGAAGAGTTAATGAATCAGAATCCTAAAGGGACTAATGTAAAAATATTTTATTAAAAACATGGAATATAAATTCGAGTGATAAAAACACATGATAGAATACAAAGTTATTGACGCAAAAGATAAAATATTAGGGAGATTGTGTAGTCAAGTTGCGAAAAAAGCGTTATTAGGAGAAAGAATTGTAGTTATTAACGCTAAAGATGCGATTATTAGTGGTAATAAGAGTAGTATCCACGAACAAAATTTAGCAAAATTAAGAATTCGAACTCACTTTAATCCTAAATGGGGACCGTTTCACGATAGAAGACCTGACACGTATATGAGAAGGGTCATTAAACAAATGCTCCCACGAAAAAAAATACGAGGTAAAGACGCTCTTAAACGTGTTCATGTCTATATAGAAGATATTCCCGAAAGATTCAAAAACAGGTATCAAAAATTAGTTCCTGAACAAATTCAAAATGCAGATAAATCGCGATTATCGTATTACAATAAAATTATTACCTTAGAAAATTTATGTCTTAGAATTGGTTGGAACAAAAAAGAATTTGAGGCGTAAATAAATGTCCGAAAAAGTAAGAATAATTCAATCGTCAGGAAAAAGAAAGCGTGCTATTGCGAGAGCCGTTCTGAAATACCCTGGAAAAAAAGGACAAATTAAAATAAATAATGTTCCGCTAGATTTATACGAGCCTGAGATGGCAAGAAATAGAGTAAAAGAAGTTTTAGAAGTTGCAAATAATCCTAAAGTTGAAAAATGCGATATTAAAATAGATGTGCGAGGCGGCGGCAAAATGGGTCAGACGGAGGCAGTTAGAATTGCGATAGCAAAAGCGTTAAACGAACTTATTAAAACAAAAATAATCGAAAAAACTTTTAGAGAATACGATTTTTCTCTTTTAAGCGGCGATTCAAGAAGAACGGAGCCAAAAAAATTCGGTGGTCCAAAAGCCAGAGCAAGGCGTCAGAAGTCGTTTAGGTAAGCTTTAAACTAATTCTTTAAAAATTGATTTAAAAACTTATAAAAATTTAATATTTAAAAAATTATTATATTATTTTTGCTCCTAATTTTTTTAGATCTTCAATAAAGTTTGGATAAGAATCGCTTACTACTTCAACATTTTCGATTGAAGAACTCGATTTAGCGAACAAAGCAGCTATACAACAAGCCATAGCTATTCTATGATCGTTCTCGTGTTCTATTTTTGATGCACTCAATTTAGATTTGTAAACGGTTAATCTATCTTCTTTCTCTTCTAATTTTACGCCCATTTTAATTAATTCTCTTGCCATCACGGCAATTCTGTCGCTTTCCTTTATTCTCAATATCTTTGCGTTAAATAGCGTTGTTTTACCTTCCGCAAAAGCCCCTACTACAGACAAAATAGGAAACAAATCGGGAGTCTCGTTGCAATCAATCTCTATACCTTTTAATGGATACTTAGTAATACCTCCTTTTACTAAGATTTGATTTTTTTCTTTATTAATGGTTATATTTGCTCCCATTCTAGATAATATCTCTATTATTTTTTTATCTCCTTGAGGATTTCTAAAATCAAGATTATTTACGACCACTTCAGAATCGTTAGGAGCCAATGCGGTAGCAACAATTATAAAAGCAGCGGAAGAAAAATCGCCTGGAACGGTGTACACTTGAGGCCTATATTTTTGTCCAGTTTCAGTTTTATACGTTCCTATTTTTTTTTCGTCAATTTTTTCGTAGACTTTAATTCCAAAAGAATTTAAAACATCAAGAGTAATTTTAACGTAAGGATACGAAACTAATGAGGTTGTTATTTCTATTTCTACGAACTTGTTATTATTACAACGAATAAAAGGACTTAAAAACAAAAGTGCAGTAATAAATTGAGAACTTACGTCTCCTTGAATTTTGACTTTATTACAAAACTTTTGTACGCGTTGAATATGAACGGAATTTTTAGAAAATTTATAATCTGCTCCTAGATTCTTCAAAGAATCTAATAAAGGCAAAAGAGGTCGATCTCTTTTTAAAAAAGTACCCGAAAAAGTCAATCCTCCTTCGATTAATAAGCTAAGAGCACTAAAAATTCTTATGGTTGTTCCCGAGTTTTTACAATCAAGCGTTTTATGGATAGGTTTCAAAAACTTTACAGTTTTTTCAACAATATACGAGTTTTTAGCTTCTTCTCTTATATTTACGCCCAATTCTTTTAATAACTCAATTGTTACACCAACATCGCCAACTGTTAATGGATCTTTAACGATTGAAACGCCGTCTGCAAAACTAGCCGCTATAAAGGCTCTATGCGAATAGCTTTTAGAGGGCGGGGCTAAAATCTCGCCATTTAAACTTGTAGTCGGGTTTATTTTAATATCCATAATCTCTTTCCGAATTTTCTAAAAATAAAAGATTATTAAAATAATAAATAAATAGGAAAATAATAGTTATAATATTAATTAAATTATCACGTTTGATTGAGTTATTAACAAATTTTAAAAAATGTGAAAATAGTGGGAGATAATACTTTCGGAACGAAATTTAAGATAACATCGTTTGGTGAAAGTCATGGTAGCTTAATCGGTGTTATTGTTGATGGAGTTCCTGCGGGCATTGATTTAGATCTAAGATTTATACAATCGGAGCTAAATAAACGCCGACCTAAACAATCTCAATTATCAACGTCCAGAAAAGAACCCGATATCGCCAAGATTTTATCGGGTGTTTTTAACGGAAAAACAACGGGAGCTCCAATCTGTCTCGTAATCGAAAATGAAGATGTCGATTCTTCAGAATACGAAAAATTTAGGAAATATTTAAGGCCTTCCCAAATTGATTACACGTCAATTAAAAAATACGGAGGATTTGCGGATTATAGAGGTTCTGGACGATTTTCTGGTCGAATAACGGCAGGATTCGTTATGGCAGGCGCAATTGCAAAACTTATTTTAAAGAAATTTAATATTAACGTGTTCGCTTATACGAAAAGTATCGGGAACATAGTTGACGACGAATTGTACGATGTCACAGATTACGAAAGAATCGATAATACGAGAGAATCTTCTGTAGTCAGGGCTTTAAACAAAGAAAAATCAAAATTAATGGAAAATCTAATAATTAAAGCTAAGGAACAGAAAGATTCCATCGGTGGAACTATCAAATGCATCGTTAATAATTATCCTAGCGGAATTGGGAGCCCTATTTTTAACAGCATAGAGTCTAATATAAGTAAAGCTATTTTTTCTATTCCGGCGGTAAAAGGAATAGAATTTGGAGCGGGATTTAAAGCGTCAACGATGAGAGGATCAGAGCATAACGATCCTTGGATTGTTGAAAACGAAAATATCAAGACAACAAAAAACGATTCTGGAGGGATTATTGGCGGAATTTCTACGGGGATGCCAATTGAATTTACCGTAGCAATTAAACCAACCGCAACAATAGGTATATCTCAGAAAACGGTTAATGTTGAAACTATGCAAAATGTTGAAGTCCAATTTACCGGTAGACACGATCCGTGTATTGTTCCAAGAGCCGTCGTGGTCGTCGAGGCCATGGCGTCCGTAGTATTATTAGATTTCTTATTAAACGAAGGAAAAATACCTTCCGTAATTAGGGATTAAATAATAAAATGTCGAACATGAAAGATTGCATCACTGCAGCATTAATAGGGGCTGGCGTTCGTGGATTAGAAATTTACGGTAATTACGCTCTTAAAATTCCGAATAAATTAAAGTTTGTCGCTGTTGCTGAACCTGAAGAAGGGAGACGTAATAAATTTGCTAAATTACATAATATTCCTAAAAAAAAGTGCTATAAGAATTGGGACGATTTACTGTCCGAAGAAAAATTGGCCGATGTTATTTTTATTTGTACGCAAGATCAATTACACACAAAACCATCGTTACAAGCGTTAGAAAAAGGATACGACGTAGTTTTAGAAAAACCAATGGCTAATAATTTAAAAGAATGCGTAGAAATTGTTAAAAAAGCTGAAGAGACCGGAAGAAAATTGTGGGTATGCCATGTATTAAGGTACACCGATTTCTTCGCAACAATCTATAAAATAATACAAAAAGGATTATTGGGGACTTTGATAAATATTTCTCACCGTGAAAATATAGGAGGTTTTCATATGGCACACAGTTATGTAAGAGGAAATTGGTGTAACGAAGAAATGTCGTCACCAATAATTCTTGCCAAATGTTGCCACGATTTGGACTTATTATATTGGATGGTAAATTCGCTTCCAAAAAAGCTTACATCTTTTGGCAATTTATTACATTTTAGAAAAGAGAACGCTCCTAAAGGTGCGCCTCAATATTGCTTAGATGGGTGTCCTATTAAAGAAAAATGTTTATATTATGCTCCAAGAATTTATATAGATATTGTTCCAATTACTCAAATTATGCAAAAAAGCGAGAATAAGTTTCTTAAAATTTTGGGAAGAATAAGACAAAAGCATAAAAAATTTCTCACTATTCTTTCTAAAATAATTCCTCTTTTGAAACGATTACGATTTTGGCAAGATTGGCCCGTATTTCCGTTATATTACGGTCTTAAAGAAAATTTTAAAGACGATGCCAAAAAAGGGATTTTAAAAAATAGTCTTTATGGGAAATGCGTGTATTATTGTAATAATAATGTTGTTGATCATCAAATTGTAAATATAGAATTTGAAAATGGCGTAACAGCAAATTTAATTGTACATGGATTCAGTCCTTACGACGGAAGATCGTTAAGAATTGACGGAACAAATGCAACTTTAATTGGAGATTTTTACAACTATGGGGAAAAAATTATTCTATACGATAATTTTTCAGGAAAGAAAAAACTGGTGTTTAAAAAGAAGTTAAAAATAGCTACAGGTGAGCACGGAGGCGGAGATATTGAACTAATAAACGAAATCGTAAAATCTTATTCAAATAAAGTTGAATTTAAACCCCTTACAAGCGCTAAAGAATCGTTAGAGAGTCATTTAATGGCTTTTGCTGCTGAAGAATCTCGTAAAAAAGGAATTGTCGTTGATATGGAAGATTTTCGTAAAAAATCGTATTTGGCGTAATTTTCATAAAAAAGCTTATATGGTGTCATTATTTATTTTAAATAAATTAATCGATAAAATGTATGTCAGAAGATAAGCAGATAGATACATCGGCTCAATTCATTGAATTCTACAAAAAAAAAGCAGAAAATTTAATTTCGCTAGCTGATAATCATTTTAAGAATAAAGAATATAAAAAATGTCTTGAACTATTGAATCAAGCGTATGGTATGTACCAAAAAGGGCATTATAACGACGAAGCTGAAAAAATTAAAAAGAGATTTACTGAAATTAAAGACCAATTTTTTAAAAAAAAGGAATAAATTTGTTATAAACGCTTGTCAATCATTTTCTTTATTATGTCGTTGATATGAGTTCCTTCCCAAAATATTTTTTTACAACTTGGATTTTCACATTGAAAAAAGGTGTCGTGAAATTTGAATGTTTCAGGTTGAACTTCGTTCTTAATTAATTCTTTATTTAGTATTTTACTTAAAATTGCATTACAAATCGAACACTTGGCTTTTTCCATCGAAAAATTGTAATTTAAATTAAGTTTATCTTTTAATTGCCCTAAATAATTATACACGCCTTCTCCTTCTAAAAAAACGCTATTTTTAGATGCTTTTTTGAAAAAGGGATAATCCCTCGTTATAATAATTCTATCGGTTTTTATAGCGTATTCCAATAACATATCGTCGGGAACAGGTCGCAAACCGAAAGTTTCCTCTAAATCGTTAGCATATACGGTATCGTATCCAAAAATCCTTAAAAAACGAGTTAATTTTCCTAACATTGCGTCCGTAAGAAATTTCAGAATCATATTTTACATTTATGTGTTTTTTTTTAGCGGATTCTAATAACTTAAAGCTTTTTACATAAGACTTCTATTATGTTAAATATAAAAAATATTTAAAATATAAAAAATTTTGATTTTTAACGGTTAAAAATATTTTTTAATAAAATTTGATACGATGATTATAAGAGAATTTTCGGAAAGGGACATTGAGGAGATAACTACGCTTATGAGATCGCTTTGTTCGATGAAAAAGCAAAAATTTGACGAAGAGCGTTGGAGAGCAAGTCTTGAAAAGCAAATGAAAGAAGATGCGAACTCGGGAGTGTTCGTTGCTTTTGATAAGAAAACAAATCAAGTTATTGGCATGGCTTATTGTTCTGTAAAAACTGATTCGGATAAAGGCTTTAGGTTTGGATATGTGTCTAATTTAATTGTTAAAGAAGAACAGCGTAGAACGGGTATTGGCGAATTGCTAGTGAGAAACGTAATCGATTTTTTTAGGCGTAATCATATACAATCCATAAGATTAGCTCTAAAAAACAATATCGACGGAGCAGCTCAAACTTTATTTCAAAAATTAGGTTTTCAAGAGTTGTTTAAAGTTTACGAATTAAAAATTTGAATATTACTTAAATAAATAGTATTCCTTGATTGTTTCCCTTAGTAGATAATCGTAGTTGGCCCATCTGTATTTTTTTAATTTTTGTTTGTTGTTTATAAGTTATATCAGTATATAATAAAATTAAATTTTTTTCCATGTTAACCGAAAAGAGAAGTGCAATATTTATTAATTCCGATTTTTCGGTTAATAAAGCAACAATAGTGTAATGGTAAGGTAATGTTAATAAATTTTTTAAATCAAGGTCAACTTCGATTATTTGATCGCTTTTTTCGTCGTAATCCATTTTTACAAATTTTATATCGTTCAAGTGAATTGTCAATTTTTGAAACGAACTAAACGCATTTGCAAATAAACTTTGTCTGTGAAAACCTCTCGTCTCTTTATCTCTTGTAAAGTAATGTTTATTTTCTTCTTCAATCTTGATGATTTTACATTCTTTAGGGGCTTTTTCCAATATTTGATCAAATTCTTTTATTTCTTTGTTATATAATGCGGCTATAACGTTTGGTTTTACGGTTTTTATAAAAAACGATTTATATATGATACCCGGGTCGTTTAAAATCCACGAGTCATGATCGATAATAAAGAAGTCAATTTTTTCGTTTTCTTTAATATAATCGTCAATTAAATCTTTACAATATTTGGATACTATAAATTTTAAATTGCCTTTTGGGAATGTGGATCCAATAAATTTGATCTTTTCAGGTTTTAAATCGTTTATATAAACTATTTCTTTCTCAATTTTCGACGCGCTAATACAAACGGGTATAAATAGCGCTTGTTGCCCCATGTCCATGTCAAAATAAACGCCTTTTAAATTTTCCCTAATAAAATAGTTAGCTAAATATTTTGATAATGAGGTTTTTCCACCACTAATTCCTAATAACAATATTACGATCGATTTTTGTTCGGTTTTCCTTTTCTTAATAATATTAATTAATTCGTCTTTAGCTTCTTCCCATTGTCGAGGAATCGAATTATAATCAATAATTTCGAAAAAATCCTGTTTAAGATCCGGAAAAGAATTTATTAAAGAATTTTCTCTTGCAAAAAAAGGAAATTGTTTACCGTTTGGAACAATTATTGAATTTTTATTAATTTCTTCTGCATGGCCATCTAATTCTTTTTTTTCAATAACTTTTCCAAAGATCTCGATTACTCCCTTTATTAACGTAATTCTAGCTGGTCCTTTAACCAACAACGTGTGGTTCTTTTTGATTTCCAAGTCCATTTTTTCGAAGAAAATTAAATGTTTTTGTTTTTCTTATAATTTTTTTTGATTATATGTTTAAATATACATTTCAAAATTTGCGAAGAAAATTAAATCTTTTTGTTTTTCTTATAATTTTTTTTGATTATACATTTCAATATATGATGAGAATTAAGTCGTAATAAGAAATAAAAAAATAATAAAGCAAATACTAATATCTTTATTTAGAATTTATTTTATTAGATAAAGAAAGAATCTAATTTTATAGATGTATACGAAAAAGGTATGGAACGAAATAAACTCTCAAAATTCGTAAAATTCATGTCCAAGAAGATTACTGATTCTGATTTAGAGCTAGTAAATTTAGGAAACTCTTTAGGATTAGATTTGTTTCGATATTCCGAATTAAGAGCGTCTCAAGAAGAAAGATACACTGACAATCTTAGAGAGAAATCGTTAGATAAAATGCAAAGATATAACGATAATCATCTAAGTTACAAAGATTGTTTTTACGCCGGAAGCATAGATTTTATGGTTTGCGACGAATCATTTGGTAAAAAGTTTTTTCTTTTAGAAACAAATGGCGGAAGCAATAGAGGGCTTTCTATCTTAACAAAAAAACAACAATCCATCATGTACGACGGCTATTTCGAAGCAATAAATCAAGCAATAAAAAGCAACAAAAGAAAAGATAATAAAATCTTAATTTTAGTTGGCGTTCCAGTGAACGATGATTTAATTCACGAAAAAATAATTATGATCGAATATTTCAGAAGAAAAATCGTTCGAGAGGATTTATCGGTCGGAATATATAACATTGACAATTTCGTTCATAATTTTAAGGAAGATGCTGCTTTTTTAATTGCCGATTATAAACAATTATCTACAACACTATCGTTTTCTGACGGCTGGGTCAAATTTGACGAAATAGCAAAAATTAGCGTACTAATTGGTGATGGAATAGCTAGACGATTACAAAACGAAGATTTTTTTAAATTAATTAGCGAGGATTTTAGAAAAATAAATTCAATAATTGTAAATCCTATATTTCAAATAACAGACGATAAATCGCTTACTTATCTCGCAAGTTATTTTACCAAAAAAGTGCTCGAGAAATATAACTTAAAAAGCTTACACTTTACTAAGGCATTTGCCGAAGAGGAATTAATTGAAAAATTAAAATACATAATAAAAAAATATAAAAAACCGTTTATCATTAAACCTAACGGAGGATCTGGTGGAGCAGGAGTAATACCAATTGATCCGAAGGGGGATATAAAAAACTTAAAGAGCCTTATTGAAATAAGTAAAAGCGAATTCTTCTCTAAATTTAAGGAAAATCGCAGTCCTTATCCGTATACCATACAAGAAATGGCTTCGTTCAAACTCATAAAATGGAAGAATAGTATCCATACATATGATATAAGATTATATTTAGCCCAAAAGAATGGAAAAATAGTACCCGTAGGAGGTTTAGCAAGAATAGCGAGGGGAGCATATAAGGGTACATTGAATAAAGAAGAATTTGTTGTCAATCTTTCAGGATTTAATGGTGTTATAGAAGTTGATCGAGGACTTGGTATATCAAGTAAAAATGCAAAAATATTGGATTTAAAAACTGATGATTTTATTAATATGTCTTGTGTAGGTTGTATTGTATTTGCTAGTATCATTAATAATTATAAAGAGATTATCGAGTTCTCAAACTGGAATCAAATAATTAGTTAAAAGATTAGAGAATTTCAAATGAATTTGAATGCTTTAAAATCTATATTAGATATTAAAAAACGGAAAAATTTATACAATGAGATTTTAGATTCTTTAAGGGAGTTAAAAGCAGTAAAATATTTTAAATATATAGAGTTTGAAACTTCCGAAGGAATAGTTCCTTTTGTATACGTTGCGAAAGAGTTTGATATTAATCGTATTAATAGCGTTAAAGTATTTGTTGGGGCACAACATAACGAATATAACGGTCTTTTTGGTATTTTAGAATTTTTAAATTTACTTGAAACTGAAAAACTAAATAGTTCAGAAATTTTACAAGACAACCAAATTTTAATTTTTGCACCTCTGATGAATCCGTATGGATTCCTAAATCCAACTACAGAAAACAAAACGGGATATTATCTAAAAAATGGTTCAAACCTAAATAGATTTTGGCGTAGAACATTCGTAACCGAATACGAGAAATTAAGGGAAGATCTAAACGGCTTTCCAATTCCTGAAATTGCAACAATATTTAAGAATTTACTTAAAGAATATTGGGAAAGAAATGAAATTGCAATTTATTTTATAGATTTTCACGAA
>Ga0299915_10004101_pt1 | contig 10577 bp, 12 predicted proteins | sample RVTome_13_FD_200263 | JGI IMG/M metagenome (GOLD analysis project Ga0299915, IMG submission 200263) | Soil microbial communities from uranium-contaminated site in the Upper Colorado River Basin, Wyoming, United States - RVT92D227 (version 2) ... | reverse complement strand
CCGGGGCTCTGACGCCGGTGGCCTTGATGGAGCCGGTAAGAATCGGAGGGGTGGAGGTCAAGCGGGCGACGCTGCACAATCAAGACGAGATCGAGAAAAAGGACATCAGGATCGGCGATACCGTCGTAGTGCGCAGGGCAGGGGATGTGATCCCCGAAGTGGTCAAGGTCATTACCTCCAAGCGTACCGGCGCCGAGCGCAGGTTTGCCATGCCCAAGAGCTGTCCGGTGTGCGGATCAGACGTGGTCCGCCTGCCTGGTGAGGCTGCCCACCGCTGCGTCGGCATCTCCTGCGCTGCCCAATTAAAAGGGCGGATCAGGCACTTTGCCTCCAAGCGGGCCATGGATATCGACGGCCTGGGGGTTAAGCTCATCGATCAATTGGTGGGAAAAGGCCTGGTTAAGGACGTTGCCGACCTTTACTATCTGACCCAGGAGGACCTTGCCCAGCTGGAGAGGATGGCAGCGAAGTCGGCGGAAAACCTCATCAAGGCCTTGGCAAAGAGCAAACGCCCGACCCTCGCCCGCTTTCTCTATGCCTTGGGCATGCGGCGTGTGGGGGAACACATTGCGCAGGTGCTAGGCCGCGAGGTGCCAGCACTCGATCGATTCTATAAGATTTCTGCCGAGGAGCTGGAGAAGATCCCGGGTATCGGGCCGGAGGTGGCGCAGAGCGTGCAAGGGTTTTTCCATGACAAAAAAAATCGAGAGGTGATCAAACGTCTGCAAAAGGCAGGGATAGAGATTGCGGCGCCGAGTACTAAGAGAGCGATGCCTTTGCAGGGGAAGACCTTCCTTTTCACTGGCGCCCTAGAGGGTATGACCAGGGACGAGGCCAAGGACCTGGTGCTTGCTCTCGGGGGCGAGATTGCCGCGAGCGCAGGCAAAGGGGTGGCGTATGTAGTGGTGGGGAAAGAGCCGGGGTCCAAGTACCCCAGGGCCAAAGAGCTTGGCCTTACCATCATCAACGAAGAGGAATTCAAGAGGCTGGTGGAATTGAAATAAACCCATCCCATCCTATTTCAATATTCACTTGGACCGAAGGAAGTGCGTAGCCCGATTGACGAGGTTTAAGTGGTATCTTATACTGATTAGTCTATTAATTGTTGGAGCCATAGAGAAGGATGAAAGTCACGTTGAAAGCCAAGAGCAGCAGTGGCGACCCTTACGACGTTGATTTCCTGTTCGAAGGGGGCGCGCTGTCGGTGCACTGTACCTGCAGAGCGGGAATCATGCGCACGGCCTGCAAGCACCGCCTATCCCTGCTTAAGGGAGATCAGAAGATGCTTGCAGACCCATCGCAAGCAAACGAATTAGCCACCGTTGTTGAATGGGCGAGTAAAGTTGGTTTTTCAAATCTTATTCAGCGGCTTGACGAGGCTGAGGCTGAGCTTAGCCGTGTTCAACGTGAAGTCAAAAAAGGAAAAAAACGGCTTGAAGAAAGTATGACCCACGGCCTCAGCCCTGGTTCATGATGGGGACATAATTATGACCACAAAAGTACTTACCATTCTCGATCAGATGATACGGGAGAAATCGACCCGAGAGAAAAGATTTACCGACCTACTGAAGGATCCTGCCGCAGAGATCGCTGCGGGATGGTATATGTGTGTCCCCCCGTGTTTTAACGACGCACTTGACATCAAGCAGACCGAACGTGTTGAAAACAAAAAAAAGACTCTCGTGTGGACACAAGGTTCTTCATTCTCGTTCAAAACTGGTGATATACTTTACGATACACCGAAAGCATACCAACTTTGGTCGGAAGCTCTCGAGGACATTAATCTTTGTATCCAAGTGAAAACAGCATCGAGTGCTGGTTCCGCTGAAGGCGATAGCGGCAGAGTCCCCGGATCAATTACGTTCTCAATCCTGACCCCCAACAAAGATCGGAGCATGATTGTTGAGCGTGGTGAGCACACAATGACCCAGGATGATTTTGTCAGGTTTCTGATCTCAGGACCAACAGAAGAATTGAAGCTTAAGATTGATAAGCCCCAACAACTGCATTGACAGATAAATTGGGCAAGGCCTTTAGGACAACGGGGAAAACGCGACTCCACATTTTATGTGGGCCAACATGAACTCTGTTCCCTACCTGGGTAGGGGGTCGGACCAGGGTAACTATAGGATTAAAAAAATACCCGGAAGTGGCTCTGACCAAAGGTTCACCTTCGGTTTAGCCAGAGGAGATGATTATGCCTGTAAAATGTTTTTTTGACATTACCGCCGAAGATAAACTGGCCAAGGGGCCACCTCTGGCATTGGGTAGGGTCGTTTTTGAGTTAGAAAACGATGTAGTGCCGAAGACAGCTGAAAACTTTAGGGCATTATGCACCGGCGAACTTGGGTTTGGTTACAAGGGAAGCACGTTTCATAGGGTCATTAATGATTTTATGTGTCAGGGGGGTGATTTTACCAACCACAACGGAACCGGCGGTAAGTCAATCTATGGTAACCAATTTGCTGATGAAAATTTTAAACTAAAACATATCGGACCTGGAATTTTAAGTATGGCTAACGCCGGTCCTAATACCAATGGTTCTCAATTCTTTATTACCTTGGTCAAAACAGAATGGCTTGATGGCAAGCACGTGGTGTTTGGCAAGGTTGTAGAAGGACTGGATGTAATTCAGGCGATCGAAAAATACGGATCAGAAAGTGGTCAAACCGCCAAAAAGATAGTTATCTCAGACTGTGGACAAATTGAATAATTTATAAGCGTTCATGTGACGTGCCAAGAAACCTCTCGTTAGTTCCCAAAGATAGGAACAAGGCCCACAAATGAACACTACTTATTCTGTCTTCCTTGGTCTCTATCTGGGCAGTCTGATAATCCGCACCGGCTATGAGCTGCTCAAGAGAGCTGGTAAGGTGAATCAGAAAAATATGATTGTTTTTGTCATGATCTTCGCAGTTATGTGTTTGATGTGGGCCAGTTGGTTCATTCTCTGTCCTTTAGACCCGTTCCGTTTAGCCCTGCCCGTCCCCATACGGTGGATGGGTCTCGGTGCGGTGATACTGGGGCTGGGCCTGGCACTAGGCGGTATAGTTCAACTGAGGGGTCTAGAAAACATTGACCATCTGGTCACTACTGGATTGTTTGCCAAGCTCCGCCATCCTATCTACACCGGATTCATCCTCTGGATTTTAGGCTGGGCGGCATATCACGGCGCGATCTTGAGCCTCGTGATTGGGTTTCTTGGCATTGGGAACATCCTCTATTGGCGGCGACTGGAAGAAGAGAATTTGGAATCATGCTACGGAGAAGACTATCAAGCGTATCACCGGGAAACCTGGTTTTGAGTACCATTCTATTGGAATAGAATAGCCACGGAAAAAGCAAAAAAGGAGGCCTTTTAAATGATGATACATAAGGGCAGCAATGCGTTGTGCAAGATCGTGCTTGTTTTGGCATGTGTTGCGATCAGTACGGGTTGTGGGATTTTCAAGACGACCAGCAATCCCGCCATCGTGATGGGATACCTATCTCCCCAAGCGCTCCCTAACAGCGTTGTCTTACTTCCTCCTCCCCCTGCTGCCGGCTCGGCTGCCCTTGCACTCGACACAGAGGCAAGCCGAAAAAGCCTTGGTTTGCGCAATACGCCGCGCTGGAGGCTGGCTGCGGAGGATGCCGACCTGAGGCCTTCCCAGGCTGCCGGCACCTTCTCCTGCGCACTGAACGCTCCGATCACTGAACAGGAAACGCCGCGTCTCTACCTGCTGATGCGCCGCGTTATGATCGATGCAGCCTTGTCCACTTCGAGGGCAAAGAACACGTACAATCGTCTGCGGCCGTTCGTCATAAACAAGCAACCTACCTGCACGCCGGTTGAGGAAGGGATTTTAATGAAGAACGGCTCTTACCCTTCCGGGCATGCCGCTATCGGCTTGGCCTTGGCGCTTATCCTCTGCGAGATTGCCCCTGAACAGACTGACGCAATTCTCGCCCGCGGCCGGGCTTTCGGAGAGAGCCGTATGATATGCAACGTGCATTGGCAGAGCGACGTGATTGAGGGGCGGTTACTGGGGGCAGCCGTGGTTGCTCGGCTGCATGCCGATCCACAGTTCCGCGCTGATATTGAGACTGCCAGGGCAGAACTTGCGGCTGTTCGCGCCAAAGGTCTCAAGCCGACGCGCGATTGCCAAGCAGAGGCAGCATCACTTGCCAACTAAGAATGGGAAGATTTCGGAGACGCTCAAAAAAGGGAAAAACGACAGACTACTTTTTCGTCTGAGCAGTTATAAGATTCATAGCAAAGGAGATATACCATGAAGGTATTGGCGCTCAATGCCAGCCCAAGGGGGAGTAACCAGAGCAAGACCGAGCTGATGTTGAAACACCTTGTCAAAGGCATGCGTGATGCCGGCGCTGAGGTCGAGGTAGTGGCCCTGCGTGAGAAGACCATCAAGCATTGCATAGGGTGCTTTACGTGCTGGACCAAGACCCCCGGAACATGCGTCCACAAGGACGATATGGCCAACGAGTTGTTCCCGAAGTGGCTGGAATCGGAAATCGTTGTCTACGCAACGCCCCTGTATAACTACGCCATGACCGCGACGCTGAAGGCTTTTATCGAACGCACGCTTCCGTCGAATCAGCCGTTTTTTGAGATCCACGAGGGACGTATGTTTCATCCCCTGCGCCATAAAACCCCGGCGGTTGTTATACTCTCCGTCTCCGGAATGCCGGACGAGAGCCATTTCGGCGCGCTGTCAACGCACGTGCGGTATCTTTACGCCTCTCCCGGCCGAAGGCTTCTGGCCGAGATCTACCGGCCTGCTGCCGAAGCAATGACGCACCCTTTTTTTAAAGATCAATTAGATGACATACTGGATGCTACAACACAAGCGGGGCGAGAGTTGGTACGTTCTATGAAAGTCTCCCCCGAGACATTGAAGAGGATCACACAGCCCCTCATCATCGATGCTCAGTCACTTGCCGACGCGGCCAACGAGATGTGGAAGGCTCTCATCGCCGAAAGTGTGATCCGGGAAGGATCGTGAAATATTGTTTTTCTTAAGTGGTGGGGAACAACATCCCTTAATTTCTTACAAAAAGAAACAGCCTGTGATTTCAGCTAATCCTAGTCATACAGCCTTCCGGACGGCTCTCCAGCGCGCGGCCCATCAGCTTCTCGACGCACCCATTGTCTTCGAGGATCCGCTGGCGCTGCCCATCTTGGGGCCGGAGCAAGAGTCTGCTCTCCGCGCTGATCCCCATCAGTTTGAGCGAAGCAAACTGGCACCCTATCTCCGTGCCCTCCTCGCTGTGCGAAGCCGTGTGGCTGAAGAGACCCTCGCCCAGTGCATGGCTGCCGGAGTCCGGCAGTATGTCATCCTGGGAGCGGGGCTCGATACCTTTGCCTATCGCAACTCGTATCCCCTGTCGGCCCTGCGTGTTTTTGAGGTAGATCATCCGGCAACCCAGGCCTGGAAGCGCGAGCAGCTGGAGCAAGCAGGCATTCCCTTGCCCGGCAATTTGACATTCGTGCCTGTGGATTTTGAGCAGCAGGATCTTTCACAGGAGTTGTTAAGAGCCGGGCTTGTGCCAGAGGCGGGCACGTTCTTTTCCTGTTTGGGTGTTATGCCATACCTTCAGCCTGAGGCGGCAAGGGCGACTTTGCGCGCAATCGCGGGCCTATCGGGCCGGATAGGAGGGATCGTTTTCGACTACGCCATCCCAGGATCCGCGCTCGGCCTCATGCAGCGGGTGATATTCAAGCTTATGGCTGCGCGCGTCAAGGCAGCAGGCGAGCCCTGGCTCACCTTCTTTTATCCGAGTGCCCTCGCGCAGGAGCTCAGCGGCATGGGCTTTCGGCATATCGAAGATATGACCGGTGACCTTCTCAACCAGCGGTATTTTGCTGATCGTGCCGACGGCTTACGCGTCGGCAGTCTCTACCACGTCATGAAGGCCCTGATTTCCCCTTTGGGCGATGCCACCTAACCAGCAGGAAAAAGTTTAGGCAGGTGCCTGATAAGAAGAGGAGTATTCCGATTCAGTCGCTGTTTCCGTTTTCTTATCTGGCAAAGATAACGCTGTTCGGGTATTATAGGGAGCCTTATAACTATCGATGCTTCAGGGAGGAGAAGATGGCTAAAAAGCTAAAGCTTTATGAAAAGGCCGGCAGGGTCATTCGCTTGATGGCTTGGATATACGGAATTTTTGTGCTGGCCATTGCGGCGGCTGTTATAATTCCCTTGTTCGCTAATCGGCAGCAGGCCGAAGCAGGTCCCATTGCCGTGGTGGTCATTGTGCTGGCACTTATCGCGTTATTTGTGTTTTTCCAGCTGGCCCTGGGAGCGGCAATCAAGCGACATGAAGCATGGGGACGGACAGTTGGGATTGGATATGGTGTCATCCTCTTGTTCGGTTTTCCTATCGGCACCATCGTCGGCGCTTATTGCCTTTACTGCCTCATCAAAGGATGGGATCAGTAGATCATCTGTCGGCGCACAAGGCGCGTTGTACTGATGCCTGACATGAGACAGGGCCGGAATGATAGGAAAAGATCTAATCAAGAGAGCTGAGCTTAAGCGAAGATTGGCCGAGAGGATCCGCAGGTCATATTTTGTTCGCTTTCATATGATTATCATCCTCTCGGCAACGGTGATCAGCGGGGTTATTTGCTCCAAGCTCTTAAGCCTGCTCGGCGTCTCCCGCATGCCAATTCGTTACGGCATAGCGATTATCCTTTCCTATCTCCTGTTTTTTCTTTTTGTCAAGTTATGGCTGTTGTACATCGGCATCGGAAGGCGCGCGAGGATGAAGAAGGGAAAGGGCGGGGCCTCCTGGTGGGGTGATCTGATGCCTTCGTTCCGCAGTTCCGCGTCGAGCAGCGGCACACCACGGCTATTCGCCGGCTTTAGAGGTGGTGCGTCCGGCGGCGGTGGATCCGTAGGCGCCTTTGCCGACAGCAACCCCAGCGTAGCCGTGCCTGTAGGGGTCGGCGCAGATCCCGGCGCAGCAGGGGGCGGCAAGGGGGTAGGGGGGAGCCTTCTGGATGGCTTATCGGGTGTCGGGGACGAAGGCTTCTTGAAATTACTTGCCATTCTCTTATTGGTGGCCTTGGTATTCTCCGTCGTCATCGTCGGCGGCTATCTGATATGGTGTGCGCCGATCATATTATCGGATGCGGCATTTCACGTGCTTCTCGTAACGGGCCTTTCGCGCAAGGTCCGGCGGATCAAAGAGGGCAATTGGGAGATGAGTATTTTGGGAGCGACGTGGTGGGGATTTCTACTGATATTGCTACTCGCCATTGCCTTTGGTATTGTCGCCCAGCTCTATAATCCTGCGGCAGTTACGGTCAGAGACCTGTTTACCAGCGTGCGATGACAATCGAGCGGTGGTGTCTGGCGTAGGGACAAAAAAGCAAGATTTGAAACAAAGAAAGCAAAAATTGACAAGAAGGCAAGTCTCTATTGGCATATCGTGGATGCCTTGGTTCTGACCTAGATAACCATTCGATTTTTAAGGGTAAACGTGGTACTAATGGTGCGCAGGTCGGTCTTTGAGCCATATTTTTATGAGGATATCGTTATCCTTATCAAGAACTCAGCATGGACCGATTCCCAGTGGGACATGTAACCACGTACCCCTCGTTGCGGGAAGGAGGAAGGAAAAGATGCGGATAATTCGAAGGCTGTTTGCGGTGATCGTCGTTGTATGTTGTCTCTGTTGGCTCGGCCTGGCGCAGGCCAGGGAGGTCAATGTCGCATTTGACATAAAAGATATGGCGGACATGTCCGACTTTGATCCCAACAACCCGGTGGTGCATACCGGCGATACCATCAAGATTGCGGTGGTAGCCTCTTTTTCCGGGCCGGCTGCTCTCGCTGGACAGGTCTACTGGATCTGTGTCCAATGGGCGGCCCATGACGTCAACAAACGAGGGGGCATCCTGGTGGACGGCAAAAGGAAATTCGTTCAGGTGATCAAGGCGGACCACCAGTCCCGGGTCGATGTCTGTAAAAAGGTATGCGAGCGGATGGTCCTCAAGGAGAAGGTCCACGTGCTCTGGGGCACCGACGGCAGCCATCTGATGAAGATCATCAATCAGGTGGCCGCTAAGTACAAGGTCATTGCCCAGTGCACCAGCTCACTCTCCGATGAGCTCTATGACGCCGAAAACTTCACCCGCTATTCCTTCATGACCTCTTTTTCAACCGAGCAGATAGGGCGTGCCTTCGGCTATTTTTACGGCCAGATACGAAAGAAGGAAAAGCGATTCTACATCATCTGCCAGGATTACCTCTTCGGACACTCCGTGGCCGAGGGGTTTAAGAAGGGACTGCAGGAATATTATCCTGAAGCCAAGATCGTCGGAGAGGACTACCACCGGCTCTTTTTAACCGACTTTGCCCCGTATCTGACCAAGATCAAGGCCTCCAAAGCCGAGGTGATCTTTACCGGCGACTGGATGCCGGATGCGGGCAACCTGCTCAAGCAGGCAAGGCAGATGGGCATTAAGCTCCCCTTTGCCAATATATTCCTCACCGAGCCCAATTTCCTCCACCAGGTGGGGGTGGAGGGGACCAAGCGGTTGGTCAATATTAGTCAATTTGGGACCGAGGCCCCAGTTTTCAAGACACCGGAGCAGATCAAGTACTATAGGGCCTGGCATGACCTCTGGGCGTCTGGAAAATGGGGACCGCCCTACAACACCAGGCTGTACGAACATAGTGGGGGGAACATAAGCTCATGGATGGCACAGACCTACTGGCTCCTGAGCGTTATTCAAAGGGCCGGAAGCACGAATCCCGAAAAGATCATCAAGGTCTTTGAGGGGGATATCTGCCAGTTTAGCAGTGGAAAAATAATGGAGATGCGGACGTGCGACCACAAGGTGATCCAGGATCTCCATATTCAAATTTTTGTGCCGCCGTCACAACAGAGGCAGTACTTTAACATCCCCCCTTATTACGCGTACGAGGGGTGTTCCAGCGTAGGGCTATCTTACAGGATACCGAAGGAGAAGATCATACCCAAGGCTGATCCGCGACTGTGTAAAGAGCAGCGTTAAGGGGATAAGAGGGGGCTGTCCCCTCAACGGGCATGGATATCAGAGAAAAGTTCGGCGTGAAGGAGTAGGCGGGAGGCAAATAAAAAGCCGGCATGGTCCGACCCCGGGGTCTTCGGCCCTGTGGTGCTCTTTGATCCCAAGGGGACCAGAAAGAGGCATCACGTTACGTTGCCGTATAGCCGCCGTCGACGGTGACGATGGTGCCGGTGATCTGTTTGGCGCAATCCGAGACGAGAAAGGCGACTAGATTGGCCACATCCGCGGGCTCTCCCGGCGAAGGATCTTTGGGCATAAGCTCCAGCCACCGTCCGGGGTCGTTAAGCCGTGCCTGGGCGAGACCCTGCAGCAGTTTTTCCAGCCTTTCGGTTTTTATTAATCCGGGGTTAACCCCGACCACGCGGATGCCATCTCTCATGCTGTGTGCGCCCAAGGCCTTGGTGAAGGCCATGAGGGCGGCGTTGCCTGCGCCCCCCACAATATAGTCATGCCGGGGCCGCTCCCCTGCCGCGCCGATTATGTTGACAATCACGCCTCTTCCACGCGCGCGCATGCGGGTATACACGGCCCGGCATAGATTGATATAGCCGAACACCTTGAGATCCCAGGCCTCACGCCATTGAGGCTCTTCTATGTGCCACAGATCGCCTCTCGGGATGGCGCCGGCGCTGTTGACCAGGATGTCACTCTCCCCACAGGCCTCTGCAAGGGCGCGGGCTTCGTCGCCTTGACTGAGATCCGCGGGGTGGATGGTAACCGATACTCCGCATCTCGCTTCGATCGTCTCCTTTGTTTTGCGCAGGACCGCCTCGTCTCGTGCAGCGAGATGAAGGGTGCAGCCTTCGGAGGCCAATATTTCAGCGCACGCTCGTCCGATGCCCTTGGAACCGCCGGTGATGAGCGCAACCTTGCCCCTGAGATGCAGATCCATTGCTCGTTTCCCCTGCTATTCCAGTTCCACCTCAAGGGCTTCGAGGATCCGGCACACCATGGCGTAATAGCCGATGGTCGTTGTCAGCTCCACAACCCCCTCTTCCGTTAAGATTGCCCGGACAGCGGCAAAGGTCTCGTCCTTTACCCGGATATTTTTGGTTTCTTCGTCGGTGTACCTGAGGATAGCCTTTTCTCTCTCGTCGAATTCCAGGGAATCCTCCCATTTCGGCAGGGCATCGATCTGCGCCTGTCGCACGCCGACGCGCAGGGCAATGGGCACATGCTGGGTCCACTCATAGGTCGCCTGGTTTAGCTGGCCAACCCGCAGGATGGCCAGCTCACGCAGGTTAGGGGGGACGACCCCCTTCAAAAGGATCGCCGTGCCCAGCTGCAGAAAGTGAGAACCGATCTGGGGGCAGTGGGCCATGATCCTAAAGAGGTTCAGGACTCGGCGGCCTTTTTCCTTCATCTGCCGGAACGTGTCCTGGAATTCCGGAGCAGCCGACTCATTGTCTACCAGACTTATCCGCGCCATTGTTTTGCCTCTCTTCTTGGATATAGACTAGCTGGGGGATCCTGCAGATCATCCGATCCTCGCGCACTGACCGCCATCGACAGG
>Ga0299915_10004100_pt1 | contig 10578 bp, 10 predicted proteins | sample RVTome_13_FD_200263 | JGI IMG/M metagenome (GOLD analysis project Ga0299915, IMG submission 200263) | Soil microbial communities from uranium-contaminated site in the Upper Colorado River Basin, Wyoming, United States - RVT92D227 (version 2) ... | reverse complement strand
GCGGCCGTGTCGGTCTCCCCTGAGGCTGGGTTGAACACTGTCCTCACGAGCCGTATGTTCGAGTCGGCCGTGTCTGGCACCATGTGCTCGTCGCTCCACGCGAGATCGTAGAACCTGTACTTGGGAACAGCGGGGCCGCCCAGCCCACCTCCGCTGTAGCCGATGAGCACATTTGGCGGGATGGATGTACCCCCACCGCTCGTGAAGACGCTCATCACGTTGGGGTCCCCGCTCAGTATAATGAGGAAGACGCTGAGCTCGTCCCTTATGCTCTTCTTCTCGAATAGGAACGTCTCTAAATAGGTTCCTCCGGGCGCTATGTTCAACGCCTCGGAGTATTGTATGAGTGGGGCTCCCCCATCGTCGAGTATGATCTCCCCGCTGGCGTCCAGCGCCTGAATCTCTATCTCGGTGCTCTGGGGCACGGCGGCGCTGTTCTGGAGCTCTAGGGTGAGCTCAACCGCCATCTTACCCAGGTAGACGAAGCTGCTCTGAAGAACCACGAAAGGCGTCTCCGTTATAGTGACGACCTCGATGTTTTTAGGCTCCGTAATGATGTTGAAGTACCAAGCCGCCGTCGAGGAGACCATCAACGTGGCCACAGCAGCCGCTATGATCACGTCTCTGGTTACCTTGAACATGGCTCAGGGATACCTTCACCCTGACAGATATGAAGGTATTCCGTAAACAGAGATAGACACCAAAGCAACAATTTGTTAACATATGGTTTACGAGCGTTAACGAACTCCATCGTTAACATGGATCAGTTAAAATGGGTGAGCCGGGAGTGCGTGCTACGCCTGCTTCCTGTGGTAGCAGTACCTCTCAACGAATAGGTCGATGCGCCCATCTCCCCTCGCCACGAACTCTATCGGCGCCTTAACCCCGTCGGTGAGCGTGTAGAACACCGTGGACTCCATCATGGGGTCCTCGGGGATGAGTGGAACGAGGGCGTCCGTAAACAGGTCCTTCTGCTCCAGGTAGAGTAAACCGCCGCGCTTAACCACGCGAACCTTCTCGACGCCCATGTAGGTCTCGTAGGTGCCCGTCAGCCTGCTCATACTGTCCTTGACCTTGATGGACGGGACCACCTCGGAGGGGTCGAGGCCCATCATGGAAGCGAATATGGACTCAGCCACCTCCTCGTACGGCAGCTTGGCGCTGTTACCCATCATGACGACACCCGCCTTCATGTCGGGGATGAAGGCCAAGTAGGCCGTTGATACGAGGATGCTCCCGCCGTGGCTCAGCATCCTGTGGCCTAGGAAGCCCGGGGTGACGTCTAGGCCGTAACCGTAGCCGTGCTCACCGTAGTATCCTTCTGGGCGCCTCACGTGCAGAGTCTGTATGCGGTTGAAGCTCTCCTCGCTCAGAACCCTGCCTCCCTTGTGCCTGCCTGTCTCTATCTGCACCTTGAGGTACTCGGCCATCTCGTTGACGCTGCTGGCGACGCCGCCGGCCGCCGCTATGAAGCTGAACTCGGGGTTGTCCTCCGGGTTGGGGTACGGGAACCTGCTAGGCTCCACCCTGCCGTCGGGCTTCTTCCAGTGGGGCACTATGTGGTCGGGGTCGGCGTTGAACTCATCCGTGTTCAAGGTGCTCCTCCTCATCCCGATTGGGCTCATCACCTTCTCCTTGATGTACCTGTGGAAGGGCATACCCGACTTCTCCTGCACTATGTGGCCCAGCATCCTCCACGCCGCGTTATGGTAGAAGAAGCGTTCACCCGGCGGGAACGCTACCTCGTCCTGAGCCCCGTTCACCAGCCTGTAGAAGTCGTCCACGCTCCCCCAGGGGATTCCCGTGTCGGCTCCTATTCCCCTGTAAAGGGCCACGGTGCTGGTTCCCAGGTTGGGGACCCCCAGGCTGTGGGTGAGCAGGTGGTGAACCCTGATGGGGTTCCCCTTGAGGCCCAGCTTGAAGGGGACGTGCTTGCTCACGGGGTCGTCGACGCTGAGCTTCCCCTGCTCCACAAGCTGCATCACGGCGATAGCCACGAAGCTCTTGGTTATGCTTCCTATGCCGTACAGCGTGTCGGGAGTCGCGGGCAGCCCCCTCTGGGGGTCCCTGGAGCCGAAGCCCTCGGCGTACACCGTCTCGCCATCCTTAACCACGGCAAGACTGAAGCCCGGCATCCGCCCCTCCTGCATGTACCTCGGGACGTTCGCCTCAATCCATTCACGGGTCGAAGAGAGAACACGGGAAACCAAGTAGATCAATAATCAAGTCCCGTAGGCGGTATAAAGAAACCTGTGCAAACCCTTAAACGCGGACAGCCGCTCGCCTCAGTGATAGCATTGGTTCCTGAGGGCATCTCATTCTTCCTGGCCGGCGACGCGTTCCAGGCCAGGTGCCTCAGCGTCTACGCCAACGACGAGGACGTGGCCCCGCTATTCAACAGGGTGAAGGAGGCCGACGTGGCCTTCATGAACCTGGAGATCGCCATCCACAGCTTCGAAGGCCACCCCATCGGCGAGGACAAGTACGACGCCTACGGGCAGGCCGACCCCGACGTGGCCCACGACGTCAAGCAGACGGGGTTCAGCATCGTCAGCCGCGCCAACAACCACGCCATGGACTACAGCGAGGGCGGCCTTGAGGCCACCAGCTGGCATCTGGACAACGTGGGCCTCATCCACGCGGGCGCCGGCATGAACCTGGCGGAGGCACGCGAGCCCGCGTACATGGAGACCCCCAAGGGCACCGTGGCCCTAATATCCGCCACAACCTGGAGGCTTGGACTCGCAGGCCACGCCAGGAAGGACGTGAAAGGGAGGCCCGGAGTCAACCCCCTCCGCATGAACCACGTCTACCACATGGCGCCCGAGGACTGGCTGAGACAGAAGGAGGTAGCCTCAAGCCTGGGATTGCTGCCGGAGGACCACGAGAAGGGCTTCAACTTCCCCGTCAGGGGCCAGAGGTTCGTCCCAGGCGACACGACCTACAGGGAGTTGGTGCCCCACCCCCTGGACCTTGAGGAGAACCTGAAGGCCGTCAGGGGGGCCAGGCAGCTGGCCGACTGGGTGATGTTCAGCCTCCACGACCACTACGCCACCCTCAAGGCGCCTGCGGGCTACAGGGACAACGAGGTGCCGCCCAAGGCCGTCGAGGAGTTCGCCCACAGGGTGATAGACGCTGGCGCGGACATGTACGTGGGCCACGGGCCCCACATCCTCCGCGGCATCGAGGTCTACAAGGGTAAACCCATCTTCTACAGCCTGGGCAACTGGGTGTTCCAGAGCACCCTCTGCAGGAGGCAGCCCAGCGACCTCTTCGAGCAGTGGGGCCTGACCGCTGAGGACACAACGGCGGACCTGTACCTGAAGCGGGAGGAGCCTCCAAGCAAGTTCTTCTCGGACCCCGCGTACTGGGAGAGCGTCGTAGCCGAGGTCGACTACAAGGACGGGGAGCTCTCAGAGGTAAGACTGATACCCGTCCACCTGGACTACGATCCTGGCAGGCCGCTGGTCGAGCAGAGGAACAAGGCCGGCGTCCCCCACCTGGCGACGGGCGAGAGAGCGGAGAAGATACTGCGCCACGTGGCGCACCTGTCCAAGCTGTACGGGACAGAAATAGAGGTTAAGGCCGGGATCGGCTACATTAAATAAAGCTTTATTTGAACGCCTTGAGCAGGTCGTTGTCGCTCAGGGTGCCCGCGATGCCTTTCTGGCCCACGATGAGGATGTGGTCCACTCCGCCTATGGCCATGACCCTCACGGCGTCTGCCACCGTATCCTCCTCCCCAAGCACTATGCACATGTTGGTGCCGGTGAGGCCGCAGGCCTCCATGAACTCCATGGCCTGGGGGGCCCTCATGAGCTCCCCGACCCGCATGTCGCGTATCTCCAAGGGGATGCTCTCCAGCAGGTTCTTGCCGAGGACGTAGCTCTTCATGGCGAAGAATATGTCTCCGGCCGTCACGAGCCCCTTGACTAGGCCGTCCTTCATGACGACGACCACGTCCTTGCCTTTGCTGGCCATCTTCTTGGAGACGGCCGCAAGGTGGTCGTCTGGGTCTACGATGAGGGGCTCCTTCTTCATCAGGTCCTTGATCTTCATTTCCATGCTCATAACAGTCAACAACTAACTCAGAGAACCAATGTCAAAAAAGGTTCCCGGAAAAACACTCGGATATAGCATGTATATACCGTAGACGCATGACAGAGAGCGGGGGTGAAGGTCTAGACAGGGTGGCAGGCTATCCATCCGGCCTCGCCTTGTCCTTGACGAGGAAGAGGAGGAGCCCCACGTCGACGACGGCCAGCGCGAGATTAATCATCAGGGGCAAGTGGAACCCATACCTGTCATAGATCAGGCCACCAATTATGGGGGCGGGCAGCGCCACTAGGCCCCTGAATGTGTTGTAGCCTCCTATGGATTTACCCCTCTCCCCCGGGTCCGTGTTGCAAGCTATCCATGCCTGCTCAGCGGGGGCCCACAGGGCTGCGCTGACTCCCATCATCAGGTTGGCCACCAGCGCCGTGGTGAAGCTCTGGTTCCACAGCATCAGCCCCATGAGTGCGCAGGACACGGACTGCGACGCGGCGAGGAACTTGACGTACCCGGCCTTGTCCACGTATCTCCCGACGATAACCTGGAAGAAGGCCTGGACGCCGAAGCTCAGGCTACTTAGCAGCCCCAGCATGTAGGGCGTGTAGCCGAAGCTCTCTGTGAGCATCCCGTTGATGAGCCTCCACCCCAAACTGAAGCCGAAGAGGTCAACCGACATGGCCAAGTAGTACCCCCAGAGGTAGCTTGGGGGCCTGAAGGTGTCTAGGAACGATTTGAAGGCCTTGTCTAGGGTGAACGAGCTCACCTTAGTCGGCCTGTGCGTCTCAGATATCTTGAACACCGTGACCAAGAGGGCCACGACCGCGAGGGCCGTGGTGACCATGTACACCGAGGAGTACCCGAAGGTGTCGGCTAGGTACCCGGCGCCGAGGGTGCCCACCAGACCCATGCCCATGTAGCAGCTGCCCATCACACTGTACATCAGCCCCATCTCGTGTCCACTAGCCGACTCAGCGACGAGGGAGCTGTACACAGGGTACAGCGCCACGCTGAAACCTATCAGCGTCATGCCTATGGCCAATAGCTCCCACGAGCGGGCCACGAGGAAGCAGACGCCTGCTGCGAGGATGAGCGCCTCTCTGAGGACCAGGAACCTCTTCCTGCCGTAGACGTCGGAGGCCGCGCCGAAGACGGGCTGAACCACTGTCTTGGCTAGGTCCATGAGGCTCTCCAGGGCCCCGATGCTCGCCATGGGTACGCCGAGGCTCAGGGCGAAGGGCTGCCAGACCACCTGACGCAGGTTATCTCTCAGCCCTCGGAGCGCCGCCGATAGGGCGAGGTAGAATATCTGCTTCTCCTTGCGGATGGTCTGGAGTAGAGCCAACGTCTTTCAATGCCCACGTAGATTGGAGCCTCTCATTTAACTCTAACTGAAAAACCTGAAAGAAAGGTGGAAACGGAGTCTAGGCGTATAAGCCGAATGTGTGTGGGTGCAGCCACCTACTTACCGATAAATCCCCTGAACCCCCACCATGACCAAGGTTGCGGATTTGACAGACTACTGTAAGCGCTGCGGCGAGCCGATCCGGTTCTTCAGGGGATACCAGAAAGACATCGGCGAGATATGCTACACATGCTACCTGGAGATACTGATGGGGCAAGCTGAGCCTGAGAAGAGGTTTGTTGAAGTCAGGGCTACTTCTTAGCCCAGACGCCCACCCTTGTCTCAGTCTCCCACATGTCCGCGTCCCTGTAGTTGTAGGGGGCTTCTCCACTTATTTCGTTCCCCCTGCGGGCGCATGGACATGGAAAAAAGTTCATAAACCCGATGACACTAGGAGACCATCCAGTTGGTTGGTGAGGGTTTGTCCGAGAAGGCGGAAGACAAGGTAAATGAGGTTGTGGCCCGGCTTAACAAGCTCGCCAAGAAGCACCGTGAGATCGATGCCAGGATGAAGAAGCTTGAGGCGAGCCTCAGCGAGAAGAAGAGTGAAGCCAGCGAGTCCAACTAGACGGGTTTCCTCGTGACGAAGAGCTCCACCCTCGAGTAGTGGCCCATCCCGTTCTGCTTGATCTTCTCCCTGTACGCGGCCCAGACGTCCTCGAGGCTCCTCGTTTTTCTGCCGAAGAGCTGTGGGACGTTGTTGACGGCGAACTCTATCTCCTCCCTGGCCTGTTCCAGGGTCAGCTTTTTTCCCGTCTTGAAAGTCTTCCGGGACTGAACCACAAGACCCCTGGACTCAGCGATCCTGAGATACTCGGCCTCCTTGAGCCACGTCGCGTCACATATGTAGCTGAAGATCTCTATCTCCAGCGCCTGGGCGGGCGTCTCGGCCTTGTCCGAGGGCATGGCTGTGAAGCTGAAGGTTCCCCCAGGCTTCAGGACCCTGTGGACCTCCCTAAAGGTGTCCTCCACGCCCTTCCTGCCCCTGGTCATGTGTATGTCCTCGAGGCCGAGGAAGTTGACCGCGTGGTCGAACTGGTTAGCGGCGAACTCCATCTTCGTGGCGTCCATGTTCATGAGCGTCACCCTGTCCGCGACGCCGCTCTTCTGCACCACCAGCTTGGCTGTGTCGAGCTTACCTATGTCGATGGCCGTTATCTTTACCTTGGGCCGCACCTTCGCCACAGCCGCCGCGAAGTAGGCTGAGCCCGTCGCCACTTCCAGGATGTTACCCTGGCTGAAGGGAAGGGCTTCCGCCACCTTCTCACGCACGTTTCCGAGCGCAGTGAGGTAGTTAGGGTACTCCCTGTCGGCGACGAATACCTCTGACATAGGCGTCAAGTGATCAGTGCACCGCGTCCGGTAAAATGTTTGCTAGAGGCTGGCGACCTCTGTGATGCGGCTCCGTATCTCGATGGCCCTCGCCTCGAAGATGCGCCCGAACTCTGTGGCCTCGTTCCTGTTGAGGGGCTTGTTGTCGCTGGCCTTGAACTCCAGCCACGCGTTGTAGGCCCTGGTGTAGATGCGGCCGAACATGGCGCTGGGAACGCTGTCTATCAGCCCACTGTTCCTGAACTGGCCGAAGATGCGGTAGTTGCTGATGAGCTTGTCTTCGCTAAGCTCGTCGTCTATGACTTTCTCAAGTATACCCCTCAGAGCGGGCTCCATTGGTCTCAAACACAAATAGGCGTCCATCCATTTAAAACCGTTATTTAACGTCAGGAAACCATTTACATGGGGGCGGCCACATGGACTTGTCGCAGCGCCATGTTGCCGGTGGCAGGGTCCCAGGGAGTCTACGTTCACTGTCCAGAGGGAGGTAGGTACAGCTTCTTCAACAGCCCCTACCCCATGCACAGGGCCCAGACGGGCGTCGACGTGTACCCCGGCCAGTGGTTCGGCGAGGTCGCCCCCTCGCCTATCGAGGGTGAGGTGCTGAAGGTCAGGAGGGTCAGGGCACCGACTGGCAGAGGTTTCGTCGACTCTGGCTATGACGTGGTGACGCTTGTCAGGCCGCCGTCGAACCCGTCTGTCGCATTGAAGCTTCTGCACGTGGACACCATCCTCGGTGTGGGTGACCGCGTCCGGGTCGGCGATGAGCTCGGCGTTCTCCTCCGCTCAGGCTACTATGGCTGGGGTACGTCTCCCCACATCCACGTGGAGGTGAGGAGCCCATTGGACCCCTTGAGGGCCAGGGGAGGCTACGAGCTGAGCCGGGTCCAGCCTGCAAGCGCGGAGCCTCTTACAGAGATCGCCGGGAGCGTGGTCGCGAGCAGGCCCGAGTTTGCCCTCCTCCGGCTCTGCGGCTCTTCGCAAGGCCTCGTGGGTGACGTGGAGGGCGCCCGGGGTTTGCTCGACGGAGGCATCCCCTATTATGGCTGGATGGGTGTTCACATGGATGAACCTCGGGTGGGCACGATCAGACTCCTAGGGGTGAAGGTGGGTGAGGCGAGTGCCATTCACGCCGGATCATGCGTGGGAACCTGCGGTGGGTTCGGGTTCACTCTGGGGAAGGTTCCATTGATGGGGCTGTCACTTTACCTTACACCCGTAGCGGGGCCCCTCGTCAAGGCGATCCCGAGGCGAGTCGGCGGCCTGGACGTGGTTGAGGGCGACTGGGTTGATGTCAGCCTAAACCTGGGTCAGGGGTAGGTCTTCTTCGGGTCACCTAGGTCCAGCGCCTTGAACCGCGGTATGAACTCGCAGAGCCAGTCCACCACCTTACCCATAAGCCCCTCGGCGAACTCGGGGGTGATCATGGAGTAGTCACTGGTTGTGTGGGCCTCGTCGGGGTGTGTCTCTGTCATGGAGCCCGTATCGGACACGTCGATGACCCGCAACGGTATCCTCACGATCCCTCCCCTGAACCGGGCGACGCCTGCCCTCAGAAGCTGTATCTCCTTGTCCACCTGCCTTGTCTCCGTCACCACGGCCCTGCTCATCCTCACGGCCTCCGGCCTGGATGCGAGCGTCAGGGATGTCTCCGCGTAACCTGCGTGCTGCTCCGCGGGGTGCCCGAATATCTTCTCGGAGGCCAGTATGTCCCACCAGTGGCTTATGGCGCACAGCATGCCGTACCGGTCCCTAGCCTCCTTGGCGGCCTCCGTGATGGCCGCCGCGTTGCCGCCGTGGCCGTTCACGAAGAGGACCTTCTCAACACCGTACCTGTTGAGGCTCTCAAGGACCTCCAGGATGACCCGCTTGTACGTGTCGAAGGTCATCGTGAGGACCCCCGGGAACTCCTTGTGGTGCCCCGAGACGCCGTAGCACAGGGTCGGCAGCACCAGCGCCCCAGACTTCTCGCCCACCCTCCGCGCTATCTCGTCTGCCTGTATCCAGTCGGCGCCCACGCCCAGATGGTGGCCGTGCTGCTCCACGCTGCCCGTGGGGAAGACCACGAACCTGTCCTTCTTCAGCCGCTTCTCCACCTCAGACCACGTGAGGTTATTGTAATCGGTCAAGTCAACACCGTATGACACTGGGGCCGCGGCGATTTAGAGTCTGCGCCCCGTGGGTTTAAATCCCTCGGGGCGGGATAGGAGTCAGTGACCTGTTTGGAGACGATATACTATATTCTTATCGGCGTCCTGCTGGCTCTCCTCTGGGAGCTCGTCAACGTGTACAACAGGCTCGTGAAGTACAGGAACGCGGCGGACGCGAACATGGGGCAGATAAAGGTGGCCCTGAAGAAGCGCCTGGATATGGTGGAGCAGCTTCTGGGCGCGGTCAAGGGCTACGTTAAGCACGAACGGGAGATATTCGAGAGCATCGCCCGGCTCCGCGCCGGCGTCGGTGACGCGGGGGCCAGCGGCCTCAACGACATCGACAAGAAGAGCCGCGAGATAGTGAACAACCTGCTGGCCGTGGCCGAGGCGTACCCTGACCTGAAGGCCAGCGAGAACGTGACCAAGCTCATGGAGGCCATCGTGGGCGTGGAGGACGAGATAGCCCGCCACAGGTACACCTACAACAACGTGGTGCAGGAGTTCAACACGATGATCGACGTTTTCCCCAGCAACTTCGTCGCGGGCGCCATGAAGGCAACGAAGCTGGGCTACCTGGAGTTCGAAGAAGCCATACAGAAGCCGCCGGATGTCTCGGTGAACCCAGATGGCTGAGACGAAGCAGCTGACCAGGTTCCTGGCTATTGCGCTGGGTCTGGCCATCCTGGGACTGGTTCTACCCCCGATGATTCCAGACTTCTCCACTGAAGATGCCTACGTCAGCGAGTACGTGGCCACGTTGTCCCCCAACGGCACCCTCGTGGAGGACTTAACGTACAGAATCAACGTTGAGGGTAAACGCTTCCTATATAGGAACTGGAAAGCCCCACTGGTCGTCTCAAGCGTGAACTACGCCCATATTGAGCTAGTCTCCGTCAGCAACCCCCCAGGAACGGTTGCCTATATCAAGGATAATAAGGGCATAGTTCACATGCTGAACGGAGCCCAGCAGTACGGGTCGGAGTACTACACCATCGACTCCATGGCCTACGACAACGAGACTGGGGCCTTTAATCCTAACTACTACCAGCCTGGAACCTACCGGGTAGTATATGTCTACAATGTGAGGCCGCCCATAGAGTACGACTCTAATGACTGGCACCTGAATCTGATGTTGGCCAGCGAGCACATCCGCTACGAGAAGGTCTACATCAAGCTCATGGGCTCCTCGTACATCGAGGAGCTCTACCCTCACCCGCCCACGCTTACAAGGGTTGACAGGCCCGACGCCATCGTCCTGGAGGGCTCCGCGGCCGAGAACGAGCTACTGGAGGTAGAGATGCTGATGACGGAAAACCACCAGTTCGAGGGCTTCGAGACGTACGTGCCGGACGTGCGCGCTACGACTGAGAGCGCCAACATGTGGTACAACCTCCAGTATTATGCCGCATCTGGGGTGATGTGGGTTAACAGGCTGGCGGGGTTCGCGTTCCCCGCCATCTTCTACGTGCTCTACACTCGCTTCGGGAAGGAGAAGGAGTTCACCGTGCCCACGTACCTGAGCACCGTGCCCAACCCCAGCAGGAAGCCCTGGCTGGTGAACCTCATCTTCAAGAACGACGCCAGGGACTTCGACGACGACGGCCTCTACGCGACCCTCCTGGAGCTCAACGAGGACAA
>Ga0299915_10004097_pt1 | contig 10580 bp, 10 predicted proteins | sample RVTome_13_FD_200263 | JGI IMG/M metagenome (GOLD analysis project Ga0299915, IMG submission 200263) | Soil microbial communities from uranium-contaminated site in the Upper Colorado River Basin, Wyoming, United States - RVT92D227 (version 2) ... | reverse complement strand
TGAAAACCCCGCCCTGTGGGCGGGGATGAAAGGTGTGTCTGCCGAAGGCAGAAAAAAACTAAATCAGATGCTGAAACGAGTTCAGCATGACAACAGGGTTTGGTTCTCGTTTTTTGTCATCCCGAACTTGTTTCGGGATCTTGGTTTAAAGAATTTGGGTTTTAAAGCCCCGCCCTGTGGGCGGGGTTCTTTACTCAATTGTTTGGGACCATGACATATATATAAATCATCTAATTTTATATATAGAAGGAAGCCCCTATGAAGACGTTGGTGGATATTAATGAAGATGTTTTAAAAGAAGCGATGAAATTATCAGAAGCAGAGACGAAAAAGGAGGTGATAACGCTTGCATTAGAAGAACTTATCAGATCAAAGCTTCGGGAGAAACTTAAGCAGTCGGCTGGGAGCGGGATTATCGATATGAACTTTTTTGAATTAAAAATCGAAAAGAGGGGGACGTCCATAAAATTATAGATTTAAAGGTCATCCATAAAAAAGTTGGGTCCATTCAAATGCGGAATGCAGAATGGGGATTGCAGAATGCGGAATCGATAAAGAATAAGTAAATCAGTTAGCAGGTAATTAAGTAATTGGTAAAAGCCTAAAGCCCAAGGTTGAAAGCTCGAAGCTCAATATTTCCATACTCTCTGACTGAATTTTTCAGTCAAGAACTCCAACCCTTCTGACTGGCCGGAAAGTGCCTCACAATTCCTATTGAAAACAGAGGCACAATATAAAACGAATATTACATCCCCGGGAAGCACTGCCTTTGGGCAGGTGACTTCCATTTTTCAGTCAGTTTTTCCAAAATGATTGATGGTGATATGGTTGGATGACCCAGGGGCTCTTTTCAGAGAAAAATAAATTACACCCCTTTCTCCACTTATCCCAGCCTTGAAGAATAACCTGCTTGTTTCCGATTTTGTACATCAAGAACGGTTTGTATTATTCCCACATTTGTGGTAACATTATTGAACGGAGGTAAGGAAAATGAAATTCGTAGGAGTCAGGGAGTTTAAACAGGGTGTGGTCAAATATTTAAACGAGGGCAACGAGATTGTCGTTATGAAGCATAAGAAACCCATTGCCCGACTCACCCCTGTTCAAAAAAACAGCCCTGAGATCATCCTCCTAGAGATTGGAAGGATCCTGAGTGAAGCAGGGGTATCAAAAAAGGAAGCTCTGAAATCGCTCGATCGAGCCAGGCGAAAGATCTATGGCTAGGATCGTCATCGATGCGAACATAATCATCTCAGCTGCCTTTGGTGGAAATCCACTTAAAGCTGTGGTTCTGGCGATAGAAGACCATGAGGTCTATCTATCTGAGGCGATCCAACAAGAACTGCAAGGAGTCATTTCCGGACTTTCGAAAAAACTTTCGAGGGATCAGATCTCATTTGTCCAGGAACGAATTCGGCAGCTGGTGGGCCTGGCGAAGCACATCTCTGTTTCATCCCAAGTAACTTTATCCAGGGATACCAAGGATGACCATTATCTAGCTCTGTGTAAAGAGGCTAAAGCTGATTTTTTGATTACTGGGGATAAGGACTTGTTGAATATTTCTCAGGAAGACCTTAAGAAAAATGGAATTTCATGCCAGATCGTAACCCCTCAAGCATTTTTAGAAAATATTCTTTAACAAACTATGGGTAAAAAACTTCAGACCTTGAGGTCATCCATAAAAAAGTTGGCCCTGTCAACATACCAAAACGCAGGGCATGGAGCAAAGAGCATAGAGGAAAATTGGGAATATGATCGGAGGCCTTACTTGTTATGATTAGACAACTGGGGGAGAAAAAGCCGAAGATTGCTGAGTCTGCTTTTGTGAGTGAGGCGGCTTATGTGGTCGGGGATGTAGAGATCGGGGAGAACTCCAGCATCTGGCCTGGGGCGGTTTTAAGAGCTGATCAGTTCCGAATCCGAATCGGGTCCAACAGCAACATTCAGGACAACTGCGTTGTTCACGCGGGGTTTTCGGACGTAACCATAGGAGATCATGTGACGATCGCTCATGGTTCAATGATCCACTGTGCCAGAATCGGGGACCACGTATTTATTGGCATGCATACCGTGCTGAACAATCAATCAGAAATTGAGGATTTCTGTATGATCGGTGCCTATTCGATGGTAAAGGATCATTTTAAAGTTCCTACAAGATCTCTGGCCGTAGGAATTCCAGTGAGAATCGTCAGGGCTCTCAATGATAAAGAATTGGAGCGGATATCAAACGGAAGCAACTTCTATGTGGAACTTTCAAAAGAATTTAAAAAGTATGGATTATGAGGGATTAAGAAATAATACCCCCTCGCTACCACCTTAGCAAAAGGGGGGCGAGGGGGATTTGGAAGGTAATACTTTAATTTCCCAATACTGCTTTTAGATCCTGATCCGGTGTTGAGATGGGTTGGATATTGAAATTATCAACCAACACCTTTAATACATTAGGCGAAACAAAGGCCGGGAGGGATGGCCCGAGCTTAATATTCTTTACACCCAGGTAGAGCAGGGTGAGAAGAATAGCCACTGCCTTCTGTTCATACCAGGAAAGAATCAAAGAGAGAGGCAATTCATTGATTCCCACGTTGAAAGCCTTGGACAGGGCTAAGGCGATCTGGACCGCTGAGTAGGCGTCGTTGCACTGACCTACGTCTAAGAGTCTTGGGATGCCTCCGATATCCCCCAGATCCTTATCGAAGAAGCGGAACTTACCGCATGCCAGAGTGAGAACCATGCAGTCCTTAGGGACTTTTTCCACAAACTCGGTGTAATAGTTGCGTCCAGCTTTGGCGCCATCACATCCGCCCACAAGGAAGAAGTGACGGATGGCCTTTCCCTTCACCGCCTCAATGACCTTGTCTGCAACGCTCATTACGGTGTTTCTTGCAAAGCCAACCATGACAGAACGACCATTCTTATCTTCTTGAAAGCCAGGCATGGCCAAGGCCTTGTCGATAACGGGTTGGAAGTTTCTGTCCGAAATGTGGGTGGCGCCAGGCCATCCCACAGTGCCGCTGGTGAACACATTGTTCTTGTAGGAATCCCTTGGTTTCTGGAGACAGTTTGTGGTCATCAAGATGGCCCCAGGAAAATCGGCAAATTCCCGGGTCTGATTCTGCCAGGCCGTTCCGTAATGGCCATAGAAATGAGAATATTTTTTTAAGTTTGGATAACCATGGGCCGGAAGCATCTCTCCATGGGTATAAACGTAAATGCCTTTGCCCTCGGTCTGCTTGAGAAGTTCCTCCAAGTCCTTGAGATCATGCCCAGAGACCAGGATGGCCTTTCCTTTCTTAGCCTCCAGAGGAACCTTGGTAGGAACAGGATGGCCATAGGTACCTGTATTGCCAGCATCAAGAAGTTCCATGGCCCTTAGATTGATCTCTCCACACTTAAGAACCAGTCCCACCCAGTCGTTCAGGCTTAAGTCTTTCCTCAGGGTCGTAGCCAATCCCTCATGGATAAAAGCGTAGACCTTATCGTCCTTCTGGCCAAGGATTTGAGCGTGATCTGCATAGGCGGCTACACCCTTTATCCCAAAAATTAGGATGTGCTGAAGAGAAAGGATATCAGGATCGATGGTTGGATCCGATTTGATTCCCACCGCCTCTCCCTGTTTGGGGAGTTCCTCCAAACTGGTCGCCGGTTTGAAGGTAGCAGGCCCCTCTTGAAATTCGACTTTTCCCTTGGCAGCTTTCACCTTTTCCTTGAGGTTTTCCCTTAAAGCCACACAACGCTGGATCAATTGAACAAATCGATTCGGATCGAAATTGACGTTTGTCAGCGTAGAGAACATGGCCTTACACGTAAAATCATTGACCTCTGGGTCAACCACTCCCACCTTTCGGCCCTCCACTGCATAAAGGGACAGCCCTTTAAGGGCATAGATCAGAAGGTCCTGGAGGCCAGCCACGTCCGATTCCTTGCCACAAACCCCAACCTTTGTGCATCCTTCACCTTTCGCCGTCTGTTCACACTGATAACAAAACATAATCGCTCCTCCTTTTGAATGAGATGTTTTTTGATCGCCAGCCCTGAAATACCTTTACGAGTATCGTGCTTGGGCGATCTTGACTAAATAATAATATAAAAAGATCAATGTGTGTTTGACTTAGGTCAAAAGGGTGAAAATTTTCCTATCACCTTGATAGGGGTGATTATTGGTTTGAGCATCCCAGCCGTTTGTGCTAATTTGGAATGGTAACCTGTACAACCGTCCTCTTTTATCCGACCATTGATCATTATCGTTAAAACGAACAATGAAAAAGGGGACTTCATTGAAGGGAAAAGAATGATAGAAAAGTAAATCAACGTTTCTGAGGATGAAAAAATGAAGACAATGAAGAGAATCGTATTGAATAAAGATCCGGAGAAATTCATTGAAAGAGTCATTGTTAAATTTGTTCGGGAGAATCCTGCCAACGTCCGGAAAGTTGATGGAGGGAAATACTGGGAATCGCCTCTGGTTGGATTCGCCCCGGGGGATGATCCTCTTTTCAAGCAATATAAAAAGATCATTGGGAGTTTCCACTTTACACCTCAGGAGATTTTTGAATTGACTTTTGGAAGAAGGAAGCCTTCCAAAGAGCTTTCGGTTATCTCCTGGGTTCTCCCAACAGTGGAGGATATTCGCAAAAGCAATCGTAAAGAGGCCAAATATCCTTCCCTGCTCTGGGCTCATGCCCGGGACTTCGGTGAGCAATTGAACGTCAAACTTAGGAATCATCTTGTCTCCGTGCTAAAAAAGAAAGGGTATAGGGCCGTTGCTCCGATGAACTCTCCCCACTGGAAACGGCTTCGATCCTCCGAAGTGGGGATTGCCTCCAACTGGTCCGAACGTCACATTGCTTATGCCTGCGGTCTCGGAGCTTTCGGGTTGAGCGACGGACTGATTACGGCAAAAGGCAAGGCCATGCGGGTGGGTAGCGTGGTCATTGATCTGCCCCTCAAACCTTCGGAAAAAATTTATCCCCATCACCAGGCCAACTGCCTTTACTACTTCAATAAAACTTGTAAGGCTTGCGCAGCCCGCTGCCCGGCCAGGGCGATTACAGAAAAGGGCCATGACAAAGATAGATGCTTCGAATACTGCTATTCCGTCGTCAAGCAGGCAAAGGAGAATGAATATGGTGTCACGATCGCGGGATGCGGACTCTGTCAGACAAAAGTCCCATGCGAATTCGAGATTCCGAAACTGATCCAGAAGGAAAGGGGATATGTTAAAAAGGGTGAATTATGAAAAAATGGATCTCCATTATCGGTGTGATACTATTAGGTCTCATTTTAGTGGTAGCAGGGGGAGGTTACCTTTGGTTTCAGCAGGCGATCAAGAAAAGTCTGCCACAGACCTCAGGAGAGGTCGCCCTCGGCGGCCTGAAAGAAGATGTGGAGATCATAAGAGACATCTATGGAGTACCGCATATCTATGCCAAAAATGAGCCTGACCTTTACTTAGGCCTCGGGTATGCCATGGCTCAGGATCGTTTCTGGCAAATGGAATTCTACCGTCGTCTGGGTCATGGCCGGCTCTCAGAAGTATTGGGTGAGAAGTTGGTCAAAGTCGACCGCTTCTTTCGAACGATTGCGGCGGCGGGTTTGAACAAAAAAATTCGTGATGACCTCGCCTTTTTACCCAAATCCTTTGCCGATGGGGTAAATGCCTACCTGGAGACTCACTCTGATCGCCTTCCCTTTGAGTTCAAACTCCTCGGTTATAAGCCCGAGCCATGGACGGACGAAGATTACTTCGCCATTTTGAAAGTGGTCAATTGGGGATTGAGCAATGGCTGGAAGGTTGATCTGACTGCGGCAAAAATGCTGGAAAAGTTGGGAGAGGAAAAATGGAGAGAGGCCTTCCCGGTCTGGCCGGACGATGCGCCACTGATTATCCCTGAAGAATCCAAAGCCCTTTCAGAATTCTCAGCCCCTCTCTGGAAGACAATGCGTTTGGTAGAAAAGCTAACAGGCTTTTCAACCTCTGGTGCCAGTAATAACTGGGTGGTCTCTGGAAAGAGATCTATCACCGGGAAACCGATTCTGGCCAATGATACTCACCTCGCACTGACGAATCCTTCCTTTTGGTGGGAGGTCCATATGGTTTGTCCGACCATCAATGTATCAGGGTTTGCTGTCCCAGGAGTTCCGGGGATTGCGGTCGGCCATAACCTTTATGTCGCCTGGGGAGTCACCAATGTCATGGTGGATGATGTGGACTATTACATCGAGAAGATCAATCCTGGGAACCCCCGGCAGTACTGGTTAAAGGACCACTGGGAGGAAATGAAGGTAAAAGAGGAGACTATCCAGGTTAAAGGCCGGGATCCGATCAAAACCGAGATCTTATTGACCCGCCACGGGCCGGTTGTCTCTGACATGAAGGGTTCAAAAGAAAAAGCCCTTTCATCAAGATGGGCATTCACCGAAGGCCTTCAGCCAGGTCAAGCCTCCTATCTTTTAGCGAAAGCTAAGAATATCCAGGGAGTGAAGGAAGCCTTACGATACTGGGAGTTGCCCTGCCAAAACTTTGTCTTTGCTGACGTTGATGGAAACATAGGATACTGGTGTTGCGCTACCATTCCCATACGGTCAAAAGGGAATGGGATTCTGCCCATGCCAGGCTGGACGGATGAGTACGAGTGGAAGGGGTATGTTCCTTTTGAGAAAAGGCCCCATATGATAAACCCCAGAGAAGGTTTTATCGCCACGGCCAACAACAAAGTCATCGGTGATAACTACCCGTATTTCATCAGTCATTACTGGGAACCCTTGGATCGAGTTACGCGCATCCGCCAACTGCTCAAAGCAAAAGAGAAACTATCCATTGATGATTTCAAGCAGATGCAGCAGGACGTCTACTGTGTGCTTGCTTCGGAAATGGTGCCTCAAATGATCCAGGTTCTCGAACGCCGATTCTCTGACGAAGAGGGACAAAAAGCTAAAGAGATTCTTTCAAAGTGGGATTTCATCATGGATAAAGAGAGTGTCGGCGCCTGCCTGTTTGAAGTGACCTTACGGAAGATGATGGACAATATTTTTAAAGATGAGATGGGGGAAGAACTCTTCCATGAGTATCTAAAAACGTCCACGTTCCCTCCAAGCGCTCTGAGGATGATGATCAGAAAAGGCTCCTCCCCTTGGTTTGGTAAAAAGACTTTGGAGGATATCATTGCCATGAGTATGAAGCAGATGTTCTCAGAATTGAGGAAGGTCATCGGAGCGGATATGAATAAATGGACTTGGGGCAAAATCCATTCGCTTACATTTGAGCATGCGCTAGGAAAAAAGAGACTTCCGGCTTGGATTTTCAACCTGGGACCATTCCCGGTGGGAGGGAGTCACCTGACCGTCAACATGAGAAAATACTTATATGAGGAACCCTATCGTGCAATCCATGGAGTTTCCGAACGTATGATCGTCGATCTTTCAAACATTGGAGGTTCCCTCCGCGTTCTTCCAACAGGAGAGTCAGGACACCCCGGAAGTCCTCATTATAGGGACCAGATCGACCTCTATCTCAGCGGCAGATACCATGCGGACTGGACCGATCGTCATGAAGTTGAAAGAAACAGAGAGGCAACCCTGATATTAAAACCAAAACTTAGTCCCAAAGAAGGCCAGTAGAGGATTTGCTGAACTGATAAGAGTGGGTTGTTTAATAGGGGCCTATCCCATTTTTAGATTATTGACCCACGATTGATTTGACCTGAAAATTGACCTATCTCCCCTATCAGTTTATCTCTTTAACCATTGATTCTGCTTTTGATATTATTTGGAGAGAAGATGAACATCAGATAAACGCTCACCAAGGCAGGAAAGGAGTGGCTATGGCAGCATTCATCAGGATAGGGGATGGCGTCAAAATTCCTGATGGGCGCATAGCCCGTGTGCGCAGAAAGACAAGCAAGACCCACCAGTTCTTAATATTCCCCGTTGATCAGCTCAAGCTCGTCAATTGCCCAAAAGGGTGGATGAGCCGGGAAGGTTATAACCGATATCTCAAGATAACGATTGCCAAAATGAAGGAACGGTTTGCTGCCAGAAGGCGGTCATAAAAATAAAAAGAACTGCTCTATGTTGAAGAACAGGCAAATTTTTACATCCCTGTTGGTGTCATTTCTTTTGATCATGAGCTACCCGTATGGGAGTGCTGTTGAGAGTGGGTGGGCGAGTGATTATGATGGATCAATTGTGTTTGGCGGATTAAAACGTACCTATCATGTCCATTTACCCTCCTCACATGATAAACCGCTGCCTCTTGTATTTCTCCTCCATGGAGGCGGAGGGTCAGCCAAAGCCATGGAGAAACTAATAGGCGAAGGGTTTAATACTCTGGGAGAAAAAGAAGGTTTTATCGTTGTTTATCCTGATGCGGTTGAAAAGCACTGGAACGATGGCAGAGAGTTGCAGAGATGGCGTTCCCAGAGAGAAAAAATTGTTGATGTCGGTTTTATATCTGCCTTGATTGAGCACCTCTCAATAGAGCATCGCATCGACAAGAAGCGTATCTATGCCACGGGCATCTCAAACGGAGGCCTAATGTCTTACCGTCTTGCCTGTGAGCTTACTCATCAAATCGCTGCCATTGCGGCTGTTGCCAGCTCCATGGGAGAAAGTTTATCTTTATCCTGTGCACCTTCAGAACCCATTTCCGTATTGATTATCAATGGAGTAGGAGATCCTTTGGTTCCGTGGGAGGGTGGAGAGATCAGGTTAGGCCCATGGCGGCTTGGAAAAGTGTTATCGACATCGAATACGGTTGAGTTCTGGGTTGAGCGCAATAAGTGTTCTTCTCCGCCTCTTATTACCTGGGAGCCGGATAGAGATCCTCAAGATGGAACCCGAGTGCGAAAAGAAGTATATGCTCAGTGTCGTGAAGGAACGGAGGTCGTTCTCTACGCCATTGAGGGTGGTGGGCATACTTGGCCCGGTGGTTATCAATACCTGGGAGAATGGATCGTTGGCAAGACGAGCAGAGATATCGATGCAAATGAAGTGATATGGGATTTTTTCAAGAAACACGAAATAAAGTGATTGAAATCAGGTTGTCCATAAGAAAGGAGGGGCCGATATAAATAAAAAATTGATTATTGCTCACCGCGGCGCCCCGAGCTATGCAAAAGAAAATACGATCGAATCGTTTGAAAAAGCGATGGCTCTGGGGGCCGATATGATCGAGTTCGATGTGAGAAGAACGAAAGATCATGTTTTTATTGTCTATCATGACGGATTCATTCAAGGCCAACCCATAAAAGAATTAACCTACGAAGAAATTAGTAAAACTGCCAGGGGCCAAGAATTTGATATTCCTACGGTTGAAGAGGTTTTGAGATGGTCAAGGGGAAAGATAAAACTTGATGTCGAATTAAAGGAAGAAGGCTATGAAAAAGAAATCATAGAATTATTATCCAAGTATTTTAAAGAAGAACAATTCGTTATCACTTCATTTAATGACCCCTCTTTAAAGAGTATCAAAGACAGTTATCCTGATATTAAAGTTGGTTTACTTTTAGGAAAATTCAAAAATCCCCTATTGACGAGAATTTCCGAGTTTTTCCCCATGAAAAGATGTAAAAAAGTAAAAGCCGATTTCCTGGTAGCCCACTGGAAATTGTTAAGGATTGGTTTTTTAGAAAGAGCCCAAAGAAGTCAAAAACCTGTCTTCGTTTGGACAGTGAATGATGAAGAAATGATGTGGAAATTGCTCCATGACAGGAGAGTTTATGCCATCATCACCGATAAACCAGATTTAGCCGTTTCGTTACGAAATAAACTCCAGCAAACAATTGGGGTCGAGCCTTCAAAAATTAATTAAAAACAATTAGAGCCGTCCGTAAATTAGTTGGCCCTGTGAAATAAAAAATTCTTTTCTTACTTTCCTAACTTCTTGCCACACTCAGGACAAAATTTTGTGTTCGGGGATACCTCGGCGGAACACGCTGGGCATTTCCCTTTCGTGGCCAATTGATAACCACATTCAGGACAGAATTTAGCCCCTTTGGTCTCCGCGCCGCATTGAGGGCAAACAAGCTGACGATCCCGTTTCACATCCAAGCGTTTGCCACGCTGGATACCTTCTAACGCCGCTTTCTCTCCGGCACCATATACCTCTCCTTGTGCACGAGCTGCTTCAATCTCCACCTCTGCACTGGGTGCGCAATTTAAACAAAGTCCTTTGCCCTTATTCCAACAGGTATCGCACACATATTGAAAGCAACGGGCGCAGCGATGAAAATGTTTCTTTGCCTGTTCCACGGCTTGCTTGAAGGCCACGTCATGGGCTTTTCCCCAACCAGACTGTGCCACTCCTTCTAATGCCTCAGAGGCACCACCCAGGGCGCCCCCAAAAATTCCAGCTGCCTTTCCTAACCATCCAGAGGCCTGCCCACTTCTAAAAGGGACAAAATCAGTCCGCCAGGTATCGTTGCAACGTTCACAGAAAAACTCAAACTGAAAACCTGCCTTCACTCCAGAGTGTTCAGATAAATCGTTGTAATTGTCACTGAACTTGATTTCTGTCATAGTATTTCACTCCTGAAAGAAATTTAATGAAATCTTAACATAACAAAAATAGAGATACAATATTT
>Ga0299915_10004096_pt1 | contig 10580 bp, 10 predicted proteins | sample RVTome_13_FD_200263 | JGI IMG/M metagenome (GOLD analysis project Ga0299915, IMG submission 200263) | Soil microbial communities from uranium-contaminated site in the Upper Colorado River Basin, Wyoming, United States - RVT92D227 (version 2) ... | reverse complement strand
TTTTCCCACAATGGTGACCCTCTTCTCTCCTTTCCTGACGATAATGGGTTCCATATTGGGGTTAGCAGGCTCCAGTCGAATCAAATCTCTTTTTTTGAAGATCCTTTTGATCGTGGCCTCATCTTCAATCAAGGCCACGACGATCTCCCCGTTCTCTGCATTTGGTTGGGGCTTCACTAGAGCAAAATCCCCATCTTGAATATGGGCATCGATCATACTATCACCCTGAACCCGAAGCAGGAAAACATCATCTGAAGAAACAAGACTACGGTCGAGGTTGATGTATCCTTCTATATTTTCAACGGCAAGGATGGGTTCTCCAGCCCTCACTCTTCCAACAATGGGAATGGAGAGAGTTGCGTAGGGCAGGCCACCGTGCCTGCCGTCCCTGTCGACATAGTTCAGCATCTCAATCGCCCTTGAACCTCCGGGGACTCTCCGGATGTACCCTTTCTTCTCTAAGATCTGGAGTGTTTTTTGAGGTGCCTTTGGTCCTCTCAATCCAAAGTGAGAAGCGATCTCACGAAGCGTCGGCGGAAATCCTTTCTCTTGAAGGTAACTCTTTAAAAAATTGAGCACCTTCTCTTGAGTCGATGTTAATCCTTTTTCACTTCCCATTTCCTATTTCCCACTTTCAATTTTTGAATGATGGTCTACATTTGTAGACTACTTATAAACTGCCTCTTTAAGGATGTCAAGAAAAAATTTTGGATTTTGAATGGAGGAGTCTGAGGACTAACAACAACCCGAACCCGTACTGGTGGTCTTCTTAGAAGAATCGGATTGACCGATTGTGCATCCCTCAGAATCGATCGAGCAGCAGGAAGATTTTTTTCGACCTAATGCACTGTTGATTACCGCAGCCGCGCAGCCTACCCCTGCTCGCACGCTGAGAGCATCCACCGGACAATTTCGAGAACAGGCACCACATTCCATACAGGCATCGCGGTTTGTGATCTCAACCTTGCCGTTTGTGAGACTCAAGACAGCACGGGGACAAACGAGTAGACATGTGCCACAGCCTATACATTTTGGTTGTTCAAGCCTTAACGTAACGACATCTTTAAGATATACCAACTGACCCATCATTTTAAAACTCCTTATAGAGAGCTTTGAAAAACTACTTTTCGCTCTCTTGATTACAGAGATTCCAAAAAATGATTACATAGATTTTTCTTTAGTTTCAATGCATTTCTAATCGGTGTAATCGTTTCATAATCGTTGTAATCAGAGATCTCTATGCTTTTTCAGAAATCTCTTATAGAATAAATTGTGCCCCAAACCAGAGAATGACACCAATGATTCCTGCACCTATCTGAAATGGTAAAGCCCAACGCATTTCCTTCTTAACTCCGGAAAGAGATGTGTAAGTGGAGGCTCCTGTGAAATTCATCGCCAGATAAGCTGAAAGCGCAGGGATGAGAAAGAACCAGGCGGTGATCTCGAGACGACCCGTCCGTGTCATCCAATCCCCCCAGCGAAAAGCCAAAAGGATGGCAGCGGTAAGAAATCCCGGGATAAGACCTTTGATTGAAAAGGCCCGACCGGGCAGCCAGGGTAACAATAAAGGTGTTAAAACAGCACCAGCCAGTATCGCCATCAGGATAGCCCAAACGGAGAAAAGGCCGTGGTTTAAAGCATTCGTCCATCCCTCTTCTGCCCTTCCAAAGTATGCCAATAAAAATAGAATGGGGATGATGATAAGCCCAACTTTCATAGCACTGACCAGTTCGATTGGGATAAGTACTATTCGTTCCAAAGTAGTAAAGGTTTTGAGCCTCATTTCTTGAGTCGCTTTAAACCCAGAATCCAAAAAAGGAGCAAGATCTTTTGACCGAATGGGGCCGTAGACCACTTTGAATCCGGATAGTTTCTTTACATCATGAGCTGCAACCCCCGGGCCCGACAACTGGGGCAGAATCAATTCCCGATGTGAAACAATTCGGGCCAAACCGTTCGATTCAATTCGACTAACAAGCTCTGTTGTCCCGAAGGTCCCTTTACCTGCAGCGCACCAGACATTAATACCCTTTGTATCGAGAACCAGTATCCATGCGTTTCGACCGGGCAATGTCTCCCGGAGTTTGTCAAAGCTCATCTTATAATTCGCCGTAACCAGAACGGGCGACTTCTCATCGGGCTCACCCAATGCATAAAGACCAGGGTCGATAGTGTAATGCATACGACCTATTTCCCAGCGGGCCTTAAAGGTTCCAAAACGATCAGCCCAGAGAAGAGCGGACGTGACCTGGGGCACGGGTCCAACCGAGGTCTGGATCGAGCCGATCACAAAGGACTGTTTTAAGCTCGGAAGGCTCAACTGAGCCCGTTGAGGAGGGGCTCAGGTGCTTGCAGCTGTCGTGCAAGTATTCTGTGGTTCTGAAGAACAGCATCTTGTTTCATTCATAAGAAATCTCCTTCCTTAGCTTGTCGCCGTCTCTTTCATCATCGGGCCCAGAAAATCCTTTACACGGTCAGCAAGATATTCCGCCTTGATCAAATAGATACAGCATATCTCGCCACCTTTATCCCAGCTGAGAATAGCCAATTTATCACCTGCCCGGATATTTGCCTTATCTCTCAATTCTTTGGGAAGGACCATTTGGCCCCGATCATCGATATTGATGATCGACTCAACTTTACAAGAACCCATTTCTTTGTTCAGAGGGGAGCAAAAAGAGGCTTTTTGATTTTTTTTAGACATGGTATGGACTCCTATTACAATGATTTCTGATTAAACTAAATATTCAGATTTATCAGTTATACCTGATATTAATCCACCAAAAAGCATTTGTCAAGTGCTCAATAAAAGAGATTTCTGAAAAAGTCCAGAAATCTCTGATTACACCGATTATGAAACGATTACACGGATTAGAAATGCATTGAAAAATAAAGAGAAATCTGTGGAATCATTTTTTGAAATCTGTGTAATCAGAGAGCGAAAAGTAGTTTTTCAGAGCTCTCAATAAAAAATTTTTGCCTCAGTTCACTCCTTTTTTCCGAGGAGTTCATAGATCTCCTGAGCTAATTTCAACTGTTCCTCTTCGTCTAACCTATGGCCACTTTCTAACAAGCTGATATATTGATTGATTTCAGCATTTTCCCTTCTTAGTTGGGCTATTTTCTCATTCTGATCTCTAATCTCTAAATCAAACCCTCCTAAATCCAGACCAAAGTCAAATCTCCTATTCAGAAAAGAAAGGGTTAGCTTTATTGCCTGGGGATCTTCTCTTGGGGCTAAGTAAAATGGTATTTCCGGCCAAAGGCTCACTCCTGAAATTCCCCTTCTTTTAGCTAACCACAAAAGATAGCTGCTGATCGCTGGCGGTCCTTCCCAGGTCATATCTTCTAGTCCGTAGCCTCGAAGTCTCTCTTTTAGTTCTGGCTGATTGAAAACTGTTAATATCCTTCGGGGGTTGGTATGGGCGGTAAAAGAGATAGCTCCATTAAGGGTGTACAGCTCTTTAGCCTGGCAGTGATTTTCAGTTAAATCCAGAATTGCATTTAGGAATTTATAATGCTCAAATTCAGGCTCATCGCTCTTAAAGATTAAGAGATTATTTTTCTCACAGACCCAGAATTTACTTTCTGGAACCTGGACTAAATCATCTTTAAATCTTACCCCTCCAAATTGGAAAAAGCCTAAAGGTTTAATTTCAGCAATTTCTTGACCTCCTAATTTCTCATTCAAAAAATCAATAACCTTAGATCCCAATTTCCCGATATCCTGAGTTTGCCAACCAACAATCAGAGAAGGACTTTGTAAATGTGGAGTTTTATCGATCTCAAATAGGTCTTTCCTCATCCTCCTTGCTTCCTTTCTTAAAACGTTCGTCAATATATATCTGAGCCTGGATCGTTATTGGTCCTGGTTTAGTTTGAGCAATAGATTTTCTTTGATCGTACTCTCCTTTCATTTCTGGAGGAAATTTGGCATAGAAACTTTCTATAATCTCTTTGATTTGCCCTTCCATCTTATCCAGAAAACTCAAATCAATGCTCATTCCTAAAATCTCAGCAAAGACCTCAAGAACCGATCTTGAAGCCTTTGGATAGGGAAGAGAGACTCCAGAAAGCCAATCTGGTATTTCGCCCATGAGACAAATACTTTCCAGCCCTCTCTTCTTAGCTACGGCTAACAGAAGGCCATTCAATCCAGTGATCACCCCTTCACCTTCTTTTCTCCCCTCTATTTCACTCATTAAAATTGTATTTTGATATTTCTTTACTTCTTTTCTGAGTTCCCCAGAACTTATCACTGCGCAAACTCTGGGTTTCATCTGGTGATGAATCGGCGAAACAGAAGCTCCAGAAGTGTAAACTCTCTGGCAGCCAAATTTTAAACCTACATCTAAAACAAGGTTAGCCATCTTATAAGCCTTATCTCCGCTGGCATACATTCTTCCTCCCTCAGTGGGCTGTTCTTCTCCAATGAAAAATATCAAATCTTTCTTCTCAAGCCTCTGGTAATAAAATTTGTTACTGGGAAACTCTAAATCTTCCAATAAGCCCTCTCTGATTGAAACCTTCCTCGGATAGAAGAAATCCCAACTTTCTATTTCTCCAAATTCCTCTGCCCTTAAAATACCTTTTAAAGTATTCACCGCGATCATCCCAATGTTTCCAATCCCTGGCCAACCAACAAACATAATGGGTTCTTCAAGCTTAGGCTTTTTGTAGAGCTTAATTCCCATTCCCTTACCTCATTTCTTGTTTTTTTAATTCAGCCTTTCAGAAATGATAGAGTATTTTAATCGCTTAAAAGACAAGTTTTACTAAATTATACCATTTTAAAATCTCAAAAACTCCGGGTTTGCTAACTTCTTTTAAGGCTTTCTTAATCCCCATTAGCATTTTAATCCCTTTTCTTTTTTCTCATGAAAAAATAGAAATAATTGAGATTGATGACACCAGTGAGAGCTAAGCATAGGAACATTATGGGATAGCTGGTCAAACGGAGGACGATGCCCATGATCACTGGTCCCAAGCCTATCCCCAAATCACCGATGGCTGTGAATGTCCCTATTGCTGGACCTCGAGAAGAACCCGCACGATCCAGAGCATAGGTCACTAAGGAAGGCATGAGAAAGGCATTCCCAATCCCCCAGATCACCGCAACAAGAATAAACATCGGAAGAGTTTTAGAGAAGGCGAGGATGGTCATCGAAATGATATAAGTGAAGAGGCAAGGAAGGATCACTTTTTCTCTGCTATAGAGATCCAAAATCTTCCCACCCAAAGCACGACCCAAAATAAGCACGATGGCATAAGCAGCAAAGAAGAATCCAGGATTGCCTACACCTTGATCTAAGGCATAAAGAGGAAAAAAGGCAGTTAAAGCTCCCCAGATGATGTGGGCAAAGAAGGCCATGATGGCCGGTGGAAGGGCTTCCCGACTGAGAAAGGACTCATCCTGATTGGATAGATCCTCTACTGGTTCAACCTGTCTTTTTCCCAACCGAGTAGTTAAGAAGAGGGAGCATAGGGATAAACCTAAACAGACCAAGAAGAGAGGGGTGAAGCTAAAGGTATTGATGAGGAACATCCCGAAGGAAGGAGCCAGGGCAAAAGAGATATTGAAGGCCAGATAGAAGTAACTGAGGCTTTGGCCCCGATGGGCCTCTGGGGTGATACTGGCGATAAAAGTTACGGAGGCAGTATAGAAGAAAGCGATGCCAATGCCTTGTACGACTCTCACTATCAAAAAGGGCCAAAAAGGGGAGGCGAAGAGAAAGGCAATGGAAGTGAGAGCAAAGAGGAAGGTACCAGCGATCATAAAGTTTCTTTCAGGAATTTTTAGAAGGGCTCTTCCGACAAAAGGTCTGAAGACCAATGAGGAGATACCGAGGATTCCAATAAGAATACCAATCTCTACCTCCGTAGATCCCAATCTCGAAAGATAGATCGGAAGGGTGGGAATGAGGATGTGGAAAACGGATGTGAATGTGAATTGTCCAAAAAAACAGAGGACGAAATCACGGGTTAATATCTTCTGCGTCGCCATATCTCGTTTTTGCGTATTGTAATTTTATAGTATCTCTTTTTAAAATAGTTTTTCAACTCCTTCTTTGCGGCCAATTTAATTTTCTCTGATTCCCCTATAAAACAATTAATAGTAGAAGGAAGAAGTCTTTACCTATTACCCACTTTTTTGTAAAATATATCATAATGATTACGCAGAAAATCAAAAGTCTTTAGTCCAAGGGTTAGGGTAAAGATGCCAGTTTTGTTAATGGGTTATGTCATTAGTCTTTAAATCTTTAGCCTTAACCCTTTCACCCTAAACCAAACGGGCCCTGAACCTGATATGGTACAGGGCGGGCTTCCTAACCCTAACCTTAAAACAATTTTCAGGGTTCGTGGGTGATAAACCCATCATGTAAAATTTATTTATAATGGGCTTCAGATGAAAAACAAATTATCCTTTGCTTGCCCGGTCTGTGGTCGGAAGACTGAATACCTATTGACAGAGTTGAAGGAAGGGGCCGTTCTGACCTGTCCTTTTTGTAAATTAACCCTCACCCTCCACGGCCATATGTGGGAGGACGTTAAAAAAGAGAAACAACGCTTAAGAAGAAAGGTCTAAACTTCTTCCTTCAAATGACTTACACTTTTAAAAATAGAGTTAGGTTGGGGGGCCCTGATCCTTAATAAATTTGGTTAAAACCATCAAGTCTCTAAGAGAATAAGATCGGGGTCTTCGAGACGGGCAATGACAGTATTGAGAAATCGTGTTGCCTCCCCACCATCGACCACCCGGTGGTCGAAAGAAAGGGCCAGGTGAAGAATTTTTCGTATCTCGATCTTTCCATCCTCCACCACAGGCATATCTTTGATTTTCCCAACACCCAAAATAGCCACTTCAGGATAGTTGATGATTGGAGTGCCATAAATCCCTCCTAATGCACCATAGTTGGTGATGGTGAAGGTTCCACCTTTTAGATCTGCCAAATCGATCGTCCGGTTTCGGGCCTTCTCAGCCAACTGGGTCAATTCCTCTGCCAGTTGGAGGATAGATTTTTCCTTTGCATTTTTGACTACAGGAACCATCAGCCCTTCAGGGGTATCTGTGGCAAAGCCGATGTTAAAATATTTTTTCAGGATGATCTCCTCATTTTCATCATCCAATGTTGCATTGAGATAGGGATGCTCAACCAGACCGGCGATCACAGCCTTTATGATAAAAGGGAGTATGGTCAGCTTGATCCCTTTCTTTTCGGCAGCCTTCTTCTCTTTTTCTCTGATCTTCCACAATTCCGTGACATCGGCCTCATCCATTGTGGTCACATGGGGTGCAGTATATTTCGATTTGACCATCGCCTTCGCGATAGACCGCCGAACACCTCGCAAGGGGATACGTTCTACATACCCGTAAAGATCATATTTTTTGACCTTGACGGGCTTCTTCACTTCCTCCACAGGTTTCTCTTTACCCTCTGCCACCTGGTGGACATCTCTCTCCAGCACCCGACCTTCAGGCCCTGTGCCCTTCACTTTATTTATGTCAACGCCCAACTCTTTTGCCAGAGCCCTCACAACCGGTGTGGCCATTGCATGTTCACTCACCAAGACCGGCCTAATGGGTTCAGTTTTCACTGTTACGGCAGAGATCTCTTCAGGCGCCTCCTCCAACTCCCCTACAACGCCGACCGATTTGGGCCTTGGAGGTGGTGCGGCCAAGGTCTCTCCCTTCTCTCCGAAGACGACGATCACCTGACCGACCTTCACGATCTCTTTCTCTTTGGCCAGGATTTTTAGAATCACTCCGGTTCTCGGAGAAGGAATCTCTGCAAGGGCCTTATCTGTCTCTACTTCGACGAGGGGTTGCCCTTCCTTGATTTCATCCCCCTCCTTAACCAGCCAATGGACGATCTCCCCTTCGGTCAACCCTTCTCCAATATCAGGAAATTTGAATTCGTACGGCATAATTTACCCCCTTAGGTTAAGGTTGAGGCTGAGGTTGAGGATTTTTTCTTCCTTAACCTGAACCTTAACCTCAACCTGAGATTTAATTAAAAGCTCATCACCTTCTTCACGGCCAAAATAATTCGTTTTGGATTGGGAAGGTAATAATGTTCGGTTTTTGGCAGGGGGACGGGAATATCAAATCCTGTCACCCTTTCAATGGGTGCTTGAAGAGAGAGAAGTGCCTTCTCATTGATGAGGGCAATGATCTCTGCACCCAGACCACAGGTCTTGGCCGCCTCGTGAACGATGACTCCCCTTCCTGTCTTTCGAATAGAAGTGGCGATGGTTTCTGAATCAATCGGTGAGATCGTTCTGAGATCGATGATCTCGACATCGATCTTATCTGCTTTCAACTGTTCGGCAGCATTTAATGCCTCTCTTACCATTGCCCCCCAGGCCACTACCGTCACATCTCTACCTTCTTGAACCAGCCTTGCCTTTCCGAGGGGGATGGCATAGTCCCCTTCTGGAACCTCTTCACGAATGGCCCGGTAGATGCGTTTGGGTTCGAAGAAGATAACCGGGTCCGGATCCCGAATGGAGGAGAGTAAAAGTCCTTTAGCCTCATAAGGGGTTGAAGGAATAACCACTTTGATCCCAGGGATGTGGGCCAAGATAGCTTCAGGGCTATCCGAATGATGCTCAGGTGCATGGATACCACCTCCATAAGGAACTCGGATGACTAAAGGGCAGGTAAATCTTCCTCTCGATCGATTTCGAATCCGACCGATGTGATTGTTGATTTGATCGAGGCAAGGAAAGAGAAATCCCTCAAATTGAATCTCTGCAATCGGCCGAAGTCCATAAACGGCCATACCAAAGGCCGTACCAACGATCCCTGCCTCGGCTAAGGGTGTATCGACGACTCGATCCTTCCCAAATTTCACCTGAAGTCCATCAGTGACACGGAAGACGCCTCCCTCTTTTCCAACATCCTCGCCCAGGATCACGATCCGGTTGTCCCTTTCCATCTCTTCTCGAAGAGCTAAATTGATCGCTTCTACCATATTGAGTTTGGCCATAAGTTCTTTCCTTTCCTGTCTTTCAACCTATGGAGGTATATTTACCAATTAATCATAATGTAATCTGTTAAATCCCAATAACCAAATTCCAAATCCCAAATAAATTCCAATGACCCAATTTGCAAATTACCCAAACACCCCTCACCTTAATCCTCTCCCCTGAGGGGAGAGGGGCGGGGTGAGGGGTTTCGAATTTCGCCTGCCTGCCGCAGGCAGGGATTTCGTGCTTCGAATTTTAATTTTGCTCTATGCCCTCTGCTCTCTGCGAACTCTTATGCCAAAGTGGATTTTAAATATTCCATCTGCTCTTTTAATGGAGGAGTCATCTCCGCAAAAACATAATTAAAGATTTCCTCTATTTCTGGTGTTGGAATGGCCTCAGCTTCTTTCACTGCCTGATCGATCTCCTTTTGGGCCTCCCCGGTCAGCTTATTCTCGACCCCCTCGTTCCAGAGCTTTTTCTCTTTGAGATAGAGTCTCAACCGGATCAACGGATCCAATGATTTCCAGGGTTCTATCTCCTCTTCGGTCCGATATTTCGTTGGATCATCTGCTGTCGTGTGAGGTCCGAAACGATAAGTCACTCCTTCAATCAATGTGGGGCCTCCTCCGGAACGAGCCTTTTCAACTGCTTCCTTCGTTGCTGCGAAGACGGCAAAGAGGTCGTTTCCATCCACCTGAATCCCATCGAATCCATAAGCGATCGCCTTTTGGGCAATCGTCTTCGAAGCGGTCTGAAGGGATCTCGGGACGGAGATGGCGAATTGATTGTTCTGGCAGAAGAAGATCGTTGGGATTTTGAAGACGCCTGCAAAATTCATGGCTTCATGGAAATCGCCCTTGGAGGTAGCCCCATCTCCAAAGAATACCAAAGTAACAATCTTATCACCCTTAATTTTAGCTGCCCAGGCCGCTCCAACTGCATGGAGCGTTTGGGTCCCTACCGGAACAGAAACCGGCATGACATTGATTCCCTCCGGCGCCTGGCTTCCCATCTCATTCCCCATCCAGTAGAGATAAAAATTTTTCAAAGAAATTCCCATCATCAATGTTACCGCTATCTCTCTAAATGCCGGAAAGACCCAATCGCCTTTTTGAAGGGCATAGGCACTTCCGATCTGACACGCCTCCTGTCCCCAGATGGGAGCATAAGTCCCAAATCTCCCCTCCCGTTGAAGCATCAGGGCCCTCTGATCAGCCAATCGAATGAAGACCATTTTCTGATAAAGGGTGAGCGTTTCCTGGTCACTTATGGGGGGCTTCTCACCTAACAGAAGCGTTCCATCTGGCTTGAGAATTTGAAACATCTTCCCTTTTAATGGATGATAATCTTCAAATAGACTCATCAGAACCTCCTCCGTAATGGAATATTGGAATGTTGGAATAATGGGTAAAAGAGAGAGCACAATCGTATCATTTTAGTTAACCCATCATTCCATTCTTCCATTACTCCATTATTCCAATCATTTATTCGAAGGCCCATTTCTTCAATCGTTCATAGTCTGCTGAGCCACAGATCCACTTCCCTGTCTTTTTGTTGAAAAAGAATGGAACACCTCCGCAGTAGCCTTTATCATACTCCCTCATCAA
>Ga0299915_10004093_pt1 | contig 10583 bp, 12 predicted proteins | sample RVTome_13_FD_200263 | JGI IMG/M metagenome (GOLD analysis project Ga0299915, IMG submission 200263) | Soil microbial communities from uranium-contaminated site in the Upper Colorado River Basin, Wyoming, United States - RVT92D227 (version 2) ... | reverse complement strand
CCATCTTCCTGGAGACTCTGGTGGGCATCCCCGGCATCGGCCAGTACGCCTGGGAAGCCATCGGCAGCCGGGACTACGACAGCATCATGGCCATCGTCCTTATCGGCGCTGCCGCCTTTATTATCGCCAACCTGCTGGTGGACATCGCCTACGGCATCATAGACCCGCGCGTGCGCATAGGGGGGAAGATGCCGTCATGACGCAGATGGAGGCCTCTGTCCCAGCCCCGGGGGAGCCGGAGGCGGTGGCCACGCCCTCCTTCGGGTTGCTGCGGGAGCTGGCGCGGCGCCCCGTGGCCGTGGCGGCCATCGCCATCATCGTCGTCGTCTACCTGGCCGGCATCCTGGCGCCCTGGGTGTCCCCCTACTCCTTCACCGAGACGGACTTTGGGCACCCCTTCGCCGGGCCCAGTCTGGACCACCCCCTGGGCACCGACCGCCTGGGGAGGGATATGCTCTCCCGGGTCATCTGGTCTGCCCAGACTACAGTTATCATCTCGGCAGCGGCTATTCTCACCGGCGGCTTGGTGCTGGGTGTGACCCTGGGCCTCATATCCGGCTACGTCGGCGGCCGCCTGGATAACCTGATCATGCGCCTGGCCGACGCCTTCTACGCGGTGCCCACCATACTCCTCCTCCTCATCATCAGCGCCACCCTGCGGGATAAGGTGGTGGAGGTCTTCCGCGAGGTGGAGGAGTGGACAGGCATCGGGGGGCTGGTGAGCTCCGGGGCCCCCGAGTACTTCCTGGTCTTCGGGGCCCTCTCCCTCTTCGGCTGGGTGGGGATGGCGCGGCTAGTGCGTTCCCAGGTGCTCTCTCAGCGGGAGTCCGAGTTCGTGCTGGCGGCGCGGCTTCTTGGAGCTTCCACTCGCCGCATCCTCTTCCGGTACCTGCTGCCCACCACTATTAACCTTATCGTGGTGGCCGTGACCCTTTCCCTGGGCGCCGTGGTGGGAACGGAGGTGGCCCTCACCTGGCTGGGCATCGGCATCCAGCCTCCGCATCCCAGCTTCGGCGTCATGATCTTTGAGGGCTCCGGCCTCACCAACCTGCGGGCGCACTCGCAGATCCTCCTCATCCCCGCCGTGGTGGTGGCGGCCCTCATGCTCTCTTTCAACCTTCTGGGCGACGCCCTCACCGACCTGATGTCGCCCCGGCGGCGGTAAGGCTCTTGGCCTTATTCAGGATATCGGGCGCAGATTGTCGTCGCTCCTTCCTTCCATCTACAAAAAGGCGCCTGCTATAATCGAACTGTGAAGGTTTCCACGCAGCGCCTTCCGGAGAGCCAGGTCCTCCTGGAGGTCGAGGTCGAGTCCGAGCAGATGGAGCGCTCTCTGGAGAGGGCCTACCGCAAGCTTGCACAGCGTGTGGCGGTACCCGGCTTTCGCAAAGGCAAGGCCCCCCGACCCATGCTGGAGCGCCACGTGGGACGGGATCGCTTACTGCAAGAGGCCCTGGAGACCCTCATCCCTGAGGCCTATAACCGCGCCATCGACGAACAGCAGGTCGAGGCTATCGGCGAGCCGGCCGTTGAGCTGGTTCAGCGGGAGCCGTTGATCTTCAAGGCCACGGTGCCGGTGCGCCCCACAGTAGATCTGGGCGACTACCATAGCCTCCGGGTGGAGCGGATGCCCATGCCGGTGGATGCTGCGGAGGTAGATACCGCCCTGGAGGAGCTGCGCCACCGCTACGCCATCCAGGAGCCAGTGGAGCGCCCCGTGCAGACGGGCGATGTCGTCCGTGTCGACGTCCGTGGCTTGGTGGATGGCCACGAGGCTTTCGTGGAGCAAGACAAGGAGTTCCGTCTGAGGGAGGGGGCTCCCACGATCGTTCTCGGCTTCGCCGAGGCACTGCTAGGCGCTCAGAAGGGGGTGGCCAAGGAGGTTACCCTTGATCTCCCGTCGGACTACCCGCAGCGCGACCTGGCCGGCAAGTCCTGTGCTTTCACCATCCTCGTCAAGGAGGTAAAGGAGGAGCGCCTGCCGCAACTGGACGACCAGTTCGCCCGGGAGGTGGGCGAGGGCTTCCCCAGCCTGCAAGCCCTGCGCGAGCGGCTGGCCGCCGACCTGCGCCAGCGGCGGGAGATGGAGGCGGACGAGGTATACCGCCGGAAGGCGGTTGAGGCCCTGGTAGAGCAGGCGGAGAAGATCGAATTCCCCCCTATCCTGGTGGAACAGGAGATCGGCCGGCTCCTGCGGGACCAGGCACGGGCCGTGGGCCAGGATGTGGACAGCCATCTCCAGATGATGCGCTCCATGGATGATGAGCTGCGGGAGGCGATCCGGCCCGCCGCCGTGGAACGGGTGCGCCGCTCCCTGGCGCTTAGCCGCCTGGCCGAGATGGAGCAGATCCAGGTGGAGCCCGCTGAGACAGATGCCGAGATTGAGCGGCTCGTCAGCTCTTCAGGCCCCTATGCGGAGCGGTTCCTCCAGATGTTCTTTACCCCTGGAGGGAGGGACTCAGTGGAGCGCTCCCTCTTGACCAGCAAGACCCTGGACCGCCTGGTGGAGATCGCCGGACAAGAGCCTGCATCGCTAACCGCCGAAAAAGGACCAGAGCGTTCGGCTGAGGAAGGAACGGAGGAGGAATCGTGAGACCAGAACTTATCATACCCTACGTGGTTGAGCAGAGCCCTCGAGGGGAGCGGGCGTTCGACATATTCTCGCTGCTGCTGAAGGAGCGCATCGTATTCCTGGGCACGCCCATCGATGACCAGATCGCTAACCTGATCATCGCCCAGCTCCTCTACCTGGAGCGGGAGGAACCGGACAAGGACATCAATATGTACATCCACTCCCCAGGCGGAATCATCAGCGCTGGCCTGGCCGTCTATGATACGATGCAACTGCTGCGCTGCGATATAGCCACCATCTGTGTAGGGGAGTGCGCCAGCATGGCCACCGTCCTGCTAGCCGCCGGGACTAAAGGGAAGCGCTACGCCCTGCCCCACTCCACTATCCACATGCACCAAGCCCGCGGCGGCGCTACCGGCCAGGCCGCAGACATCGAGATCCATGCCAGGGAGGTCATTCGCCGCAACCAGCTCATCCGGGAGATCCTGGCCCGTCACACCAGCCAGCCCCTGGAGCGCATAGTCCACGACACCGACCGCGACTACTTCATGGATGCGCAGAGCGCCAAGGAGTACGGCATCATCGACGAGATTCTGCAGGGACCGAAAACGGCCGCGGTGGCCGCAGGGGAAAGGGCTGGGGAGTAAACTATGCCCGCCAAGGTCAGCGGCCGCGTCACCTACAACTGCTCCTTCTGCGGCAAGAACCAGGATCAGGTTCGACGGCTGATCTCCGGGCCGGGGGCCGTCTACATCTGCGACGAGTGCGTGGAGCTGTGCCGGGAGATCGTCCAGGAGGATACCTCCACCACGAGGCGGTCCAAGGCGCCCCTCCAGCGTGTCCCACCGCCCAAGATGATCTACCAGCAGCTCAGCGAGTACGTTGTCGGCCAGGAGCAGGCCAAGAAGGTCCTCTCCGTCGCTGTCTATAACCACTACAAGCGCATCGGCGCCCAGCGGGCCAGGGAGGTAGAGCTGGAGAAGAGCAACATCATCCTCCTGGGTCCTACTGGCTGCGGCAAGACCCTCCTGGCCCGCACCCTGGCCAGGATACTGGACGTGCCCTTTACCATCGCCGATGCCACCGCCCTCACCGAGGCCGGCTACGTGGGGGAGGACGTCGAGAACATCCTCCTCCGCCTCCTCCAGGCCGCTGACTTTGATGTCGTCAAGGCCGAAAGAGGTATCATCTACATCGACGAGATCGACAAGATCGCCCGCAAGAGCGGCGATAACCCCTCCATCACCCGGGACGTTTCCGGCGAGGGGGTCCAGCAGGCCCTTCTCAAGATCATCGAGGGTTGCGTGGCCAATGTGCCGCCCCAGGGGGGTCGCAAACATCCTCATCAAGACTTCATTCAGATCAACACCACCAATATCCTCTTCATCTGTGGCGGCGCTTTCCAGGGCCTAGATGCCGTCGTCGACAAGCGAATCGGCAAGGGGACCCGCAGCCTGGGGTTCCGCTCCTCTGTCCTAATGGAGCAGGATCCCGTCAAGACCTCGGACGAGCTCTTGGCCCGCGTCATTCACGACGATCTCCTCCAGTTCGGGCTGATCCCGGAGTTCGTCGGTCGCATTCCCGTCATGGTCGCCCTCCAATCGCTGGACGAGAAGGCCCTTATCCGCATTCTCACCGAGCCCAAGAACGCCCTCACCCGGCAGTTCCAGGAGTTCTTCGCCCTGGACGGCGTGGAGTTGGTGTTCACGGAGGATGCCCTGGAGGCCACCGCTGCGGAGGCCCTGCACCACAAGACGGGCGCCCGTGGCTTGCGTACCGTCCTAGAGGACTGCTTCCTGGACGTGATGTACGAGATCCCCTCCCGCAGGGACATCACGAAATGCGTTGTGGGCGCCGAGGCGATCCACGGCCGGCGACGGCCTATCCTTATGACCTGCTCCGGCCAGGCGGTGGAGCTGTGGGGTGAAGAGGCCGGGGAGGAGACAGCTTGAGACGGCGCTCTAGAACAGATGGCCGTCGATTTCAGCCGCGATCTTCTTCAGATCGGCGACCTGATCTTTGACGAAGTGCGTAAAGATATAGGCCGCTCGCCTATCTAGGCTGACTCCTCCGCTCCCCTGGCTCTAGGGGTAGACAGCTTCGCCCTTCTGCGGGGAAGGAGCTACGGCACCCTACCGGTGGATCTGCTGCGACGCTGCCCCAGCGGTGGTTGGACGGCGGTGAGTACCGTGATATGTTAGCGGGCGAACTCAGAGATGAAGCCACCGACAGGGGGAGAGAGAACATGCAACGCGAGGCCGGCGTGAAGAGGCGAGCTCTCATACCCCTTCGAACTATCGCGTTCTGGGCTTTGGTCGGGTTGGTGACGGCGATCACGATGGTGGCGGTGGGCTGCTCCGGTGGGCAGGAGACAGGGAGCACGTCGGTGCCGACGGCGCCCCCGGAGAAGCCAGCGGTGGAGACAGGGCGAAAGTTCCTGGCTTTGCTGGCAGCGGGGCAGTATGACCAGATGTGGGAGATGCTGGCAGCGGCCTCGCGGGATAGATGGGGAGAGGAAAGCGCTTTCGAGGGGTTTCTGGGGCGCAAGTTCGGGGGAGCGGAGCTATCTTTCAGCGCGGGAGAGGTGGCAGCCCAAATCTCCTGGTGGAACGTAGAGACGGGCGCCCTGTATGAGGAAGCGATGACGGTCGCGCTACGTCTGAAGATCGATGAGGCGGAAGCACAGGAGTTCTCGCTGACCCCTCTTGTCTTGGTCAAGGAGGATGGCCGGTGGCGGGTGGCGGGTGAAGGGCCGGCTGGCCGCAGGGCTCCGCCGCTGCCTTTGCCTCCGGCGTCGCTGGGGACCCTGGCGGTGCCCATCCTGGCCTACCATCACGTGCGCCAGGAGTGGCCCGAGGACTACCAGGAGCGGACCATGACGGTCACCAGCGCTGCTTTCGCGCAAGAACTGGCCTACCTGCAAGACTCCGGCTACCATACCGTCACCCTTAGCGAGCTGGCCAACGCCCTCTTCTACGGCCTGCCGCTGCCGGAAAAGGCCGTTGTCCTGACCTTTGACGACGGGTACGAGGACGCCTTCACGGAGGCCTTCCCTTTGTTGCAGCAGTATGGGTTCATCGGGACGTTCGCCCTGCCCACGGGCCTCATCGGCGGCCAGGGTTACCTAACCTGGGAGCAGTCCAAGGCGATGAGCGAGGCCGGCATGGAGTTCGTGTCCCACTCTGTGAACCACATCGACCTGGGCGGAGTCCCAGCGGAGGAGGCTGCGGTGGAGGTGCGCGACTCGAAGGCGATCCTCGAGGCGAGGTTGGGCCAGCCAATGCAGGTGCTGGTATACCCATATGGGGAGCCCTTCGCCCATGGCAGCCCCGAGCAGCAGCGGGCCGTCGTCGAGCTGCTGCGTCAGGAAGGCTATATGCTGGCGGTGACTAACCCGCTGCCGGGAGAATGGCCTAACATCACCCAGCGGGGCGACCTGCCCTACGAGCTGCGGCGGGTGGTGGTCTCCGGCGGAATGTCCCTCAGCCGGTTCGCCGCACGTTTGGAGGGGAACGATGTCCGTTAACCCCGCCAGGCCGAGCATCGGCCTCACCATGCTGTTGATGGCACTAACGGTCCTCCTGGTTGGCGTCGGCTGCATTTCAGGGGCTGCCAGCCCTACCAACGTCACCGTCGTTCTGTTGCCCACCCCTATGCCAACGCCCGTTAAAGTGCCCATCCTCATGTACCACCATGTGGCCCCTACAGCGCCCTCCGACCAGATGCAGTTCAACCTCACCGTCACCACGGCGGACTTCTGCCAGCAGCTCGACTACCTGAAGAGTTCCGGCTACGCGACCCTGACGCTGGCCAACCTCTTCGATATCCTCTACCGGGGCGCTCCGTTGCCGGGGAAGCCAATAATCCTCACCTTCGACGACGGCTATGCGGACGCCTTCACCGATGCCTTCCCACTGCTGCAAGCCTACAGGTTCAAGGGCACCTTCGCCGTCGTCACCGGCTTCGTCGAGAAGCCGGGCTATCTGACCTGGGACCAGATAAGGACCATGGCAGCCGCGGGGATGGAGTTCGCCGCGCACACGGTAACCCACATCGACCTTAACACCTCCTCCGACGACACGGTCAAACAGCAGTTAAAGGCTTCGAAACAGTCGCTGGAAGAGCGATTGGGGAAGCCGGTGGACTTCTTCGTATACCCCTCGGGTGAGCCCTTCCGCTCGGGCTCCAAGGGGCGGCAGCAGGCGGTGATCGTCCTCCTTCGCGAGGCGGGCTACGTCGGCGCCCTCCTGGCCGGACCCTACAGCCTGACCCAGGACCCGCAGCACCCGTTCGAGCTGAACCGGGTGCGGGTCTCCGGGGGCGAGTCGCTGGCTGGCTTCGCGGCCAGCATCGGTGGCCCGGCGCCTGCCTCCACGGCCGCGAACTGCCCTGCGGCTGGACGGTGATGAGTCCTCATCCCCCACTCCGCGCCCCGAAGTAGAAGCCGATGACGTTGCCCAGGGCGGTGATCCAGCCGCCCACCACCATCTTCGTCAGGTCCGAGGAGGCGTCCTGGACCAGCAGGAAGCCGGCGATGGCACCTGCCGCCAGTACCACCCCCAGCGACATCAGGGAGCGGACGCTCCCCCGCGGCAGTCCCAGCGGCTCCTCCGACGAGTTCAGGACAGGTTCTTCGTTCATGGCTTCCCTCCCTCTTTCTCGAATTGGGCCTCTTCCTGCCAGCGCTGCCACTCGGTGTCCGGGTCGGCCACGTCCAGGAGGCCGGCCGCCGTGCGCCTGGAGTGGATGCCAGCCGCCACCAGCCGCGCCTCATCCTCCGCCAGCCGCGACCGGTCCTGGGGCAGGACGGGGCCCCAGACCACCCGCGTGTGGTATGGGGCGAAGCTCTGCCCTGAGCCCTGTCGAAGGGGCTCCTCCATGTACTGTTCCAGAATGCGCAGGATCATCTCGTTGCGGCGCCGGAAGGCCGCAGCGCGGATGAGCCGCTTGCGCTGCACCTTCTTCAGGAGCGGGTCCAGCTCCATCTGGAGGGCCACGCCGGAGAGGGCCTGCCGGGTCTCCCCGAAGGCGCTGCGCGGCACCTCCGCCAGGTCGTGCAGGGTGCGCAGGACCAGGTTGGCGTAGTCCACGTGCAGGCTCACGCCGCCGCCCTGGAGCAGGTCCAGCAGGTAAGCCTTCGCCTTCTCCGGGATCTCCCACACCGCCCCCGGCTGCACGGCGATGTCCCGGGCCTCCGTCACGTTCTCCAGCACGGCGATGGGGTTCCCTGAGAGCTCCAAGATCATCGAGAGCTGGGAGATGGCCCGGTTCAGCTCCCGCAGGGGCTCCTTCAGGGCCGCTAGGTCGGAGACGCCCCAGAACTGTTTGGGCTCCCGCAGGTTGGGGTAGATGACGAAGGGGATGAGGCCGTAGGGATTGGCCCGCTCCTCCCACAGGGCGCCGTCCAGCCAGATATGGAAGTCAGCGTCCGTCCAGGCCTCCACCACGGCGTGCTCGCTCCTATGCGACCGGGGCAGGGGGCCGAACAGCATCTCCGCCTCCTCGTGGCTGAGGACGTAGCGGGAGGCCACCCGCCAGACCCTGGAAGGGTCATCCCCCAGCCACCAGGCGTAGAGCCCCTGCACGTCGGGGGCGGAGACGCGCACCCGCTTCTCGGCAGGGTCCCAGGTCACTTTGTAGGCAGCATCCCCCAGGATGGAGCAGTCGATCTCGTTCTCGAAGTCCAACTGGTCCAGGGCGTTCGCCTCATAGACCTCACGCAGGGCCCGCTCAGCGCGACGGGCGCGCTCCAGGGCCTCAGGAGAGGAGTCTTCCTGGGTCGACCACGAAAGAGACGCCGGACAGAGCGTAGGAGGCCGTCTTCTCGATGACGGCCTTGGCGTAGTTGAAGGTGAGGCGACGCTCCCGCCGCCGCTGGTGCTCCTGCCACTGACGCCCCTGGTAGAACTCCAGGTTCTCCCGATAGGCCCGCAAGCGGCTGATGTCCAGCCGGAGGAGCTGCTGAGGCAGGGGGAGGAGATCTCCCTGGGGTCTGCTGGACGCTGGAGCGAAGGTGATGACCATAGTTATGCCTCCTAATGGCGTTGGGTGAGCGGCGCGGCGGTCGTCATCGGGGCAGGTCCGGCACGAAGCGAAAGATGAGCCAGACGGCGGCGCCGGTTATGACGACGTAGCCGACGGTGTGCACTGTGGCTGCGATGATCTCACGCATGTTGTTCCTCCCTTCTGCGAGGAGTCAGGGGTATGGCTGTGACGGCGATGGATGCTACTCCAGGCCTGGGCTCGTGGCCGTTGCGCCGGCAGCGAGGGGCCTGGTTCTCGAGGATGCGAAAGATGGTGCGACGGGAGACGCCGAAGCGCAGGGCCCGGGCATCCACCGTGGCGCCCATGCGCCGTATCTCCACGATCTGCCGGTCGCGGTGAGCGTTAAGGAGGGCTCGCAGGCCGCCGGGGGCGTCATAGCGGCAGCGGGGCAGCGGGCAGGTGAGGCAGTGAGGGTGGACATGGCACCCGTCGTCCTGATAGCGGGTGTACTCAGGGAGGGCATCTGCTCGAACCCGCGCGCGAATGGTGGTGCTTGCCAAAGGGCACACGACTGACACTCCTTATTGAGGCTCCATCGTCAGGCGCCCGCGGGCGATGCGTGGATGTGTCTCCAGGTCGCAAGCGGCCTCCACGACGAGGGCTAGGCTCATCAGGTAGTCGTCATGGCCCTGTGAGGGCTCTACGAAGAAGTTCATGGTGCGGCTGGGCCGGTAGGCTACGCGGGCCAGCTCCATCTGCCGCCAGAACTCGGCATACTCCGCCGATCTGTCGGCGGTGTACATCTTCAGGCGGCCCCCGTTGACGGCCGCCAGGAGACCGTACCCCAGCCGCGACTTAGACTCGGCCGTAAAGCGGAGGGGCCGCACTACCTGGGGCCCCAGGGCCCGGACCAGCAGCCGGGCCAGGGTCTCGCCCAGGCCGGTGGCGTCCAGGGCCAGCCGCCGCACATGCCAGACCTCTCGCAGCAGATCCACCAACTGGACGAACAAGGCCTCGTGCGGCTCCCCCACCGCGGCCAGATGCTCCACCACATCCAGCCGCGGCTCCTGGACGAGAGCGTCGGAGGCCGGGAGTACGGCCCGGGCGATGGTGAGGACAGTGGAATCTCTCTGGCAGTTGGAGGTTAGGGATTGGAGGTTAGACCCATCCGCATCCCAGGCCAGATCCTGGCCGCCCAGGTCGAGGCCCGCCACGTAGGTCTCTCCCTCTCTGGGCGCGTGCTGGCGGCCGTGGCTTCCCTGAAGCTGGGCCCGCTGGCCGGGGGTGAGGAGGCGGCCGCCGCCGGAGACCGTCTTCAGAGCGTACTGGGTGAGGAAGAGGGGGTGGTTCTCCCCCAGGCGGGCGCGCTCGGCCTCCACGTAGCGAGCGTAGTCCGGGTTGAAGGCCGACACCACCGTCCAGTCGGCCGAGAAGTGACGGCGCAGGCCGTCGCGGCGCTCCAGCTCCAGGGTTCGTCTGGACCGCCTGCTCTAAGAGGGTGGAGTCGTCCCAGGGGGTGCCGTAGTAGACGGTGGTGGCACCGGCCGGGGCGGCCATGGGCCGAAACTCGCGGTCGAACTTCTCGGGGTCCACATCCTGGGCCTAGTCCACCTCCAGGAGGAGGGCAGCGGTATGGCCCATCACGTTGGCCGCGGGCTCGGCGGAGAGGAAGAGCTGGCGGGCGCGGCCCAGGCGAATGGCATAGCCATCCTCGCGGGCGGCCAGGGGCTCCAGGCCGGTCTGCGCCAGGCGGCTCCAGAGGCGCCGAAGGCTGATGCGCCCCTGGGGTTCGAAGGTGGGGGCGCACTTGATGCCGTCCACAGCCCGCTGGACATGCTTGATCAGGAGGAGCAGCTCCACCTGGGCCGAGAGCTCGTTCTTGCCGGCTTGGCGGGCCATGACCACGGTGAAGGTGAGGCCGCGGTGGCCCATCACCGAGTCGAGGATGGCCCGGCCCGCCTCGATCTGGTAGGGCCGCAGGCGCGGCAGCCCTGCGCTCCTGGCTTCCACTTCCGCGATAGCCGTC
>Ga0299915_10004092_pt1 | contig 10584 bp, 12 predicted proteins | sample RVTome_13_FD_200263 | JGI IMG/M metagenome (GOLD analysis project Ga0299915, IMG submission 200263) | Soil microbial communities from uranium-contaminated site in the Upper Colorado River Basin, Wyoming, United States - RVT92D227 (version 2) ... | reverse complement strand
TGAGGGTACGGCGGAACGCGTCGGCCGCATCAGTTGGTAACCACGCCTTTGAAGATTTTATGATAAAGCCATGCTCGGCATAGGGATACTCGAAGACTTCCAGCATGACTTTGCCTTCGCTCTTCTTCGCCGCATCAGCCAACTTCCTGGCCGTTTCGATTAGGCAGCAATTCTTGTGGGTATCACGCCCCCCGGCAAACATCAGCGTTGGCACCGTTATTTTTAAGACAAAGTTGTCTGGATTCGTAATGTGGGAAGTCAGTGGATAGTAAACGACTACCGCGCAGACCAATTCCGGCATTCGTGTTGCATTGGTTAGGGTAAAGCCCCCGCCGAGGGAAAAGCCTACCACGGCCACCTTGCCGCGCAAAGCGTGCGGCGACTGTTGTGAGCGAGTAATGACACCCTTTAAAAGAGCCTCGCCACCGGCACGCTTTATAAACGGGAAGTCGTTACCGTCGACAAGAACTGCATAGTAGCCTTGTTCGGCAAGGTCTTCTGCGACGTATGCGTAGTTGCCGGGACCCGATCGTCCGGAGACGACAACGACCACTCGCCCTTTCCCTTTCGGCGGTTCAAATTCCTTCTGGGAAGGCAGCGGTGCATCCGCGTAAGCCCGAGCCAGGAAGACAAAGAGCATTATTGCGATGACACGACAATTTATTCTCATGAGATCCCCCTTTCAATAGAACAGATTAGACGCTCAATTGTTGATTTTGTCAAGCACAAGATTTTATTGATTATTGTTTGAAATCATGAATTCTAATTCAATTTGTTAGGATGTGGATTACAGGAAGGAGTCTTCGGAAACAATAAAGGCAGTACCATTTCTGCCCCTGCTTCGTTCTTTAACAACTGAATATCGATTTATTTTTTTTGAGGATAATTCGTACATTGAAATTACTTCGAAATTACTTCAAAACATCCTATAGTTATAGTATAGTGTTAAAATTCGAAATGGTCGTTATTTGAGAATTAGATTTTTATCAAAGAATTGGTAGAACTATAAGACATCGTTTACACATAAGGCGCTTTCATTTAAGGTAGGGAGTCAGCTAAGGGAAGGAGGGGCTTTATGTCAGAAAAGGATGGCAGAGACGGAGGGTTCAATGATACCTGAATCGTTCATTCATTGGGCGTACCATGGCCGTGGGGAGTTGATCCGGCGCCAGGCGATGGAAGAGGATGTACCGAGTCATGAAATCTTCCTTGGCTTTACACGACACAACCCAGCAATTGTTTCATATGGCCCAGAGGGACTCAACGCGTCCATCAAAGGAGTAGGCTATATTCCTAAACCTGAATACTTACAGGAGACTTTGGACGCTTATATGGAGCACATTCAACGGGGATGGCAGGATGGATATTTTAGGGAGGGGCTGAAGTTGCTGATGCGCCTGATTTATGGGAAGGGTTGTAAAGAGCGGATCGACTTCACACGCTTCGGCTCTTTGGAATTGGCGCTCGGGCATACATGGGGAAACTTGCAGACCAATCCGGCGGTGACGTTGTTGTTCTACCAACCGCCTGAGATCAGCTATGAAATACGAGGCAGAGCGGAGATCCACGAAGAGGGAAGCGTGTATCATCGTCTGATTAACGCACAGCATGATGTATATCATCAGCCTCATGTTGAGAGTTGGGTTAATCGTCCAGCATATATATTTATCATTGAGGAGATCTACGACAACTCGGCAACGAAAGAAGGGTTTGGCAATCACATCTATTAACCGGAGGAAGGTAGCTGCTTACCTAACCGGTGCAGCGTGAATAAATTAGCAGAACAATTATTTTATAGATGGGAGAAAAGGCTGAATTATTTTTAATCTTTCATTGCTCTTTGGCAACTGAATATTGATTTATTTTTTTACAACCTACACAAAGCGTGAGGATGGGTCTGCGGTGAAGTTTGTTTATTTGCGATTGGAAGAGATAACAATGGCAAGATTCGAACACGAGGAAATCTGTCGAGGACACGGATGCCCCTGGGAAGTTTTTTCCTTAGTCCTGCCATCAATCTAACCAAAGACGGCTTCTGAATTATATTTCCGTAGTGAGAATCTATTTTCCCTTCTTGCTCTTCCGCTTGATATCCTGGCCATGTGCACGCTTATAAGTCTGAATGTCCTTGAAACGACCCTTGCTGTCCCTTACGGCATAGAGCTTCGTTCCTGACGTACTGCGGTGCGTTGTACGACGTGCTTTCTTTGCCATGTGCTATCTCCTTTCTATTTGTCTGTTGATGGCTTGACTCTGTTTAAAGGCTATCAACCTTCAATATGGATGGTTTGTTAGACACTCATAGGTTAATAGGCTCTTTAACAATGGGCTTTGTCTCGATTGGATTCTATTCTTTTCAGGACAGGGTGTCAATAAGAATTGTGGAGTTTGGGCCTATTAGGGCTGGCAATAAAGACATTCATGGAGAACATCAATTCAATGTTTCAATTACAAATCATTGCTGGTAACACCATTCATAAATTGAAGAGTAAGTTAAAATCTACAGCATCAAGGCAAGACGTTTCAATCTTGATAGGATAAGTAGGAATAATAGAGATGGATTAGAAAAAGATTGAATGAGAAGAATTTTCCTTTATCTGAAAAGATGGGGATGAAACAGCATGATGCTGTATCCCCACCTTTTTATTTTTTTCTCTTTATAACAGAGTGAAACTATTTATAGCGACCTTCTCCCTTCTGCTCCCGTTCATGCCGCTGCTGTAGGGACTTCCTTTCCTGCTCATGCTGTTCATCAATGGCGCGCCGTTCAGCCTCATGTTGTCTCCGTGCCTCCTGAGGGGATAACCAATTAGGAGGACGTTGCATCTCTCTACGGTGAGTTTCTTCCAATTTAGTACGCTCTTCCTGATGTCGAGTATTCAATTGGCGACGCTCAGATTCCTGACGTTTAAGAAATTCCTGTTGGGATGCTCGCTGTCCCGAAGGAGTACCAACTCCCGGTCTACGACCTGTTCCTTCCATTGGTTTAGAGGGTTCCACTTTTGGAGGAGTTCGTGTGGGTGTGGCCTCGGCAAGTTGATGGCGATACATGTAGATTTCATTTCCTCTCATTCGATCACGTACTGCTGGAGCTGTGTCACGATCCACGATGCGGTAACGAGGGATAGAGCGCTGAACCGACCTTTCAATTTGCTCTACACTCAGGCTGCGATTGACCACTCGATTCTGAATAGTCGTATAATTTGTTACATTCCGAGTAATATTGAGAAAAGTTACATTACGAGCAGGAAGAACAATATTGTTTCTAAGATTTGGTTCAACTAAGAACCTTTCTTCCGTAAAGCACCACCAATGCGGTTTGATATGAGCATCGATGTTAACTCCTATCCTCCAGTCAACACCTGGAGGAAGAGGCGCCCAGCCAACCCAACCATTGCCATAATGCCAGGCAACACAGGCCGGTGCCCACTCCCTGCCTGGAATCCAAACCCAGCCATGATAGGGATCCGATAGCCACCGACCATAATGGAAGGGAGCCCAGCCCCATTCCCAGTCCGAGACCCAAGTCCAACCATAATCAGTATAGGCCCATCTTCCATGGGTATAAGGCCGCCATCCATCGGGAACATCTTGGGGTGTCCAGACCCAGCCATAACCTCGGAGCTCAAACCACTCCCCATGAGGAGCCAGTTGGTCATAGAAAAAACTGATGTCCACTTGGATTCGGCCTGGGGAAGGCTGGTAATAACGCCCTGACCGTCCTGGGTCCGATGAGGGTTGAACGCCCACGGTACACCCAGAAATCCCTAAAACACCTGCCGTGATTAAAACTAAAACAAAGACCAGTCGAACATTTAGCTTCATAAAAATCTCCTTTCAGCCAAGAGTTAAAATACAAACCATCTTCAAGAGATTTTTAATTTTTCTTACGGGGTTCTAATTTATGAACTTACCCAATAAACCCCCATCCCAATTTCATAAGAGATGGGGGTTCACTCCTTCTTTTCTAACAAAACCTCAGCTTAAGCTTCCTTTAATTCGGAAGTACAGTGAGGACAACGCGTTGCCTTGATTGGTATTGTTGAAAAACAATAAATACATTCTTTAGTCGTTGGTACAGGTGGTGGCGCTTCTTCTTGCCGCTTAAGTTTGTTAATATTTCGGATCATAAGAAACACCGCGAAGGCCACGATCAAGAACGTGATGATCGTATTGATGAAGATGCCATAGTTGATCGATGTCGCTCCTGCGGCCTTGGCAGCTGTCAGGGACTCATACGGTGGAGGCGCCTTTGCCCCTTCCTTGAGAACGATGAATAGGTTTGAGAAGTCGATGTTACCAAGAAGAAGGCCAATAGGCGGCATAATCACATCTGCGACAAGTGAGTTGATGATGGTGCCAAAGGCAGCACCGATGATAATGCCAACTGCCATATCCACAACATTTCCCCGCATCGCAAACTCTTTAAATTCTTTTAGCATAGCTCTCCCTCCTTATTTAAATTGATAGGATCTGGGAAATTGGGTTTATCTCACCAATGCCCATTAAAAATTGAATGGTAGGACCTCGATTCACTGTGAACGTCCATCTTCTTAGACTCAAAGGCTAAATCGATATTATAATTGATAGACAAGATCATAAGTCCTTTCCGCCAAGGAAACGATAAATAACCGTTCCCAACAGTGCACCAATGATAGGAGCGATCCAGAAGAGCCACAGTTGAGCGATTGCCCAATCGCCAACGAACAGCGCTACTCCGGTACTCCTCGCAGGGTTTACCGACGTGTTTGTGACAGGAATACTGATCAGGTGAATCAGGGTTAGGCCCAAGCCAATGGCAACCGGGGCAAAACCTTGCGGTGCCCGCTTGTCCGTTGCCCCAAGAATGATGAGCAGGAACATCATGGTCATGACAACTTCAGTGACCAGTGCAGCTAGCAATGAGTAACCCCCTGGTGAATGGGCGCCGTAACCATTCGAAGCGAAACCGGTGGACACATCAAAGCCAGCTTTACCGCTGGCAATAAGGTAAAGGATGCCTCCAGCAACAATGGCCCCTAACACCTGAGCGACGATGTACGGCAAGAGCTTACTAACCGGAAAACGACCACCCGCCCAAAGCCCAATGGAGACTGCCGGGTTGAGGTGGCAGCCAGATATGTGTCCAATGGCGTAAGCCATGGTCAAGACAGTAAGACCAAATGCAAGGGATACCCCTAATAATCCGATACCGACGTTTGGAAATGCTGCGGCTAGAACAGCACTGCCACATCCCCCAAGAACCAGCCAGAATGTTCCTATGAATTCGGCTCCATACTGTTTCATTCTGTCTCTCCTTTCTACTGGGCTGTTCAGGTTTCTTACACCTAACAGTATCCTTAGTGTGTTGCCACTTCTCCCCCCTTTGGTTATCGCTCACACAAATGCAATGGAATTGGTTAACGCTAAGGGTTAAAGAGTTCTGGTGAAATAATGGATTGCAATCCGGCTCAGCCGCTCCGTCCAAGCGACGCTGGTCCAAGTGATTAGTTACCGTTAGGAACCATTCGTTGCTTCTCCCAAGAAAACGGTAAACGATTCCACTAAAGGCTACGACGAGGTCTTGCCCTTGATCTTGCCGTAAATCAACAAGAGGATGATCGCGACGATGACCGAGGCGATAAAGCCCGCACCTTGGCCAGCCTTGTACCAGCCGATGAACTGCCCTATTATACCAGCCAGGAAGGAGCCGGCGATACCGAGCAAAATAGTCATGATAAATCCCATGTTTTCCTTGCCCGGGTGGATCAGCTTGGCAATGAGGCCAATGACAAAACCCAACACGATAGTCCAAATGATGCCCATATTCTTACCTCCTTAAGGTTGGATGTGGAAAGAATACTTTAGCCGATGCGTAAAGGTTCCGAAGTCCTCGACGTGCGACATAGCTCGGTAATGACCTAAGGGTAACCGTTAAGACTACCGGCATTTGAAAAAAATTAAAAAGAACTCGCTTTTTGAAGAGTTGATTATACAGGAAATGGGAGTTGTTGCACAAGGGGTAGTTTTGTTTCTCTTCAGGTCTCTTAGATCTCGGATATCTCATGGAGGGACAAAACTGCCCCTAACTAATCCGCTCATCAATAGCTTGCACAGTCATTCACTGTTGTGGCCGGCTGTCTTTCTACTTGGAACATTCTCCACATGCGGGGCACTCAACAGGATGACCTTAAAGCTACCCTCGAAAATGTTGATATAATATTGATCTTTTATTATGATTTATCATATATTTAAAAAGGTTGGTTTCTTTGTCACGATCATAGGCACACTAAACGATATTCGTAAGACCTTGGAACAGCGCTTTTACATGAAATATACGAAGCTTCATGGTTAACCCCTATCTATCAATGAATCAATCTCAAAAACCCACAGAACCTTGACAATGTGCCTTTGATGACGATAGGGGAACGATAAATTGAAAGGGGAGACAAAATGCGATGGAGGGATAGTCGGCAAAGCGATAACATTGAAGACCGCCGGGGGATGTCGATCCCTCGCGGTGCCAAGATAGGTGGTATAAGTGGCCTTGGTTTATTGGCGGTCGTGTTGATCGGAATATTTTTGGGTATCGATCCAACTATTCTATTGCAGGGAGGACCGGAAATACAGACTCCTTCCGTCTCTGTTCAGCGAAGCGGCCGTCCGGCCGTAAACGACGACCTACGCGATTTCGTCGCTGTAGTTCTGGCCGAGACCGAAGACGTCTGGTATGAGGCCTTCCGGAAGATGGGGCGGACATATCAGGCACCAACGTTGGTTCTTTTTTCAGGGGCTGTTGAGTCGGCGTGCGGAATAGCTGGTTCTGCAGTGGGGCCGTTTTATTGTCCGTCCGATCATAAGATTTACCTGGATTTAAATTTCTTCGAAGACCTACGGACGCGGTTTGGCGCTTCAGGGGATTTTGCACAGGCCTACGTCATTGCCCATGAGGTGGGCCATCATGTACAAACCCTTCTGGGTATTTCCAAAAAGGTGAATGAACTCCAGTCGCGAGCCAACCCTTCCGAAAGAAACAAATTATCCGTGAGGATGGAATTGCAGGCTGACTGCTTCGCAGGGGTTTGGGCCCATCAGGCCGATAAAAGCCGCCAGATCCTTGAGGCCGGAGACATCGAGGAAGGGCTGAATGCTGCCAGTGCAATTGGGGATGATCGGATCCAGCGGAAGACCCAGGGTTACGTAGTCCCAGATGCTTTTACCCATGGGAGTGCGGCCCAGCGGGTGCGTTGGTTCAATCTTGGATTCGAGCTCGGCAATCCCCAGGTCTGCGATACATTCAATGCTGATCGGCTGTGAGGCCATTCTGCTTCGGGAAAAAGTCTTCCTTTCACGGAGCGCCTGCTTAAGATGAAGACGTCCATTTAGAATGATGTATCTATTCAACTCACTTTAATGGTGGTGCACCCCTTGAAAAGGGTCACCCTCCTCCAGAGGCAATCTTGGGGAGTATGGATTGAAACATCATGCAAAAGGAGGCAAATGATGAACTTGTTAGAAATGTTGATGGGAAACAGTCAGACCAAAGATGGATTCAAAGATTTCTTGAATCGGTTCGAAGAGGGCCCTCCATGGGAAGGCTATGGTGACCGGGAAGTTCTGGACCGTTACGGTGAAGTGGCCCATAAGGTATCTCCCTCGGATTATCAGCAGGCAGCCCGTGATGCCTTTGGGCACCTTTCTCAGGAAGATCGGGAAGAGTTCGGTCAGTTGCTGGCGGGTCAGGCGCGAAGCAAGAGGCTTGACCTTTCCGGGCTTACCACGGCTCAGGGCCAGGGGTTCGGAGATGTGGACTGGCTTTCGAATATTACCAGTCAGATTCATCAGCAACCAGGCCTGCTGCGCGACCTCTTGGGCGGACTCACTGGGAATAGGGAAACGAGCAGTTCCGGGGGAATCTTCAGTAGCCCCCTTGCAAAAGCCGCTCTGGCCGGTATTGCTGCCATGCTTGTGAAAAAGGTGCTGGGCGGAAGATAACCAGTTGACGGGGTCAAAGAGCACTCTTGCGGCGAGGGTGCCCTGGATGTCTCTCTTCAGAAATCTCTGCTCGAAATCCTGGAAAAGGCTTTCTCCGGACTGCCAAAAGCGTCAAGAAGCGCCCCCTTTCAGAAAGCCCCCATCCCTCTCTTGAGTTAGAGCTTCGCGAAGACATACCTCCCTCCTGATGTCCTACCTGGCATACCAAATCGGATCGTCTTTGGAGCGCCCCACCTAAGAGGTTTCAAAGAGATGACTGAGATGAGGGGAAAAAAATGGATAACCGCATGCTTGGGTGGCGACGGGTCACTCTGTCAATGATTAAATCAAGACAACCGCGTGCAAAAATGACCTCCGGAAGTCCCTTGCCAAAGCAAGCCGGGAAAACGTTGCATCATCATCAAGGAACCATCCAGGAGGCGGCGACGGCAAACAAGAACAGTATCCGTCGCCATCCAGGTCATGTCTACTAACTCTTGGCCCCCGCTGGAATCTGCATGCCCAGGGTGGTCATCATTTCCACTGCCTTGTCTTTGATGGTCTTTGCCTTTGACACGGCATCGGCAAGGTTGCCACCGGAGAAGGCCTTCTTAGCGTCATCCCACATCTGGGTGACTTCGGGGAGGCCTGCCTTGACTCCGTCAAACTTCGCCTTGTCCAGGTTGGCAGGGAGTTTCTTGCTTTTCGAGAGGACATCGACCCTGCTCTTGATGGCCTCAACCATCTTAGGAAGACCACCGCTCATTTCCTTCCAGGCTTTGGTCAATTCTTCTTTCTTCGTTACGGCGGCGGCGGCCAGGTCTTTCGCTTTGCCGGGCAGGTCTTTCGCCGTATTGAGGGCAGCCTTGTAGTCTTTCTTTGCGAAAGCATCTTTGGCGGCCTTGAGCTCATCTTCCAGGCCCTTGACCTGATCAGGAATGTACTTCATCGCCTCGCCTTTTGCGGCATTGATCGCGGCTTCCGAAGCCTTGATCGCCTCTTCTGCGGGTTTATTGCTGCTGGCACAAGCAGCGGCAAACAAAACGAGAACCATCAACACCATCGGTTTTAGACACTTCTTCATTCTCTTTCTTCCTCCAATCATGGGATTCGAAGTTTTTGCCCCACTTTGATCAAGTTGGGGTCCTTCAACGAGTCCCGGTTTGCTTCGAAGATTTTTTTATAGAGAGAGCCGTCCCCGTAATAGGTTTCAGCAATCTTCCAGAGTGTTTCACCTTTCTTCACCTCATGCCACTGTGTGGCGTCCCAGGCATCCGTTTTCTCTTCTACCATCGTTCTCCTCCTTTCTTCTCAGAATGAAAGGTTTTCTCTTTTCTTGCAAAATCGGTCCCACTGATATGCAACCCTCAGTGTATCCTAAAATAATGTTCCCGTAAAGGGGTTAATTCCCGTATTTTCTCGCTAAGGAGATAGTCAGGTTGTGTAACTCTCCCCTTCCATCACAACCATAACCTTTTCCTCTCGGTCATTCTTATTCTCCCAAATATTATGCGCCCCGCTTTCCGGATGACAAAAATACAGACAAATGCGATGAGCGCGAGGCAGAGAATTGGGGCAAGGATGGCAAGCAGAGCTGTGAAAATTGATCCGACCAATTCCAAGGTGGAAACCAAAGGATTCCCTATCCCTGCCGTTGAGACTGACGATTTTGCTCGGAGTGCAACAGTAGTCCCCTGCACTAATCCTGCTATCCCGCCACCAGCAATAAGTGCAAGCGTCCATTTCAGAAACGGAGACATATCGGTGACCAATGAAGCCGTGGTAATAGTCCCTGCAATGATTGCAGCAGGTGTCGCGACAATATCCAGAACATGGTCAAGCCAGGGAATGTAATAACCGAGGACTTCAACGATCGTTGCCGTGCCGAAGGCTACCGTTGCATAGTAGCTCCCAATCCATGCAAAACCCGAGGCCAGATGGAGGTGTCCGCTCAGTGAAGCAAGGTTCATCACAAGCAAGGGGACAAAAACTCTGAAACCACATGCTGCGCTCAAACCGATGCCAACAGCTATTCCGAGTAATGTTTCCATATCCGTTTCAATTTTGTCTCTAGCTAAGGCAAAAAGTCGACTACCAAAGCCTTATGCCGGACTTTTTCTTCTACTTAACGGTAATCAAGTCCTTGATCTTGTTGAACTCCCCCTGCTTAATTCCCTTGACCTTCATGATGTCCTCTATTTTCTGATAGGGCCGACCATCAATGATAAGGCGTGCTTTCACGGGTCCAATTCCTGGGAGAGCATCTAACTGCTCTCTGGTCGCTGTGTTAATGTTAACCTTTTGACCTGGTGCAAGTTTCACAGCGGGCCCAGAGGGTTTTTCAACAGCGGGCTGTGTTTTTGTCGTTGCCGCAGCGGCAGGGGCGGTCTTTGCAGGTGCCTCAGCAGGTTTGGCTGCTGGCGGTGCTGCACCGACCGTAACAAGAGGTTTCAGGGATTCGATGGTTTTTGCTGAGAGACCTGCTTTCGATAGTTCGTCCACTGATTTATATGGACGATTAGTAGTGATCTTCTTTGCCGTAGCAGGACCAACCCCTGGAAGTGCTTCGAGTTCTTTATCTGAAGCACTATTCAAATCAACGAGGGCTTTCTTAGGTTGCCCAAAAGTGGT
>Ga0299915_10004091_pt1 | contig 10584 bp, 5 predicted proteins | sample RVTome_13_FD_200263 | JGI IMG/M metagenome (GOLD analysis project Ga0299915, IMG submission 200263) | Soil microbial communities from uranium-contaminated site in the Upper Colorado River Basin, Wyoming, United States - RVT92D227 (version 2) ... | reverse complement strand
GCCTGAGCCCTGCTGGCTTGGGGCTGCCACCCTGGCGATTCCGTCGGATTGCCCCTCCATCATGGTCGGGGCTCTGTCGATCGGGCGTCGAACTTCTCTATTCTTCCTTTGCGGTGGCGTAGAGCCACCAGGCTATGGCAAGCAGCAGGACAATACCGAGAGCGGAGCCGAAGGGCATGTCTTTGATAAGCGGCAGGGATATATTCTTTTTGGCGAGGATAACGATGGGTATTGCCGTGATGATGCCCATAAGGGCCTCGCCGGTGATGAGACCCGATGCGAAGAGAATGCCGCTGCGGCTGGAGCCTTCGACCTCCCCGCCGCCCCGACTCGCGTCGGACGACGCGGGGGCAGGTTCGGCGCGGGCGTTGCGGCGCTCGTTATACAGCTTGAGGGCGTGGTGAATGAGTCCGCCGGCGAAGATAGGGACGGACAGCTCGAACGGCAGATAGAACCCTATTGCCACTGCGAGTATCGGGGTGCGGAATGAGCTGCCCTTCTTCTGGAGGTAGAGGTCGAGGGCAATCACGCAGACGCCCACTGCCATTCCGGTAAAGACGTAATTCCACGGCAGGTCTCCCTTAAAGACGCCCTTGGCGACAAAGGCCATCAAATTAGCCTGCGGCGCGGCAAGGGCCTTCGGGCCGGCCCCAGGCTGGCCTTCAAAGCCGTAGGCCTTAAGAAGGAGCGTCATTACCGGGGCAATTACCAGTGCGCCGGCGACCGAACCTGCGAGGTTGACCAACTGCTGCTTCCAGGGCGTGGCCCCAAGTATATAGCCGGTCTTGAGGTCCTGCATATTGTCGCCGGCAATCGCGGCGGCACAGCATATCACGCTGCCGATTATAATGGCGGCGGACGGTCCGTTTGGCGCATCTTTTCCCATCAGCAGCAGCAAGAGCAGCGAGGAAACCACGAGCGTCGCAATCGTTACTCCGGATATGGGGTTATTGGAGGACCCCACCAGGCCTGCCATATAACCTGCCACGGCGGAGAATATAAAGCCCGCGACGAGCATTATCGCCGCCATTGTAAGGGACACGTAAACGTCCCCTACAAATACCTGGTACAAGAGGAACAAGGGGACAACCGAACCGACTATAAGAACCAGGACCCACTTCATCGGTATATCTCTCTCGGTCCTTGGAATCTCAACGTGATCTACGGTCATATCACGATATGCCTTCAGACCGCCGGTTATCCCGCTCAATAGCGACTTGCGCATGTTGAGGATTGTCCATAACCCGCCAATGAGCATTGCCCCGACACCGATATACCTTGTCCGCTTCGACCAAATCTTCGAGGCGTATTCGATCGCGGCAACGGGCTTGCCGAGCCTATTTTTCACTTCAGCGTTATGTGTCTCGGCTTTTTCGATATCCTGGGGCGTGGCGTTCGGCTCGACGGTTTTGTATTCGAGGACGAAGAGGTCCCAACGGTTAGGGTCAACGACCTGAGTTTTGAGCTGATAGGCCGGCCAGGGGTTTTGATGCGCCACTATCGGTACCGCAACCAGCCAGTTGCACGCCCCGCCGATGAATATCAGAACGGCGATATTCAGGCCGACTATGTATCCGACCGAAAGCAGAGCCGGGCTAAGATTTGAGCCGAAGTAGAGAATTGTGCCGCCGATGGATTTAGCGCCTTCGACTGCCTCCGGCCAGAGGCCGATGGCGCCGGCCCCGGCCTTGAACAGGCCGCCGGCGATCGCAGCTTTGGCGATACACAGGACGCCCCTGCCTCCTTCCTGACCGGCCTGGAGGACCTGGGCCGTTGCTATGCCTTCGGGGTAGCAGAGCTTCTTCTCGACGATGAGAGAGCGGCGCAGTGGAATGGTGAATAGTACGCCCAGCGCGCCTCCGAAGACGGCGATGATGGTGACCCACTTGTAGTCGAAGCTCTGCCACGCACCGAGTATAATCAGCGCCGGAAGGGTGAATATGGCCCCCGCAGCGACGGCTTCACCGGATGATGCAGCCGTCTGGGCGTTGTTGTTTTCGAGGATGTTGTTGTGTTTGAAGAGCTTCAGGAAAGCCATCGAGAGGACGGCGGCGGGTATGGATGCCGAAACGGTCATCCCGGCGAAGAGGCCGAGATAGGCATTGGCCGCCCCTAATATCATCGAAAGCACCATGCCGAGGATAAATGCTTTGATTGTGATCTCCGGTAACGGGCGATCTTCAAGATTCATAGCTCACCTTTCCTAAACCATTAAGAAAACGGAACAGAATGAATTTCTGATTGGTGTTTCACTTCTGGATTCCCGCTTTCGCGGGAATGACAAGGAGCAACGCTTCGTTTTGTCAGACGCCCCCGGAACCCGAATGAATAGCCCCAGGGCAGCGCCGATAAAAATATTTCGATTATTTGACAAACTGTTGGACGAAGTATTTTGGGTTTAAGGGTTCGCCGGTTGCGCGATTTATCATTTCGTTCCAGTGATAGAGGGAGCCTGCTTCAAAGACGTTTTTGGCAAGAAAGTCACCGACTTTCTTTTGGCCGACGTAGCCGACGTCTTTATCGGAAGCAAGGTTCAGGACATTGGCGACAATGTAATTGTGCAGTTGAGAGGCGAGCAGCTCGCCGAGCATATAGTTGTGGTAGTAGCAGGGCGCGATGGTGAAGTGGATTTTTGCGGCCCAGTCCGGCTCATCGCGGCCCTGGGGCTTTCTTACAAACTGGTATCTCTCAACCATTTTCCACCACAGGGCGTTGAGGTCCTGGTCGGGGTCGGCGTATAGCTGCTTTTCGAAATCGTACATCACCATTGCCCAGCGGGCGAAGATGAGCTGCTTCAATTGTGCGTACTTGTCGCTGACTTTTTCGATTTCGGCGCGCTGGGCATCCGAGAGCTTAAGCGTTTGCTGCATCCAGGCGGGGTTGCGGCTGAGCCTGCCGAAGAACATCGCGACGGCCTCGGTGGTGAAGGCGTGGACAGGCTCTCTGAGCAGATAGGGGCACTTGGGGTCGTGATACTTGCCATAGACGGCGTGGCCGAGCTCGTGGAGCTGTGTCTCCATCCAGTTTTCGTTGTCCTTGAGATTGCAGAGGATGCGGACGTCGCCCTCCTTGTCGATATCGGTGCAGAAGGCATGAGGGTTTTTGTCCTCTCGCTCATACAGGTCGCTGTTCTTGAGTATTGATTCGACGGGCAGGCCGATGCCTGCGTAGAATTTAGCCGAGAGGTCTTTGATGTTTTTGCCCTTGTAGTAAACGTCCAAGTCGAGGTCATAGACCATAGGCGTTTCCTGGAAGAAGGGGTCGTGGTAGTGCCAGGGCATAAGCTGGGCGACTTCGACGCTGCAATTTTTAGCCAGTATCTTATCGAGGTCGGCCTTTAGCCTGGCGTAGGGGATGTTTGTGAGTCTGTAAAGCTCGTCGAAGATTCTGTCCAGTTCATTGACGTCCTGCTCGCCGGTGGTCAGCGACATCGTGTGGTAGTTGTCGAAGCCGAGTTTCTTTGCGGCCTGGTTTCGCAGCTTGACTAATTTGATGATGTCGGGCGCGACAACTGCTCCGACCTGCTTGCTTGCGAGCCAGGCTTTTTCCCTCTCGGCGGAGTCCGTGGCGGCCTTGAGGATGTCCTTAATCCGGTTGTCGGTGACTTTCTGGCCGTCAATCGAGCCGCGGAACGTGCTGAAGTTCTTCTCAATCTCGGTGCCCAAATCGACTATCTGCTTGAGAAGGCCGGACTCTATCTGGTTGGCGAGATAGGCGTTGTAGAGGACGTGCAACTGGCGGGCGAGGAGAGGGTCTTCTATGCGCCCGGACTGCTCCATTCTTTTGAGGAAGGCAAAGTCGGCGGGGTCGCTATAGATTTGGCGAATCTCCAGGGTCAGCTTGCTCATTCTATCGTAATCTTCGGGCTTGCCGCTGACGGCGGCGTCCCAGGAGGCGAGGGCGGCCTGTTTGGCAAGAGGTTTTACCGTTTCGACGTGTGCGGTGATGAATTGGTTCAATTTAGGCTCCTTTGCGCTCGGCGCACAGCCGAGCGTCAGCATACTTAACGCCAATATCACAAGCGAGATTGGTATCGTTTTCACTATCAGGCTCCTTTCACATATGAGTTCTGCAAAATTGCAGGTAATCAACAAACGATTTTTTCTTTTCTAAGTAGGCCTAACCTGCAATTTTGCAGAAGCCTTTCATGACTGCAATCATTCGACTTTATCCGAGCGGTCGGGATAGACGGGCTTTGGAAGTTTCGGGGGCGGCTGCTTTTCGAGCAGGTCGAGAATCACCTCGATAGCTTTTTCGAGCTGGGGGTCGTTTCCCGCGGCCATTTTGTGCGGCGCGTTTTCCAGCTCATAGTCCGGCGCGACGCCGTAGCCTTCGACGTCCCATTTGCCTTCGGTGTTCCAGAAGCCGAAGGTGGGGACGGAGACGTATCCGCCGTCGATGGGCTGAGGGTTGCCGCTTATTCCTATGAGTCCGCCCCAGGTTCTGGTTCCGATCAGGGGTCCGAGTCCTGCTTTGCGGAAGTAATATGGAAAGGCGTCGCCGCCTGAGCCGGACCAGCCGTTCGTGAGCATGACTTTCGGGCCGATGTGGGCGACGAAAGGCGAACGCCAGTCGCGATTGTCTCTGCGGGCCCAGTAATTGTAGAGGGGGCGGTTGAGCAGCTCGATAAAGCGGTCGGGGATTTGGCCGCCGCTGTTGAAACGCTCGTCGATGACCAAAGCGTCTTTGGTCCACTGCGGGGTGAACTGGCGGACAAGCTCGTTTTGTCCGTTTCTGCCGGTGTCGGGGACGTAGATATATCCGACTTTGTTGTCGCTGGCCTGCTGGACTTTGAGACGGTTGCTCTCGATCCAGGCGAGATTCCGCAGACGGAACTCGCTGGATGCCGGTTTTACGGTTACCTCGCGGGCGTCTTTGAGGTCGGGCTTGGAATTGATGGTCAATGTCACCACTTCGTCGGCAAGGCCCTGGAAGGCGGCCCAGGGGTCCTTCGATGTATCCAATTTGCGGCCATTAACGGCGAGGAGGTAGTCTCCCTCGTTGACCTCAATTCCGGGCTGGCGCAGCGGGGCGCGTGCTTCGGCATCCCAGGCGGCGCCTTCGTAGATTTTGGCGATTCGGTAGGCGTTGTTCTGCGTGTCCGGCTCGAAGTCACAGCCCAGGAGGCCGACCGAGACCGTTCCGGGATTTTCGATATCGCCGTCGCGGACGTAGGTGTGGGAGGCGTTCAGCTCCGCAATCATCTCGCCGATAACGTAGTTGAGGTCCTCGCGGTCCACAACGTAGTCGAGGAGGGCTTCGTATCGCTTTTTGATTGCGTTCCAATCGAGACCGTGCATATTTGGGTCGTAGAAGAAATCCCGCTGGACGCGCCAGGCCTCGGTGAATATCTGTTTCCATTCCTGCTTTGGGTCGATCCAGGCCTTGAGGCTGCCGGTTGCGATTTTTCCATCGCCGACTTTCTTGCCGGCGGCCAGGTCGATTATTCCGTATGTCGAATCGCTTTGGTAGATGACCTTTTTGCCGTCGGCGGAAAGCTCGTAGCCGTTGATGCCGGATATGATGGTTTTTTCTTCGCGTTCCTTGAAGTCGTAATAGAGGAGCGTGCCGGAAGGCTCGTCGTCCTTGCGGGCCTCGGCGGGGAGGCGGCGAGAGAAAAGGAGCTTGTTTTTGACGCAGCGCAATGATCGGATATTGCCCGCGCTGACCGGCATCTTCACGATGCGATGCTCGAATCCGTCAAAGTCAATTTTTACCGGCTTCGTCTTGTCCTTTTCGGCTTTGGTGCTTTCTTCGTCGGCTTTTGCATCGTCCTTTTCAGCGGCATTTTGTGACACGGCCATTCCCTCGACCCTTCGGCTCAGCTCAGGGCATGCTTGGCTCGAGACAGGCTTGGCCGTGGTCTCACGGGCTTGAAGCCCGTGCCACTCGTCCTTGTTGATCTGCTCGTCATTGGGCGGGGTTTTGTCCGCGTCTTTTTTCTCGCTCTCTTTTTCGTCCTTTTCTTTATCCTCCTTTTTCGGCACCACGTGCTCTTCGTCGCTGCGCGGCGCGATTGGTGAGCCAACGTCTTTTCGCAGGGTGGCCGCGAAGATTTCAGTCGAATTGGGGTATATCCAGGTGTGGTCCATATCGCCATAGACAGGGGTGAAGGCGCGGTCGGAGCGGAAGAATAGGTAGTCGCCGCCGATGTCAAAAACGGGGTCTTCGTCGTTGTAATAGTCGCTCGTAACCTGGCGGGTCTTCTGGTCTTCGGTGTCGTAGATGAAAATCGCGCCGTTGCGATTGGCCATGCCCTTGGAATAGGCGAGCCATCGGCTGTCGGGCGACCAGGAATAATAAGACAGCCTCGACCACTCGTCCTTGTCGATGAATTTCGGGGCGCCCTTCTCGATGTCAACGATGAAGAGGCTGCCGGTTTTGTCGGAGAATGCTATCTTTTTGCTGTCGGGCGACCAGGCAGGCGAGTAGCGAAAGGCGGAGCCGTCCCTGGTGATTTGCTTTTCGTCGTCTTTGCCGTCGCCGGAGCACATGTAAAGCTCGTATTCGCCGGTTCGGTCCGAGACATAAGCGACGAGCTTTCCATCGGGGGACCAGGCGGGGTAGCGTTCTGCAATGCCGGAGCTGTTTGTGAGGTTTCGGATGCTGCCGTGCTTTTCGGGGACTGTAAAGACTTCGCCTCGGGCCTCGAATAATGCCCTCCTTCCGCTCGGGGAGAGCGAGTAATCCTGAATTTGCTTTGATACGGTTTTGAGGCTTGTTCGCACGTCCGGCAGGTCGGCGGGGACTTGTATCAGGACGGGAATTGAATTTTCATTGGCCAAATCAAGCAGGTGAAGCTGTCCGCCGTTCTCGAAGACGATTGCATCGGGTCCGATGCTGGGCCATTTGACGTCGTATTCGGTGAATTTGGTTATTTGGCGGGTTTGCTTGTTGCCGAGGTCATACGCCCAGATATTGAGCTTCTTGCGGTCGTCGCGGTCCGAGAGGAAATAGACGGTGTTTTCCCGCCACATCGGCAGGGCGTCGGTGCCTGCGAAATCGGTGAGCTTCTCGGAGGTGTTGTTGGTGAAGTCGTAGAGCCAGATATCGCTGGCCATGCCGCCGCGGTAGCGTTTCCACGTGCGGAACTCGGTTGAGATGAACTGAAAGACCATTTTGGTGGCGTCGGCGTTGAAGCTGGCGAGCTCGGCATAAGGCAGGGGAAGGGTTTGCGGCATTCCGCCGGCGACGGGCTGCTTGAAGAAGCGGTTGAAGCGGTTTGACGGGCTGAACATCCCGGAGCGGTATAGGATATTCTTGGCGTCGGGGTACCATTCGACTACGAGGTCGGTGCTCGGATGGTGCGTGAGGCGCTTGGGCGAGCCGCCGTCAACACCGACGATATAGACATCCGTGTTGCCGTCGTAATTTCCGCTAAAGGCGATTGTTCGCCCATCGGGCGAAAATTTAGGGAACATTTCCTGGCCCTTGGGGGAGCTTAGTTTTCTGGCCAGGCCGCCTTCTTTAGGCACGGTCCACAAGTCGCCGGCATAGACAAATACTATTTTTTCGGCGCTTACATCGGGAAACCGCAACATACGGGCGTCGGGCGCGTCAACTTGCGCTGCGTACGTGACTGGGGATAGGCAGAGCGATAGAAACAGAATTCCGCATAAGAGCGACAGGTGTTTCATAACAATTACCTCATCTGTACGACAACGCAAACCAGGCCGATTATCAGGCGAAGATACTATCAGGTCCGAAGGTTGAATGCAAGGCGACGCATGGACGGTCGGGTAATTTCTTCTTTGAAATCACAGGGCGGTGAATGTAGCATATTGAGGCGCTATACTCGGATTTGAGTGTGGCTGTTGCAGTGTAGAAACACGAAATTGATGCTTATTCTATATGTGGGGCAAGTATGGGCAAAACGAAGTATCTAACCGCACCGGTTCCTTCGGATAAGACGCCTACGGGGATTCCATATATTCTCGGCAATGAATTAGCAGAGCGGTTCAGCTTCTACGGGATGCGGTGCATTCTCGTGTTCTTCATGACGCATCTTCTGGCGAACGCCGCCGGCGAGCTTGCGCCAATGACGAAGGAGCAGAGCAAGGTGTGGTTTCATTTGTTCGTCTCAGCGGTCTATTTTACGCCGCTGATCGGGGCGTTAATATCCGACATTTGGCTGGGCAAATACAGGACTATTTTGTTTTTTTCAATACTCTACTGCTTAGGGTACGCGGCGCTGGCCTTTAACCATACGCGTCTCGGGCTTGGGGCGGGGCTGATTCTAATCGCGATAGGTTCGGGGCTGATCAAGCCGTGCGTCTCGGCGAACGTGGGGGATCAATTCGGAGAGACAAATAAGCACTTAATGGCCAGGATGTATAGCTGGTTCTACTTCGCGATTAACCTGGGGGCTTTTGTCTCGAATCTTCTGATACCCGAGCTGCTTGACAGATACAATGCGACGGTGGCCTTCGGCGTTCCCGGGGGCGTTATGGTGCTGGCGACTTTCGTGTTCTGGTTGGGCAGGAAGAAATTTGTTCATATCCCTCGCAGTGGCGCCGCCTTCGTGAAAGAGTGTTTCAGCGGGGAAGGACTCAAGGCTATCGGGAAGCTGGCTATTATCTATCTCTTTGTGGCGCCGTTCTGGGCGCTATTCGACCAGATGGACTCGTCGTGGATGCTGCAGGCCGAGAAAATGAACCGCGTTTGGCTTGGGCACAAATGGCTTTCGAGCCAGATCGTGGCCGTCAATCCCCTGGGGATACTGCTCCTGATCCCTGTATTCTCCTATGTGATCTATCCGGCGATAGACCGGGTGTTCCGATTGACCCCTCTGCGTAAGATCGGTCTTGGACTGTTCGTCGGCGCGACGCCTTTTATCATCAACGCGTTGATTGAAAAGAGGATTGTTGCAGGAGAAACGCCGAGCCTTGGCTGGCTGATTCTGGCATACGTCCTTTTGACCTCGGCGGAGGTGATGGTTTCGATTACGTGTCTGGAGTTCTCCTATACTCAGGCGCCGAAGAAGATGAAGTCGTTTATTATGGCGGTGTTTCTCCTGTCGATATCGCTCGGCAATACGTTCACGGCGCTGGTCAACAAATTCATCCAAAACCCTGACGGGACAAGCAAGTTGGAGGGACCGAGCTACTTCTGGTTCTTCGTCGGAGTGATGCTTGTCACAGCAGTGGTCTTTATTCCGGTGGCGGCCCGTTATAGGGTGAAGGAGCACATCCAGGACGAGGCGCCGGCGGGATAGGCAAGGGAGCATCCGAAACAATAGCCGACATCCAAATTCCCCGATGCTCAAAACAGGACGCCGACACAGTTGGTGAGTTTGACAGATTTATGCGGAGGCTTCTACTGCCGTGATGGGCGCCTGGGAGAATTGTCGTTTCTATCATTGGGCCGGGGGCGTATAATGCGGCGGTGGATACCACGAAATCAAAAGGGACGCTTAGGCGAGGCGGTGCGTTGCTTCTGCAGGGTTTGAATCAACTGCTCTGGCCCGAGGTGTGCATCAACTGCAGGCAGAGTATCTGCGAGACGGACAACGGCCTGTGCAGGCGGTGCTGGGACGAGCTTCTGGCGTCCACGGGCGGCGATTACTGCGGGCGGTGCGGGCGCGAGGCGAGCAGGTTTGGACTGGTGGAAGGGGCGTGCGCGGACTGTCAGGGCAGGCAGTACAATTTCGATGCGATAGCGCGGGCGGGCGTGTATGGAGGGAGTATGAAAGAAATGATTCTAAGCTTCAAGAGAGGCAAAACGGAGCTGGATTCTGTGCTCGGCTTTCTGGGCAATTCGGCGTTTGAGGGCGGGGGCTTTTGCGGCGAGGTGGAGGTTCTTGTTCCCGTCCCGCTGCATTGGTCTCGGCGATTGGCGCGCGGGTATAATCAGTCGTTGATATTGGCGAAGCGGCTGAAGCATGAAAAAGCCAGGATCAGCACGGACCTGGTGCGGGTGCGGCGGACGAAGTTCCAGCCGACGATGGCAACCCCTGCTGCGCGGGCCAGGAATGTTGCGGGGGCGTTTGCCGTGCGGAAGGGGCATAATTTAGCCGGGCGCGCGGTCTGCCTTGTCGATGATATCAAGACGACGGGCGCGACCCTGAACGAGTGCGCCAAGACTCTGAAAGAGGCTGGGGCGTCGAAGGTTTTTGGATTGGTTCTGGCGGTGGCGGGGCAGGGACAGGTTTAGAAAAATGATTATTGACTATTGATTATTTGGTGTCGGGGACCGGCGAGCACTGTTATGGTGAAGACAAGAGAGTTTATTATTGTGAGTGTTGTGTTTGTGTTTGCGTTGAGGGCAGCAAAGGGGGTCGATTCGGACTGGCTTGTGACGAGAGTTGCGGAGCCGGTGAAGGTCGAGGAGGTCAAAGGTGGGAAAGAGATTGTGATGAGCAACAGGCTTATCAGGCGGATTTTTCGCCTGGTGCCCAATGCGGCGACGGTGGGATACGACAACCTGATGACGGGTGCGTCTATTATTCGCGGGGTCAAGCCGGAAGCGATGGTGGAGATTGACGGGCAGAAGTACGAGGTGGGTGGGCTGGCGGGGCAGGTAGAGTATGGGTACCTGTTGGAAGAGTGGGTGGATTCGCTGACGAGCAAGCCGGAGGCGTTCCAA
>Ga0299915_10004090_pt1 | contig 10584 bp, 5 predicted proteins | sample RVTome_13_FD_200263 | JGI IMG/M metagenome (GOLD analysis project Ga0299915, IMG submission 200263) | Soil microbial communities from uranium-contaminated site in the Upper Colorado River Basin, Wyoming, United States - RVT92D227 (version 2) ... | reverse complement strand
ACCGAGCGTCGGGCCGAGCGCCTCGCGGCGCCGGTCGCACACGCCGCGTAACCGAGAAGAACTCGCGTGCTCGCACAACCCGAATCCCGAGCCCGCGAGTGTCTTGACAGCGAGGGGACATTACAGCCGGACTTCCTCATCGAGCGGATCCGTTCGTATGGCTGGAAGCCGAGCGTAACGCGTCTCGCGCAGCTAGCGGCCTACGTCCAGAGCGAGCAACGAACGGATGAAGAAATTCGCCAGCGAACGATCGATCCGATTCTCTCTATCACCGGGGATGAACGCTCGAAGAATCTGATTGCTCATGCTCATGCCTTCATTCGGTTGAATCGGCAGCGAATGCGGATCGCGCACGAAGAGGTGATCACATATCTCCAGCACCTTGTGCTCGTTGAGGGCGGAGACAACGAGGAAGTGCCGTCGGACATTGAGCTGGCGTTTTGGATGCTGGGCGCGAACTGCCATCTCGGCAATTGGGCGGAGAATGACAGTCGCGAGCTCACGCTGGATGAGCAGCTCATCGCAGTCCAAGTTCGTAGCCACACTTTCAACCAAAGTCGGCACTGGTTTGCGCTGGCGGTACGTAGCTTCGATCTGTTTCGCTCGTGCCCGGAGGACAAGAGTCTTGGTGGTCATGACGCGTGGCTGCAGATGCAGCAGGACACATTTGGGGGTTCCTTCGAGGACTACTACCGGTTGATCCTCGCGCCGGTGCTGGGAGCGACATGGCGTGCCGGCGATGAGGACAAGGTCCCCGCGGTAAGTCTTAACTACTGGCAGACTACGGGAGCGGATAGTGATTGGGTGAGTGCGCGTCTCAATGCGATCGCCGTAACGCGTGTCGATGCGTCACGGTTCATACTCACTGCGGAGAACGCCCGTGCGCCGAGTGGCTTACTTCATGCTCCGACGCTGCTACGGCGAAAGCCGCTACTGATTGAGGATGAGGGTTGGCTCATCACATCGCAGTCTGCGATTGCAACGCAGTTTCATGCGGGACCGTGGGGCGCGTATCTCGAGCGGTCGAAGGCGACGCATGGCGACGCGACAGGGTTCAAGAGATGGTCGGCTGCGTTTGGCGTAGCTTTTGAACGGTACTGCGCCGATCTGGCGAGGGCAGCGAGTGCGTCGAACAGGTTTAGGAAGAATTGGAAGCTCGTACTGCCGACGAAGCCCGGAGCACGTGACGAGATTGAGGATGTCATCCTCATCGAGGATGATCACGCGATCCTCTTTTCCATCAAGTCGACGCTCCTGCCCGAGGGCTCGATTCACCGCGCGAAATCCCGCTCGGGGGTCATTGATTGGCTGGACCGGTTCTTGTTCTCGGCGGACAAGAACTTCAAGGGGGCACTCCGCAAACTCAGCGCGAACATCGACGAGATCCGAACGGGGGAGTTTCAAGAGCAGGGGCTTTCTCGAACTCTGAAGATATTGCCGGTGCTCATCACGTATGACGAGATCGGCGACGACGTGTTCTTGCACCAGAGAATTCGACGCCTGTGCAAGGAGCAGGGCTTGCTGACACAAGCAGACGTCGCCCCTGTAGCTATCGGGTCCGTCGAGGAATTCGAGGGGATGATGGAATACGTCGCGGAAGGGCGGTCACTCCTCGGAGTATTGAGAAAGCGAAAGCAGAGCAAGCCGTGGTTCGGTCGCCGACTCGATCAGCAACTAGGGAGCCTTTCCCCTCAGATTGGGTTCGCGATGATGAAGCGGCGGTTCGAGGAGGTGTTCGGCGACGTGATGCATGCCGTCCGAGGTTCGCGCAATGCCCTCGACGAGGATGTACAAACGGTTGAGCCTGGATAGGAGACGGACGACGCGACAATCTCGCGAAAGGAGCCGAACGGTGGAGCGCAGTCTCGGGTCAGCGGTTCGGTCGCGTCCTCAGGGAGGAGACTTCGAGAGCTGCTTCGCAGTTGGTGTTCGCCTGCAGGTATTCCTCACGTCGAGCCGCGACCCAGTGTGAGCCAAGCCATTGGTCTTCGGAATTGCAGGATAGACAAGGCGCAGGCGAACCAGTGAATGAACGTGGAGACGACTCTATGCGCAAGTACGTGGCATTCGTCAGCGAGACGTTGACCGACCACTTCGTCGGCTGTGTTGGGCTGCCTCCTCGAAGGGGGGAAGTCCGATCGGACTATGGGCTGCGTGTTGAAACTGCCGTCGACGTCTACATGGACACGAAGGTGCGTATGCTCGGTTTGTGGGTCTGGGATACGGACTTCAAGTATTTCGGGATCCGCCCACAACGGTTGCCCTCCGGCGTTGGAAGAGAGGACCGCGAGTACATCGCGAAGCACGGCATCATGATCGGTCCGCCGTTGTGGGTGAGCCGATCGCAACAGACCGTGCTGACGGTGGAGCGCGCGCGCATCGAAGCACGGAGACTGCTGTCGCTGATCCGAACACTCGTCCCTTCGGAGGGGCATCTCGATGGCAACGGTGTGTTGGTTCTCGACTACAACCCGCCTCGTAAGCCGCGTAGACCACGAGTGCGAACACATCCGAGGTGCCCAACCTGCGGCCATGCAGAGGCGTCATGAGGAAGCCGCAAGACTCGAGTGACATGGAGCCCTGGATGTTGACCGCAACGGAAGAAAGCACGGTTCGCTCGGAGTACGCGAAGCTCTGCACTTCGCTTGGGTTCACCGCAGATAGCTCGCAAAGGCCTGGCTGCGATCCCCATCGAAGAATCTACGCGATCTAAGCTGGAACGGGATGACGTTCAAGAGGCGTGTGTTGTCGGCGCTGGGGAAGGATGACCTCCTGGAAATTGGCAGGGGGCTGGAGTTCGATGTCACCACCCGGATGTCCGTCGACGATCTTCGGCAAACACTTGCGAAGAGCAAACGCGTGACCTTGGATGTGATCGTCCAGGAGTCCCTGTCGCGCGACGCCCTCAAGGCGATCTGCGCGGCGTGCGGACTCGACGACACCGGCAAGGAGAAGGTTGCATTGGTCGAGCGGATCGTTGCGGCGGCGAAGGACGGCGCGGCGACGTACAAGATCGATCCTAAAGCCGCGAAGGGCAGCACGGCGCGCGACGGCGCCGCGTCGCCCGGCGCACTCCTCGGTCTCGATAACGTCGATGTCCCAGCCAATCGGGCAGCAAGAACGAAGGGCAAGGCGAGGGGACGTCGCCGAACGGGTATGCCCGAGTCCGAGGCGGTTGTTTCGGGATCGCTCAAGGCCGCGCTCCAGCAGTTCGCGCTCGGCGCGGCCGGCGGCTATACCGGCCGCGATGGGCATCTCGCGTTCACGACGCATCTCCTCGAATGCTTCGGCTGGAAGGATGGTCGCCCCGAGGGTGCCGAGATCCCGAAGCGGTTCGAGATCGCCGACGCCGGCCAGCGGATCGAGCGTGAGGTCGCGCTCTGGTGGCGCGAGCGCCGCACGTTGATGGAAGTGGCCGCGCACGACGCGGTCCTGGCCTTCGCGTGGAAGGATCTGGTCCGCGTCTGCCTCCAGCTCGACCCGATCCCGCAATACGTGGTGCTGACCAACCAGCGCGATCTTCAGCTCTACGACCTCGCGCGTGATCGCGAGGCGCCACGGCTGGCGATCAGGATCGACGACCTGCCGAGGTACAGCGAGGCGTTTCCGTTCTTCACCAAGGAGTGGGTACCCGGCGCGACGCCGAAGATCGTCAACGTGGAAAAGGTATCGACTGAGGTCGCTGATCTGGTCGCGCGGCTGTATCGCAGCGTGCGCGCAGCACACCCGACGCGCGAGCGCGATGTCATCCGGTTCACGCTCCAGTGCATCACAGCGATGTTCGCCGAGGACATCGGCATGTTGCCCAAGAACTACTTCACGTCGCTGCTCTACAACGGTGCAAAGGCTGGCGACGTGGAGCACCGCCTGCGTGAGCTGTTCGAGCAAATGAACACACGCGACCTGCAAGCACCTCGCGTCGTCCCGTACTTCAACGGAGGCTTGTTCATCGAGGCAACCACGTTGCCGCTTGGTGATGCACAGGTGAACGCGCTGACGAAGGCGGCCGAGGCCAACTGGACGTACGTCGATCCGCACATCTTCGGCAGCGTTTTCCAGGGGATCATGGACGACGCTGAGCGCCACGCGAGCGGCGCCCACTACACCGCGCACGACGACATCATGCGCGTCGTCGGCCCGACGATCGTCGAACCGTGGCGCAAGCGCATCCAGGCGGCGGGCTCTCTGAAGGATCTGACCGAACTCCGTAAGGAACTGTTCGCATACCGTGTGCTCGATCCCGCGTGCGGCAGCGGCAACTTCTTGTACGTCGCGTTCCGCGAGCTGTACCGGCTCGACACCGAGCTGCTCTCACGGATGCGCGAGTTCCCGTCGACGCATGGCAAGCTGTCGTGGAACGGCGGCATCTCGGCAGCGAACTTCTACGGCATCGACATCAACCCGTTCGCCGTCGAGCTGGCGAAGGTCACGCTCAACATCGCGAAGAAGATCGCGTTCGAGGAGCGTAAGGCGCAGGCATTTGCGCTCGCCGGCCAGGTCGAGATGGACATCGATCCCTCGTTGCCGCTCGACAACCTCGACCAGAACATCGTGTGCACCGACGCGCTGTTCTCGGACTGGCCCGAGGTCGACGCGATCGTCGGCAATCCACCGTTTCTCGGCGGGGCGAAGATCCGTCGCGAACTCGGGCCCGAGTACGTGCGGAAGCTCCAAGAGGAGACTGGTGGTGCCCACGGAGCAGTCGACCTTGCTTGCTACTGGTTCCGGCGTGCGCACGATCGCTTGCGCGAGGGCACGCGCGCGGGCTTCGTCGCCACCAGCGGCATTCGCGTTGGCAATGCCCGCGAGGCCTCACTCGACTACATCGTGGCCAACGGCGGGACCATCACTAACGCGGTCTCGTCACGCGTTTGGCCGGGGGAATCGGCGGTGAACGTCTCGATGGTCAACTGGGTGCGGGGCCATAGTGATGGACCCTTTCACGTCATCGTCGATGATGCGACTTTCGCAGTCGATCGCATTTCGACGCACCTCCAGTTGCATGCTGACGTAAGCACGGCGGCGGACATCGCGGGCAACCGGTCCGGCCCGACGCATGGTGTGATGTTCGGTCATGAAGCGTTCCGCTCGTCCGGGCCGGAAGGCTTCCCATTCCACAGCGACGATAGGAATCCGTTCGTACGACCGGTCGCTACAGGGGATGACCTGCTGCGGGGCCGGATGGCCACTACACCCGACCACTGCATCTACTTGGCGAATCTCAACGACGAGGAAGAGGCCAAGCGCGTTGGAGGGTCTGCATTCGAGCACCTTAAGAAGCACGTTTACCCGTGGTTGAAAGAGCGCGCAGGCAGTGGGAAGGAGACCAACGACTACGCTTCGTGGTTACGGAAGTGGTGGAAGCCGCAAAAGCCGCGCGAAGAGTTCTTTCGCGGCGTCGCAGCACTGACGCGCATTGTCGTGTGCCCGAAGGTTAGCGCCCGTCCAAGCTTTGCGTTTATCTCGAGACGATTTGTCCCGAACAACACCATGTGGGTCTTCGCACTCGACGACGACTACAGCTTCGGCATCCTCCAGTCCCCTCTCCATTGGGAGTGGACGAAAGCGAAGGGCGGGCGCACGCGAGAGGACTTCACATATTCCACCGAGGTGTGGCGCACCTTCCCTTGGCCGCAGGACCCGACAGAGGAGCAGGTTGTTGCCGTCGCCGGGGCGGGGCGGAAGCTGCGGCGTGTGCGCGCGGAGTTGATGGCCGAGAACGGTTGGTCGCTGCGCGCGCTATTTCAGGCGGCGGAGGTCGAGGGGCCGCATCCGCTTAAGCACGCACAGGCGGTGCTCGACGCGGCGGTTCGCGAAGCCTACGGTGTGCCTGCTGACCAGGATGCGGTCACGTTCCTTCTCGAGCTGAATCAGCTCGTCACCGAGGACGAGATGCAGGGTCGCAAAGTGCGCGGGCCGGGGCTGCCCGATCAGCTCGATCCGAAGCATCCGCGCTGGACGAGCACCGACTGCATCGAACCACCACCAGCGGAGAACTGAGGAACGCGCGTGGCTGCATCCGTCGCTGATGATCCGAGGCTCGCACCGCTGTGGGATACGCCGCAGAACCCGCAGTCCGCGTCGAGGATCGACGCTCACAGCTATCGTCCGGCTGCGTGGCGGTGCGCGAACGGGCACTCGTTCGCGCGATCGCCGCGCGCGATGCAGAAGGACGCGAGTTGCCCGACGTGCAGCAGGGGCGCGAACACGCACACCAACCTCGGCAAGCTCCGGCCCGGGCTCGCGTCGCAGTGGGACGCCGAGAGGAACCCTGGCATCGCGTTCGCCACGCTTGACGCAACGCACACGAGCGCGATGTGGTGGCGATGTCCGAACGGCCACATGTTCCAACGCCCGCCCGTGCGCATGCTCGCCGACGATACATGCCCGACGTGCGGGCTGGAGAAGACCTCGCTTGCCGCACTCGCACCGAACGTCGCCGCTGAGTGGCATCCGATCAAGAATGCGATCACGCCCGCCGAGATCCTCGCCGACCATGTGATGAACGCGTGGTGGGTCTGCCCGAACGGGCACGAGTACCAGGCCACGGTCCGCGCGCGCACGCAGGGCAACCGGCGCTGCCCGACCTGCTACGGCGGCTGGTCGTTAGAAAGCATCCGTGCGTTCGTGAAGTCGCTCGTCGGTCACCTCGACAAGCTCAACCCGAGCGAGTTGTTCGCGCTCGCGATGCAGGCGGGTGTGCTCAAGGACAAGGGCAAACCGTTCGTCATGGCGCTGACGAACGGCAGGTTCCCGGTCGATGAGCTGGAGAAGTTCGCCAACGGCCAGCCGTCGATCGTCGACAAGTTCGCGGCCGGCGCGGTCGATCCACTTACGCTGGAGCTCGTCGACAAGGCCGCGGGTGGCCTCCGGGCTCCGGCGCCGTTCGATCCTTACGCCCTGCCGGCGAAGGCCGACGGCGTCCACGACGACACCGGCGCCACGGTCGACGTAAGCAAGCAGGTCGACACCGCCGCGATCGAAGCCGAGGCCAAGAACGCCGATCCTGACGGTGACGATCTGCCGTTGATCCAGACCCGCGACGCGCTCGACGCACTCGACAAGGTGCTGATCGCTAACGCCGACGCCGAGACGGTCGCGTTCCTGCTCGACAGCGCCAAGGCGAAGCTGTGGCGCCACGCCTACGTAGTGCCCGAGGTCGCGAAGGCGCAGGCCACCGCGTTTCAGGGTGACACCTACTCCAGCATCGTGCGCGATCGGTTCCTCGCCGAGTTCACCGAGGCCGAGGCGCTGGAGCTGCCCACCGGCTACTCGTTCCGACCGGGCGGCCCCGACGCGCCGATCGTGCAGCCGAACCTCATGCAGCGCCGCGTAGCCGTGTGCGTGCGCACCCAGCGCCGGTTCGGCAACTGGTCCGGCATGGGCGCCGGCAAGACGCTCTCCGCGATCCTGGCCACGCGCGTCGTCGACGCCGGGCTCACGGTCATCTGCTGCCCTAACGCGGTCGTCGAGAACTGGGCCGTCGAGATCACGGGGACGTTCCCCAGCGCCGAGGTCCAGACCAAGACATGGGAGCCGGCGTGGCGCGACCCGATGGGCAAGGCCCCGCGCTACCTCGTGATGAACTTCGAGCAGTTTCAGCTCGCCAGTTCCGAGGAGAAGCTCGTCGCGTTCGTCGAGAAGAACGTGATCGACTTCATCGTCATCGACGAGATCCACTACGCGAAGCAACGTGATGCCGCGGCGTTGATGTCCAAACGCAAGCGCCTCGTGCAGGGAATGGTGCTGGAGGCCGGCAAGAAGAACGCGGACCTATGCGTGCTCGGCATGTCGGGCACGCCGGTGATCAACAACCTCCAGGAGGGGAAGAGCCTCGTCGAGATGATCACCGGTCACCGCCACGACGATCTCGATGTCGTTCCGACGGTGCAGAACTGCATGCGGCTCTACCAGCGCCTGGTCACGCTTGGCACGCGGTGGAAGCCCGAGTACAAGATCCAGCTCGACGTTCACAGGATCGAGATCGATTGCGCACCCGCGCTCGATCAGATCCGCGCGATTGGACGTGGCACCGTCCTCCAGCTCGAACAGGTGCTCACCGAGCTGCGGCTGCCGGTCATTCTCGAGAACATCAGGGCCGGCGAAAAGGTGCTGATCTATACGCACTACGTCGAGGGCATCGAGACAACGCTGCGTGATGCGCTGGTCAAGGCCGGCCTGCGTGTCGGCCTGCTGACTGGCAACTCTGACGGCACCGGGCTCGCATCATTCCTCGAAGAGCACGGCACCGTCGACGTGCTGGTTGCGTCAAGTCGTGTGGGTACCGGCGTCAACGGCCTTCAGTACGTGTGCCAGAAGCTGATCATCAACGCACTACCGTGGACGAACGCTGAGTACGAGCAACTCGTCGGGCGGCTGTTCCGCCAAGGCAGCCGGTTCGACAAGGTCGAGGTGATCATCCCGGTCACGTTCGCGATGGTCAACGGGCAGCGGTGGTCCTACTGCGAGAGCAAGCTCCACCGGCTCGAGTACAAGAAGTCGATCGCCGATGCTGCGGTCGATGGCGTGGTCCCCGAGGGCAACCTCCGCACGCCCGCGCAAGCGCAGCAGGACGTCATGGATTGGCTCTCACGCCTTGAGACCGGCCAGATGGGCGAGGTCGCGCGCGCGGTCATCAAGATCCCCCTCGACGGCACGCCCGCAGACGTCGAGAAACGTGTCCAGCGCTACGGCGACTTCTCGAAGATGAACAACCGCTGGTACGCGTCGGACAGCACGAAGACCCACGACCGGCTCGCCAACAACCCCGAGGAGTGGGCGCATTACCACACGCTGTACCGCCAGCTTCGCGAGACCTGGCCGGTGGTCCCGTTCAAGGAGGAGATCAACTGGCTGTTGGCGCGCGATGGCTACGTGGTCGGTGACTTCGGTTGCGGCGAGGCGTTCATCGCGGCCGAGGCCGGGAGCCAGCACACCATCCATAGCTTCGACCACGTCGCGTTCGACAAGCGTGTGATCGCCTGCGACATCGCCCACGTGCCGCTGGAGGACGAGTCGCTCGACGTCGCGATCTTCTGCCTGTCGATGATGGGCTCGAACTTCACCGACTACATCCGCGAGGCCCACCGCTGTCTGGTGCTCGACGGGCACCTCCACCTCTGGGAGGCAGCGAGCTACTTCGAAGACGTGAAGAAGTTCGCGTCGGCGCTCGGCAAGCTCGGGTTCGACGTGACCGCGCCGACCGTCGAGGGCGCTTTCGTCCGCATCTATGCGCACAAGAACAACAGGAAGCCGGACGCGAAGTTGGTGTTGCCGTTCCGTGGTGCGTCATCGTCGGGCTAGTGAGTCGCGATGCCCGCGAGAAGCTCGCGGAGTTGCTCCTTGATGACAGCGGTGCTCCACTTCGCCCCCGCAAATAGGCCGATGTGTTGCTGCTCGCAAGTGTGATCCCGGTTCGAGTAGTTCCCGGACGAATGAAACGACGTAGCCGTGCGCGGGTAGAGGAGTATCGAGCGTGCTCCGCCAAGCAACTCGTTGTAGACGAACATCTGCTTGAGGTCGTCGTCCGAAGGGAGTCCGTTTGTTGGGACTTTCCACTTCGTGTCGATGACGAGAACGACCCTACTGGTTGCATCGATGACAGGCTCGCGCAGCACGATGTCCGGACGGATCTTCCGAACGCCGTGCTGCGCCGGGGTCCAGAACACATGCCGTTCCTGGGTGTTCACGTAGACCGTCGCAGGAGCAACACGACGAAGCAGTACCGCGATGTACTTCTCCCAGAGCGCATTCATGTCGAACAGCAACGCGAACACCCGCTCGCGGCCCGCGCGAAGCTGCGGGCCACGATGCGAAAGAATCAGGCGAGCGTAGGTGAGTGCGTGTGAATACCTCTGCGTTGACCGCGTCAGTCTGACTCGGTCAAATGACTCGGTCGTAACCGTTCGGTGCTGCAGCTCAGGGAAGCGCGACAGGGATGCGTCGACAGCGCGAGCCACGCCGTCCGAGAGCGCGCACCAGGAGAGCGCGTCGAGTGCGGCGGCCAACAGACGGTTCACCAGGATGTCTTGATCGAACGTCTCGAACTCGACGAAAAACCGATCGGCGTGGGCGATGTTGTCGCGGAGATGGTCGGCGATCTTTAGGCGGCCCTTGAACACAGCGCCGTTGGCCGACGTCGTTCGATATCCCTTCGCGAGACCTTCGCGGAGCAGTGGCTCCAACTCAGCGAGGTATGCCTGCGCGATCAGATCGAGCAGGCGGCTGTTTGTCACCTTTTGGGATGCGCCGGCCAGTTGGTCAAGACGCAAACCGAGAGCCACGCGAAGCATTTCGAGCAGGCCGCTGCTCCAGACTTCTGAAGCGGATGTGTCGTTGCGATCGGCCTTGGGAAGAATCTCGATCGACAGGTCGCCCACCTCGAGATAGCCAACGAAGTGCCGTGCCTTGACGTGCTTGTGCCCGATCTCGAAGAACTGGCCATCGTGGCGATCGTTGAACTGAACGATCGCATCGAACTCGTGCCGGTGCGTGTCAACGATTCTGAGACAGCCGTTGCGTGATTTTATTGAAGCGCGGCTCCCTCCTCGCCGATCGCGATCGGCGGCGGCGGATTAATCCACG